>Ga0335073_10001316_pt1 | contig 33144 bp, 19 predicted proteins | sample Lox_Sample_22_FD_207093 | JGI IMG/M metagenome (GOLD analysis project Ga0335073, IMG submission 207093) | Soil microbial communities from Loxahatchee National Wildlife Refuge, Florida, United States - Lox_Sample_2.2 | ecosystem: Environmental > Terrestrial > Soil > Wetlands | place: USA... | reverse complement strand
CCACGCAGCACGGCAGCTTCCCCGATGAATTGATCATGGCGGGCAAAGGAGGCGAAGGCACGCTGGGCGACTCGGCCTGCTACGTGGATTCCTTTGCGGATGGGACGTTCGCTCCGATTTACGTGTTGAACCGCGATACCATGGGTGGGTACGAACAGGGAGCAAACGATACCGATGCCGATCTGCAGACCCTGGAAGGTTCACCGCACGGATACTGGAGTAATCCCGCGTTCTGGCAGGGACCAAATAGCAGTTACGTCTACTATTCCGGGTTGGGAACGGAGTCGGGGCAAGGAGACTATGTTCGCCAGTTTTCCGTGACCAACGGCGTATTCTCGACCGCTCCCGTTGCAGAGAGCACCAACCTTTTCACGATAGGCAGTACGCCTTCTATTTCAGCTGACCGCAACCGCAACGGGGTTTTGTGGACTGTCATGCGCAAGGACATTCTGGCTGCCGCACCCGGAACCCACGCGGCGGTGCTCTACGCCTACCCTGCAATTAATGTCGGAGCGACGCTTTACTACAGTATGCAGGCCAAGCTGGACAACCAATATCGGGATCAGATGGGATGCGCAAACAAGTTTGTGACGCCCACCATCGCCAACGGTAAGGTCTACGTGGGAACGCAAAATGAGCTTGACGTCTTCGGATTGCTGCCTGTGCAACGCACGGCGCCGGTTCCCGTTTTATCGAATCCCTGCTTTAACTTCGTGAACGTACCGGTAGGCACAACCAGCGCAGCGCAGTCGACGACACTGACCAACCTGGGACCGGGGACCTTGACCATCGGTGGCATCACGATGACCGGAATCAATCCCTCCGAGTTTTCCGAACAGGACAACTGCGGAATATCGCTGGCCCGGGGTGCAACCTGCACGATCAAGGTGGTGTTCACTCCCACGCTGGCCAAGATCGCACGGCAGGCCTTCTTGCAGATCAATGATAACGCAATCGGCGGAGCTTTGACCCTGCAAGCCACCGGGACCGGCAAGTAAAGCAGAACAGGTCTATCCCAACCCGGCTCCAGGTGGGATGGGCATTGTTTTTACCAAGTCAGCGGATATATCCATGCGACGAGTTGCACCACGGACCTGAACCCGTTCACCCTCTCTCCCGAATCAGTGCTTTCTTGCTGCGATAGTATTGATATTCATGGTCTCGTTCCCGAAGAAGTCGTTGGTCTGGCCACTTTTGCTGGCGGTTCCCCTCGTAGCTGGCGCTGGGTCGGCGGGGCAACCGAAACTGTCAAAACCGAAGGGCATCCCTCCGTCGGCCCGAAAAATTAGGTTCGTAGAGATCACATCAAAGTTAGGCATCGCGATGGCGCAGCGCGCGCGCGCGCCGGGAGAAGTTGATCCCATACCGGCGGCAGAATTTTCTCGCGATTATGCGCGCCGCTATTTAATTCCAGCGATGGATGGGTCCATTGCGGTGAGCCATGCGGACGGCGCCGGTGAACACAGCCTCTATGCGGTCATCCCCGGAGGCGAGAATCATCTGCTGCAGGAAAATGCAGACGGCGGTTTCACCGATATCACCGAACGGGCGAAGGTGGCGGGAAGCGGCAGCGATTTGGGAGCTGCGTTTGGAGATTTTGACCATTCCGGGCGCCAGAGCTTGTTTGTAGCCGGTCTCGGCGGAGTCAGACTGTACCGCAACGATGGGGACGGGACCTATTCTGACGTGACCGATAAGGCCGGTCTAAGAGGAACGCCGGGCGAACTGGCGACTTCCGTGCTGCTGTTCGATGCCGACGGCGATGGATTTCTCGACATTCTGGAAACGATTTATACGGACCTGAGTTCTCCCCCCGCCAAAACGTCGTTCAAGTTCCCTAACGATTTCGCGGGCGCCAGCAGCCGTCTTTATCGCAACCAGCACGATGGTACGTTTCGCGACGTCACCGAATCGGCCGGGTTGGATTCCAATCCGGGGCGTACACGGCGAGCGGTGGCTGCCGATTTCAGCGGCGATGGCCGCATGGATCTGCTGTTGCTCCGCGACGACAAGCCGCCCGTGTTTTACCGCAATCAGGGGCAGGGCAAATTTGAAGACGCCACCTGGGAGGCAGGACAGGAAATCTGGAAATATGCTTATCTGGACGCTCAGATCGCCGACTTGAACCATGACGGCAAACCGGATATTGCTTTATGGTCAACCGTCAGCAGCGAGGCTCTTTGGAATGCCGGGGCTGGCAAGTTCAGGGCTGATGAGCAGATTCTGCCTGTAATTTATGCCGCCAACCGGCCCTTCGGATTTCACGGCACAGTTGTCGATCTGGATGGGAAAGGCTATACCAGCCTGCTGACGCGCGATGCGGGCAACAGATGGCGCTTGCTTGCCAATCGCAACGGAGAGTTCTCCCAGGCGTCCGTGGAGTTCGTTGCGGAGAAAAGTCAGGCCGGCAAGAATTCTCAAGAGAGTGACTCGTTGCCTGCCATGGCCTCATTGATTGCCTTCCGGATGAGCGGTGCGGATCAGGTTCGGCTTCTTGGTTTGACCGTGGATGGGCGCATCATGGTCTTTGAAAAGCAAAGCGCAGCAGCCAAAAAATCGGCTCGGCCACTGACGGGTGGGCGAAGCGAATGAGAATCGTGGACATAGTTCGTGGGGTTTTTCTTCTGGGCCTGCTCGTGGGCGGCCTGGCCTGGGCGCAGAGCGGATCTGCATCCCAGGTGGCGGGGTCGGCGGCCGTGGTCCCCATGGATGCGACCGTGCTCACAATTAAGGGATTCTGTCCGGGGCAGCAACCATCTCCCGGCGCTGCCTGCCAGACCGTTATCACTCGGGCGCAATTTGAGGCGCTCGCCTCCGCAATTCAACCCAGCATGAATCCGGTGGTTAAGCGCCAACTGGCTAGTTTGTATCCGCGTTTGCTGGTGATGTCGCACCAGGCGGAAGCCGAGGGACTCGATAAAGAGTCGCAATATCAGCAGATGATGGCTTACGCCAGAATGCAGATTCTCACCCAGGCCCTGACCCGCAAGCTTCAGGAGGATTCGGCGAAGATTTCTGACGCTGAAGTTGCCGACTACTATCAGCAGCACCTGGAGATGTTCTGCCTCTACAAATTGCAGCGGCTGTTCATCCCCTTGCATAAACAGTCGCCGCAGGGCCACCCGGAAAACAACGCGGGACAAAAGGCTCGGACCGCGGAAACAGCTCAGGAACAAGCGGCACGAGAGATGGCCGATGCCCAGGAGATGACGAAACTGGCAGAAGCGCTGCGCGCCCGGGCTGCGGCCGGGGAGAGTTTCGTCAAGTTGCAGAAGGAAGCCTTCGACGCCGCCGGAATCAAAGTTGCCGCGGTAAACACCAGCATGGGCGAGTTGCGGCGCACCAGCATCCCTGCGGCTCACTTCTCGGTGTTCCAGCTGAAAGAGGGCGATGTCTCTCTGTTGATCACCGATGCGGCCGGTCACTACGTTTACAAACTCGAGGCCAAGACACAACCGACCTTGAACCAGGTGCGCGACGAGGTACGAGGGATGTTGATCAGCCAACGCATAAAAGACGCTATGGAAAAAATACAGAACTCGTATACGACGCAGACCAACGAGAACTATTTTGCTCCAACCATCAGCGGCGCTGCAGGCGCGGAGGAAGAGGTCTCCCCGAGGCGGCCCTAGAGACATGATGCCGGCAGGGCATGTAATCGTGGAGAAAGTTGCGGCGGCAAGATCGTGTCGGTCAGCCATAACGTCTTGTCGATCAAGGTGTTAGCCGCGATTGGAGACTTTTGTTATTAGGGCTTTTGACCTCTTGCAGCAATTTGCAATGTTGCGTAAGCTGCCTTTAACTTTTTGGTGAGCAGGTGCTCGGTAGCCTGTTCACACTCAACGCTGGAACCATCTCCCCCTCATCACAGAAGACGCGGCAGATTTTGGTTGACGGCCCCGATGTTTCCCCAGGTAACGGGGAAGCCGGTGCGATATGGCGACAGGCCGAGCCACATTTCCAGAAAAATGTGACTCAGAGGGCGAAGCTACGAGAGACGTTCACAACGGGGAAGGGGTGGTGGCGCAAGAGGTCCCGCACACCAGCTGGTACGCGGTTCAGACGCGTTCCCGGCACGAGAAATTGGTGGCCCGCCAACTGGAAGGTCAAGGCTTCATGACCTTTCTGCCGCTCTCGCAGCAACTCCGGGAGTGGAGTGACCGGCGCAAGATTGTCGAATTTCCCCTGTTTCCCGGGTACACTTTTCTGCAGATGTTCTACGAGCCGCAAGCGCGATTGCGCGTTCTGCGGACCGAAGGAGTGGTCAGCTTTGTGGGGAACCACGGGCAAGGGATTCCGATTCCCGACCAGCAGATTGAGCACGTCCAGACCCTGCTTTCCAGCAAGGTCCCGATTGAGAGTCACCCCTTTCTCAAGATCGGGCAGCGGGTCAGAATCCGCGGCGGTGCATTGAATGGCACCGAGGGGCTGCTGGTTGGCCAGGACAGCGACCGTGCACTGGTCATTTCGGTGGACCTGATTCAGCGCTCAGTTTCGATTCGTTTGCAAGGCTACGAAGTGGAAGCGGTTTAGAACTCCTCCTACTCTCCCCGATTTCCCCCCTAAAAACCAACCGACGAAAGGGAGTTCCGTTCCCAGCGGACCCTGATCGTATCCCAACCAATCCCCGTGAATGTGGGCGCGAGGAGAAAAACATGAATGAAGGACTATTGAAGAAGACCGAAGAAGTGGCGAACCCGGCTCAGCCGGCCGCCTTAACCGAGTCCGGGATGCTGGGCGAGCCGGCTCCGCGAGCGACATTGCGTTCGCTCCGCGACAAGACCGAGATTCGCGCCATCAGCCAGGCGCTCGAGGAATCCGGCTGGAACCGCAAGCGTGCGGCGAAGCTGTTGAGCATCAGCTATCGCGGATTGCTCTACAAGATCCGCCAGCACAACATCACTCCCAGCACGGTGAGCAGCTTGACTCAGGCCTCGCGGCAGGAGATGTAAAGCGGCCGCAGCGCCAATGGGCCAGTTGTATCCGCGAGGATGGAGAAGCGGTTGCCGCTGGAGTAGTCTTATCTGCGCGGGTGGTATAGCGCGAGCATGCTGCGCCGGCAATTAGGGTCGCGTGATGCGGCCGCTGTTGAGGATGCAGGTGGAGCGTGCCCGCCGGGACGGGAGAAAATCATTCCATGAGCCGTAATTTCGAGCTTTTGCAGAGAGTTGGGCGGGAGCAGACGCTGTATACCACTCCCACGCCGGCCCCGGAACCAATTGCGATGCCGGAGCAACCGGTTACGTTTTCCGCTCCCACGGCCCCGCAACTGGCCATTGGAGGCCGGGAACTGGAGGAATTCACCAAGCTGGTGCAGCGCGTGTTTGTGCTGCCCGGCAACGATGCCCCGCGCAGTGTGGTCTTTGCCGCCACGGAGAGCGGCAATGGCTGCAGTTGGGTTTGCGCCCGGGTCGCCGACGTGCTGGCCAGCCAGATTTCCGGCTCGGTTTGCCTGGTGGATGCCAATTTGCGTCGTCCCGGCTTGCATGCTCAATTCTCCGTGGAGAACCCCAAAGGCTTGTCCGACGCCTTACTTAATCCCGATCCGATGCGGACCTTTGCCCACACCGTTGGCCGCCCCAATCTTTGGCTGGTCAGCAGCGGCTCGTGTGCCGACGATGGTCATGGACTGCTATCGTCGGACCGCATGCGGCTGCGCTTGTCGGAACTACGCGCTGAGTTTGATTATGTCTTGATCGACGCCTCGGCGCTGACCGATACTTCCGATGCGGTGGTGCTGGGCAGCGGCGCTGATGGCGTTGTTCTGGTGCTCAAAGCCAACGCCTCGCGCCGGGAGAGCGCCCGCAAAGCCACGCAGGAATTGCAGAACGCCAGGGTGCGCGTGTTGGGGGCGGTGCTTAATCAAAGAACCTTTCCCATACCGGATTCGATCTACAACAAACTCTAAGGTGGGCCGGTTGCGGGCGGCTTTAGCGCCGGCCGGTGGTCAAGCAGGCACAGCGAGGGCAAGGCTACATGTTCGAAAATCTACGCGAGGACTTTGCAGCGGCTTCCGAGCACCGCACCCTGGAAAAAGGGCTACTGCGAGTCCTGATGCGAGTGGAGACTCCGGCCATCCTTTGCTACCGTTATTCCCACTGGGTTCTGAAGCTGAAGGTTCCGGTTGTCCGGCAATTGCTGATGATTCCCGCTTTGATCTGGCAGCGGCTGAATCAGATGTTTTTCGGGATATTTATTTCACCCGACGCCGAAATCGGCCCTGGCATGGTGATCCACACACCCTATGGCGTTTTTATTCCGCCCGTTAAAATCGGCGCCAACTGCACATTCACCACAGGAACGCTCATCAGTTCCGGTTGCAAGAGCGTCGGCGATAACGTCTATTTCGGCGCTGGCTGCAAGATCATCGGCGACGTGAAGATTGGCAACAATGTGGTCATCGTGGCCAACAGCGTCGTGCTTACTGACGTGCCGGACAACATCACAATCATGGGCGTGCCCGCGCGCATCAAGCTGCCCGGGGGAAGACCGAAGAAGTTTCCCTGGCGCGCCATCGACGGTAAGGAAGAACAAAAACCCGTCAACGGGCGCGGAACAAACGGTGCGAGACCCGCGCCCCCGGGCAGCAACGGCAACGCCCGCCTGCCCTCGCCCGCAGCTGAAGAGAACACGGGCCGCTGAGAACGCAGCTTCCCCAAAGGCGGAAGAAGGAAGAAGAGAGAAAGAACCTTGGATTTTTCCTGGACCGAAGAACAGGCGGCATTTCGCAAGGAAGTTATCCGGTTTGCCAAGCAGGAATTGAACGACGATCTGGAACGCCGCGATCGCGATGAAGAATTTCCGCGCGAATTCTGGAACAAATGCGCCGCCTTCGGAATTCAGGGTTTGCCCGCTCCCGTGGAATACGGCGGCGGCGGGGCCGACACGCTCACCACGGTTTGTGCGCTGGAGGCGCTCGGTTACGGATGCAAGGACAACGGGTTTCTGTTCTCGCTGAACGCTCACCTTTGGACGAGCGTGATCCCGTTGATGACATTTGGCACGGAAGAGCAGAAGCGCAAATATCTGCCCAGGCTGACCAGCGGCGAATGGATCGGCCTGCACTGCATGACCGAGCCCATGTCCGGCTCAGACGCCTACAGCCTTAAAACCCGAGCGGAGCGCAACGGCCATTGCTACGTACTGAACGGCTCGAAGACTTTCATCACCAATACAGTTCACGGCGACCTGTTCGTGGTGTTCGCCAATGTCGATCCGGAAAAAGGTCCAGCCGGCATCACCGCCTTTTTGATCGAGAAGGGAACGCCCGGCCTGGTGGTGGGCAATAAACTTCACAAGATGGGGCTGCGCACCTCGCCCATGTCGGAGGTTGCGCTGGTGGACTGCGAAATTCCCGGCGACAGCATCCTGGGCAAGGAGGGCAGTGGACAGGCCATCTTCAATCACTCCATGGAGTGGGAGCGGACCTGCATCATGGCCAGTCATCTGGGCATGCAGCAGCGCCTCATTGAAACCTGCGTGAAGTACGGGCGCGAGCGGCAGCAGTTCGGAGCCCCCATTGGCAAATACTCTGCCATCGCCAACAAAGTGGCCGACATGGAAGTTCGGCTGGAGACAGGGCGTTTGCTTCTTTATAAAGCGGCATGGCTGAAGAGCCAGGGACGGCATGCCTTGCGCGAGGCCTCGATGGCCAAGCTTTACGTGAGCGAAACCACCGTGCAAACCTGCCTCGACGCGATCCAGATTCACGGCGGCTACGGCTACATGCAGGAGTATGAGATGGAGCGCGACCTGCGTGACGCCATCTCGGGAAAAATTTACTCCGGCACTTCGGAAATTCAAAAGGTGATCATCGCCGGTTTCCAGGGACTCTGACACTACTCCCCGATTTCGCACAGTCGACGGACAGATTCGACCATGGCATATATCCTGCAACAGCTTCTGCAAAAGAGCGCGCAGCGATACCCGGAAAAATTGGCAGTATGGGCGCGAGGGCGCAGCATTCGCTACCGGGAACTCGAGCAGCGCTCCAATCAATTAGCTCATCTGTTGCGGCAAAACGGCGTGCGCAAGGGCGACCGGGTAGGAATCTATTTTCCCAAGTGTGTGGAGTCGGTGATTGCCATGCTGGGCGTCGTAAAGGCGGGGGGAGTTTACGTGCCCCTAGACCCGCAGGCTCCGGCGGAACGAATTGGCTACATCATCGGCAACTGCGGTATCTGCGGGCTGATCACCCACGCCGAGAAGCGCCGGGCTCTGGATCCGGTCACTCTAGAGTCGCTTGCGTTTTCCCTTCTTACCGACGAGGCCCCGCAGACCTCGAAGGGCAGCGGCGTGATTCCGTGGACCGTGCTTCAGGAATTTCCCAGCGACATCGCGCCGTCGGTCACGCTTACCGAAACCGATCTCGCCTACATTCTCTACACCTCGGGATCGACCGGGCGGCCCAAGGGCGTGATGCTCACCCATCAAAATGCTTTGACTTTTGTGGAATGGTGCGCGGAGAAGTTCCACATCACCAGCGACGATCGCCTCAGTAATCATGCCCCCCTGCACTTCGACCTTTCGGTGTTCGACGTGTATAACGCGCTCGAAGCGGGCGCCTCGCTCTATATGGTCACCGAGGACCTGGCGCTGTTTCCCGCACGGCTGGCTTCCTTTCTGGAGACACAGGAAATTACGGTATGGTATTCGGTGCCCTCCGCGCTCACGCTGCTGTTGCTGCACGCCGACCTGCAAGCCGACAAGCTGAAGAAGCTGCGCACGATTTTGTTCGCTGGCGAAGTCTTTGCCATGAAGTATCTGCAACAGCTGGCGGAGCGGCTGCCGCAGACCGATTTGTGGAATCTCTACGGGCCTACCGAGACCAACGTTTGCACCTATTACGAAGTCGAGCGCGAACGTCTGCCTGGCATGGACAAGCTGCCCATTGGCATTGCCTGCGAGAACACAGAAGTCTTCGCCGTGAACGGTGACGATGAAATCATTACTCAGGCGGGAGGCACCGGAGAATTGTATGTCCGCGGGCCGGCTGTGACCTGCGGCTACTGGGCGGATCCGGAAAAAACCGGAAGAATGGTGGTGCCCAACCGCTTCCAGCACAACTTTGAGGAAAAGATGTATCGCACCGGCGATCTCGTGCAACTGGGGGCGGACGGCAACTACTATTTCCTCGGTCGGCGTGACAGCATGGTCAAGAGCCGGGGCTACCGCATCGAGCTGGGAGAAATCGAAAGCGCTCTGCTTAGCCATCCCTCTGTGAAGGAAGCCGTGGCCATTGCCGTGGCCGACGATATCGTGGGCAGCCGGATCAGGGCGGTGGTTGCCTTCCAGGACGGCATCCGGCTTACGGCGGAGGAATTGCAGCATTACTGCGGTACGCGAATTCCAAAATACATGATTCCTGAAGCCATCGAGTTTCGCGCAGAGCTACCCAAGACCTCCACCGGCAAGGTGGACCGAGTCCAGCTGGCCCAGGAAAGTTTGCAAGTGGCCCTGAAGTAGCAACTCAGGGCAAAGCGGTGAACGGTTTTTGAATCCCGGCAGTCTTAAGGAGAACGACTGGAAATGTCTACGACAAACTCAATCCCCGCAGCGCAGCCCGCCCTTCGTGAACAGTTGCGCGAGTTTATTCTGGAGAATCTCGCGCATCCCAAAGGCGTCACTTCCTTTACCGATGACGAACCGCTGATGGAGACGGGAGTGATCGACTCTCTCGGAATCTTTCGCCTCGTCTCGTTTCTGGAGGACGAATTGGGCGTGCGGATCAGCGACGAAGAGATCAACCCGGATACCCTGAAGAATCTGAACACCATCGAAGCGCTGGTGATTCGCAAGCGGGAAAAATAGCAAGGCGCTCATCATTTCCAGGCGTCTGCTCCCGCGGACGCGTGACCGTGCAGGCCCCAATCCAGCTGAAAAGGATTCACGTGAAGCCTGAAACCGAAACGGCCGAAGACCGACCGCTGAAAGTTTTGCGGTGTGTACCGCAGTTAGTGCGGCTACGCGCAAAAACGGCTCCGGATGCGGCCGCCGTCGCCGCCGGCGGCATAAGGCTGAGCTATGCCGAACTCGACTACCGTGCTGGCCTTCTGGCGCGGCATCTGCGCGCCGCGGGAGTTGGTCCCGAAAAGCTTGTAGCGGTACACATGGAGCGTTCGCCCGAGTCGGTGGTCACGGCGCTGGCTGTATTCAAGGCGGGCGGCGCTTATCTGCCCCTCGATCCCTCTCTTCCCGCCGAGCGGATGGCATTCATGCTGGCCGACGCTCAGGTTACCGCGGTAGTGACTCGATCCACCCTCGCCACAGCTCTACCTTTTGGACCGTGGCGAGTTCTCATCCTCGAAGAGCTGGAATCGACTGCTCCTGTTGCCGAAGGCATGGAAACTGACGCCTTGCCGGAGCATCTGGCCTATGTGATTTACACGTCGGGCTCCACGGGAAAACCAAAGGGAGTCGAAGTTACTCACGGCAACCTGCTTAACCTGGTGGAATGGCATCTGCGGGCCTTCCAGGTTAACGCGGAAGATCGTGCCACCCTTCTGGCCTCGGTCGGCTTTGATGCTGCAGTATGGGAGCTCTGGCCCTATCTTGCCACCGGCGCGAGCGTCTTCATCCCGGAAGAATCGGTTCGCAACGATCCGCAAGCTGTGCGCGACTGGCTGGTCTCCAACCGCATCACCGTGACATTCCTGCCGACTGCGATGGCCGAGCAGGTGCTCCGGCTTTCGTGGCCGCCGGAAAGCGCGCTGCGGATTTTGTTGACTGGCGCCGAGACCTTGCGCCGCCGTCCTTCCGAAGGCCTGCCGTTTCTGCTGGTCAACAACTACGGCCCAACGGAGTGTACCGTGGTCGCGACGTCCGGACCGGTATTGCCTGAGCCTTCGGCCACTAATGCTCCTTCGATTGGCAGCGCGATCGACAGCACGGAAATTCTGGTTCTGGACGGCGAAATGCACCCCGTCGTGGAGGGTGAACCGGGGGAGATTTACATCGGGGGAGCGGGCGTGGCTCGCGGTTACCGCAACAACCCTGCGTTGACGGCCGAGCGATTTGTCCGGGATCCCACGCAAAACGGCCACGGGATGCGGCTTTATCGCACCGGCGATCTCGCCAGGTTCCTACCCGGCGGTGAAATCGAGTTTCTCGGACGCCTCGACGACCAGATGAAGATTCGGGGTTTCCGCGTGGAACCGGGAGAGATCGTCGGGGTTTTGAACTCTCACCCCGGAGTGCAGAGCAGCGCGGTGGCGCTGCGGGGAGATGACGGAGAGGCGAAACGGCTGGTGGCCTACATCGTGGCCGAATCCGGACAAGAACTAACCCGGAGCGAACTGCGCGAGGCGCTCTCTCGCCGGTTGCCGGAATACATGGTGCCCTCGGCATTTGTGAAAATCCACGCCATGCCCCTTACCGTAAACGGCAAAGTGGACTATGCTGCTTTGCCCTCGCCCGGCGCGGCGGATATGCTCCCGGAGTCCGACTTCGTTGCGCCGCGAACCCTGGTGGAAAAGCGTCTGGCGGCGATTCTTATACCTCTGCTGCATGTGGATCGAGTGAGCGCCAGGGATAACTTCTTTCTCCTGGGAGGCCACTCGTTGCTGGGTACGCAACTGCTCACCCGCATCCGGGAAGTCTTTGACGTAGAACTCAGCCTGCTCGGTCTATTCGATCATCCCACGCTCGAGGGGATGTCGGTGGAGATTGAGAACCTGATTCTGGCCAAAGTCACGGCCGGGGGAAACGGAGCGCACGAACCCGCGGCTTCTGAAGAGCGCGTGGAACGGAGCCACTAGTGTTTTCGCTCACGCAACCGACATCCCGTCTCGAGAGCCGCGGCTCCGCTCTCAGCCTGTATCACCTGCTCGATCCCGAAGTTCTCGCCAATCCTTATCCGCTTTTCCATCGCCTGCGCAGCGAAGATCCGGTTCACTGGGATCCCTTCCTTCACGCCTGGGTCGTCACCCGCTACGCCGACGTGCTGGAAGTCTTGCACAGTTTCTCAGCCGAGCGCACTCCCACTCCCGAACAGCTTGCCGCCATGGGGTTGGAGCGATTGAGCCCCATCGCTCACCTCATGGTGAAGCAGATGCTGTTCATGGACAGTGCCCAGCACGGGCGTCTGCGCGGCCTCGCCTCCCGCGCCTTCACGGCAGCCCGCGTTGAAGCTCTGCGCTCGCACATCATAGACATCGTGAACCGGCTGCTGGACCGGCTTGCTGAACATGGCGCTGTGGATGCGATTGCCGACCTGGCTGAGCCTTTGCCTTCAATCATCACCGCAGAATTGCTGGGCGTCCCGGTAGAAGATCGTCATCAGCTCAAGAAATGGTCGGCCAATTTTGCCGAAATGCTCGGCAACTTCCAGCACAACCCCGAGCATGCGCAGGTCATGCTCAGCACGGTCGAGGATATGACGGCGTACTTCCGCGAGGCCGTGGCCGAGGCGCGGCGCCATCCGCGCGAGGGTCTGATTCATTCCTTGGTTACCGCCGAGGTCGAGGGTGACCGGCTGAGTGATGAGGAAGTTGTGGCCAACGTGATCATCACCATGGTCGGCGGCCAGGAGACCACAACCAACCTGATCGGCAACGGCATACTCACAATGCTGCGCAATCCCGCCGAAATCGAAAAGCTGCGCGGCAATCTGGCGCTGATCCCGTCGGCGGTGGAGGAGATGCTGCGCTACGAGAGTCCCAGCCAGCACACGGCGCGGCTGGCTCCGGACGACCGCGAACTGGGCGGAAAGAAAATTCTCAAGCGGCAGGCCGTGATTGCCGTGATGGCGGCGGCGAATCGTGACCCCGAGCGTTTTCCCGATCCCGACCGCTTCGACATCACGCGCCCGGATAACCGTCACGTGGCCTTTGGTTATGCCGCTCATTTCTGCTTTGGTGCGCCGCTGGCCCGCCTGGAGGGGCAAATCGCTTTCGAGGCGCTGCTGCGAAGATTTCCCAGCTTTCATCTCGAGCCGCAGGACTTGCGGTGGCGCACCAACCTTGGCTTGCGTGGATTGACTTCGCTCAAGATCGCGCTCGATTCGCCCGGCTCGACAGGGAAGACTTCAGGGAGCGAGAAAAGCGGACGGAGTTTTCCGCCCGTGGGAGCAGGCGCCGATGGCCTGTCCGTTCCGGATACCGCTCTCGCAGCCGCCATCCCGAAGGCCGATCTCCAGCGCCTGCTGGTCGACTGGAATAACACGGCCAAGCCCTATCCGGCAGATCGTTGCATCCATCAACTGGTCGAAGAGCAAGCGGCCAGAACTCCGCAGGCCCTCGCCGCCGAAACCGGCGCGCAGAAGATGACCTACGCCGTGCTGAATCGCTGCTCGAATCAGCTCGCCCGGCTGCTGCGGAAAAAAGGCGTGGGTCCGGAAGTTCCCGTCGCGATTTGCCTGAAGCGCTCGCTGGAATTGCTTGTGGCGCTGCTGGGTGTGCTGAAGGCGGGCGGAGCCTGCGTTCCGCTCGATCCCGATTATCCCAGTGAGCGTCTTGCCCACATTCTTCGCGATTCTCAATCCCCGGTTCTTATTACGCAGCCGGAGCTTCTCGAAATTGTCGGGCCGACGAACGCCGAAATCCTGCATTTCGAACCGGGATGGGAGATTCTGGAGCGCGAGCGCGGCGACAATCTCCCGTCGGAAGCCGCGCCCGAGAACCTGGCATACATCATTTACACTTCCGGCTCGACTGGAACGCCGCGCGGAGTCGCGCTTGCGCATCGCGGGCTGGTCAATCACGCAACGGCCGCCGTTGATCTCTATGGCCTGACTTCGTCGGACCGGATGCTGCAGTTCGCCTCCATCAGCTTCGATATCGCGCTGGAAGAGATCTTTCCCACCTGGTTTGCGGGAGGCTGCGTGGTCCCGCGCGAAGACCACACTCCGCTGAATGCGCCGGATTTTCTGCGCTGGCTCGAATTGCGCAGGATTTCCGTGCTCGATCTGCCCACAGCCTACTGGCATGAGCTGGTTCATGACATTACCGAGCGCGGCCTCGCGCTGCCGCAAAGCCTGCGGCTGGTGATTGTCGGTGGAGAAAAAGCCTCAACCACGGCCTTTGAGGCGTGGCTGAAGGCGGGCGGCGCGCGTGCGCGCTGGGTCAACACTTACGGGCCCACCGAAGCCAGCGTGATTGCGACGGCATACGAGCCAAACCCCAGAAAGCCACTTCCCGACAATCTGCCCATCGGACGGCCGGTGGCCAACGTCCGCCTTTACGTTACTGACGAGAAAATGCGACTGGTGCCGATTGGGCAGCCCGGTGAATTGCTGATCGGCGGCTCTGGTCTGGCGCGCGGATATCTGAACCGGCCCGAACTTACGAAAGCCAGGTTCGTGGCCGACCCTTTTTCCCGCAAGCCGGATTCGCGCCTGTACCGGACCGGTGACATGGTCCGCTATCTGCCCGACGGCAATCTGGAGTTCCTTGGGCGCATCGATTTTCAGGTGAAGATCCGCGGCTTCCGCGTGGAATTGGGTGAGATTGAATCGGTTCTGGAAAAGCATGCGGGGGTGTTGCAGGCGGTGGTTGTTGCCGGTGAAGTCGGCGGGAGCAAGCAGCTTGTCGCCTACATCGTTGCGGCACGCCACGGGATAGAGTCTTCGCAGCTTCGTGACCACATAAAAAGAGAGCTGCCGGAATATATGGTTCCGGCCAGCATCGTATTCATGGATAGCTTTCCGCTTACTCCCAATGGAAAGGTCGATCGCCGTGCTTTGCCCGCGCCAGAAACTGGCGAAGCCAGCAACTACCTTGCGCCGCGCGACGAGTTCGAGACGAAAATGGCCCGACTGTGGGCGCAGGTGCTGGGCAAAGCGTCCGTCGGTGTGCGCGACGACTTCTTCGATCTCGGCGGGCATTCCCTGCTGGCTCTGCGCCTGATCAGCCGCATCGAGAGGGAGTTTGACAGGAAGCTCACCATTACGGCGCTGCTGCAGGCGCCCACGGTAGAACAACTGGTTCGACTGATGCGGGAAGAGAAGACTTCGTGGTCTCCGCTGGTTATTTTGCAGCCCGAGGGTGCGAAGCCGCCCTTCTTCTTTGTTCACGGTCTGGGTGGAACCGTGATGCGCTTTCACGATCTGGCGCGCTACATGGCACCCGACCAGCCTTTCCTCAGTTTTCAGGCCCAGGGCATGGACGGCAATCTGCCCTTTCTGGACAAAACGAAAGACATGGCCGCACTGTATCTCGAACATCTTCGCAAAGCTCAACCCGAAGGGCCGTACTACCTGGGAGGATATTCCTTCGGTGGGCTGGTCGCGATGGAGATGGCCCGCCGACTGCTCGACTCCGGCGAAGAGATTGCGTTGCTCGCGTTGGTGGATACTTATCTGATCGAATCCAATTCGGCGCTGGTTGGCCGCTTTTTTTCCCTTACCGCCGAGCAGAAGCTGGCCTACATGAGGAAGCGTCTCACCAGATACAAGCGGGGAATTAAACGCCGCATCGATGCTCTTTCCTTCCCCGCGCCAGTCAAAGCCGTGCGCAATGCCTGCGCCGCAGCCGAGCGCAGCTATCATCCTTCTGCTTATCCCGCGCCCATCGTGCTGTTTCGCGCCAGCGAGAAAGCCTTGCGCGGCCTGGAAGATGAAAGCTATGGCTGGGAGAAATACGCAGCAGGCGGTCTGGAAGTGCATGAGATCGATGGCGATCACGGCAACGTGCTCAACGAGCCAAACGTTCGCCAGTTGGCCGCCGCTCTGCGCACCCGGCTGGAGCAGGCACAAACCGGGTATCTAACGGCTCCGCTAAATGCAAGACTTCACTCCCGGGTCTGAAGTTGTTTTCGGAAAATTCCTGGAGACTCCTGATGTGCCGGTAAGTTCGCAGGAAAACATGGAAGCTGTGGAAACGGAAACGGCACAGCAGCCGGCGCGGATTTCTCCGTTCAGCCGCCGATTCATCACCGAGAAATTTCTGCCCTGGGCGACCAAGGGCGGCCTCGCCCTGGCCGACTACGGCCTATTCTCCGGGTCGAATTTTCTGCTGGGCATTCTTCTGGCGCGCTGGCTTCCCCCCGAACAGTACGGCGCTTATGCGCTGGCCTTCAGCATTTTCATCCTGGTGACCTTCCTTTATCAGGCGCTCTTGCTGGAGCCGCTCTCGGTTTTCTCCGGCACCACCTACAGCCACAATCTACGCGGCTATCTCAAGTCGAACCTCTGGCTGCATTGGGGAGTCTCCGCTGTAATCTGTCTTCTGCTGGGCGGGACCGCGCTGATGGCCAAGGTCTGGTGGCATTCGCCGGTGTCGGCCATCGCCTTTGCCGGCATGACTGCGGCCACTCCTTTCATCCTCATCCACGCCCTGGGACGACGGAGCTTTTATCTCAAGTTGTCCCCGGGACCGGCGGCATTCGGTTCCTTCTTCTATTTCGTAGTAACGGCAAGCGGCGCGTTCCTGCTCTACAAGATGAACCGGCTCTCCGCCTTCAGCGCATTCCTGGTCATGGGATTTGCCGCCCTGGTCGGCGGCCTGATCATGGTGTTTCAGTTGAACGCCAAACTGGAGCCCGCGACCGCGCCCATGAAACTGCGCGAAACCTGGGCCAAGCACTGGGAGTACGGCCGCTGGGCGCTGGGAAGCTGCATCGTGGGCTGGATTCCTACCTACGTGTATATTCCGGTGGTCAGCAAATTCTTCGGGTTGTCAGTTGCTGCCGAGCTGCGGGCGCTGATGAACCTCGGCGCTCCCGTCTTGCAAACCTACGCCGCTCTCTCCATGTTGTTCCTGCCCTATGCCGCGCGGGTGCAGGGCAAAGAAGGCCAAAAGGGCGCGACCTCTCTGACCCGCAAGCTGGCCGCCCTGTTTGTGGCCGGCGCCGTAGTCTACTGGGCGGTCTTGATTCCATTGCGCCGCCCGGTCTTCAACCTTCTTTATGCCGGCAAGTATATGGACTCGGCCTCGTTGCTGCCGCTATTCGCGGCCGAAACGATCATCTGGAGCGCCGCTCTTGGGCCGGCAATTTTGTTGCGCGCCATGGAATATCCCCGCTCCCTCTTCTTCGCCAACGGCGCCGCCAGCATTGTTGCGCTGGTTTTCGGGATTCCCGCAACCCGTTACTTCGGCCTTCATGGCGTCATCTGGAGTATGGTGATCGCCAACGTCCTGTATGTGGCCGTCGCTTTCCTGCTGCTGGAGCGCAGAGTGGCGTCGCTGAAGGCCGCCCAACACGAAGTTTCTGTTCCCGTGAGCTTGGAAGAAGGCGCTTTCTAGCGCACACGTTCTTGTTATGCGTTGTCATCCCGGGCGAGTGGTGTTAGCGAATGATCTGAGCGGGCTGCGCGAAGCGTCGCAATCTTTGCGACGCAACGGACGCTCGATCAGGTCGCGTCGTTGTCGGGTTGTCCGGTAGCTGAACTCTGCTTATGACTCGCCTCCACATCTTCTCGGTCCATAACCGCTACCTTATGGCGGGCGGGGAGGATCAGGCCTTCGAGTCGGAGGCGCGGCTGCTGCGCCAGGCCGGTCACCAGGTCACGCAGATCGAAGAGCAGAACGCCTATCCTGACACCATCGCCAAGAAAATTGGCATGGCCGTTGATTGTGTGTGGTCGCGGCGCTGGCACCGGGAATTCCGGCTGCTGTTGCAGAAGGCGCGTCCCGATGTTGTCCACGTGCACAATTTTTTTCCGCGATTCTCGCCCTCCATTTACTACGCGTGCCGCCAGGAAAACGTGCCTGTCGTGCAGACTCTGCACAACTACCGCCTGCTGTGCGCCGGCGCGGAGCTGTATCGCGAGGGCAAGGTTTGCGAGGAGTGTCTCGATCACAGCGTTCTGCGAGGCATTCGCTATGGCTGTTATCAGGGATCGAAGCTGGGCACCGCGGCGCTGACCATCATGGTTGGCGCCCATCGCAGTTTGCACACCTGGACCAACATGGTGGAGTGTTACATTGCGCTCACCGAATTCGCGCGGCAGAAGATGATTTTCGGCGGACTTCCTGCCGAACGCATTCGCGTGAAGCCGAACTTTGTCTTGCCCGATCCCGGCCCCAAATCTGCAAGGGGAGACTATGCGCTGTTTGTTGGCCGTTTGACGAACTCCAAAGGCGTTCCTGCGACTCTGGAAGCGTGGAAGCAGTTGCCGGGCGTTCCGCTCCACATTGTCGGAGACGGCCCTTGCCAGGAACAGACCGAAGCGGAAATGAAGAAGGGAACACTGCCTTCCGTGACTTACCGCGGCCGCTTGCCGCGTGCCCAGACTCTGGCGGCCATGAAGAACGCCCGCTTCCTGGTTTTTCCCAGCGAGTGGTACGAGGGTTTTCCGCTTACGATTGCCGAGGCTTTCGCCTGCGGCTTGCCTGTGGTCGGTACTCGCCTCGGGGCGATGCAGGAGATCGTCAGCGATGGCGTCACCGGGCTGCATTTCCAGGCGGGCGATGTGCAGGATTTCCGCACAAAAATTGAGTGGGCCTGGAATCATCCGGACGAAATGGAGATCATGGGCCGCCGCGCCCGCCAGGAATTTGAGCGGAAATATAGCGCCGATCGCAACCTCTCCCTGCTGGAAGAGACCTACGAATCTGTCCTCGTCTCCCGGGGCAAGCCGTCGAAATCGGAAATCCGCGAGAACGTGACCGTTTAATCGAACCGCGCCGCAACCCTCAGGCGCAGCCCCTTCCATGGCCAAGGTCCTGACCAAAGCACAGCGCAACCAGCTTCTGGAATCATACTTCCGGAAACGGGCGGAAACTGCCGCCGATGCCGCGCAGAAAATTGCACAACGCACACCGGGCTCGGCGATTCCGCTGACCTTCGCCCAGCGGCAACTCTGGTTGCATGCACAGCTGGCGCCCGATACGCCGCTTTATAACGAGCCGCTTACCGTTCGTCACCGCGGACCTCTTGATGTCCCGGCGCTCAAGCTGGCTCTCAACGAGATCGTCCGGCGTCATGAAGCTTGGCGAACTTCTTTTCCAGTAGTGGATGGAGAGCCGGTTCAGAGCGTGCATCCGCCTTTTGAGGTTGATCTGCCGGAGATCGACGTAGCCACTCTTCCTGCGGCTCTGCGCGAAGCAGAAGCCCTGCGGATCGCTACCGCCGATGCCCGGCTCCCCTTCGATCTCGCCCGCGGACCGCTGTTGCGCGCGACACTGGTGCGGCTCAACCAGGAAGAGCACCGGCTGTATATCGCGCTTCACCATCTGATATTCGATGGCTACGGTGGCTATCGCGTCTTCCTGCCGGAACTCTCCGCCTTGTACGCCGCGTTTTCCCAGGGACGGGCCTCGCCTCTGCCCGAGCTTCCATTTCAATTTGGCGACTATGCCCTGCTGCAACAGGAATGGATGCAAAAGCCGGTCGTGCAACAGGAGATGGATTTCTGGCGCGAGCAGTTGAGCGGCGCCTTGCCCACGCTGGACCTGCCGTTCTCTCGGCCCCTGCCCGCAGCGCAGACTTTTCGCGGCGCCATGCAATCGTTTTCGCTTTCGCCGGAGCTCAGCGATCGCCTGCGCGCCTTCTCCCAGCGCGAAAATGTGACGCTATACATGACACTTCTGGCCGCCTTCAACGTATTGCTGCATCGCTACAGCGGTCAGGAAGACATTCTGGTGGGCAGCAACACCGCCGGGCGCAAGCATCCGGGCAGCGAGAAATTGCTGGGCTATTTCCTCAACACCATCGTCCTGCGTACTGATCTTTCCGGGGACCCGACCTTTCAGCAGCTTCTGGAGCGGGTGCGGCGCACCACGCTCGAAGTGCTGTCTCACGACGAGGTCCCGCTCGACCGGCTGGTCGCCGAACTGCCCCCGGCGCGGGATTCCCGGCGAAACCCGCTCTTCCAGGTTCTTTTCTCGCTCGAACCTCCGCTCGCCCTGGTGTCCCCGGAGTGGGACCTGACTTGTATCGAAGTGGAAACCGGCGCCACCAAGTTCGAGCTGTGCATGGTGCTCGACGACCGCGCCGACGGCCTGCTCTGCCGCCTGATTTACAACACCGCTCTGTTCGACCGGGAAGTGATCTCGCGCATGGTGGGACACTGGCAGGTTTTGCTGCAAGCGATTGTCGCGGACCCGGCGGTCCCCATCAGCCGCTTGCCGCTTCTCACTTCGTCCGAACGGCACCAGCTTCTGGAGGAATGGAACGACACAGCCGAGCTCTGTACTCCCGAGCCGGTCCATGAACTCATCTCCGGGCAAGCGGAGAAAACACCATATGCAACCGCGCTGCGCTGCGGAAAGCACAAGATCACCTATGCCAGACTTGAGCGCGAAGCGGGCCAACTTGCCCGCTTCCTTCGCGCTCAAGGCGTGGGTCCGAATGTTCCTGTGGCGCTGTGCCTGGAGCGTTCGCCGGAAATGATTGTCGCCATTCTGGGCGTGCTCAAAGCGGGAGGAGCTTATGTTCCGCTCGATCCTTCAAATCCAGCCGACCGCCTGGAAAAGATTCTGCTCGATTGCCGGCCGAAAATGCTTCTGGTGCAGGAGGATTCCCGGGTTCCCGTGCTGTCTGCAGACGTCCCGGTTGTCTCCATCGAAGCGGCGCTGAGAGCGGCGGTGGCGAACCGTGAACCGGCTCTGGTCCAACTGGACGATCTGGCCTACATTCTCTACACCTCAGGTTCGACCGGCGTTCCCAAAGGAGTGCAGATCACGCACCGCAATCTGGCGTATTCCAATCAGGCGCGCCTCAGTTATTATCAGAACCCTCCCCAACGATTTCTGCTCCTTTCCTCTTATGCATTCGATAGCTCGGTGGCAGGCATCTTTCACACGCTCGCCAGCGGCGGAACTCTGGTGCTGCCGCCTCCCGAATTTCGCTGGGAGAGCGAACAGCTTGCCCGCCTGATCGCCGAAAACCAGATCACCCATACGCTCACGTTTCCCGGCTTCTACGGAGAACTGCTGGAAAGCGCGCCGGCCGCGCGACTCAGCTCGCTTCGCGTGGTGATTGTCGCCGGCGAGGCCTGCTCCCGGCAGGTCGTGAATCGGCACTATGAAGTCTTGCCTCGGGTCTTGTTGTTCAACGAGTACGGTCCCACCGAGGGCACGGTCTGGAGCAGCGTGTGCGAATGCGAGCCGGGCGGAGAAGACAGCGCCGTGCCCATTGGCCGCCCGATCGCCAACACGCGCCTCTACGTCCTCGACCGCCACTTGCAGCTCGCGCCCTGGGGCGTGCCCGGCGAACTTTACATCGGGGGTGAGGGCGTGGCGCGCGGTTATCTCAACCAAGCCGCTTTGACCAACGAGAGCTTTGTGTCCGATCCCTTTTCCCCGGCGCCAGCACGTCTTTTTCGCACCGGCGATCAGGTGCGCCTCATGGCCGATGGCAATCTCGACTTCCTTGGCCGCCTGGATCATCAGGTCAAGCTGCGTGGCCTGCGGGTTGAATTGGAAGAGGTCGAAGCCCTCCTGAGCCAGCATCCGGGAGTGCGGGAAACAGCGGTAGTCGTGAATCTCGACGAATGCGGCAACCCGCGCCTGGTGGCATTCGTAGCCGTTTATCCCGGCGCCTCGCTATCGGCTCTCGAGTTGCGCGCTTACCTGCGTGGCCGCCTGCCTGGCTACATGGTGCCTGCGTCTTCTCAGCTTCTGGAAAACCTGCCGCGCACTGCCAACGGCAAAGTGGATCGGCAGAAACTGGCTACGACGGTGATTCCGCAAGAAGACGGCTTGCCCCAGATCAGCCCGCCGTGCAACGACACTGAACGCCGGCTGCTGAATATCTGGAAAAATGTGCTGAAACTGCCCAGTGATGACATCACGCTGGATTTCTTCGAACTCGGCGGACACTCGCTGCTGGCGGCGAAACTCCTGGGCCGCATCGAGAAAGAATTCGGCAAGCCGCTGTCGCTGGCCTTCGTATTTCAGTCGCCGACCATCGCGCAGATGGCAGAATCCTTGCAGCGCGCCGGACAATCGCGGCGCGAACGCGCTGTGGTTAACATCCAGCCCAAGGGTTCGCTCCCGCCATTGTTTTGGGTGCGTGGCGGTCCGCGCTTTCGCCTGCTCTCTCAAAAATTGGGTCTCCGGCGGCCGTTCCTGGGGGTCGACCTTCCCTACGCGGACGGTATTCGGCTGGCTGCACCCTATCGGCTGGAGGACGTTGCGTCCTATCTGGTTGACGCCATGCGCGAAGTGCAGCCGAACGGGCCATACTATCTTGCCGGCCTGTGCGTGAACGCCGTGATCGCATATGAAATAGCGCAGCAACTTGTGAGTGGCGGCGAAACCGTCGCCCTGCTTGCCATGCTCGATGCTCACAACCAGGCCTACTACCGAAATCCCTTCAAGGACGGCCGCTACACCGCGCGCATCAAGTATCACCTCGCCAATCTCATGCGCATGGATGCCGCTGAAACCGCCGCCTATCTGCGCGACCGGTTGGACGAGGCGCGCCGCAAAATCGAGCGTACCACCTGGCGCCTGACCACCGATCGCGGCGGACACGCCGACGACCGCTTCCGCAATTCCGACTCGATTGTGCATCCCGCTTTCAGCCGCTACGAGCCCCTGCCTTATCGCGGAAAAATCACTCTTCTGCAATCCAGCGAATGGCCGAAGAGCCCATACTTCGAATTCAAGCTTGGTTGGGACGACCTTGCCGCGCGCATCGACTTCCACCGCGTGCCCGGCGACCACGCCTACATGTTCGACGATCCGAACGTGAACGCTGTGGCTGCGATCCTGAACACCGCACTCGACCGCGCCGGCGAACAGTAGCTCCCGCCTCAACTTTCCTTCCGCCCGCTGTTCTTGCACTGATCCCGCCTTTCACTCGCCGCAATCCCGGGCGTTTCTTCGCGGCTGGCCCGCCGAACCCTGTCCTGCCTCGGTTTCCAACCCTTCACACGCTTTCGCCAGCGCTGCGCGAAAGCGCTTCACCCGACCTCCATGTTCGCCTGCAAGTGCAGTCGGTTGGCGTGAATCTGGCCGTCGCTGCCCTGACCCACCGTTACTGGCCGGCCCGCGATTGGCGCAATACCATTGGGGAAGGCCCGATTTGCCCGAGCGGAGCCCCCCAGAACATGCGCCGGTCCCTATCTCTCCTCGCCCTTACATTGTTTCTTACCCTGATCTTGGGCGCCTGTGCCGGGTTTTCGTCAGGAACCAAAGGGAGCGGGGACAACAGCAGCGGGAATAACGGAGGAGGAAACGGGAGCGGCGGTGGCACCAACGGCGGAGGCACTGGCGGTAGCGGAGCTACTGGAAGTGGTGGCGGTGCGGCGGACTTTTACGTAGCCACAAATGGCAACGATTCCTGGTCGGGTAGCTTGCCCGCCCCGAACAGCAATAATTCCGATGGTCCGTTTGCCAACATCGCGCGCGCCCAACAGGCAGTCCGGGAAATTCTCCAGAATCCTCGGGGCCGCAGCACGCCTCTGGTAGTGCAGCTCCGGCAGGGCACGTACTACTCCAACCAGACTCTGACTTTCACCTCGGCCGATTCGGGTACTTCCCAGTTGCCGGTAGTGTGGGAAAACTATCCCGACGAGATTCCCATTCTTAGCGGCGGTCTGCAATTGGGAACGGGTTCGGGGTTCGGTTGGAAGAATACCAGCGGCAATAGCTGGCAGCTAACTCTGCCTTCCTCTGCGCAATATTTCGAACAGCTCTTTTACAACGGCCAGCGCCGTCTGCGTCCCCGCCTGGGCGGATCTCTGGGTGCCTACTATCGAGTGGCAGCAACCGTCTATCTGCCGGGAAATAGCGATCCAAACTGCTCTATCTTCGTGAGCGGCAAGGGCTACGAGTGCTTTGACCGCTTCCAATACGATCCGTCGGATCCAATCAGCACGCAGTGGAAGAATCTAACGTCCCCTTATCCCGCCGGCGATATTGAGCTGTACGATTTTGAAGAATGGAACGTGGCTAAGCTGCGCGTTGAGTCGGTCGATACCACCAATCACATCGTCCATCTGACTGGCCCGACCTACCAGGCTAACGGTTACTTCGGCTTCATTCCGGGCCACCGTTACCTGCTCGAGAACGTGAAGGATTCTCTGGGCCAGGCGGGTCAGTGGTTCCTGGACAGGTCTTCATCTCCGTGGACGCTGACCTATTTGGCCAACCCGGGCGAGAACCCCAATGATGATTCCGTCATCGTTCCCCAGGCTGCGCAGGTTCTCAACGCCAACGGATTGAAGTACGTGACCTTCCAGGGTTTGTCGTTCGAACATGACAACTTCGTCGTACCCGCAGCAGGTTACCCCTCGCTCCGGCAGGATCCGGGCCTACCCGGCGCAGTGACCTGCACCAACTGTTCGAATGTAACCTTCGACGGCGATACGGTCACTCAGACTGCGGGTGGCGGAATCGAGTTCTACACCACCAACACCAGTTCGACCACGGCAGAGAACACCATCCAAGATTCCGCCATTTACGACGTGGGAGGATTTGGTATCCGGGTGGGCATGCCTAACGTGTACACCGATACCGACAGCAACGTCCCGCACGGCACACTGGTCGAGAACACTTTAATCGCCGGCTATGGCCGCGTATTTCCCAGCGCCATCGGCATCGTCCAGGGCGATGCCCACGACAACACCTATACCCACAACGACATTTATGACGGATATCACAGCGCCATCGAGATTTGCTCTCTCGGTTGTGTTTTCGGCGTCAACGGTCACGGAGCCTACAACAACACCATATCCTTCAACCACGCCTACGCGATCGGCCAGGGTATGACCAACGATCTGGGCTGCATTTACCTGAATACGGGAAACCCGAACAACTACGCGACCGGCAATGCCGTTCTGAATAATCGCTGTCACGATATCGTCGATGCCTCCACCCAGGACGCCGACGGATTCGGAGGCCAGGGCATCTATCTGGATGCGCAAACCGCCGGCGTCACAGTCGAGAACAACTTGGTTTACCGGACCGCCTCCCAGCCGATGAACATCTCCAACGGGCCGGTGTCCGGCGCTCCCGCCAACACCATCCGCAACAACATTTTTGCTCTCGGGCGGGTAGCCATGATCGCCGTGAGCAATCCCTACCTCAACAACAGCTGCGCCGGCATGCCCGTGCTTCAGTTCAACGCCAGCAGCAACATTTTTTATTTCGATCGAAGCAATCAGAAAGGCGGTGGCTTTTTGCTACAGAGGGGCTGCACCTACGCTTGCGGCTCGCCATATCCCAACTTCGAAAATTTTTCCAGCAATCTATACTGGCGCACGGATGGCTCGTTCCTGACCGATCCGGATGGCTTCCATGTGCAGCATGCCACGACCAATCCTCTATGTGACACACTGAATCTGAGCGGCAATAGCTGGACCTACTACACTTTCAGTCAATGGCAGGGTCTGGGGGAAGATGTGCAGGGAGCGGTAAAAAATCCCGGTTTTCCGAACCCGGGCTGCAATCAATCGACGCCGCAAGCATGTGTCGCAACTTCAGGGCAGGATAACTTCTCTCTTGCGGCTTCTCCGGGCGTTGGATTCGTGGTGTTTGACCCCAGGGAGGCAGGCAGACAGAATCCGGTACTGCAGGCGCCGGCAATCGCACCGACCTTCTTGACGGCTCCGTTGAATCCTGCAACTGATTTCTAGATTCCCTTTTCCACAAATCACGCTGCGAGGCGAACCTTCTGCGCCCTACTTGGGTGAAGCAGCCAGGAACCATGGAGCGGCAGTTTCGTCCGTCTTGAGGAAGCCAGTGACCAACGCTGCATCCTTGTACCCGCCGTCGGTCGAGGCGTGCACCCCATCCGGACCCAGATCGCTGCAACTCCACTCCAGACCGGCGCTGGAATTCGATGAGTTGCCGTTGGCCAGCATGCCGTTGGCCCAATCATAAGTTCCCCATGAGAGCCATGGCACCATCACCGGGCCGTTCGCGGGATTGTAGTTCAGCGCGGGCGAGCCGTTGATTTGCTGCGCGATGATGTCCTGCATGGCGAATCCAGTCTCGTAAGCGTACGGCTCCGGCAGGACCACCGGATTGTTCGTGGCGTAACCCGTATAGTGCATGCTTTCGAGGTAGGCTATCTTCAAATTGGGAAAATATCTGTGCATGTTCTGCAGGGCTGAGATTACCTCGTTCTCCTGTTGCGTCATGTCGCTGGGATAAGTGCCCTTGGGCTGGCTGTGTGGAATCAGCACCCAGGCGGCTACCACCTGTTTTGCCGTGACGCCCTGGTAGGGCAGGTAAAAATTGAGAACCGTTTGCCAGGAGCCATCTGAATAGTTGGCCCAGTTCGGCGAATCGGTGCCGTCGATGGCCCCGTTCACGATGACCAGGTTTGGATTCAATGTAGGATCGCCCTGCTCGGTAAGCTGGAAGGTGCTGAACATGGTTCGCAAAATCGATACCCCAAGACCCAGCAGCACATATTTTCCATTGGGATCGTAGTTTCCGCTGGCGTCGAGAGGAACTATGCTATCGGCCAGGGCCAATCCGTCAGCTTCGTGGGTCGGCGGGCGTACGTTGCTTCCGCCCGGATACAACCCTCCCTCCGAGCCCAGATAGCTGCCGGTTCCAAGGTCGGGAAGATCCACCAGCGGATTGCTGGTCCCGGCCTGATCCCAGGTGATGTTGTTGCACGAAGAAGAAGCGGTGGTCACCGGGAGGGTGACGAGCTGCCGTGCATATTGCTTGGGTTTGCTGGAATCGCTGAACTGTACCGTGAATCTGTAATTTCCGGTGCTGGCAACGTTCAGGCTTCCGCGTAGACTTCCGTTACTGCTGAAGGTCAATCCGCCGGGAAGCTTGCCGGCATCGCTCCAGGTATAGGGTGGAGTGCCTCCACTGCCGGTGAAGTTGACCAGATAGTCAAACCCCTTGGCTCCGGTCGGCAATGTGGGGGCGGATGAAACAGCGGCCGCAGAAGGCGCGATACCGTTGCCCGCCACACTTATGGTTTGCGCCGGCAGCACGTCGTAACCCACGGAGATCGCATTGGCGTAGGGAATCGCCACAGTCGGCGTGAAATTGACATGGAAAGAGAACGATTTGCCCGGGGTGAGAGCCACCGGAGTGGTGAATCCCGTCTGGCTGAACGGAGGCAGGACCGTCACGGAGGAAAGGTGCATGCCGTTGGTGCCGGTGTTGGTGACGGTGACCGTCTGCGAGGAAGTGGATCCCAGCACGGTATTGGGGAAGTTCAAAATGTTGGGGCTGACGCTGGCTGCCGCTGAGGTGGTCGCTCCCGTACCGGACAAGTTGACGACCTGCGGCTGGCTTACGCCCTGAATGGTGAATGTCATCTGGCCGGTTACTGGCCCCCCCGCGCTTGGCCGGAAGCGAATCGCCCAGTTTCCAAACTGCTTGGGCTGCAGAGTGCGGGTCCACCCATATTCCAGAACAAACACATTAAAAGGCGAGAGCGTAAAGCTGCTGATGACCAGCGGGGTCGTCCCCGTATTTGTGACGGTCACCGGCTGCACCGCGGTTTGCGTGCCAACAACCGTCGTGTGAAACGTGATCGAACTCGGGCTGATGTTGAAAGATTGAGCCGAAGCTGCCGTTCCCAACATTGCTAGTATGCACACCAAGCCCATAAGTGCCAAAACGCAGCCTGCGGCCCTGCCATGGAATCGTCTCCCATCAGAGAGTCCCTCCCGGGATGCTCGAACCGTAGTTTTGAACGTTGCGATCACATCGGAGGCGCGACGAGCGGCCATAGTACGAGACTCCTCATTCGGATAGGGGGTAGTCGTTGGTCGGAAGGGGGAAACGCTGCTTGGTGAGATTAACCATGGTGAAGTCGATTGTCAATATCTGCGCGCAAAAAAATGCTGTGCGGGTGTGTCGATTAGCTCCAAGCAATTGCAGATTTCTGCACACTGCCGGCGGGCGCATGAAAAGGGTTCTCAGAGGGGCAGGAAGGGATTCGAACGCCGGTCTAACTGCGTTTTGATCCGAAAGTGACGAGTCTCAGGCGCTCGCACGCCGGGGCCGGGCGACTGTCGATTGGCAGAATATAAATGTCGCCGCCAGAAGAGGTTAACTTAATCTATAGGCACTCTAGGGACTTTGGTCACCAAGGCTTTTGACCTCTTGCAGTAACCTGCAGTCCCGTATAGGCTTCCCCCACTGGGCTGGCAGTTTGGCCCGTGCACAACACAGTAGCTTATCTCCCCCAAAATCCAAAAGCTTGGCAAGAAGGCTGATTTTCAACCGGTAGCCGCGAAAGCGGAGTACGCGTATTGTTTCTTGGATCGTGATCCAAGGGTCATGAAATGTGACTCAGAGGGCGGAGCTATAGCTGGCCTTGCCAACGCTTCTACGGAGCTTCGGGGTGATCTTCTGAACTGTTCCGAAGACCGTAGTTGGCGCGAAAACCATCTGTTATCCTTCCATTCTCCCAAGGCTCTCCGCAACCAACCTGTTTGACGCCGCTCCGTGATGTATTAGGAGGACTCTGCGAATGATTTCCGGAAGCACATTCATAAACACGAAGTTTGCCCTGATAGCCGGCGTGTTGCTGTTGGCAGTGCCCGGGCTGCTCGCGCAGGAGAATGACCTCACGACGACAGCCAAGGCGGCGGCTGCCCCGGCAGAAGCTGCGCAGCCGAACACTCCGCAGTTGCAGCAGCGGGACTCCCGTTATCGCTTGGCGGCCGGTGACACCTTCGATGTTAACTTCGAGCTCAGTCCCGAATTCAATCAGACCGTCACTGTCCAGCCTGACGGCTACGTTACGCTGAAAGGCGTGGGCGATATGAAAGTGGCCGGCCAGACGGTGCCCGAGTTGACCCAAACGCTGCGTACCGCTTACGGCAAGATTCTCAACGATCCCATGATTTCCGTCGTGCTGAAAGACTTCGAGAAACCATACTTCATCGCCGACGGGCAGGTGGCTCATCCGGGAAAATACGAGATGCGCGGCAACATCACCCTGACCGAAGCGGTGGCCATTGCCGGCGGCTTTACGGAAAACGCCAAGCACTCCCAGGTTTTGCTGTTCCGCCGGGTCAACGACCAGTGGGTTTCAGCGAAAATTTTCAACATCAAAGAGATGGAAAAAAAGCGCGACCTGCACGAGGATCCCACGCTCCATCCGGGAGACATGGTGGTCGTTCCCAAGAATGCGCTCTCCAAGATCAAGCCGTTCATCCCCAACGCCGGCATGGGCGCATACACGCAGATAGGTCGGTAAACCAGCTTCCGGACCGTTGAACCATGGGCTTATTTCCTCCGAGGCCGCCTACAGGAGATTGAGATGAGAGAACAAGAATTAGCCGGGAACGCGAGCGGGTTCAGCTTTACCCTGCGCGATCTGCTGGCCATCGGATTCCGCCACAAGCGGGCCTTCGTGCTGTGCTTTGGCGGGATTCTCGCCGGCAGCGTTCTCGCTATGTTCCTGGTCCCGCCCTCCTACGAATCGGTCGGCCAGATTCTGGTCATGCGCGAACGCGTGGACCCGGTGGTCTCGGCGGAGAAGAATGATCCCATGCAGGTCCGGGGCGAAGTGACCGAAGAAGAAATGAATTCCGAAGCTGAGCTCATCGCCAGCGACGACGTTCTGCGCAAGACCGTGCTGGCCTCCGGGCTGGATAAGGCTCCCTCACTCCTTTCCTTCCTTTCTTTCGGACAATCCGAGGATCAGAAAATCGCCAGGGCAGTCGACAAACTGCACGGCAACCTAAGGATCGAGCCGCTCAAAAAAACCGACGTCATCGAAATCACTTACTCGGCGCACAATCCCAAGGTCGCCTCCCGCGTACTCACCAACCTGGTCAACGCCTACATCGACAAACACGTTTCCATTCACCGTCCCGCCGGGCAGATGGCCTTCTTCGAGCAGGAGACCAACCGCTACAAACAGGATCTGGACACCGCAGAGAGCCAGTTGAAGAGATTCTCCCAGGAGCAGGGCGGGGTAGCGCCACAGGTGGCCCGCGATATCACTTTGCAAAAGCTGAATGATTTTGCCGCCACCCTGGAAACCACCCGCGCCGAAATGGCCGCCACCGAGAAGATGATCAACAGCCTGGAGCAGCAGGCCGGCGCCACACCCGATCGCTTGACCACAGCCGTCCGTGAAACCGATGACGGCGCGGTCCTGCAGCAACTGAAAAGTACGTTGTCGACGCTGGAGATAAAGCGCACCGAACTGCTGACGAAATATCAGCCGACCTATCGGCTGGTGCAAGAGGTCGACAAGGAAATTGCCGATACCCGCGCCTCGATCCAGTCCGAAGAAGCCAAGCCGCTGCGCGATACCACCACCGACCGCAATCCCACTTATGCCTGGATCAACGAGGAACTGGCCAAAGCCAAAGCCGACTATAGCGCCGAGCAGGCGCGGGCCAGCGCTACTCAGGCCATCGTTGGCCTTTACCAGGCCAAAGCTCATCAGCTCGAAGAGCAAGGCCTGGTGCAGCAGGATCTGTTACGCGAAGCCAAGGCCAATGAAGACAATTATCTGCTGTATCTGCACAAACGCGAGGAAGCGCGCATCGAGGAAGCTCTCGACCGCACCCGCATCCTGAATGTGGCGCTGATTCAGCAGCCGACCACGCCCGTTGCGCCGGTCCGCTCGGCCTGGGTCTTTGGCCTGGTGGGACTATTGCTAGCCACCACCGTAAGCACCGGACTGATCTTTACTCGCGAGTATCTTGATACTTCCTTCCGCACTCCTTCCGAGGTGCTCTCCGAATTGAACATCCCGGTGCTGGCCGCCGTTCCGTTCCGCGGCGCAGCCAACGGAGAGCATGCTGGAAACGGACAAGACCAGGCCGAGCAGGTAACGGTTCCCGTCGACTATGACCCTGCGGCGGGCACTGAGCCGCGCGGCACAAGCTATCGGCAGTTGTAAACTGATCCAAGGGCAAAAGAGGGCTCGGGAATGTTCTTAACTTACTACGGATTGCGGGAACAACCTTTCGGCGTCACCCCCGATCCGCGCTTCCTTTATCTCAGTCCCGGGCACCGCGAGGCGCTGGCCTCGCTGATCTATGGAATCGAGACCGGACGCGGTTTTCTCAGCCTGGTCGCGCCGCCCGGCATGGGCAAGACCACCCTCCTGTTCCACCTGCTGGAAAAGTTCCGCTCTTCCGCCCGCACCGCCTTCCTGTTTCAAACCCAGTGCAGCTCGCGCGAGTTCATGCGCTTCCTTCTGGCTGAACTGGGTTACGAATCCGAGGATCAGGATTTCGTGCGCATGCACGAGGAGTTCAACAAGCGCTTGCTACAGGAAGCGCGCGCCGGCAATCGCTTCATCGTGGTCATCGATGAAGCCCAGAACCTCGAGCCCAGCGTGCTGGAAACCGTGCGCCTGCTCTCCGATTTTGAGACGCCGCGGGCCAAGTTGATGCAGATCATTCTGGCGGGCCAGCCCGAGCTGGCCAACAAGCTGGCCCGGCCGGGGCTGGTGCAGCTGCGCCAGCGGGTTTCGCTGCTGGTTGGTCTAAAGCCGCTCTCTCTCGAAGAAACCAGCAATTACATTTTGCATCGCCTGCGCGCCGCCGGATACCAGGGCGGGCCGATTTTTACTCCAGATGCATTGTTGCGGGTGGTCGACTTCACGGCCGGCATTCCGCGCAACATCAACAATCTCTGTTTCAATTGCCTGTCGCTGGCGTGCGCGCTACAAAGCAAGCTCATCGACAGCGAAATGGTCGATGAAGTCATCAACGACCTCGACATCACGCAGCATACTTCGCAAGCCGTGCTGGGATCGCCCGAGTACGGGCCGGGCGCCTCGCAGGTGTTCGCTGACGACCCGCTACCCATGGGATCTCCGTTGCTGTCGACTCCCTCCAGCTTTCCCTCCAACGGTTCCCGGGGCAACGGTCATAAGGGCCAGCAGTTCCTCAGCCCGGCCGAAGCCAAAGCCTACATGCGGCAAATTGCCATGCAGCTGCAGGGCTTCAGCCAGCTGGTGCATCAGGTCGCCTCCGGCCGCAAGCCGGAAGACGGCGAAATCAAGTAGTCGCGGTTTTTCCCCAGTCATCCCCCAGTACCGAATCAGTCCAGAGCTTCGCTTTTCTCAAGAGGGATTGCCCAGTGGGCCAATTTCGGCGGCAGGTTCTGTTGAATTCGATGAAGCTGTTTGACTTGGCCGTGATGATGTTTGCCTTCGGCCTGGCCACAGTGGTGGTTTCGCAGCGGGCCCAGATCTCCCTGGCGGAGTTCCTGGAACTGCGGGTCAAGATTCAGAATTTCATTACTTTTTCCGTCCTGCTGGTGGTTTGGCATCAGATCTTTTCCATCTTCGGCATGTACGCCTCGCGCCGTCTGGCCGGCCGCTGGGAAGAACTGGTCGACATCCTCAAAGCCACGACGCTGGGCACCTTCTTCCTTCTCATTGCCCGCGTCGTCGTACACATCTCCCTGGTTACGCCCGAGTTTCTGGCGATTTTCTGGCTCACCTCCAGCGCTGCCACCGTGGCCAGCCGGGTCATCATGCGCGCGCTTCTGCGCCGCGCCCGCCTGCGCGGGCGCAACCTGCGCTTCATGCTGGTGGTGGGCACCAGCCAGCGGGCGGTGCAGTTTGCCCGCAGGATGCGGGATAATCACGCGCTCGGTTATCGCGTGCTCGGCTTTGTCGACCAGGACTGGCCGGGCATGGCCGCTTTCTCCCACTCCGGTTTCGAGCTGGCCTGCGACTTCGGCGGGTTGCTGACCTATTTGCGCGGCAACGTGGTGGACGAAGTCGTGGTAGCTCTGCCCATGCGCTCCATGCATTCCCAGGCCTCGGAAGTGGCCGCCATCTGCGAAGAACAGGGAATTCTGATCCGCTTTGTTTCCAACCTGTTCGATAGCAAGATATCCCGTCCCCGGGTGGAAGACTTGGAAGGCGACTCGCTCATCACTCATTACACCGGCGGACTGGATGGCTGGCCGCTGATCATCAAGCGGGTGGTGGATGTGGTCTTCTCCGCCATCCTGATTGTTCTGCTGTCGCCGCTGTTACTGCTCACCGCTTTGCTCATCAAACTCACCTCGCCCGGCCCGGTGATGTTTGTGCAAAAGCGGCTGGGCATCAACAAGCGGCACTTCGGCATTTATAAATTCCGCACCATGGTGGTGGATGCGGAAAAACGCATGAGGGAAATCGAACACCTCAACGAGGTCAGGGGCCCGGTGTTTAAGATCAAGAATGACCCGCGCATCACCCCGCTGGGGAGAATCCTGCGCAAGGCCAGCATCGACGAGTTGCCCCAGCTGATCAATGTGTTCAAGGGCGATATGAGCCTGGTGGGGCCGCGTCCGCTGCCCATCCGCGACTACCAGGGCTTCAGTGAAGACTGGCAGCGCCGCCGCTTCAGCATCCGTCCTG
>Ga0335073_10001315_pt1 | contig 33145 bp, 31 predicted proteins | sample Lox_Sample_22_FD_207093 | JGI IMG/M metagenome (GOLD analysis project Ga0335073, IMG submission 207093) | Soil microbial communities from Loxahatchee National Wildlife Refuge, Florida, United States - Lox_Sample_2.2 | ecosystem: Environmental > Terrestrial > Soil > Wetlands | place: USA... | reverse complement strand
ATCTCCAAGTCAGACCTGCGAGGCCATCATTTGGCACAGACTGCGTCCGGTTCTTTGCCTCTTTGCTTCTCGTTCATCTCCTGAATCTGCTTTTCCACGATCCGAATGGCCTTGTCGAGCCAGTCAGGGTCGCAACTCATGCGTTCGATTTCCACAGTTGCAAACCATTTCCGCGCGTTCTGTGCTGGTTTCCCAAGCGGCTTTAAATGTCCGGCTTTGACCAGGAAAGGCATGTAATAATTCGGCCAGCCAAATATGTCCGCTGCCTCCTCCATACCCACGCACGCAGGCCGAGGCCATCCGTTTGATGTTGCTTGCCCTTCCATTGAAATAATCCTGTTCATGGGTCGCGTACGCCTTCCGCCGCCGCCAGCGGCCTGTCCTCGCTGGCCTTCACCAGCTTCCAGAGCATTTTCAATTCAGTTGATTTCATCTGTGCTCAATACATCTTCAAGTCCCCCGCCAAGGCAGGACCCCTACCGTCCCTGCCGCAATTGCCACTTGGCCTAGTTCGTCAGTCATAAGTGCCTTAGTGTTGTTCGTGTTTTTGCAAACTTCCCGTTTTACGAGGCAGACGTTCATATTCACCATGTGTTGCATATGTCACATTGCGTTCTACGTGGAACTGGATGTTCCATAGGCAACTTTGGGATCGAGTTGGGGCGGTGTGATTTCACCGCGCTCATTCCAGCCCAACGACCTCAACAACTCTGGCGCCTGGCCGGGAAACCGCTGGAGGAAGAATTTGACGACCTTCCCGCGCGTGTTGCCACCGTGACCGGGCTTGTTGCTGAACACGTCGTTGAGACGTGAGCGGTTAAGGAACATGGCGTCGGCAATTTTGGAAACCGTCCATGGCTGGCCCGGCTCATCCGTGAGCTTGCGCAACAGAAATAGAAAACCGCGATTTTTCATATGCTGTATTTCCTGGCATGTTGCTAATTAATTGTTCGGCATTCATTTTTTGCGGTGAGTTCGCCCCACCGTCATGGCACCCCGCCAAGCAAACAGCGCAAATTATGTCAACACTCTTTTTCAACTTTCGAAATGAGCTCTTCAAGCGGGACCGTTTTGAATGCAGGCAACAATGCTCACCTCCGGTGGGCCAACACCCCATTCGACAATTATGCCGTTTGACAGTTTATTGCGTTGAATTGTGCGGCGAGCGCAGCGCAGACATTCCAGTAATGAGTGACGTAAACAGAGAAATCAGGGTCATTTTTGTTGAAGACATTGAGGTGGACGCCAAGGAGGTGGAGGAGGTATTGCGCAATGACGGGCGGCCGTTCAATTGCGACGGGTGGATACGCGGGAGGCATTCCTATGTGAATTAGACTCACAACTGCCAGATGTGATTCTTTCCGACCTTGGCATGCCCGCGTTCGATGGATTTGCGGCACTGGACGTGGCGTGCAGAAAATGTCCCTAAGTGCCGTTTCTGTTCGTGACGGATTCGTCCAAGATGAATCGGGAGACAGGAGAGCTGTCGCTGGGTGTCATGGAGCACGTGCCCAAGCGCCGATTGGATTTGCTCGCCCCGGCCATCCGGCACGCCTTGTCCCAGGCGGAGAAGATATGGTGGCGGAGCCGGGCGTCCCCAGCGGCGGATGGCAGTTTGATTTAGGCCAAGCCCCAAGGCGCGGTGAGGGCATCTGGCGGCTGCGTTAACGTTCTGATACTAGGGGCTACGATGAATACGACACCACCCGATGAAGCGATCTTGAAAACCGATACGTTGGGGCGTGTGCGGACATCTTGGGAATGGCGGGAGTAGTTGCTGAACGAGCTTGGACGTGGCGGGGTGAGCGGGCAAGAGGGTGGAAGCATCCAAGATCAGAAATTAAAGCCGCCTCGCGCGGCGCGTGGCGGACATGCGCGACAGCGGCACGGCGGCGCGATTTGATTCGCTCTTACAGGTTGCCGGATTGCGTGATTCACTTGGACGCGTGCGTGGGGGTGGCAAACGCGACAGCGGAACCATTACCACCGCTCGCGGCAAGGTGGCGCGCCAGCGCGTGGACGTAGGCACGGTGGCATTGAAGGTCGGTCGTTGCAAAAGACTGTTGCCCTGCGCGCAACTTGCGCCCGCATAGGGCTGGCAACGCGCCGCACGCCCCGACACATTCAGCGTGTCGGGGTTTTTTGCGTTCCGACGGCGTGGCACGGGCGCGCTGTTTCGTTTCCTGCCACCTCCAGTTGCGAAACGGAAGGATTCTGTCAGCACGCTTGAATTTTGCGTTCCGATTCGGAGCGCGGCGGCCAGTGGCCGCCTCCATTTGTGTTCCGCACCACGCCTCGGACGCCAGCACGCGAAAGTCGTACAGACGTTTGCACGCCGGCCAGTGGGCTTGAAACGGGACGTTTGAATTTTCTCCAGGCCAATTATTCGTTGAAAAATGGAAGGTGAGTTCAACGAATGCCCCATTCTCAAACGCAGTTGAACGAAGTAAGTGATGGAATCGAACGAGGATGTCAAAAATATCCGACGGTGAACATCAAAAGTCACAAATCATTAAAAAATCTGGTTGGATTTGACCCCACGTGGTTTTTAATGTTTCTTATATGCTCACGTTTGAAAATATTTCGAGTTTTTCCGACAACCTGCTAACTTTTCACTGTGTCTTCTGACAAAAAGATCTTAACGCCAAGGACCTCTGAATTGGTGGTTGCCTCGCAAGGATTGGAACTCTCGAAGTTGCCGACCGAGTTGCAAGAACGGTGCAGTGCGGCTTCATTGCTCGGAGTGGACTACATTCATTTTAAGACCAGTGACGGTGGAGAGTTGTATCTGACGCGTTTTGGACTTCCTTTCTGGCGGAATCTTCTGCCCGAGAATTGGTACGCGCCGGAATGGTTTGAGACCAAACGCGAACGGCTTGAAGGCACCAGCGTGGTTTACAAAGTGCCGACACGCACTGATGGAAGAACTTGTACAGGCAAAAGCTGATAAACTTCTGCGGTGTGGACTTGAAGACCTTAATCTCAAACCCGACCACCTGTTGATCTCCTTTGACTCTCAACAGAAATTGGTGCTCGACAATTCAGGCAAACCTGAAGTCCGCCTCTGCAATTTTGAACTGGTTCGACCCCGGCCCTGACGCTCGACGCGACGCATCCTTTTCATGTGGAGAGATTGCCGCGCGTCTGTACTCGATTTTCGCGATATCAATATAGATTATTTTTCGGAGGTAACCTTACTCCAAAAAAGCAAGCGTTCGGTTAACTAAGGTGAACTTTTGATAATAATCACAGGCAATTTCATTGGCAATTTTCGGCGTTGTTTTCGGCCAATCCCATAAGGCTCCTGAGGAGAATGGTTGCGTACCCGCGATAAAGTTGAAAGATGTACGACAGCAGGGTTTCGACGCACGCCTTCTTGCTCCTTGGGTCATGGCATCTTGCAGCCATACCGGACTGGTCTCTCTGCAAACGCTTTGCTAGACTCGTAGTCGAATGAGTCGGGTCACCGTCATCTGGTCCATGGTCGCATCCGCGTGCCTCACGCTGGCGTCGGTGCATTTGGTTGTGTGGTGGAATAGGCGCACCGCGTGGGCCAATCTGCTCTTTTCCCTGACGGCGGTGGCAACGGCGGCCTTCGCAGGATGTGAGTTGTGGATGATGCGGGCGGAGACACCAGAAGAATTCGCCAGTGCGGTGCGCTGGATCCACGTGCCAACCTGGGCGATCGTCGTGGCGCTGGTCGGCTTCGTCCGGTTTTACCTGCGGGCCGGGCGGCCGTGGCTCGGGTGGACGGTCTGCGGCCTGCGGACAGTCGCACTGCTGCTCAATTTCCTGACGGGGCAGAATCTTAACTACCGCGAGGTCACTGGCCTGCGGCACATCGAGTTCTTTGGTGAATCTATCTCGGTTGCCGCGGGTTTGGTGAATTCTTGGATGCTCATCGGTCAGTTTAGCCTGCTTCTGCTTTTGGTTTTCGTCGCGGACGCCATGCTTACCGTCTGGCGGCGCGGCGACCGGCGACAGGCGCTGGTAACGGGCGGCAGCATTATGCTCTGGGTGCTGGTCGGAATGGTTCAGGCCACTCTGGTGGCCACAGGAATTGTTCATTGGCCAATCACAACGAGTTTGTTCTTCATACCCTTTCTCGTGGCGATGGGCTACGAAATCAGCCGGGATGCACTCCGGGCCGCGCAATTGTCGCAGGAACTCCGCCAGAACGAAGAGCGGATGACCTTGGCGGCGAACGCAGCCAAGCTCCGCTATTGGGAATGGGACATGGTGCGGGATGAATTTTGGACCACCAACTACCCGGGAACACGTTCAGGTCCGAGGCAGTCTGGACGAAGAGGGTTCGACCAATTTCTGCTATTACTGCATCCCGACGACCGCGAACCGGTCAGTCATGCCATAGCAAAATCAATGAATGGTAATGGCGATTATGAGTGTGAATACCGCGTTCTGCTGCCAAACGGAGCGACCCGTTGGACGGTTTCACGTGGCCAAGTCGAATTCAACGTCGTCGGCAAACCCGTTCGGATGCGCGGCGTGTCCACGGACATCACCGCCCGCAAATGGGCGGACGAGAAATTCCGCTTGATGGTGGAAGCTTCGCCCGGCGGGATTGTGCTGGTGAATGGCCAAGGCCGGATCGTGCTGGTCAACTCGACGGCGGAGAAACTTTTCGGCTACGTGCGCGAGGAATTGATCGGACAAGCAGCCGACATGTTGGTGCCGGAACGGTTCCACGGCGGGCATCCGGCCCATCGGGTGGGGTTTTTCGCTGCGCCGCAGGCACGCGACATGGGCGCCGGGCGGGAGTTGTTCGCCCGGCGCAAGGACGGGACGGAATTCCCGGTTGAGATCAGTTTAAGCCCGATACAGAGCGCAGAAGGCCTACTCGTCCTGACCGCCATCGTGGACGTCACCGCCCGCAAACGGGCCGAGGTCGAAGCGCTGCGTCAGCGGGCGGAGCTGACTCATGTGACACGCGTCTCTACAGTCGGCGCGCTGGCCAGTTCGCTCGCCCACGAGTTGAACCAGCCACTCAGCGCCATCCTGAGCAACGCCCAGGCCGCCTCGCGATTCCTGGCCGCCGCAACTCCCGATCTGGCCGAGGTCCGGGGCGCGCTCGAAGACATTGCCCAGGACACCAAACGCGCGGGAGAGGTGATTCGTCAAGTCCGCTCGCTGGTGAGAAGGGGCGAGCCGAATTTGACGCCGCTCGATCTCAATCGCGTTATTTCCGATGTCGTCCGACTGCTTCATAGCGACATGCTGATTCGAAAGGTTCGGGTCGCGCTCGAATTGGATCCGGCGTTGCGCAAGGCAGGCGGCGACAGCATCCAGTTGCAGCAAGTGATACTGAATCTCATGCTGAACGCCTTCGACGCGATGAAGGATCTCCCGGAGAGCAAGCGCTCGGTCATCCTTCGCACCCGTCAATTAGATGCCGACACGATCCGCGTCGAAGTCAGCGATTGCGGAACAGGCATCAGTCCTGAGCGCCTCTTCAACTTGTTTGAACCGTTCCACAGTTCGAAACAGGACGGCTTGGGTCTTGGATTAGCCATCAGTCATTCAATTATAGAGGCTCACAAGGGCCGGTTATGGGCGGAGAACAACCCCTACCATGGCGCCACTTTTTACTTTACGTTGCCGGTTCAGGGAGCCGAGTTGGATTTGCATTGATGGGAGCCGGCACCACTGCCATCAAAGGACTTTGCTTTCGAACTTGAGGGCAATCCATGATCATTTCGCCTTCCAAAAGTTTCCGTCGTTACGATATTGCGCGCTACTGACCGGGCCAAAACCGTAAGCTTGGCCGGTTTTGGTGTCCACCATTACTGCGAAGCTGTTGCCGGTGGAAATCTGGTATCTGCCGATGTCATTGTTACTAGTCGTGGAAAATCCAGCTCCAATTGCAAATATGGCTGTGATACCAACAATGAGTCCAAACAACGCACTTTTTATATCAATTTGAATTTTCATGGTTTTGTTTTTTTATTGGTCTTTTTATGGTAGTTATATGCTTGCCTCACCTAAAGGAGGTGAGGCAAGCATATAATTACCCAAATTAGGGGACTACCGATAATCACGAAGTGTTGATTCCGTCTGAAACCGGGCTTACAGTCCCGAGTACATGGGTTATGGCGGGGGCGAAACTCAATTCAACCGTTTTCGTGGTGGACGACGATGTTTCCGTCCGCAAAGCCTTGGCGCGGCTGATGGGGTCGACCGGTTACGCCGTGGAAACCTTTGCTTCAGCCCGCGAATTTCTTGACCGCAGCCATCATCAAGACACCCTTGGTTGTGTCGTGTTGGACATCCGCATGCCCGGATTGAGCGGCTTGGATTTGCAGCAGGAATTGAAGGCCCTTACGCCTCCGCTGCCCATCATCTTTATCACCGGGCATGGGAATGTATCCACGAGTGTGCTCGCCATGAAGGATGGAGCGGTTGATTTTCTGGCAAAGCCCGTAGATGACCGGGCACTCCTGTCGGCCGTCGCGCAGGCCATTGCGCGAAACGTGGAGGCCCGCGCGCGGCACGCCGAACTCCGGGAGCTCCAACAGCACGCCGCCAGCCTGACGCCGCGCGAGCGTGAAGTGATGGCCTTGGTTGTCCGCGGCTTACTAAACAAACAAGTGGCCGCCGAACTCGGCATTGTCGAGAAAACCATCAAGGTCCATCGCGCCCGCGTCATCGAAAAAATGGGGGTCGAGTCGCTCGCGGAGTTAGTCCGCGCCGCCGAAAAACTGGGGATGTTTTCCACTGTTACCGAACCAATTACAGCACATGCGGCGTCTGCCGCCACGCCGCCACCTCTGCTATAATTGAGACCGTTTGCTCCCCGTTTAACGGCTGAATCGGCAAAAGACGGTCCCGGTGTTTCATATCGCTGGTGGGGCAATTTCCCAACACTGATTGATATTCAACTCTGACGGCGTGTTGGACCAAAGGCCAATATGCGCGCGTTCCCGTATCAGCTAAGGTTCGCTTGCAACTTCGCAAAGCCGTCGACCGGCTCCGAACCTTGCACCGACCCGTGACCAACAATAAACCACTCATTGCCATCGTGGATGACGATGAATCCGTGTGTCGCGCCATGGAACGACTGCTGCGTTCGCTGGGTATGGTGGCGGAAACTTACGTCAGCAGCGAAGACTTCGTAAATCAACTCGAGTCGCTCCCTGCCTTCCGGCTGGATTGCGTGATTGTGGACGTCCAAATGCCCGGCATGAACGGCCTTGAGGTGCAGCAGCGTATCCGCCGCATCCATAAGGATATTCCGGTCATCTTCATCACGGCCTATGACGATGACATCGCCCGAAAACGGGCCCTCGCGGGCGGTGCCGTGGCCTTCCTGCGAAAACCTTGCAATGACGCCCTGATTGTCCGAACCCTGGATACCGCGTTGGGACGCAGCGGGTCTGATGAGAAAACCGGCGGATCGGAGCGTGGCGAATCAAAGTGACCGCCACGCCAGTCGGGACATTGGCCCAAGGTCCAATTGTTTTGAACGGTGGCGATTGAGACAATGACAAGAGCAAAATTACGACGCACAAAATGGTTCACTGGGAACAATGGGGTTGGAGACGTTCCTCCCTCCAGCCCTATTGTTTCCCAAGTGTCCGCGAATCCATGAAAACGGTCAAACAACGTCTTATGTCCTTGGCGATGGCCGCAACCGTCGCGGCGATGACGGCCCCGGCTGTTGCCCAGCCGGCTACGGATGTTACACCCGTGCCGCCGCCTTCCGCTCCCCCGCAACGCAGCGCCGCCGATCTGGAGAAACTCGTCGCACCCATGGCGCTTTACCCGGACCCGCTGGTCGCCGTCATGTTGCCGGCGGCGGCGTATCCCGTGGAAATTGTCCAGGCGGCGCGCTTCGTGGCGAACACCAACAACCTCGCGACGCTTGACGACCAACCGTGGGACGCGAACGTCAAAGCGGTGGCCCGGTTCCCATCGGTGATTGAAAAGATGAACGATGATCTGGGTTGGACCGCGGAGCTTGGCCAGGCTTTTGTTCAACAACCGTCGGAATTGATGGACGCCATCCAGATCCTGCGCGCCAAGGCGCAGTCGGTCGGCACCCTCCAGACCACGCCGGAGCAGGTGGTGATTGTCACCAATGCCGTGGTGGAGAGGACGTATGAGTCCCAGATAGTTTATGTGACCAACACGGTCGTCCAGATTATGCCGGCCAATCCGCAGGTGGTCTATGTGCCGGTCTATAATCCGGTCGTCGTCTATGCGCCGCCGCCAACTTATGTTTCACCATTGATCGTATTTGGGGCCGGCATCGCCTGCGGAGTCATCATCGCGAACCGTCATTGCGACTGGTATTATGGCGGCGTTTATTACGGCAGTCGCACCACGGTGGTCTGGGTTGGAAGCGGTCCAGGGCGCTATCCCTATTATCCACCGCCGCCGTATTACCGGCCACCGCCGTATTATCCGCCACCGGGCTATCACCCGCCGCCGCCGGGTTATCGTCCTCCCGGCATTCCGCCGCCAACCCATTATCCGTCACGCCCGACTCAGTATCCGGCAAACGGATCAGGACCCGGTGTGGCTGGCGCTCTGCCGGCCAATGCCGGCGCTGCGTCAACCATGGAACGCTGGCAGCCGGATCGAAACCGGCTGGCGGTTAACGGCGGAGCCAGTTCACTTCCCAGCGCCAGCACAATGGAAGCGCGCGGGTGGAATTCAGGCACGGGTACCGCAGCAACTCGCCCCTCAACCGGCGCTGCTGGCGGTGTAACACGTCCCGCAACTGGCACCGGGGCTGGTGCCGGAACAAGACCCGTTGCCGTCTCTCCGCAACCGGCACAAAACTTCTCACCGTCCCAATCAAGACCAGCTAATAACAACACGCCGTCACAATCTCCCAACGTGACGCGACCCGCGCCGCCACAAGGCGCCTCACAACCCGCGCCGAATCAGCCGGTCAACCGTCCTTCGCAATCAAACGCCAATCAAGGCGGCACCTTCGGCGGAGTCGGCAATGGCACCACCGACCGCGCGGCCAGCAACCGAGGCGCGGCCAGTCGCGGCGCCAGTGGCGGCAATGCCCGAGGAGGCCGCCGATGAAAATAACGACTGCCAACCTCTGTTTGCGATCAGAGATGAACATATACAAAGCCAACTTCCTCCAAGTTGTCAGGCCACGAGTTTTCCATCGCTTTGCAGCTGGCGGCTCCCGTTTGGCAGCCGGTTTCAGCCTGATACTCGCTTTGGTTTTGAGCGCGCCCGCGACAGGTTGCGCGGCTGACACCGGCAGGACCTTCTCGACGCCAGATGAAGCGGTGGCAGCCCTCGCCGCCGCTGTGAATGCGAACGACACCAACGCGCTCAACGAAATTTTCGGGCCGGCGCTGGCCGGCATCAGAAATCCCGATCGCGTGCAGGCAGCCAACAATCTCCAGAAGTTCGCGGCCGCGCTCGACGCCACCAACCAGTTGGTGCAGGAGTCGGACACGCGCTATGAGTTGGACGTGGGCACGAACGACTGGCCATTCCCGATTCCCCTCGTGAAAGGGCAGGACGGCCAATGGTTCTTTGATACCAAAGCCGGCCAGGAGGAAATTCTGAACCGCCGCATCGGCCGGAACGAGCTTGATACGCTGCAAACGGTGCGCGCCTACGTGGACGCCCAACGCGAATACGCCAGCCGCGACCGGGACGGCAGCGGAGTGCTGAAGTATGCACAGCGACTCTTCAGTTCGCCGGGAACCGAGGATGGCCTCTATTGGCCGCCCGATCTGACTGGCGAAATCAGCCCGCTGGGCCCGCTTGTGGCTAATGCGCGCGTTGAGGGTTACGGGAATAAATCCGAAGACACCAGCGCTGGGCCGGAGCCTTTCCACGGCTACTACTTTAAAATCCTGACACGCCAGGGCAAACACGCGCCCGGCGGCAAATACGATTATGTCATCAACGGAAACATGATTGGCGGTTTTGCGTTGGTGGCCTGGCCGGCCGAATACGGCAATTCCGGCATCATGACCTTCATCGTCAACCAGCAGGGCCGGGTCTATCAAAAGGACCTGGGACCGAAGACCGACAAGCTGGCGCCGGCCATAAAGGAATATGACCCGGACCCGACCTGGCAGTTGAGTCCCGATTGAACAAAACGCGACTATGAATACTGAAAAGGAGAAAACGAATGAAAACACCTGAACGAAAGGCGGTCATCGAATTCACCGACATAGCGGGAAAATGGGCTCCAAAAACGACGCAGTTCATGCTTAAAACCCTTCCGATGACTATGGCCGTCGGCTTGGGTCTGACGGCGACGTTTGAATGGCCGGCGAGCGCGCAAGAAGTGCTGCCGTTCCCGCCAAAACCATCGGGAAGCATTGCGGGACGCACCCTGCAGGAATCAGTTTACAGCCCATTGCCGGAGCCGAAACGGTTGCCGGCGGACGCGCCGAACATCCTGATTGTGCTCATTGACGATGTCGGCCCCGGCCAATGCGACACTTACGGCGGATTGATTCATACTCCGACGCTAACCCGCATCGCCCAGGAAGGCATTTCGTACAATCGCTTTCACACCACGGCGATGTGTTCGCCTACCAGGGCATCGTTATTGACCGGACGTAACGCCCACCGGGTGGGGAGCGGCCAGATCGCGGAACTGGGCAACGACTGGGACGGCTACTCCGGCATCATCCCCAAAAGCAGCGCCACCGTGGCCGAGGTGCTCAAGGACTATGGCTACAGCACCGCCGCCTTTGGGAAATGGCACAATACACCTGCAGAACAGACGACGTCCGCCGGTCCTTTTGATTACTGGCCGACCGGTTATGGCTTTGAGTATTTCTACGGTTTTCTCGGCGGCGAAGCGTCTCAATACGAGCCGAACATGGTGCGCAACACGACCTATGTCGGGCATCCCCACACTTCCGGCGGCCATGCTTATTATCACATGAGCGAAGACCTGGCCGACGACGCCATCCACTGGTTGCGCGAACACAAGGCATACGCCCCAGACAAGCCGTTCTTCATGTATTGGGCCAGCGGCGCCTCCCACGGTCCTCATCAAATCATGAAGGAGTGGGCGGACAAATATAAAGGCCAGTTCGACGACGGCTGGGACAAGTATCGCGAACGCTCCTTCGAGCGGGCCAAGCAGATGGGCTGGATTCCGCAAGACGCCGTGGACAATCCGCGGCCGGCCACATTGGCTTCGTGGGACAGCATTCCCGATGATGAAAAACCGTTTCAAAGGCGGCTCATGGAATTATACGCGGGATTTACCGAACACGTGGACGCCCAGGTCGGCCGCCTGGTGGATGAACTGGACAATCTCGGCTATGGCACCAACACCTTGATCTTCTATATCTGGGGCGACAACGGCGCGTCGGCGGAAGGCCAGAACGGCACCATCAGCGAATTGCTCGCGCAGAATATGATTCCCACCACCACCAAGCAGCAGATTCAGGCGCTCGATTCATTGGGCGGCCTGGACGTGCTTGGTTCAGCCAAGACGGACAACATGTATCACGCGGGCTGGGCCTGGGCCGGCAGCGCGCCGTATCAGGGACTCAAACTGGTGGCTTCTCATTTCGGCGGAACGCGCAATCCCATGGCCGTCCGTTGGCCGGCCAAAATCAAGCCCGACGCCACGCCCCGTTCCCAATTCCTGCACGTGAACGATGTTGTGCCGACCATTTACGATGTGTTGGGCATCACGCCGCCGCGCGTCGTCAACGGCATCCCGCAGGACCCTTTTGACGGCGTCAGTTTCAAGAGCACTTTCAATGATGCCAAAGCGCCTGAAGTCAAGCACACCCAGTATTTCGAAGTGATGGGCAGCCGCGCCATTTATCACGATGGCTGGGTTGCCTGCACATTTGGACCGCGCATTCCGTGGCTGCCGGGATTGCCAGCGGGCATCAAGGATTGGGATCCCGGCAAGGACAAGTGGGAACTCTACAACGTGGATGAAGACTGGTCGGAAGCGCACGATCTCGCCGCCCAGATGCCGGACAAGCTGGCCGATTTGAAGGACCTGTTTCTGATTGAGGCCACCAAAAACAACGTGCTGCCCATCGGCGGCGGCTTGTGGGTCCCCGTGTACCACCCGGAATTGCGGAAGGGCCCTCCTTATACGGCATGGGATTTTGAAGGTGAAATCACCGGCATGCCGGAGTTCTCCGCGCCGAAACTGGGCAACCAGCCCAACGTGGTCACCTTGGACGCGGACATCCCAGACCATGCCAACGGCGTGCTCTACGCACTCGGTGGCTTTTCCGCCGGCCTCTCCTGCTATGTGAAAGACGGCAGGTTGTCCTACGAATACAACCTGTTCGAGATTCAGCGCACACAAATCAAGGCGAAGAACAAGCTGCCGACCGGCCGGGTGAAGATTGAAATTGAGACGTCCTACGTGGTACCCAGGCCGGCTGGCCCCTTGAGAATTGTGATGAAAGTCAACGGCCAGGCAATGGACACGGTGACCACAGTCAATGGCCGGGAAGTGACGGAGGCCGGAACGTTGAACGGCCTCACTGTTGGTCCGGGTGTCGTGCCAATCAGCGCACCGCTGGTGTTCACAGCGAACGAGACATTTGATATCGGCCGCGACCAGAGTTCGCCGGTTTCGCTGGATTACTATGACCTCGCGCCGTTCAAGTTCAACGGCGCCATTTACAAGACTGAAGTGAAATACACCGGCCCGACCGAAGAACCCGTCGCCGCGTTTGAGAACGAGTAAGACGCGACCCGCCGTCGCAAGCCGGTGGCGGGCATGTCCGAACTGAAAAAAACTCGGATTTTCAACAGGAGCAAACGAAGAGAACTCGCGCACATCGAGTACATGAAATAGTTTCCGACTCAAAGTTATGAAAAGCACATTCAGTAGTATTGGATTGTTTGCCGGCATTGCCGCGATGGTGATGGCCTTTGGCTGCCAAAGTTCCACTCAGACTAATGGTACCATGCCGGGGGCCGGCGCCACCGCGTTTGCGCCTGTCCAAACAAAGGAATCACAGGCGGCGATGTCGCCGCAGCAGGCGCTGGCGGAATTGGAGGCGGGCAACGCTCGGTTTGTGGCCGGCCACCCGCTCCACCGCAATTTCCCGGCGGATGTCAAGGCTACCGCTTCCGGCCAATATCCCTTTGCCGTGGTCTTGAGCTGCCTGGATTCGCGTCAGCCCATTGAAATCGTGCTGGACCAGGGCATCGGCGACATTTTCAGCGCGCGTGTGGCCGGCAACGTGCTGAACGACGATATTCTCGGCAGTATGGAATTCGCCTGCAAGGTTTCGGGCGCGAAACTGATTGCGGTGATCGGCCACACCAGTTGCGGCGCGATCAAGGGCGCTGTGGACGACGTGCAACTCGGCAACCTCACCGGCCTGCTCGCCAAAATCAAACCCGCGATGGACGCGGTCCCCGACGATGTCCAGCCGCGCACTTCAAAAAATCCAGAATTTGTTGACCAGGTGGCCGAGGCGAACGTGCGGCTGGTGATGAAAGAGATTCGCGAACGCAGCCCGATTCTGCGCGAAATGATTGACCAGGGGCAAATCGCCCTGGTGGGCGGCATGTATGATGTTTCCACCGGCAAGGTCCGGTTTTTCGACAATTAAAAATAAATGCCTGAGTTGGATTAAAACAAAAACGATTATGAAAATGAACCGGGGGAAAACAACAACCTTCGTTGCGTGTCTGTTCGCGCTGGTCCTGGTTGCCGGTTGCGCCTCCACCAAAGTCACCGACCGGCAGTCATTCGTCACCGGGCCAGTTCCGCGGCCCGGCATCATCTGGGTGTACGACTTCGCTGCCACCGCCGCCGACGTGCCGCCGGACTCCACGCTGGTCAGCCAGTATGCCATTGACGCCACGCCCCAAACGCCCGAACAGATTGCGGAAGGACGGAAGTTGGGCGCTAAAATCGCAGCGGATTTGGTAGGCCGGATCCAAGCCATGGGAATGCCAGCATCGCGCGCTTACGCGGGAATAAAACCGCGGCTCAACGACATTGTGCTCCGGGGCTATCTCATCTCCATCAAGCAGGGCAGCACCGCGAAACGCGTCGTCATCGGATTTGGCGCCGGGGCCTCCGAGCTGAAGACGGCGGTGGAAGGCTACCAGATGACGGCGTGGGGGCTGCGCAAACTCGGGTCCGGTGCCGTCCAGGCGGGTGGCAACAAAACTCCGGGAGCGGCGGTGGGAGCCGCCACTTTCGCCGCCACCGCCAATCCGGCGGGACTTATCATCAGCAGCGCGGTGAAAGTCTATGGGGAAGCCAGCGGCAACAGCAAGGTGGAGGGCCGAGCCGAGGCGACCGTCAAGCAAATCGCCAAAGTGCTCAAGCAGCGATTCCGAGAACAGGGCTGGATCAATTAAAACGACGCGCAACCGGCCCTTAAATTCGTTATCGAACCAAAAGCAAAAAATCGAAAGAAAAGACGAAAATGAAAACGAAACCTAAGCTCTCGACGTGGGAATACTTCGAGGATTTCAGCCGTCCTGCACGGCTGTTGCATACACTGGGCCTTTTGGGGAGTGTCGCACTCGCCACCAGTGCCACACCCGGCTGCGCTCTGGCCCAAACGGCCAATGAAGGAGGCCAAATCAAGGAACCCAACATCATGGTCATCATTAGCGATGACGTAGGCGTCTGGAATGTCGGCGCCTACAACCGAGGCATGATGGGCGGGCGCACGCCGAACATTGACAGCATCGCCAGTCAGGGCGCGCTGTTCACGGACTATTACGCGCAGCAGTCCTGCACCGCCGGACGTTCCGCGTTCATTACTGGCCAATGTCCGTTCCGCACGGGGTTGTTGAAAGTCGGTTTGCCGGGAGCCAATCAGGGTCTTCAGGACAAAGACCCGACGATTGCCCAACTCCTCAAGCCTTACGGTTACGCAACGGCGCAGATCGGCAAGAACCATCTGGGCGACCTCAATAAATTTCTGCCGACTGTTCACGGCTTCGACGAGTTCTTCGGTATTCTCTACCACGCCAACGCCTATGATGAGCCTTACGAGCCGGATTATCCAAAAAATCCCGCGTTCTTCGCGCGTTTCGGCCCGCGCGACGTCTTGTTTTGCAAGGCGAGCGACGTGGACGACCCAACGGTGGAGCCGCGCTGGGGCCGGGTTGGCAAACAGACCATCACGGACGAAGGCCCGCTGCCGCCAGGGCCGGGCATGGACCCGAAAGCCAAATACAACATGGAGAATTTTGATGAAAAACTCGTCAGCCTCTCCAAAGACTTCATGCAGCGTTCGGTGAAAGCGGACAAGCCCTTCTTCCTTTGGTATTGCCCCAACCGGATGCATGTCTGGACACACCTGTCTCCCAAATGGCGGAACCAGAGCGGCTATGGCCTGTTCGCCGATGGGATGATGGAATTGGACTGGGAAGTCGGCCAATTGCTCCAGGAACTGGACAAACTCGGTGTGGCCAGCAACACCATCGTCATCTTCACCGCCGACAATGGAGCGGAGACCTTTTCCTGGCCGGATGGCGGCAACACGCCGTTCAGGGGCGAGAAGGGCACCACCGATGAGGGCGGCTTCCGCGTGCCCATGTTGGTGAAGTGGCCCGGCGTCATCAAGCCCGGCACCATCATCAACGACATGATGGCGAACGAGGATTGGTTACCCACATTTCTCGATGCTGCCGGCGATCCGAACGTAAAACAGGAATTGCTCACGGGCCTGACGGTGGGCGACCAGACCTTCAAGGTCTATCTTGACGGCTACGATTTCCTGCCTTTCTTCAAGGGCGATACCACCAACGGGCCGCGGCACGAATTCTTCTACTTCACCGATAATGGCGACCTCAACGCCATGCGGTACAACGACTGGAAGATTTCCTTCGCCCAGATTGAGGGCAATTTGTTCACTGGCCATCGTGTGTCGCAGAACGTACCAATTGTGGTCAACTTGCGGGAGGACCCGTTCGAGCGATTCCCCTACGAATCGGAAATGTACACGCGCTGGTGGGCCGACAAGCTCTGGACGCTGGTTCCAGCGCAGGCCATCGTCGGACAGTTTCTCCAGACCTTCATAGCGTTTCCGCCCAGCCAGCCGAACGGTTCCACCGACATCAAGCAGTTCCTCGATAAAATTCAGTCGGCGGCAGCGGGCGATGGGCAGATGCCTTAGCGAAGCGCTCGGACGAAAAGCCGGCAGATCACCAAAATATCCACCTATGAAAACCACCTGAGCAAACAAGAGAATCGAGAAAGGGTTCCGGTTTGTTCCGGTTCAACTACTCCAGTCATGAAAATCATGCGCGCCAAAAACCTCTTGGCCGCCGTTCTGGCGGGCTCACTCACCGCGATGAACACCCTGGCGCAGAACAGCGCGAATACGCTGCCATCTGGTCAATCGCATTTCAATTATTCCCTTTCCCTCGCTTCAGCCGACGACGGAACGGCAGGAAGAGGCGGAAACGCGGACAACGAAAGGACGCAGGAAACCGAAGCGGCGAAGGAAGCTGAACTGGTCAAGGAAACGCTCAATCCCGTTGCCAGCCTCATCAGCGTACCCATCCAGAACAACTGGGACTTCGGCATCGGCCCGGCGGACGCCATGAAATACACGGCCAACATCCAGCCGGTCATTCCCATCACCTTGAACAACGATTGGAACCTGATTTCCCGCACGATCATGCCGGTCATCTATCAGGAATCTCGGTTCACGGGCGATGGCGATCATTCCGGCTTGGGCGACATCTCGCAGAATTTCTTCCTGTCACCCAAGAATCCGGTCGGCGGCTGGATCATGGGCGCCGGGCCGGTGTTCCTTTTCCCCAGCGCCTCCGACAGCGTGCTGGGCGCCGGAAAGTGGGGCGCGGGTCCGACGGCCGTTGTGTTACAGCAAAGAGACGGCTGGACTTACGGCATTCTGGCCAATCAAATCTGGTCCTTCGCCGGCTGGGGCAATCAAAACGTCAACGCCTCCTACTTGCAGCCGTTCGTCGCTTACAGCACCAAGACTTACACAACGTTTGGCGTGAACACCGAAGCCACCCGCGACTGGCAGGGCAACCAATGGTCGGTCCCGATGAATTTCTCGATCACCCAGATGCTGAAAATCCGGGGTCAATTTCTCAGCGTGCAATTGGGCTATCGCTACTATGTGGACGGTCCCACTGGCGGGCCGGATTGGGGACTACGTTTCGCCGTCACGTTGCTGTTCCCGAAAAAATAACGGTTGAACCTGCGAACAAATCCACCTTGAAAATCCCACGCACACACAATCTCATGGCCAGCGCGGTCGCTGGCGCGCTGGCGCTGGCTTTGACCGGTTGTCGGTCCATCGGCCCAAATACCGTGGCCACGGACCGCTTCGATTACAGCACGGCCATCGCCGATTCGTGGAAGCAGCAGACGCTGCTAAACATCGTCAAGCTGCGTTACCTCGACCTGCCTGTGTTCGTGGACGTGTCGTCCGTCGTGGCGGGTTATTCCCTGCAAACGGGCATCAGCGCCGGCGGCACCCTCTCTACCGAAAAGGCGATCCAAGGCAATTTCCTGACGGCAGGCGGGCAGACCCTTTACACCGACCGTCCCACCATCACCTACGCGCCGTTGACCGGGGAGAAGTTTCTGCGTGGATTGATCACGCCGATTGATCCCAAGAATATTTTCTTCATGCTCCAGTCCGGTTACGCGGCGGACTTTGTGCTGGCCTTGACCGTGGATTCCTTGAACGGCGTGCGCAATCGTTCGACCGGGGCCGGCGGCGTGCGGGAGGCGGACCCCGAGTTCGTCCGGGTGCTGCAATTGATACGCGAGGTGCAGGCGGCGGGGGCGCTCGGGATGCGCGTGGAAGTGGACCAGGCCAAGAGCGCGAACGCCGTGGTGTTTTTCCGGCGCGAGAATCTACCGCCGGAAATTGTGGACAAGATCGCTGAAATCCGGCGGCTGCTCAAAATACCGGAGGGCCAGCAAAAGTTCAACCTGGTCTATTCGCCCGTGCTGGGAGCGACGAATGAACTGACGGTGGGCAGCCGCTCGATGTTGCAGATCATGAGCGCCTTCGCCTCCTACGTGGACGTGCCGGAGCAGGACTTGAAAGAAGGTCGTGCGCTGCCGTCGTTGTCGTCCACCAAGGCCACCGGCAGAAGCGACCCCGTCAAGATCAAGTGCAGCGGGGAAAAACCAGGGGCGGCGGACGCCTTTGCCGCCGTGCATTACCGCGATCACTGGTTCTGGATTGACGATCGCGACTGGCGCTCGAAGCGGGCGTTCACGGCCATCATGTTTTTGTTCACGATGTCCGACAGCGGCGGCAACGAGCAATTGCCCTTGATCACCATTCCCGCCCAGTAAACCCGATGAAGGCCAACCCGTCCTGCGAACACAAGAACCGCCGGCCGGCGCACGTGATTCGTCGGCTGGCGCTGACCTTGCCTTTGGCCTTGACCGCTCTGCTGTCGCCGCCGGCCCGGGCCGACGTGTTGATTGGCACCAACGGCGAGCGGTTCGTCGGCACTGTGATCGAGGAAACCTCCACCAACGTGGTGTTTCGCTCGGAGCTCGGTGGATCGTTGACATTTCCCCGCGTGAAAATTCACGCACTCCAGCGAACGCCGCCGACTGAAGTCAATAACGGAACGATGTCTCCAGTCATTGCCACCAACGCTGCCGCCGGGCAAACGTCCACCAACAATCTTTTGTGGCAGCCGCCCGGCATCGGCCATGACGGTTCCGATTGGGTTCAGCTCAATTCCGGCGAATGGTTGCGCGGCCAGCTCAAGTATATTCAAAACAAGAAGGTCGAGTTTGACAGCGACGAACTGGATCAGCAGACATTGAGATTGAGGGATGTCCGGAGCGTCTATACGGCGCACGGCGTGTTCACCCAGTTCGAAAAGCGGGAGCCGGCTTACGGTGCCGTTGTGATCAGCAACAAGGTCGTGACGGTCAGCGGACCGGAGCCGTTTAGTCTGCCGCTGGATAAGTTGATCGGCATAACCCCCAGCGGAGGCCGGACCGGCATCCGCAATTGGTCGGGCGAGGCCACCGTTGGCGTCAGCTTGCAGTCTGGTAATACTCACCAGGCTTCATTGACCAGTAGCGCGGAACTGGCCCGGCGAACCCCCGCCACCACACTGCGGTTGGATTATCTGGGCAATTACAGCGAGGTCAACGGTGTCCAGAACGCCAACAACGACCGCGGCAACCTGACCTACGACATCCGGCTCAACCGTGACTGGTTCGTGCGGCCCGCCGGATTGGAGTGCTATCACGATCCGCTGGCCAACATTTCATATCGCCTCACGGGCGTTGTCGGCGCCGGCTACTACATCTTCGATCGCACCGGGCTGGAGTGGTCTTTGTCAGCCGGCCCCGGCTACCAATATACGAAATTTGACACCGTTGAACCGGGCCGGGCTGGCACGGCGAGCACGCCGGCAGGGGTGATAAGCTCGAACTTCAAGATGGACCTCACCGAGCGTCTCACCTTCATCCAGTCCTGGCAGAGCACTTTTACCTCGGAGGAGGCGGGAGAATACACGCACCACTCGGTGACCACCCTGGAGTTCGAGGTCAAACGGCATATCAATCTGGACGTGTCGTTCATTTGGGATTACCTCCAGAATCCTCAACAAAAATCGGACGGCACAATACCTCAAAAGAGCGATACCTATCTGACCGTGGGTCTGGGGGTGAGGTTCTAAATCTATTCCATCATCATATCAGCAGATCACGCCCAAGACGGAACACTATGAAAACAAGACAAAAAGAGCACATCATGAAACTGCTGACTGCGTCGTTCGCGCTCGGCTGGTTGCTGGCAGCCGGCTGCCTGTCCGAAAGGGACAATCTTGTTCTTGATCCCGTTGGTCCGCCTCCGAGTTCCGGTGCTGTCGGCGACCGTGGGAACCTCGTGGTTTACTCGGCTTACGACCCTCACGCCAATTATAGCGGCTTTGAACACCGCACCACTTACACGGACTATAAAATCTTCTCGAAGGACGGGAGTTTGCTGCGAAAGGTCCGCAATGACACCGGTCACAGTTTGGGCGGACCGGTAAACGTGGCGTTGCCGACCGGCGACTATCAGGTCGAAGCCCAGGCCAACGGCTATGGACTTGTCAAGGTGCCTGTGGTTATCAAGGGGAACCAGGTCACCGTGGTGCATCTTGAAGGCGGAGGCTCGTGGCCGAATCGCGCTGAGATGATTCAAACCGGTGCCGTGCGTTTGCCAGACGGACGGGTCGTCGGCTGGCGGGCCGCGCCATAAAACTCCACAAATCCATGATCTTGACAATTCAACTAACACTACGTCTCACCGGCGTTGGCCAACACGGCGGGCGCAGTCAGTGAAACGGCTTGAAACGCCAGTGACCAAAATCAAAAAAAATCCGCGCTTTATCGCCGTCGCTTCAATTTGGAGCGTACTCGGATTGGTGACGCTCTGGGCGGCGGCGCTTTACTTCGACGCGGGAATCCCGTGGTTGCGGCTTATGCTCGCGGCGGTTTACGGACTGGGAATGCTGGCGGTGTGGATAGAGGTTCGTCGTCCGTGGAAGGCGGTTCATAACGCCGGCGGTTTTGTGTTGGTGTTGACCTGGTGGTTTTCGTTGCAACCCTCCAACCACCGCGACTGGCGCTCGAAGCGGGCGTTCACGGCCATCATGTTTTTGTCCACGATATCCGACGGCGACGGCAACGAGCAATTGCCCTTGATCACCATTCCGGCGCAATGAATCGTTGAATTATGATTTTGGATTTTTAGCATGAATAGAATTCTCAAATTGGTGCGGACGACTCTGGCGGGTGGAATCCTTTTTCTCCTGCCAGTCATCGTGGCGGTCGTCATCGTCGGCAAGGCGCTTGCGATTGCGCGCAAGCTCGTCACTCCGCTCGCCGCCCATCTGCCTGTGGGATCAGTCATTGGCCTCCACACGCCGGAGTTGCTGGCCATCATGTTGCTCATCTTGTTTTGCTTTCTGGCCGGCTTCTTGGCCCGGACAGTCATTGCCCAAAAGGCCATCACCTGGCTGGAGACGGCCGTGCTCTCGAATGTGCCCGGTTATGAGTTTATCAAGGGCATTAGTGGGGACCTGCTCGCGGTTGAAAACCAACCGGCGCATCCCATTGTACTCGCGCGCATCGGAGACGCCTGGCAAATGGCCCTTCTTGTGGAGCGCGTCGAAGGCGGCCACCATGCGGTTTTTGTGCCCGATGTGCCCCATCCGCAGTCCGGCTCGCTTTATTACCTGACCGAAGACCGGATCAGGATTGTGGAACTGCCGCCCAAGTCCGTTCTAAAATGTCTGAAGCGCTATGGGCTGGGTTCAAACGCACTACTGGGCGGACGGCTGTCTGTTTCCAGCCAAGCAGGAGCAACACCGGCTGTGACTGAAGAATTCCAAAAAAAACCGCCAACGGAACCATGAAAGTTCAATCTGGAAATTTAACCGACCCATGAAAATCTCAATACTGTCAATTGCGGCGGTGACCGGTCTGAGTTTATGTTTGTCAGCGCACGCTGACATCCTTGAACTCAAGAACGGCACCATTCTCAACGGAAAATACGTCGGAGGCACAGCGGGCACCGTGTGGTGGTCAACGGCGTGAATGTCATGCAAAAATTCCTGCGCTATATCGCAGTTGCTTTAATTTGGAGCGCCCTCTGGCTGGTGACGCTCTGGTCGGTGGCGGCACTTTACTTTGACGTGAGAATCCCGTGGCTGCGCCCTGCGCTCGCGGCGGTTTACGGACTGGGAATACTGGCGGTGTGGATAGGGGTTCGTCGTCCGTGGAAGGCGGTGATCACCGGAGCAGGTTTCGTGGTTGTGCTGACCTGGTGGTTTTCAATGCCACCGTCGAACAACCGCGACTGGCAGCCGGACGTGGCGGTTTTGCCTTATGCCGACATCAATGGCAATCAGGCCACCATCCATAACATCCGCAACTGCGACTATCGCACGGAGACGGACTACGACGTGCATTATTATGACAAGACCTTCGACCTCGACCAACTGCGGACGGTGGATTTGTATCTGGTCACCTGGGGTTCGCCGAACATCGCGCATACGATGGTCAGTTTCGGTTTCACGAATGGGGACTATGTCTGTTTCTCCATCGAGACACGCAAGGAGAAGGGCGAGGAATACTCGGCGTTAAAAGGTTTCTTCCGCCAGTTTGAACTGACCTACGTCATCGCCGATGAACGCGACCTGGTGCGGTTGCGGACAAACTACCGGCGCGGCGAAGAAGTTTATCTCTATCGTTTGCAGGGAACGCCGGAGCAAGGCCGGAAATTTTTTCTGGATTATCTTCGCCGGGCCAATGAACTCCGGAAACACCCGGAGTGGTATAACGCGCTCACCGACAATTGCACGACGGCCATCCGCACCCAGCGCGATGTCGCCGACCGCGCGCCTTGGGACTGGCGGATGCTGCTCAACGGCCATCTCGACGAACTGCTCTACAAACGCGGACTGCTTGTCACCAATTTGCAGTTTGCGGAACTGAAAAAATTATCCAACATCAATGCCCGGGCCAAAGCGGCGGACCAGGCGGCTGATTTCTCGCAGCAGATCCGCATGGGTTTGCCCGGCTTCAGCGAAGAACCGGCGGAGGTTCATTAGGAGAACGACCATGAAAATGTATTTTCTGAACGTGTGTAGCGGCTTTCGGCAGAAGGCCAGACAATCTAATTTCTTAAATCATGCCGCGGTCTCCCGACGCGCTGCTACGATGGTGCGGGAGTTTTTTAAAAGTTTCCTGCTGAATGGTTGTCTGGCGTTGATATTGCTGGCGTTGGCGGGCTGCACGACGCCCATCGGCGCGGACAAGGTGTCGCAGCGCACGGCCTATCAGCATCTCCACCAGAATGCGCTCAACAGCAGCCGTTGCAGCGCGGACACGATGCGTGTGCTGAACCGCTATGGCCTTGAAGCGGCGTTTGGAAAAAATCCCGACGCCACGCTGAGAAAACTTCAAAGCATCGCCTGCAACGATGACCGGCGGGACTTGCTCTACGCCTTGAGTGAATTGAGCTTTCAGAACGCCGACCGCCAGAGCCGGAGCGCCAAACCGGGCGTGTCGCAGTACGCACGCAACGGTTATTTTACCTCGGCCATTTACGCCTATCTTTATCTGTTTGGTGAAGGGCGCGAAGCGCCGCCGGACCCGTTCGACCGCCGCTTCCGAGTGGCGGGCGATCTATACAATCGCGGGCTTGCCTTGGGTTTGATCGCTGGCACCAACGCTCAGGTCGAACTGGACAGCGGCCTGCGCGTGACGCCGCCCGGCGCGGTGGCGGTGCAATTTACGCAGCCGGGATTTCCGTGGAGCTTGGACCTGGTCAGTGAGTTTTATTCCGCTGACGAATTCATTGTGCGCGGTCTGTCCACGCGCAACCGCGATTCAGGCTTGGGTGCGCCGTTGATTGTCGTCACCAAAAATGTCGGGAAGTTTCAGGAACAATTGCACGCGCCCGCCACGGTTTTCCTTCGCGTGTCCGGTGACGTGCGTGATTGGAGCGCCGGAAAGCTGACCGCTACGCTCGAACTCTATGCCGCATTCAATGCCACGCAGGTGGAGGTGAACGGCAAATCCGTGCCGCTCCAAACGGATACTACGGCACCAATCGCCCAGGGGTTGAACGATAGTGCCGTCTGGAAACTGGGGCTGGCCCAGTTCTTTTCAGCGGACCTCCAAAGCAAGACCGGCATCCGCCGCATGGAGCCATACGCGCCGGACCAGATTCCGGTGGTGTTCGTGCATGGCACGGCCAGCAGCCCGGTCTGGTGGGCTGAAATGTGGAACACGCTGAACGCCGATCCGGTCATCCGCGAGCGTTACCAGTTTTGGATGTTCAATTACGCCAGCGGAAATCCCATCACTTATACGGCGGGAATCCTGCGCTACGATTTGATGAATGAGATCAAGACGCTCGACCCGGACGGCAAGGACATGGCATTGCGGCACATGGTCATCATCGGCCACAGCCAGGGCGGTCTGCTGGCGAAGCTCACGGCCACCGATACCGGCGACAAAATCTGGCGGCTCATTTCCAAGACCAACATTGACGATTTGAAAATTGACGACAAAACGCGCGAGGTGCTGCGGGATAATTTTTTCTTCAAACCACTGCCGTGCGTCTCGCGGGTGATTTTCATCGCCACGCCGCACCGGGGCAGTTACCGGGACTCCGAGTTTGTTCAGAAACTGTTGAACCGCTTCATGAAGCTTCCCGGCGACGTGGTGGACGCTTCCACCAGTCTGCTGAAACTAAAAAATACGATCCAACTGCCGGCGTCAGTGCGCAACGGTGTGCCGTCCAGCCTTAATGGCATGGCCACTGACAATCCCTTCCTGCTCACGCTGGCGGACATTCCGGTCGCGCCCGGCATCAAGTGCAATTCCATCATTGCCATCAAGGGCAATGACCAGCCGCCCAATGGCGCCGATGGCGTTGTGAGATATACCAGCGCCCACGTGGACTATGCAGAGTCGGAATTCATCGTGCGCAGCAGCCATTCATGCCAGGGTAATCCGCTGACGATTGAGGAAGTGCGCCGCATCCTCCTGAAAAATCTGGATGACGCCCCACCGGCGAAGTAAGCGCACCGGCTCTATGCCGCGCGGATCATCCCTTTTCTGGCTGTTCTCCAGATGCTGCCGCCCCCGATTCAACGCTAATGATGGTACCCACCGCCTCGGTAATAATAGCCGCCACGATAATAATAGCCCCCGCGGTAATAGTAGCCGCCGTAGTAATAGGGACCCCAACCCCACCAAAACCAGGGCCAGGGAGCAACATACACACTTGGATAGACGTAGGTGCCTTGATTTACCGTGGTCACGGTTTGAACCGGCGGTTTGCTGGCGGTGTTGATCATGGCATTGAGGACCGTGTCGCTGACACCGGCGTTTTTTAGAGCGATAATTTGGCTGGCCGTCAACACATAGCGCGCGCTGGAATTTTGAATCTGGTTCACAATGACCGCATCGCTGACGTGGGCCTGCGCCATGGACTGGATTTCCGCCACCGAGGGTCCTGGCGGTGGCGCGGTGACGGTGTAAGTTTCCGTGGCACACCCGGTCAACAATAACCCAGCCAAAGGCAACAGAAATTTTATGCTCATGTCTGAATGTAGTTTAATTCGGTTTTTGCGGCAAATTGTAAAGGGCGGGTGAAAAGTGAGAGTCCGGATTGCAGGCGTGCTTTGGATTGTTAATGCCGAATTTGCGGTTAATTCACTCCGGAAGCCCTGTTTTTGGCTCAATTGCTTCGTATTGGACCAAAGGGCAATAGCCAGTCTGTCTGATTATGGCATGATGATGTTCACCTGTTGGCTCCAACGAAAAACGGAATCAGCGGAAGACTGACGAAACGCAGGTAAAAATAATTAACCCGAACGATGCCGATTGAACTGCAAATCATCCGCGCCCGGGAATTCATCCGCTTGGGGGCGCACGGCAAGTATGACCTGAAGGCGAGCAAGGCGGCCCTGGCGGACTTGGCCCGCGCGTGCTGCAAGCGGGGAATCAACCAGGCCTTGGTGGATTTACGGGGAGTACAATACGGGCCAAAGCCGGTGTTCTCGCCGAAAGATCTGTCGGTGCTGTTGAACACTTTTCACGAAATGGGGTTCACGCGGAGACAGCGGCTGGCCGTGCTTTATCGTGTTGACCCGCATCAGCGCGCCCGGATGTTCGCTTTTTTCGCGAAAATGCGTGGTTGGAGGGTTCAGGCGTTCGACAATTTCGAAAAGGCCATCCTCTGGCTTTCCGCCGCCGAATCGGAACCATCCGAGATGGAAACAGAATATATCACCAGGGCAAAAAAGGTTCCGATACGCAAGCTCAAGAATTTGCAGGCTGCATCAAAACCTGCATCCCCGCCGACCGTTCCAGTAAAATCAAAATTGGCCGCAAGCTTGACTCAACCCAAGGCCGGCAAGAAACAGGCGATGCCGGGCAGCACCACCATGACAATCATGGCCATCGCGTTGATGGCGGTGACAGGATGGCAAATCATAGAGGCACAGCCGGCGGCATCGGATGCGGTCGCCGTGGCTGGTGCGTCGCCATCCGCCTTCGCGCCGACGGTTTCGAACCGGACGCCGCCGCCCGGCACGGCGCCGGCGGGCATGGTGTGGATTCCCGGCGGTGAATTTTCCATGGGCTGTCAGGTGCCGTCCGAAGGCGTCTGCACCATGGCAACCATGAACGCGGTGAACGACGCGCAACCCATCCACCGCGTCTATGTGGACGGTTTCTGGATGGACACGAACGACGTGACCAACGCGAAGTTTGAGCAATTTGTCAAGGCCACTGGTTACGTGACCATCGCCGAACGCACGCCGACAAAGGAGGAATTTCCCGCCGCGCCGCCGGAAAATCTCGTCGCTGGTTCCATGGTCTTCACGCCCACGACGAACGCCGTGCCGCTGGACGATTACTATCAGTGGTGGCGTTATGTGCATGGCGCAAACTGGCGGCATCCCGCCGGGCCGGACAGCGACATCAAGGGCAAGGAGAATTATCCCGTGGTCCAGATTGCCTACGAAGACGCGGTTGCATACGCGAAATGGGCGGGTAAGCGGCTACCCACTGAAGCGGAATGGGAATTTGCCGCGCGTGGCGGGTTGACCGGCAAAACGTATGCGTGGGGCAATGAATTCAGACCCGGCGGCAAATGGATGGCGAACATTTACACGGGCCGGTTCCCCTACCATGACACGGGCGAGGATGGTTACGCAGGCATCGCGCCGGTCGGACAATTTCCCCCAAACGGCTACGGCCTTTACGACATGGCCGGCAACGTCTGGCAATGGTGCAGCGACTGGTATCGGCCCGACTACTACACGCGGCTCAAGCTGGCGGGCATCGTGGTGGCGCACAATCCGCAAGGCCCGGACTCCAGCTACGATCCCGGCAGCGATGACCAGCTCGAACGGGTGCAGCGCGGCGGCTCATTCCTTTGCACGGACCAGTATTGCACCCGCTACATGATGGGCACGCGCGGCAAAGGGGACGTTAATACCGGCAGCAACCACGTCGGCTTCCGCTGCGTCAAGGATGCCGGAACTGCGACAACGGGAAAAGAGATGTCGTCACGATGAAACCCGTTAGTGCCAATTCCTCCCCGTTTTCGACCGGCTTCAAGCTGGTCGAACCCGGCGGCCTGCCCCGGTCGGTGGATAAATACGACGCGCCCTCGCTGATCACGGATCAAGCGCGGAAGCGATTCCACGTCATGGTCAAGCCTGGCAGTTCGACTTGCAACCTCGATTGCGATTACTGTTTTTACCTGAGCAAGGAAACCCTGCCCAACGGCCCCGGCGCCGGCCGCATGTCCGACGAAGTGTTGGAGCGGTTCATTCAGCAATACATCGCGGGGGTGACGGGAAATGAAGTGGTGTTTTCCTGGCAGGGTGGCGAGCCGACGTTGATGGGGCTGGATTTCTTCCGCAAGGTCGTTGCGCTCGAAAAGAAACATGCCAAGCCCGGCCAGATCATTCAAAATGATTTACAGACGAACGGAACGCTGATCAATGAGCAATGGTGCGAATTTCTGAAGGCCAACCGGTTCCTTGTCGGCTTGAGCATAGACGGCCCGCGGGAGATTCACGACCGTTACCGTGTCACCAAGGGTCGAAAGCCTACGTTCGACAAAGTATTCAATACGGCAAAGCTGCTCAGAAAGTTTGGAGTTCCCTTCAACACATTAACGTGCGTCAACCGGTTCAACGCCCGGCGGCCGCTGGATGTTTACCGTTTTCTCCGGCGCGAACTGGATTCCACCTACATCCAGTTCATCCCCATTGTGGAATACAAGGGCTTCGAGAAAACCGCACCGCACAAGTGGAACAATGACGCGCTGCCCAAGGACGGCGATCCCGAAGCCCGGCCCGGCCATCCGAATTCCATCGTGACCGACTGGTCGGTGGATCCGGACGACTGGGGTTATTTCCTGTGCAAGACCTTCGATGAGTGGCGGAGCAAGGATGTAGGCAAGGTGCTGGTCAACCATTTCGAGACGCTGGTTTCGCAGCACATGGGATTAGGCTCGCAGATTTGCATTTACAGCGAATTCTGCGGCAAGGGCGTGGCCGTGGAACATGATGGCAGCGTCTATTCCTGCGACCACTATGTCTATCCGGAATATCAACTTGGCAACATCAAGGACCAGGCGCTCGACTCCCAGGTGTTCTCCCGGACGCAGGTGAAATTCGGCTACGCCAAGAACGAAACCTTGCCGCAGTATTGCCGGCAATGTCCCTATCTCTCGGACTGCTGGGGGGAATGTCCAAAGAACCGAATCATTCGCACGCCGGACGGCGAGCCGGGACTCAACTATCTTTGCCGCGGTTTCAAGCAATACTTCGCGCACGCCATTCCTGAAGTGGATCGCCTCGTTGCGGATTTGCGGAAACAACCCGTTCAACCCCGGAGCCGGATGTGACTGGTCTTCGATGAACAAACCATGAACCTCGATAACATTAAACATTTTTTCGGCAGCCTCAACGCTCATGATCTGCCGGCAGGCGGAGCGGGACTGGTCGGAATTGTTTTGCTCGTGCTGGTGTTCAGAACGGGAAAGTTCGCCAACCGGCTGCTGCTCTTTCTCATCGCCATCGGGCTGTTCGCAGCCGCTTGGTGGTGGCATCAACACAAATGACCAACCCGATCCAAAAATCTGAGCGCATCGGCCATTTCTGATCTGAGAATTCCGGCTCAAGCGGACAACCGCCAGGACAACCGGAAAATGGATTCGAGCAGACAATAAAGAACCATCACAAACAATCCACAACCATTAGACGATAAAAACCATGAAACGAATCATCCCTCTCACTGTCGCGGCTTGCGCGGTGTTGCTGGTCTTTGACGCTCGTGCGGTGCAATCCGGCTCCGGGCATTACATCTCGGGCCAATACACGGACTTCGGCAGCATGCCGCCCACCCAACCAGGCCTCTATCTTGCCAATTATTTTCTGGATTATGACAACGGCACCTTCAGCGGGACCCAGGAACTGCCCTTCGGTGGCGTTCTTGCCGCGGGTGTGACCGCCAATTTGCAGGCGGAGGTTCCGGTCGGGATATATGCCTACCCCTTCAGCTTTCAAAACATCACCTTCTCATCCGGAATCGCTGTTCCGTTTGTCTGGGTGGATGTCAAAGCCAACGCGACCTATAACCGAAACAATATTCAGATTTCGGGAAATAAGGAACAATCCGTCAGCGGCCTGGGGGACATCCAATTAATGCCCATCATGGCCGACTGGACCAATGGTGATTTCAAAATAGGCGGCATGTTCAACGTCTGGGCGCCCAGCGGTGACTACGCCACCGGCCAATTGGCCAATCAGGGATTGGGTTACTGGACGTTTGAGCCGATGCTGGCCTTCAGTTGGTTAAGCTCGAAGTTCGGCACGGAATTTACCCTGTATAATGCGGTAGATTTCAACACGGAGAACACCGACGCGAGCTATCAATCCGGCGACATTTATCACGTGGACGCCACCCTGGCGCAGCACTTGCCGGCGTTCGGCGGGATTCTGGGCGCGGGCGCCTCGGCCTTTTATCTGAAACAGTTCACGGGTGATAGCGGCTCCGGAGCCAACCTCGGCAGTTTTGAAGCTGAATCCTATGGCGTTGGCCCAACGATCTCTTACGTGCATCCTATCGGCAAATCCACCCTTATCGTGGATGGGTCGTGGTTGCCGCAGTTGCATAGCGATAACACCACCAAAGGCGACTATTTCTGGGTCAAGCTCACACTGGCCTTCTGATCGAAGCAACCAGGCCATGAAATTAAAATCCACGAACAAATTTTCAGTTCGCTGCGGTTGTGCTGCCGCATCAGGCGGGAGAACACAGCCACCGGGAATTTGAAGATGACAAAGTGAATAACCAACAAAATCAAAACGAAAGGAAAACAAGTGAAAACATTAATCACAATCAAACCACCCGGCGGCAGCCGCCTCCTCGTACCCTTGGCCGGGGTCGTGATCGGCGGTCTGCTGCTGGGTTTAACCGGCTGCGCCACCACGCACCAGGTCAGCAGTGGCGTCGAACCGTCGGGATTCCTCGGCGACTATTCCCAGCTCCAAAAGGGAGTCAAGAACCGCGCCGTCTATTCCTACTGGAATCCTTCGGCCAATTGGAGCAAGTACACCAAAGTCATGATTGAACCGGTCCAGCTCTGGAAATCGGATGATCCCAATTCGCCGCTCGGCAAACTCTCGCCTGCAAAACAGCAGATGCTGGTCAGTGGCCTGGAGACCGCCTTGTACGACCGTTTGAGCAAGGATTACACGATGGTGAATGAACCCGGGCCGGATGTCATGGTGGTCCGGGCAGCCATCACCGAGGCCAGAAAATCCAAGCCGGTCATCAATCTGGTCTCCAGCGTTTATCCCGCCGCCCTCGTGTTGAGCTACGGCAAACGGGCGATTTGGGGCACCGGCACCGGCGTCGGCTCCGTCACTGTCGAAGGTGAGATCCTCGACGGACAGACCAACGAACGCCTCGCCGCAGCCGTTGACCGCCGCGCCGGCACCAAGGCCTGGCGCAGCAAATTCAATGGAACTTTCGGCGACGTAATGGCGAGCTTTGACTGGTGGGCGAACCGCATGGCCGAACGCCTCAACGAAGAGAAAGCCAGCAACTCGCCAAGCACCAACATGTAAAACATTGCGGGTCCTGGATTGTGGCATGGCGAGAAAATGAAGGCCCGACGTCCAGTCGGGAAACAGAGGAAAATGTGAATCGGTTTCGCTCCTGGTTTGGTGTGGCCTGCTTGGCGGCGCTGTTGCTGGCCTCGGCGGGTTGCTCATTTTTGCACATTGCCGGTTCACAGCCCAAAGCCCGGGTTGAATCTCTGCAACTGACCAACCGCGCAACGGGTCCGGTCACGTTCATGGTATTGCAGGCGCAGGTCATGCGCTTTGCCGACACCTATGTCGCCACCGTTGCCCAGGCGTGTGACGACGTCACCGCGAACACGACCAATTCAGAAACGCGCCTCGCGATGTTGAGATGGAAACTGGGACAGGCCACGTCAGCTTACACCGACGCCACCGGGCAGAACCCGGCGGTCAACGTGCTGGACATGCTGGTGCTGGTCACCATGGCCAGGATGGTGGTGGAAGAATACGGGGTCGGGACCTACGGCGATGCCATCCAGCCGTTGCTGGAGGCCCAACGCAGTCTGGAGACGAATGCGTGGAACCTGGCGGGCGGCGTACTCAAGCCGTCGCAACAACAGGAACTGCGCGGATTGATTCAAGAGTGGCGCGCCAAACACCCACACCAGCGGTATATTGGACCGATTCGTTTTGGCGAATTTGTTGCGGCCTTGGGCAGAACCCCGACGAAAGCAACGAGCGCGCCCACCAGTATTTTCAGTTTGCTTTATCTCGATCCGCTGGCCGGGCTGGATCCCACCGCAGCGGCCATTGAAGAAACCCGCGAACTGGGCGAGCGCGCCATGTATTACAGCCAGCGGATGCCCACGCTTTTGAGCTGGCAGGTTGAGGTGGTGGCCTACCAACTCGCAGGTCAGCCGGAATCACAACAAATTTTGGCCGATGCCAATCGGCTCGCTTCGTCCGCCGAAACATTTGCTAAAACGTCCGAACAATTGCCGCAACTGGCCAACGACCAGCGCCAAGCCGCCATCCAGCAATTGCTCGACGGCTTGAAATCTCAGAATACGGACGTGCGCCAGACGCTCAACGCGGGTGGTGATGCGGCTATGGCCATCAACAACGCCATCCAATCGCTCACGGAATTTGTCCGCTACGTTTCCCCGACCAACGCAGGCCCGGCGTCCGGTTCCACGAACAGCCACCCGTTCAATGTACTCGATTACGGCACGGCGGCTTCGCAAATTGGAGCCGCGGCAAACAACCTCAACGAATTACTCACGACGATAAACCAAAGCGTGCCCCAACTGGCTCAACTCCAGCAGCAGACCGCCGCTGATGCGAACCGCGTGGTGGACCATGCGTTTCGGCGGGGATTGATACTGATTCTGGTGTTATTGGCCGGCTCGGTGGCGGCGGGCCTGACCTATCGTTTCCTGGCAGATAGATTGCCCCGTGTCGGGCGCAAGTCATCCGGGCCTTAAGCCGCTCGATAATTGAAGCCAGTTTCATGTTGTTTGTCCAAGCGGATAGGACTGATGACCATGCTGCGGGCGCCGGCGGCCACCAATTGATAATGCAAAGTGTAACCGAAACCGCAGCTTTCATAGACCGTCCAGACGGTATAGCCCGGACCTTCTCCTGCACCCATGGGATCAGGCGTGGTACGGTGAAACTCTGGGCGGGTTTGAGGTGCTGGTGGTCGTGTTGGAGGGTAACGGTGATTTGTTGGAGGTCAATGTCCAGACCCAGTTTGAGGACCGAATGGGAGTTGCCTTGGGCGGTGATTTGTGTTGAGGTGGTAATGTCATGCGTGGGTTGAGCGTTTGTTTTCATACACCAGAGCGTGTGCCCGTTTTGCAAGCGCTCGTCAACCCACCATGGCATCTAACGCCGACTGCCCCTTGAGTTTATGGATGGTTTGAGTTATACAACGATTATCGGGTTTGCGGAGTCACTTGCCCGTCGGCGTGGCTCAGCTTTGGATCGTTAGGCGTCACTGCGCTTATGAAAACTAGCAGACGATATGAGATAGCACTTATTTCTTGTGGAGCTTTTGCTCGACCCATTTGAGGAAGTCGGCGGGTTTGAACCGCTGCGGCGGTTTGGGACTGGCTCCGTCTTCCTGCACGGCGATGACGTGCCAGGCCAGATGGACATCCAGCGCGATTTTCAGCAGTGGTTGATTTACCGGTTGCACTGTAGCAACCGCCAGTGTAGTCAATGTATTGTTATGTTTCATACGGGCAGACAGTCTGCGATGCGAGTGCATCCGCTGTCTGCCCTCATGTTTTCTAACACCGCGCTGGAGCCAACGGCCACGGCCCCTTGAGTTTTGAGACGAGATATGAGATTGGTTTGTCATTGTTCCATTGCTGAGTTGGCCGCCGCTGGCCGTGGCTTAGCTTTGGAACGTTAGGCTGCGGTAGCGCATGATGAGTCATCTCGATAGGTTTATGAAACGTAAAATCATAAACACTGCTCTCTGGATGGTTATTTGTGCGGCAGTGACCTTTGGCATTATCCCGATTACTTTCGCTGTTATCGCCTTCTCACATATCACGTCCGATACAACGCTTGAACA
>Ga0335073_10001313_pt1 | contig 33266 bp, 36 predicted proteins | sample Lox_Sample_22_FD_207093 | JGI IMG/M metagenome (GOLD analysis project Ga0335073, IMG submission 207093) | Soil microbial communities from Loxahatchee National Wildlife Refuge, Florida, United States - Lox_Sample_2.2 | ecosystem: Environmental > Terrestrial > Soil > Wetlands | place: USA... | reverse complement strand
TGGGGATCACGCCCGACCAAGGACGGCAAGGCCGTGTGGTTCGAGATGCCGATTAAGGGTTCGCACGGCCAGGGAAGCCTGACGTAGCAACCGGCCGCGGTGCCGGTCTAATGCTCCGCGCGCCTGGTGGGGTCAGTGCGTCTGACTGGCCCACAGCGCGAGCAGGCCGATGATCACGGCGACCATGACCACCAGCCAGGTCTTGCCCGTGACAAGCAGCCCCATTCGGCGGCGAGTCCTGGCCACTACGTAGGCGACGATCAGCGCAATCACTATCAGCAGGATGATGCCCTGACTCATCGCCGCTCGCCGCCTCCCGTGTCCGCAGTCCCAGCATAGACATAGCCCTAACCTTCGGCATGGTAGGTAGCCGCGGCGAAACGGCGAGCAGGCAGACAGTGCAGTCAGGCGGCACCCTTGCAGTCAGGCGGCGCCGTTGCCGGTGAGCGGCCGGACGATGGTGAGGTCTGCTCGTCCGGTCGCGGCGGTGCCGAGTACTGCGGATACCGGCACGTCGCTGTCGGGAACCCGGACCGACGTGTGGAGCCGGCGCAACACGGTGACCTGGCGGGCCAACGCCTCGATCTTCTCCTCGACGAGCCGGGCCGCGGCCTCTCGCTGCCCCTGGCTGACCGAGCGTCCGGCCGCCAGCCGTGCCAGCGGCTTGACCTCCTCCAGGCGGAAGCCGAGGTCCTTCAGCGCGAGCGCAGCCTCGATATAGGCGCCGTACTCCCGCGGGTACTTACGCGTGCCGCCCGGCGACCGTTTCGGCTCTGGCAGGATGCCGAGCTCTTCGTAGTAGCGAATGGTCCGGCTGCTGACGCCGACGGCTTTCGCCAGCTGGCCGATGCTGACAAGGCCCGCGGAATCATCGCTGATCTTCGTCATGAGCGGCGGCGTCCCCCGTCCGGATGCTGGTCTATTTACGGATAGTAGCGGCCCGACTACAACTCTTGCGCGGCAATCTGGAGACCGCGCAGATCGGCGGCATCGCTTTCCGGGACAGTCCGGGCTATGTCCCCGGCGGTAGGGACTATGGCGCCAGCTCACCGTCGAGGTAGCCTCGATGTGACGGCCACTGTCTGCGGGCGCATCCCCGATCTGCGCGCGGACGCAGGTTGCCGCACCGCTTGGGTCATGGAGGTAGGTCAGGGTGTCTGAGGCATACATCGTCGGGGCAGTGCGTAGCCCCATCGGAAAGCGGAACGGTGGCCTCTCGTCGGTCCACCCTGTCGACCTGGCAGCGCACGTGCTGCAGGAGCTCATCGCGCGGACGAGCGTCGACCCGTCGGCGGTCGAGGACGTGATCATGGGCTGCGTCTCGCAGGTCGGCCCGCAAGCGATCGATATTGCCCGGAACGCCTGGCTGTCGGCAGGGCTGCCCGAGAACGTGCCCGGAGTGACCATCGACCGGCAGTGTGGCTCGTCCCAGCAGGCGGTTCATTTCGCTGCTCAGGGCGTGCTGTCAGGCACGCAGGACCTTGTCGTCGCGGCCGGCGTCGAGAGCATGAGCATGGTCCCGATGGGGAGCACGGTTGCGCTGCCGCATAAGGAAGGTATGGCGCTTCCCTTCGGCCAGGGCTGGCGCGACAGGTACGGCGACCAGGAAATCTCCCAGTTCCGCGGTGCGCAGCTGATGTGCGAGAAGTGGGGCATCAAGCGGGCTGAGCTTGAGGAGTACTCGCTGGAAAGCCACGCCAGGGCCATCCGGGCGATCGACGAGGGCCGATTCGAGCGCGAGATCACGCCGGTCGGCGGCATCACCACCGACGAGGGCCCGAGGCGGGACTCAACGCTGGAGAAGATGGCAGAGCTCAAGCCGCTTCGCCCGGGCTGGGAACTGACGGCGGCGACGGCCTCGCAGATCTCCGATGGATCGGCAGCCCTTCTGATCGCGTCTCCGGCTGCCGTCCGCAAGCACGGCTTCACCCCGCGCGCTCGGATCCACACCCTCGCGGTGACCGGCTCCGATCCGGTCTACATGCTGACCGGGCCGATCCCAGCAACCGAGCTGGCCCTGTCGAAGGGCCACCTGTCCGTCGACGACATCGATGTGTTCGAGGTCAACGAGGCGTTCGCTCCGGTCCTGATCGCGTGGTCGCGGGACACCGGAGCCTCGCTGGAGCGCACCAACCCCAACGGTGGCGCGATCGCGCTGGGCCATCCGCTCGGCGCGACCGGCGCGATCCTGATGACCAAGCTGCTGCACGAGCTAGAGCGCACGGGCGGCCGGTTCGGGCTGCAGACCATGTGCGAGGGCGGCGGCCAGGCCAACGCCACCATCATCGAGCGGCTCGCCTAGCTCACCAAGCGTCTGCGACCCCGGCTGGCCTTAGCGCCGGCCGGGGTCAGCTGTGTGCAAGGCCTCGATCCGGGGCTCGCTGGCCCAGGATCGCCGCCATCGGCTGACGTTTCATGCAACCGTGTCGATTTCCTGTCCGTCTTGTCCGGGTTCGTGGTCGACGGTTGCATGAAAGCCATCTGCCGCCCCGCCCCGCGCTGCTAGCCCGGCCCGAAACACCGCGGGCCGGGCTAGCAGCCGCCACGTTTCATCGATTCCGTGCGCCCAGGCGCCCGGTTCGTCCGGATTCTGGCGCACGAGATCCGTGATATCTGGGTAGCGCCTGCGGTCGCCACGGACTTCGCACCCGTTCCGTGCATTGCAAACGGAACAAAACATCAGAAAAAGGTGCCCCGAAAGCGCTGGAACGGGCGAAATGTCGCGACGACGCGACGACGGCTGCGGCCAAGCGCGCGACAGCAGGTGTTGCCAGCCCGTTCCCAGGAAATATATAGTCGAAGTTATAAGTTACATGAAGTAACAAGCTTAGAGATCCTCAGCCGAGGGGGCTGAGGGTGCACAGGAGGATGACAGGGACATGCTGCTTACGACATTCGACCCGTTCGCTGAGTTCCACCGGGCGCTGCGGACCGCCGATGGCGGGCACGGAGCAATGCGGATGGACGCCATCCGCCGCGACGACGCCGTCGAGCTTCGGTTCGACCTGCCGGGCATTGACACCGACAGCATCGACGTCACGGTGGACCGCGGTGTCCTGACCGTGAGCGCGAAGCGCGCCGAGGAGTACACCGAGAGCGAGAAGCCGTTCATCCGGGAGCGGGTGATGGGCTCGTTCACGCGACGTATCCGGCTGTCCGACCGGGTGGACGCCGACAACATCAGCGCTGCCTACGAGGGCGGTGTGCTGAGCGTCCGCGTTCCGCTGGTGGAGCAGGCGCAGCCGCGCAAGATCGAGGTCAGCACTGAGGCCAGGGCCGCAGTCACTGCCTGATCCCGCGATAACCTGCGAAGGGCCCCTGCGTCTTGGCGCGCGGGGGCCCTTCGCCCAGCCAGGGAGGTAAGCGTGGCTCCGTTGCCCCTGGACGACGAGAACAGGCCACTGTTCACGGTCGGGCAGGTTGCCGAGATGCTGGAAGTCCAGCAGGCGTTCCTGCGGCGGCTCGACGACTTCCAGGTGGTCCGGCCGTCCCGGTCGGCAGGTGGCCAGCGCCGGTACTCCCGGAGCGAGATGATTGTCGTCCAGTACGTTGTCGAGCTCATGGATGACGGGCTGACCCTGTCGGCAGTGCGCCGCGTGCTGCAACTTGAGGCGAGGGTCCGCGAGCTAGAGGCTGAGCGTGACGCACTACGGGCTGCGCTGGTCAGGCGGGAGAGGCAGACCTAGTGAGCGGTGCCGGCCTCCACTGCGGGCTGGCTTGCACGGCTAACGAACACTTGCGGGCTGATGGTGTGCAGGGCGGTGAGCATGTCGCCAAGCTCGTCGTCACGTGGCAGTTCCAGGACGACGTCGCCGGACAGCTCGGATTCAGTCCCAGCGCGGGGAGTAAGGCGGATCGCACTGACCTGCTGTCGGGCGAGCACCTCGTTCAGCCGCGCCCGGCTCCGCGGGTCGTCGGCGAGGTTGATCCGGATTCTCCACATGGCCATGGGCTGGGCCTCCAAGTCTGAGTCGCGCATTCACCAAGGTGCCGCCGTCCCGTTGCCGACGTGATTCTGGCGCGTAACGGCGATGTGAACTAACTGCCGCGTGGGGTCTGTCATTCCACGGAACGCAGCGCCACCTTGCTATGGGCGTCCTCGTGGCGCGTGATGTTGCGGCAGCGGCCCGCTAATGGCTGCAGCTGGAACTTCACGCCCATCAGCCCAGTCTGCGGCATTTCGGGTCGTAGATCGTTTAGGTTAGCCGCTGCAGGTAAGGTCAGACTTTTGATCGGTAGAAATTCAGGTAAGACTTCGACGGGGTCGGGCCCCGCTGATTTTGGTATCGCGAGCCGTAGACCTGCGATCCGTACGGATGCTCGGCCGGAGAACTGCACCGGAAAAGGCAGAGCTGGCCGATCTTCATTCCGGGCCAGAGCTTGATCGGCAGGGTGGCCACATTCGACAACTCCAGGGTGACGTGGCCGGAGAAGCCAGGATCGATCCACCCCGCTGTCGAGTGCGTCAGCAGCCCGAGGCGGCCAAGTGAGCTCTTGCCCTCCAGTCGCCCGGCCACATCGTCGGGCAGCGTGATCACCTCATACGTTGATGCGAGCACGAACTCGCCGGGGTGCAGCACGAACGGCTCGTCGCCGTCAGGTTCGACAAGCCTGGTCAGGTCAGGCTGTTCTACGGCGGGGTCGATGTGCGGATATCGGTGATTTTCGAAAACGCGGAAATAACGGTCCATCCGGACGTCGATGCTGGACGGCTGGATCAGCTCGGGCAGGAACGGGTCGACCTTGACGCGGCCCGATTCCACCTCGGCTTTGATATCGCGGTCAGAGAGCAGCACCTTGGCAACTTACCGTTTCCGGCAAGGGATGGGGTCGCTGTCGGGCTTGAGCCCATGTCAGAGGCCGTCAGCTGGCCGAGCCACGGCGGTCTGGGGCATCCGGTACGATGTCGGGGCAGGTCACGTCTGCGGGTGGCATCGTGAGCCGGGCAGGCGGCCGACCGCGTTGCGGGTGTAGTTCAATGGCAGAACGTCAGCTTCCCAAGCTGATAGTGCGAGTTCGATTCTCGTCACCCGCTCCAACTCCCGAGTCCCCGGCTCAGCTGCCCTCTTCGGCATGATCGGCTGAGCCCTTCCCTGGCCGCTTTCAGGCCCCGCGTGCCCGCTGCGTGCCCGATTGAGTAGCAGCCGCCTTGATGCCAGACCGCCTCAGTTCACGGCGGCCTGCCCGACACCGCCCAAGCCGCCTACGACCACCTGCTCTCACAGGCAATCAGTGTCGGCCGGCTCGACTACACCGAATCGACCTCGCAGGCGCACATGGCGGCCAGCCAGGCCATGCTCGACCAAGCGGACAAGCTGTACGCGGTGTGGGACGGCAACCCCGCCCGCGGATACGGCGGCACCGCCGACGTCGTCGCCGAAGCAGAGAGTCGCAGCATCCCCGTCACCGTCATCTGGCCCGAGGGCGCAACCCGCGATCAGGCAGCGTAAGCGCTGTAACCTGCAATCCGTGGCAGAGCCGCTCCCGCCCGACTGGTGGACAACCCGCGACGTCGCAACCTACCTCGACGTCGCGCTTTCCACCATCCGCGCCTACGTGGCCCGCGGCCAGATGCCCGAAGCCGACCGGCGCATCGGCCGCGAGCCAGTCTGGCGGCCCGCGACCATCCGCCAGTGGCACAACCAGAGACCCCGGCAATCCCGGGGGCCGAGTGACACCTAGGTGGCAGACGGTAACTGCGGTCCAGGCAGCGCTCACCTGGCGGCCAGCGCCAAAGGCCTGGTCAACTCTGGTTCCTGGTGCACGGTAGACAGACTCTGCGGGAGGACATTGTGTCCGGTGTGACAGACATGGCGATGCGTTACGTCCGTGCTGCGGCGCGGGCTGACGGCCCGGCGCTGCTTGAAACTGCTGGAGACGACGGTGATGATTCCGCCCGCGCGGCGGCACGGCAGCTGCTTCAGACGGTGTTCGGGGCTTCTGCTACGGGCTCGACCGCCCCGACCGAGCTAGTGGAGCTGGTCGCTCAGCCCGAAGATAACGAAGCTGAAAATGCGCTCTACACCCGGATCGATGACATGCTGTCAGCCGATCCTGTGACGGAGCGCGCAGTCACTGCTGTGCTGACCGACTTGTACCGCCGAGCCTTCGCTGCCGGTGATACGCAGGCACTGGTGACCATGGGTGACCTGTTGCGGAACTGTGGCGACAACGACGCGGCACTGGCCGCTTACCAACAGGCCGCCACCGCAGGTAGCGCCGAAGCCGTGTTCGCCTGGGCCCGCCTGCTGGATCGCGGGTTTGGCGACCCCGATGCCGCGGCGGCCGTCTATCAGGAGGCAATTGACGCCGGGGACCTCGAAACGTCGCCGCAGGCGCTGGTACAGCTCGGCTACCTGCTTGCCCGTGGCGGCCGGGACGAGGCCGCCGCACAAGCGGCCTTCCGGCACGCGATCGAGTCCGATCACCCTCGCTGGGCTCTTGCCGGAATGAAAGGTATGGGCTTCGTCGCGGAGCAGCAAGGCGACCACGATGCCGCTGCCACGATCTACCGGCAGATCATCGACTCAGGCGACCCTGAATGGGGCGCGAATGCCGCCCTATAGCCTCGGCCGACTGCTGGAAGATAACGGCGATGCAGCCGGCGCGAAGGCCGCCTACCGGCGGGCAGTCAGTCTCGGGCCTGGCGATGAGGCAGCAGGTGCGCTGGGCCGATTGCTCGACATGCTGGCAGAGCAAGCCGACCTCGATGCGGTCCGCAGCGCCCACCAACTGGCTGTCCATGTGGGCACCAGCAACGCAGCGTACGCGCTCGTGATCATCGCACAGTTGCTCCGGAACCTCGGAGATCCCCATGCGGCTCGTGCCGCCCTCGAACAGGCCGCGGCAGATGGAGACAGCCTCGCCATCGACATGCTCGAAGACGAGCCGAACTGGCCCCACTAGCTGCCAGACGCGGTCAGCGCGCCGTCCAGCACGCTGTCCAGTGCAGTGTGGTCTGGTGGGTCGGTGTTAGGAGCGCGTGAACGCACGCCACCGGATCAGACTCATCGCCCGTCGGCCAGCGGTGAATCCTGCAGCCGGGGGTTGGCGAGGGCCGCCCGCACGTCGGCGTACCGGGTGATGATCCATACCCGCCCGTAGTCCGGCATCAGCGCCGGGACGGCCGGGCGGGACTCGCGCAGCAGCGCGAAGAATCCAACGGATCCTGATAGTAGGAGTCTTCGTCAAGGGATCTCAGGTCTGTCTCGTCCGTCATGTTCCGCACGCTAGGACTGACGATTGCATAACGCACTCGGGTGTCTGCCAGGTTCGAGGCCCGCTGCGCCGCTCCTTATGAAGTGTCTAGCGCCTTGACGGTTGCCGTGTCTAGCTGCTAGACGTAGCATGATGAAGGCGCGTGAGGTGAACCGCCGGATCGAGCGGCTGGGCGGTGTGATGATCCGCCAGGTCGGCTCGCATCGACGATATGTGGCTGCCTTCACTGACGACACCGGGGCTGAGGCGAAAGCGGCGACGACGGTACCGCAGCACGCTGGGGATATCCGAGCGGGACCTGGAGGCGGCACTGGGGCAGGGATGGCTGCGATGAACGGCGATACGTACCGCGTGATCATCACCCGCGACGACGGTCACTGGCTCGCTGACGTGCCGTCCCTGCGGGGTGCTCACACCTACGCTCGCAGTCTGTCGGCGCTGGATCAGGCCGTACGGGAGATAGTGGTCCTGGCAGCCGACTTGCCGGATGAGGCGATGCCGGGCCTTGTGCTGGAGTTCGAGTATCACACCGGCGATGCCAGGCTGGACGCGACCACACGGGAGGTCCGCCAGTTGCGCCGGCAGGCTGACGAGCTCGCTGCTGCGGCTACCGCGCGCACCAGCGAGGCTGCCGTTGAACTGGTTGCACGGGGAATGTCGGTGCGCGATGTCGCTGCCCTGCTCGGCATCAGCCCGCAGCGCGTCTCCCAACTCACCGCGCGCGCAAGCTGACCGCCTCGAATCGTGAGCCGCTTAGGTCATTTCCTGGCGAGGATCACTTTGGTATCGCCGGGCCAGTCCCAGAAAACGCCCTCGGGAGATCGCGTCCGCAGCAGCCCCCGCACTTCATTGGCGAATGCTTCGACACGGTCACCGAATAGGTGCGGCGCTGACCAGGACATGGAGAAGTAGCCGGACAATACGCTTTCGGTATCCCGCACCAGGTCAGGGATGCCGGGAGCGAAAATTGCCTGCGGTGCGCCAAAGCGGGTGCGGGCAATGGCGTCTTCGTCGGCACTGTGGGTTCGGACCCGCGGCGCGGCGCCTTGGCCCGCCCGCCTGGCTGATCCGAGATACTTCTCCACCAGCGCCTCGATCTCCGCGTGCGGTATCGGGGGCGGCCCAGGGCTCCGCGGAACGGCTCGCCCATCGGCCTTGTGCATGATCAGGACTAGGGCGCCGCCCGGCTCGAGCATGTCGTACACCGCCTCGGCCACACGAACTTCGTCCGTCCACCAGAAAGACTGGCCGAAGGTGACCGCTCGATATGCCCCAGGCGCCGCGCTGGGAAGGTCCTCGGCCAGGGACTGGACCCAGGTTATGTTCGCGATGCCCTGCTCGTCCGCGGCCCGGCGACCCTCGGCAATCATCTCCGGATCGGGGTCGAGGCCGACAGCTTCCTCGAACAGATGGGCAAGGCGCACGGTGAGGATGCCGGGGCCGCACCCAACGTCCAGGAGTGTTCCGCTGCCATCCAGGCCAAGTTCCTCAGCAAGAAGAGGCTCAAGACCCGGCGAATAGGCGGGCCTACCGTAGCGGTAGTGGACAGCCGCGCCGTCGTAGATCGTAGGGTCGTATCCCACCATCAGACTCTAGGGCTAGCTCAAGGATTGCGGCGCAGACCATCCGGGCCGCACTCGACCCGCTGCACATTGGCTCCGTGCGGGCGCATCTCTGGTTAGGTTCACGTCATGGCAGGGGTGTTGCGTCGGCTCGCGGGCGGACTAATGCTGCTGTGCGTGGCCGGGCCCCTGGTCGCTTGCTCGGGCCCGTCCCGCACACCCGGTGTGCTACTTCCGCCAGCCTCCGCATCGCCCGAACGAGTCGCGCGCCTTTATCTCCGAGCTGCCGTCTCGGGCAACTGCGCGCTCACCGCGGAGCTCACCGCGCCCCACGCAACCTGGAGTTGGTGCCAGGACCCGAAGCTGCTGGCCTACCGGTCTCCGGGAAGCGTCGAGCACGTCCCCGCATCAGAGGCCGGCCGCAGCGAGGAATGCGTCCAGTTTGAGATGTACACACACGGCAGCTCGGATGGCAGCATGCCAGTTGGCTGGCAGCCGTGGAGCCTGTGCTTTGTTAGCACTCACGCCGGCTGGCGTGTATTCGATCAGGGCCAGGGCTAGCCAGCATTATCTGGCCGCCAAGCTAGCGTGCTTGCTATATGTCGATCCACTACTTATTGTGGTCTGGTGCGTAAGCCTGGAAAACCGATGCGGGAGCCGACCTACTTCGTCCTGGCGTCGCTGCTGGACGGGCCACTGCATGGTTACGCCATCATTCAGCGGACGGCGGCATTGTCGGCCGGCCGGGTGCAGCTAGCCACCGGGACGTTGTACACGGCGCTGGACAGGCTCAGCGCTGAGGGCCACGTGGCGCTGGTGCGCGAGGAAATCGTCAACGGCCGGGCACGTCGCACTTACGGGCTGACGTCGTCGGGCGCTGGCGCGCTGCGGGCCGAGGCGTCGCGGATGGCGGAGGCGGCCCGCCTGGTGACGAACCGGGGCCGCCGGGCGAAAGCAGCCGGGGCGGCTCGGAAGGCGAGCCCTGCGTGACACCGCTGGAGCGCCGCTACGGCTGCCTGCTGCACGCCTATCCCGCCTGGTACCGGCGCGAGCGGGCCGGGGAAATGCTGGGCACGCTGCTGGAGGCCAGCCCGTCCGGCAAGAGGTGGCCATCGTTCCGCGACGCGCGGTCGCTGGTCATCGGAGGGCTGCGGGTCCGCGCTTCTCTCGTCTTGTGCTTGTCGATCCTGTGGGCGGGCCTGGGAGCTCTCGGCGCTGGCTACAACTTCATCCTGTCCGCGCATGTGCCCGACGCGGTATATCCCGAAGCACTGACTCCCGGCTGGGTTGGCGAGCCCAATATGATTGCTGTTGCGGCCCAGCGGGGAGCGCTGACATGGTTCCTGCTCACAATCCCGGTCCTGGTCGCCGGGCTCGCGCGGCTCCGCCGCAGATGGAGCAGGGCAGGCGCGCCGGGCGGCTGGCGGGTTGTAAGCATTGCATGGGCCGCTGCGTGGTCCGCAGGTATTGCACTCATGTTTCAGATCGCGGACTGGCAGCCCTCCGCCCCAGCGATCTACGCATGCAGCCGGAACCAGAACTGCGTCCTCGCCGGGTACGGCCACGCCATCCTGAGCCCCGGAGAGCTGGCAATCTGTGCCGCATGGCTGGCAATTGGAGCCGCGATGACCTTGATACTGGCCAGGACAGCTCGGCTCCGTGTCCGTTACGTGCGCGATGGGACGGTCCCAGGCACGTAGTCGGGTCACCCCCCTCGGCATTCGTCTGCAGCCGTGGGTACCGCCAGCTGTTGCGTGCTCGTTGGCGGCCGACAAAGCCTTGCACTGCGCAGGCAACGCCGTGCACTCTCGTGGTCAACTAAACAGAGAAAGTTTCGCTGAGCGATCTAGCGTCGTGCCCGGACTGGCGGAAGCACGCAGAGCGTCCGGCCGCGCATGACGCGCACGCAGTCTCACGGATAGATGGCTTCCCGCTGTCCCCTCGTGTGGTGCATAGTCCACAGCAGGTCGGCCAGGTGGTCGGGGTCGACAGTAGGCATCTCCCAGACCGGGTCGCCCGCCACTTTGGCCTTCTCCATATCAGTGTGGAAGGCACTGTTCTCAATGGCTGCACCGATGTAGAGCATGCCGACGTAGACGCCTTTGTCAGCTACCTCGGCGTCTAGGGCTTGGAGGTAGTTGCGCTGGGCGGCTTGGGCAGGACTGGGGCCGCTCATGTGCGGGAGGCCGTGCACGGTGCTGCCGCCCTGCGCGGTCAGGATTGCGCCGTCGCCCTGCTCGAGCATGTGCGGCAGGAACTCCTGCACGAGTGCCAGCATCGTGTAGAAGATCAGCGGCATGAAGCTCTGCGCGTGCTGCGGGGTCAGGTTGGCTGCGGAAACGAACCCCGTATCCGGGGTGGGTGCATAGTAAAAGGCGTCGGGGTTGCCGGCCACAGCGCGAATCTGTTCGGCCAGTCGGGGCACGGCACCGGTGTCGGCCAGATCGGCAGTGATGACGTGCGCGGTCGCCCCGCCACTGGTCAGCTCTTTCGCCAGCCGGTCAAGTGGCTCCGAGCGGCGAGCCACTAGCGTGACGGCGTAGCCCCCTCGCGCGTAGCGTCGGGCCACAGCCTGGCCGAGGCCGGGCCCGGCTCCGAACACGGCGATGGACTTGGACATAAGAATGCTCCTATGAGTAGTTCAGCCAGCCCGGCTGCGAAACAAGTCGTCCGCAACGCCGTTAGTGTGCACCACCCGTCGGCTTGCCACGTGGCCGAGTCGCCGTAGGCGCGCCTCGGGTCCGCAGGATTCCTGCAATACTGGCCGCTGGCCAGGTACGCCCAGGCTGGAGGCTGGCACGGTGAGCGCAGATGCGGCCTCGGGGCCGGCAGCCGACGTACAGCGGCTGGTGCGTCCGCGGCAGAGGCTGATCGCCGCGAGTGGCTGGGCTTCCCTGCTTACCGGCGGCGCCGCCATCTGGGTGGCGATTGAACTCAGAATCACGGGCCCTGGGTGGCTGGCCTGGTTGGCCTGCGCTCTGCCGCCGGCCGCTGCTGGCGCGCTGTGCCTGGCACGGCGTCGAGTCTCCATCATCGCGCCCGCTGCGGTTTTCGCCAGCTGCTCCGTAACAGGTGCATCTGCGATCCTGGTACCAGACGGGCGCAGGGGCTTCGTCCTGGCTGCATCCCTCGTCCTTCTGCTGTGCGCTGGCGTGGCCATCGTCATCTCGGCGATCGTCGCGGCTGTCCTGACCCGCCTCCTGGGCGCTGTCTCGCGTCGGCGGGCGGTGGTATGGGCCGCGGCGGGGCTCGTCTTCGCTGCGCTGTCGATCCCGAGTCCTGTCTACGTCACAGGCGGTCCGATCCAGACGATCTTCGCCGGGAACACGGGGGGAGAGAATGCGGCAGCTGTCTGCAACTTGGTACTGCTCGCGCTGCCGCTCGTGGTTGCCGGCCTGTCTTCTGCCCGGCTGTCTCTCGTCATCGCGGTTGCGTGGCTGCCAGGGGCGGCAGCCCAGCCGATCAGCTGGTACGTCTTCATGGTCAGCTTCCTGCATCTGGACGCGTGGTATTTCGTGACCTGGCTCGCCTGGCTGGCAATCGCCGCGCTGACGCTGGTGGAGGCCCGCAGCTTGCAGTCAGGGGAGCCAGCTCTCAGCCTGCTGAGACGCCTGGGCCAGTAACCTCACAGACCGTCGATGAGAGCCTTCGCTTCCGCGAGGCTTGTGCCAGTCAGATTCCGGTAGCGCTTGATCGCTTGGATCTTCTTGCCAGCCAGGACCAGGTCGATAACGTCAGCGGGAATGTCATCGCGAGGCAGCGCGGCCACCCGGCTGGCGAGCGCCTCGCGCTCTTGGCGCGAGCGCCGGCTCTCGGTGGAGAGGAATCCCGTGGCGGCCAGCCCTATCACGCCACCAAGCATCGTTGGTCGCGTGGAGGGAACGGCGATTGCCCAGGCGCACGTCAGGATCATTAGCGCCATGGTGACCAGCCAGATCTGGCGGTTACTGCGAGCGCGCCACCGCGCGGCCCGCTTCACCAGATGAATGGTCCAGCTACGTCGCGATTCTGCTGGCACGGCCGCAGCTTAGACCGCTTGTCCAAGACGCGCGAGCACGGGCTCGCTCTCCGGCCCTACCAGGCGATGGCGACCGTGTCAGAAGGCACCTGGATCGGGGTAGCTCCCTGCCGTGTCCACGCGACAGACCCTTGAGCGTAAGGCGGCAAATTTGCAATGGCCACGATGACGGCGCTGCCGGAGGGATCTGCCGCCAGCGTGTAAAAGATCTGGGCGTGGTTCTGCAGCAGGCGCACCGCGCCGGTACGAAGATTCACAACCTCCAGTGCGAAGGGATCGAAGGGGCTGGACGGGCGTTCGCCGCACGCAGGTTGATCGCCTCCTCGGGTACGTGCTCGCCATCCGGAGTCAGCAGCGGGCTATCAGGGAGGAACGAGACCTCATCGCCGCGTGGCGGCCTCGGCAGTGACACGGTCCTGCTGTCGGCGCCAAAGCTGGCCGATGGGGCGCTCGTGTTTAGCAGCACGAGCTCGGACCGATCGGGCCCCGCGCGGCCTTGCCGCTGCGGGACCCAGGCCGCCGCTGTGCCGTCGAGTTCCATGTTTCAGTGACGAATACCAGCTCGTTTCTGCTGCTCGCCAGCTCGAAGTTTCTCACCTGCCGGGTCTAGGGAAATGCCCGGAGACATCTGCGAACCAATCAGCAAGTCGCTCTCTACTACGGACTTAGTACAATTTCACGCGCATAATGCGGACAACGAACGGCGAGGTGAGCTCGTGGTGGCTGGCCGGCTGAGGGCTGTCGTCGCCGGCGGCGGGATCGCCGGCCTCGCGTCGGCAATAGGACTCGCCAACGCTGGGTGGGACGTCACCGTGCTGGAACGGGCTCAGGTGCTCGGTGAGGTCGGTGCGGGCCTGGCCATCACTGGCAACGGAATGACTGCGCTGGCGGCGCTCGGGCTGGATGCGGGGGTCCGGGCGGCCGGGTACCAGACCACGACCGCGGGGTACCAGGATCCGGCCGGCCGCTGGCTGATGCGGATCCCGGACCGGCCCGGCTTGCGAGCGGTCACGACGATCTGGGGCCTGCAGCGGCAGCGTCTGCATGCTGCCCTCCGCGAGGCCGCGCAGGCGGCCGGGGTCAGCGACCTGGTGACAGGCGCCGAGGTAGTGGCGGTGAACGCCGGCGCGCCCGGAGCCGAGCCGGCGATCGTCACCTGGCGCACAGCCGATCAGGCAAGCGCCGCAGGCGAGCGTCCGGAGCGCGATCACGTGACCGAGGCGGATCTGGTAGTGGCGGCGGATGGCGTGCGCAGCGCGGTCAGGGCCGCGCTCTTCCCGGCGGTGCGGCCGCGCTACAGCGGCAGCACGAGCTGGCGGGCCATCGTTCCCGATGCCCACAGCGATGGGCGCCTCGTGGCGGCGTGGGGACCGGGTGCCGAGTTCGGGGCACTGCGCGTCAGCGACAGCGAGATGTACTGGTACGGCTACTTCCAGAGCCCGGAGGGGACGCAGTTCGCCGACGAGTTGGCTGCTGCCCGGCGGCGTTTCGACTCGTGGGCGCCATGGATCCGCGACCTCCTGACGGCCACGTCGGCGGCCGACCTGATGCGCCACGATGTCTACCACTTGCCGGACGGGCTGCCCTCGTTCACGTCGGGCCGCGTGGTTTTCGTCGGGGACGCTGCCCACGCCGCTCTGCCCACGGCCGGCCAAGGCGCGGCACTAGCGTTCGAAGACGCGGTCTGCGTCGGGCGCGTGATCGGCGCTCCGGTCTTGGCGGGGGGCGAGATGGCGGCGGCGATGGCCGCATTCGACCAGGCGCGCCGCGCGCGCTGTCAGCGGATCGTGCGCACGGCGATAGCGATCGGCCGGTTCGGATCAGACCTGCCAGGCGGCTGGCGGCAGCACGTGCGGAACGCGGTGCTCAGGCTCTCTCCAGCCGGCCCGATGATCAGAATCGGCCAGCCGATCGTGCGCTGGTCGCCGCCCTAGCGCAGGCCACCTGCCCGAGCCGAGCTGGCCGTCAGGATCGAAGGTAGGCAAGGACGGCGAGCACCCGGCGGTGGTCGGCGTCCGACGGCGGCAGGCCGAGCTTGGTGAAAATGTTGCTGATGTGCTTCTCGACGGCCCGGTCGGAGATGCCTAGCCGGCCGGCGATGCCGCTGTTGGACCGGCCTTCGGCCATCAGCGCGAGCACGTCATGTTCGCGTTCGGTCAAGTCGGCCAGCGTGCTGCCGTGCCGGCTGGCCGTCAGCAGGTCCGTGACAACCTCGGGATCCAGCGCAGTACCCCCGGCTGCGACCCGGCTGACCGCATCGGTGAACTCGCCGACGTTGGCGACCCTGTCCTTGAGCAGGTAGCCGATGCCGGCAGCGCCGCCGTCTGGGCGCATGCCGAGCAGGTCCGCCGCATACCGGGTCTCGACGTACTGGGAGAACACCAGGATGCCGACGCCGGGATGCTCGCGGCGAATCGCTATTGCCGCGCGCAGCCCTTCGTCTGTATGCCTTGGGGGCATCCGCACGTCGATGATCGCGACGTCGGGGCGGAACTCGGCGACAGCGGACCGCAGCCCGTCGGCATCACCGACGGCCGCGACAACATCGTGTCCGTGATCGGTGAGTATCTCCGCGAGCCCGGCGCGGACCACGGCGGAATCTTCGGCAATGACGATACGCAGGCCGACCCCTCGCGGTTCATGCATGCGACGGCAGTTCAACGGTCACGACCGTGGGGCCGCCCCGCGGGCTGCTGAGTTCCATCACGCCATCGACCGTCCGGATGCGGTCGGCCAGCCCGCGCAGCCCGCCGCCGGATTCGGGGGTCGCGCCGCCGCGGCCATTGTCAGCCACGCGCAGCCGTAGAAGGCCCGGGACGTGCACGGCCTCGAGCGTAGCGCGGCGCGCTCCGCTGTGCTTGGCCACGTTCGCCAGTAGCTCGGCGGCACAGAAGTAGGCGATAGTCTCGATCGCCGCCGACGGGCGATCGCTGATGTCGGTCACGAGATCGACGGGAACGGCGCTGCGGGCAGCCAGCGTGGCCAGCGCGTCGCTGAGCCCGTTGTCCAAGACCGGCGGGTGAATGCCGCGGGCCAGCACCCGCAGCTCAGTGATGGCCTCGATCGCGCTACGGTGCGCGGCGTCGACCAGCTCGGCCGCTCGGTCGAGGTCGGCAGGATTGACCCTTGCCTGCGCACCGCCGTCTAGCTTCTCCTTGGCCAGGCCCAGCTTCATGGCCAGGCCGACCAGCTGGGCCTGGGCGCCGTCGTGCAGATCACGCTCGATGCTGCGCAGCCTGGCCGCGGCATCGTCGACCGCGTGCGCTCGGGTTGCCTCAAGGTCTCGCACCCGCTCGGCCAGCGAGTCTGGCCCGAGCAGGGCGCGCATGAGCGATCGGTCGACGGCCAGGACCGCGTTAGTGAGCCACGGCGCCGCTAGCAAGGCCCCCGCGCCTGCCAGCGTGCACAGCACCGTCGGGACGATCACGTTGGGCAGTCCGGGAGGACCGGGCGGCGGCTGGCCGGGCGCCCACCAGATCGAAACCGTCAGCAGCATGAGGCCGCCGACCCAGGGCAGCAGGCCCAGCAGACTGACCGGCAGCTTCAAGACGAGATAAGCGCGGGCGCGCCAGGCCGGCTTGTCATGCGCCGCCGCCGCAAGCCAGCCGCTCCGAGGCTCTAGCTCATTGATGGCGATGTGCTCCGCGGCGGCGAGCTCGGCTAGCTGGCGGACGGACATGCCATTGACCTTCAGCCGGCCACGACGCTCCCGCTTAACCGTGCCGCCCGCAGCCGTGATCAGCGTGGCAAGGCGGCCGGCCGCAGGCGACTTCACGTGCACATGCGGCCGGAGCTGCATTGGCGGCGGCGCTGAAACGCGCTCGCCGAGAAAGTGGTCGGCCAGACTCCGGTTGGCACCGGCGAGAGCACGTACGCCGGGCGTCGACGCAAGCATGAGTATCGGATGCGAGAAAGGCACGACCGTGAACACGAAGCCCGCAATGGCCAGCGGGAAGCTGATCGCCGCGTAACCGAGATCGGCCCAGGCCCGCCTGGTAAACGGGGCCCGTAGGACGCGGCGGAGAGCCGGGCCGATCCGGTTCGCCGCTGGTACGGCCATCCGCCCGTACTCCTCCGCGGTCACTATGGTCGTGACCGCACCGGGGCTTTCGCGACGGCGCGGCTCGGCATTCTGGGCGGACCAGTGCCCTACGGGAGTGCTCATGCCTCGATGATCGCGGTTCCGCCGCGGCCATGTCGACCGTGGCTGCACCCGGCGTCAGGGTACGGCTAGCACGGCCTGCTGCTGCGCTGCCATTGGTCGTACTATCGATGACAAGCAGGGCGGAGCCGGTGCAGGAGGCTGCGATGAGAAGGCGAGCGCGTCGGCGTCACCTTGTGGTGTGGAGCCAGTCTGCCGGGCCGGCCGACTGGTACAGTGCTCCGCGTCCCGCGGCGGTGACACGCACCGGAAGGGTACGCAGGAGCATCCGGCTCGGCGCCCTGCTCGCGGTTATGGGCGTGATGCGCCTCGCACGCGGCGAACACGCCCGCTGGCGGCCGCTCCTGGCCGGAGTGGTGCTCGTGGTAGTGGGCATCATGCTGCGCGGTGGCTCGTGGGGTGTCCTGCTGCTCGCGGGGTTCTGGTGTCTGGGGTACGCCTTCATCGTCCCCGACAGCCGTTATGCGGAGCGCCAGCAGCGCCGTGAGCTCAAGCGCGAGCTAGCGGTTTACTCAACCACGGCCCAGCGGCGTGATCTTGAGGCGACTCTTGACAGGTATCCCGACGGCATCACGTCCGAGCTACGTGACATCCTCGCCAATCGCACCCTGGCCGCCCGAAACTAGGGCGCCGTCCTGCGTGCGGCGAGCAGTGGCCACCGGCCGGCCATAGGCGCCCTATCGGCTGGTCAGGCCCCAAATGCACCGCTGTCGTGCTGCGCGAGTATCGCTTGCTCCTGCTCGTGCGTGAAGCCGTGACCAAGGGCCGGCTGGCCGCGCTGGCGATCCCAGGCCAGGACGTCGGCTGCGGTGACCTCGAGGCCAGTGCCAGGCATTCCTGCCGCTCTGGCACGTGCGGGGCTGCGTTGCTGCGACGGCCAGTTCGTCCGCACCAGCGGGAAGAACTCGGGTGCGGTAGCCGGCGGCACTGGCACGATCTCGACTGTGGTGTTGGCTACCCGCGAGCACGTTTGGATGAGCCCGCCCAGCGTCACCGGGTCTGCCGGGCCGACCGCATGGAACGCACCGGGACGCTCGTCGGAGATGAGCTGCACGACCAGGCGCGCCAAGTCCCGCGAGTCAACGACCTGAACCGGCTGCTGCGGATCGCCGGGCAGCGCAACCCGGCCACCGAGGGCAGCGCGGCGCACCCAGTAGGTGAGGCCGCGCTGCTGATCGTGCGGCCCGGCCACCTTCCCCGGTCGCACAATCGTTGCCCGCGCGCCATATCGGGCTAGCACGTCGTCTTCGCAGGCGACCTTAAGCGGGCCGTAGGTTGCGTCCGTGAGCTCCTCGGTGTCACGGACTGGAGGTCGGCGCGGAGTGTCCTCGGTGGAGCCTGGTCCTATCCCGTCTAGCTGGTACACCGCATGGCTGGAGATGAACACGTACCGCCCGGCCCGCTCGCCTAGCGCATCCATCGCCTGACCCACGTGGCGCGGAACATAGCCGCTCACATCTACGACCGCATCCCAGGAGCCGGTACGAAGCGTCGCGTAGTCACCGGAATCCCGGTCACCGATGAGCCGCGTCAGGTCCGTGAACAGCTCGGGTCCGGTCTTCCCGCGGCTGAACAACGTGACCTCAGCTCCGGCCCGCAGAGCATCGTCGACGATGGCACGGCCGACGAACGATGTACCGCCAAGAACGAGGATCCGCACGGGCGGGAAGACTACCGCAAGCGGGCGCTCCGGCACCCTGGCGGAGCTGTCATGGTCCGGCCAACTAGCATGTTGGTCAGCGGGTATTCGCGCATATGGCGCAGAACTGGACCGCGTGAATCGCGGCGTTTTGCCGGGCTTGCCGTACGGACAGGTTACCGACGGGGGCGATCAAATGACGACTGCTGTACAGGACAAGGGCACTGCGATCGTAACCGGCGCCAGCCGGGGCATTGGTGCTGCCATCGCCGATCGGCTCGCGGATGATGGCTATGGCGTCATCGTCAACTACGCCGCCGATTCAGCCGGCGCTGATTCAGTGGTCTCGGGCATCAAGGCCAAGGGCGGACGCGCCTTGGCCGTACAAGCCGACGTGGCGTCCGAGGATGACGTCGAGGTGATGTTCGAGCGGGCACGGCAGCTGGGCCCAATCACCGCGCTGGTCAATAACGCCGGATCGCCGGGCGAGGTGGCGCCGATGGACGAGCAGCGGGCGGACGCGCTGGCCCGGCTGATGCAAACGAACATTCTGGGCCCGATGGTGTGCTCTAAGCATGCCGTCCGGGCTATGTCGACCGCCCATGGCGGTGAGGGCGGATCGATCGTGACGATGGCCTCGGTCGCAGCTAAGGCACCTGCTGGGCCGACAGGCTTGGTCCCGTACGAGGCAACCAAGGGTGCCATGGTGACGTTCGCCCGCGGCCTGTCGAACGAGGTCGCCTCCGAGGGCATCCGGTCCAACAGCATCTCGCCTGGCGTTATCGACACGGAAATGGCCAATGCCGAGGTACGGGACATGGGAAAGCAGGCGCCACTGGGCCGGATAGGCCAGCCCGAGGAGATCGCGGCGACAGTATCGTGGCTGCTTTCGCCTGAGGCGTCGTTCGTCACCGGCACCGACATCACAGTCTCAGGCGGGATCTGACCGCTCGCCTGGGTCGCCCATGGATCTGACCGCTCGCCTGTCGCCCGTGGATCGGGTCGAGCCCGGCAGGCCGCGCGGCCGGCGGCTGGTGCCGACCGCGCGAGCCCCGGAGCTTACTGCTTGGTCGTCAGGCCGTAGTGCGTGACCGTGAAGTCCATCGGGGTCCCGTCCGTGGAGCAAATCTCCCAGCCGAAGTTGACCTGGGTGAGTGAGTCGGAGGAACTGAGGTATCGGTGCCTCACGAGCCAGTTCATGGTCCTGAGCAGGTGCATGGTGCCCCTGGTCTCCTGCTTCCCTGACAGCTCGAAGGTGTACATCGAGCTGCCGCTCTGCCAGACCGCGAACTTCTTGCCGGCGATGGTGGTATTGGCGATCACGTTGCCGGCCGGCCGCTGGCCGTGGTTGTCGACCCACACCATGACTTCGATCTTGTAGTTGTTCAGCCAGATGTCGTAGGCGGCCTCAGCATCGAAGTTGGACTGCGACGGCATTTTCTCAGCGAAATTGCTCCACAGCCCGTGGAGCGAACCGAGGGTAGTGTTGCTGTAATTCTCTTGGACGGACGGATACGTCTTAACGCTCGTGCTATCCGCCTGAGTGGACTGGACTCCCCAGTGCTTATAGGAGTCGCCCCATATTGTCTGAGGCCCGGCAGCCGACGTATTCCACTCATTGTTGTAAAGATCGAATTTGCCAGTGTTCCAGGTTCCGAACGCAGCGCTCGATTCCCAGCGCGGGTGCGCCGGAACGGACGCGTCGGCGGGAATCGAAGACACGAGCAGTGCAAGTCCTGGTCCGACGACCACGGCCGCGGCCAGGGTCGCTAGCCTGCGACGCGGCTGAGCAAACTTTGCAGTCGCCACCGTGGCCATGCGCCGGCGCGGCTTAGCATGCGAGGACATCCGAGGGCCTCTTTCGAAAGTTGGGATCTTGGCTGACTGCCCGGCATAATTCGCCCCAGGGGCATTGGGGTCTGCATGCTAAACGGGGTCTGTCAGCAATGAGCCGGATCTCTTATGTCGTGTGGGGGTCCTGTCGTGCACAGACACGCTAACAGCGAAGCGCGAATCTCGGATGGATAACGGAAAGATTTAGAAAAGCATCTCCGCGCCAATTATTGACAGCCGAAAGCCCAGGCTCGGGTTTTGCTGCAGCCCGAGCCTGGGCCGATACGGCAGTAGTCGGACCGCTACGACTTAGTGGTCAGTGCGGCGGTCCAGCTGGTCGGGTAACCCGACGGCACCACGCCGAACGGCGTGGCGCTCCCGTTGAACGGACTGCGGGGGACGCCGAGAGCCACTAGCAGGTTCTCGAAGTTCATTCCGACTGCGGTCGGGAACGGTCCCCCGCCGCTGATGCCGCCGGCTGCGGGCATCTGCGACTCGGCGGTGGAACTGTCTGACGTCGCCCACCCGGTCTCGATGCCGGCGCTGCCGTTGAACATGTTGCAGATCACCGTGGATGACGTAACGTGCTGGCCGACCTGGACTGATGGCGTCACGTCCTCGGCCACGTAGACAACCATCCCCTTGGCCGGGCCATCGGTCAGCTGGTAGGTGATCCAGCCGCCGCCCGGCCAGCCGGGCGAGTCGCCCGTGGCATTGGTGATCACGGCGTTGCCGAGCGCGTAGATCGGGCCTGATCCGCCATAGTCGGCACCCATGTCGATCCGCTCGGCCAAGAGGCCCTTAATCGAGCGGAGGGGGTTCTGGTACACGGTGTCGGTGAGCTTCGGCTGCGGCGTCGGCTTCGCATCGGCGGCAGCGCGGGCTGCAGGCTTGCTCGCATGACTGCTCGCTGCGTGACTCTTAGCCGCGTGACTGGTGCTGGCGGCGTGAGCGGTAGCAGTCGGCTTGGCCCGGCTCGAAGCGCTGACCCGCGGCATCGCGCCGATGGCAAGGCCGACGCCGTTCGCGACCGTGTGGCCGAGGCCGTCGGCGACGACCGGTTTGCCGTCAATCGTGGTCGTGCTCGCCGCAGGGTGGCCCGTGCTCCCAGGCAGGTACACGGCCGTCGCTGCGGCGGCCGCGCCGACAACCATCACCGCTCCGGCGATGGCCGCGAGCCGACCGGACTTCCAGCTCGGCCGGTCGGTCGACTGCTTGCGATGCCGGTGTGGCTCGGCAAAGTATTCGTCGGTGGAAGGGTCGATGGACTGGGGTTGCTTCCGGTGGCGGGGAGCAGGGTGGGACACAAACAAGCCTTCAGTGGGAGCGCACACCCGCGCTCTGCTGTCACCTTGGATGCTGGCCTGTCAACCAGCGGCGTGCGGACGCAATGCGGGTTCAGGGCGACCGAGTCACGGTATGTAGCCGTCCGTACGCTTGGTGCTGTCGGATCACTAGGATGCACCTGATGCTGGTGTGGTGTGGCCCAAATGCCGAAGATAAAAGGTAAATATAACTCACTGGGTCGGAAAGATCACACTCATAAAAGGTATTTGACGTAATAAATCGGATAAACTTCGGCTCATGCGCCGCTCGTCATGCTGCCGGGCTGCTGCTGGATGTGATCGCCGCCACACAAGCTCAGCGCGGCCCGCGGATCTCGCTAGTTAGCGCCCTGGCTGGGCTGACGCTCGAAGGCGAGCTGCGTCTCCGCGTCCGCAAAGCCGACCGACCGGTACACCCTGATCGCCACGTCACCTGGGTCGGCGACTATGACCAGCGTGCTCGCGCGGAGGGCGTCGAGGGCGTGCTGCCCGGCGTGCCAGACCAGCGTGCCGGCCAGTCCCTGGCGTCGCGCGCCGGGATGAGTCTCCACGTTCTGGTAGCGGGCGATTCCGGAGCCGTCGGTGACTAGCCCGAGCTGGGCGACCAGGGTCCGGTCAAGAAATGCGCCGATCCAGGATCCGTGTCCCGCCTCGGTCAGACCGCGCTCGGCTGCGGTGCGCGCCTGCAAGAACGCAGGTTCCGAGCCGGGCTCGCCCGCGTTGACCACGGCACGCAATTCGGCTGCCTTGTGCCAGTCCTCGTCGCCCGTCAGCTCCCTGATGACAGCCGCGCGATTCAGATGCGGCGGTTCATGCAGCTGCTGGGCGGTCAAGACGGCCGATCGCTGCAGGCGCAGTCCCTGGGCCATGAGCCCGCCGACATCAACTGCGCTCACCTCGGTGACGTCGATGCCAAAAGCGACATGCGCGGCGTCCGGGAACTCGGCGGCGAACATCGCTAGCCAGCTCCCGGAATCGCCCGACCGCCAGGACTCAGCGAGCAGCAGGAAGTTGCCCCACCAGTACGTGGGGTTATGCGGGCTACGGACGACCAGGTAGTCGCCGCGATCCTCGACGAGGCTGCCCTCAAGTAGGCGGACCATCAGGTCCGTCCGGTAGCCCAGGGAACGAACCTCCACGGCGAGAGCGTATCCGTGCCGACTATGCCGGGTCTCCGGACGGCCGCGATGAGACGACGCGGGCTGGCGGAGACGGCCCCGTTCCCGTCATGATTCTGGTTCTCGTGTGCACTCGCCCAGGGCGAAGGCGGTCATAGGTGGCAAAGCGGGCACGCAGCGGCCGCACGTCCGCAACGTGCCCCGGTGGGCCCTGGGCTGGCCGGACCATCGCAACGGCAGCGTGACTCAGCAGGTCCTGGACCGTGCGGTGATCGCCGCGCTCTACGAGGGGCCGGGCCTGCAATTGCCAGACGGAGGCCGCGGCACCGTCCCGGCCGCCCGCGCATCGGCCAGATCGGTCTCACGGCAGGCTCAGGAGTACCCGGTGATGTGGTACGTCGGCCAGACCATCGACCACGGCCAGGATGTCGTGGTGATGTTCGAGATTGACGGGCCGAACGGGCGCCAGCTGGTGGTAGGCCAGGCCACGACATCACAGGTGCTGCAGGATCAGCCCGCCTGGTCCAACGCTTCCAGCCCGTGGGCGCTCACCGAGGTTCCGGCGCCAGTGAGCAGCACCATCCAGTCATCCGGATCCTGGCCGCGCCGGGAAGCTTGGCTATGCGGTGTTCGGCATCTGCTACGGTCCTGCTCCGGTGCAGGTCAAGATCGACGACCACCCGGTCGGGTCCGTCGCCTGCGACTCGCAGACGCACCAGCTATCGGTGCCCGCTTCAGACGTGCGCGGACATGGCCACCAGCTCTGGCTTGGTTTCGCCGCCCCTGAGCTTGACGCGTGGAACATGGAACTCGGGACGATCCGCTGAGCCGGGCGGCACTGGCGGCCGCCTCAGCACCCGCGGCAGCGCTACCCTCGGCAGGGTAGGCCGAGGCTTCGTTCCACCGTCGCAGGGAGCAACTGACATGAGTCTCTTCCAACGGGCACACGACATCGTCGCCGCGAAGGCGAATAAGGCGCTGGACGCGGCCGAGAATCCCAACGAGATGCTCGACTACTCCTACGAGCAGATGCTGGACCACATCACCCAGGTGCGCCGGGCACTGGTCGACATCACCGCCTCGAAGAAGCAGCTTGAGCTCCAGGAGCAGCAGCTCCAGCACTCTGTCGACCACCTGGACGATCAGGCGAAGGCGGCGCTAGGGGCCGGCCGGGAGGATCTGGCCCGTGAGGCGCTGTCCCGCAAGGCGACCGCCCAGCAGCAGATCACCGAGATGGAGCCGCAGCGCAAGCAGCTGGACGACGAAGAGCAGAAGATGGAGCAGACGCTCAGCACGCTCCAGCAGCGGGTGAATGACTTCCGCTCGAAGAAAGAAGTCATGAAGGCGCAGTACACCGCCGCGTCCGCGATGACTTCCGTAAACGAGGAATCGGCCGGGATCTCCAAGAGCTTCAGCGACTCCGGCGCCGCGCTGGAGCGCGCTCAGGACAAGATAGCCAACATGCAGGCACGAGCGGCCGCTACCGACGAGCTCCTTCAGTCCGGCGTCCTTGAGGACGTCGGCGGCAACACCGACGACATCCAGCGTGAGCTTGACGAGGCGGGCGCCAATGCGGACGTCGACAAGGAGCTTGCTGCGCTGAAGGCTCAGATTGCGAGCCCCGCGCCAGCACCAGAGCTGCCCGCCGGGAGCTAGCAAGGTCCGGGAGCTAGCAAGGTTAGGCTGAGCGGTATGGGCGAGCCTTGACTGTGACGTGAGGTAACAGCTCGCTGGCGTCAGCGGCCGGGGCTTGGCGCGCTGCTGGTGGCGCTGGCCGTGGAGCTGGCCGACGAGCTGTTTGATGGCACCAAAAGCGCGGCCATGCCGCTCATCCGGCATGACCTCTCGCTTAGCTATGCGCAGGTCGGCCTGCTTGCGGCTGTTCCGTTGCTCATTGGCGGCATCCTGGAGCTGCCGGTAGGAATCGCAAGCGGAACCGGGAAGCGACGGCGCCGGTTCATCCTGATCGGCGGCCTGGCTTTCGCGGGCTCGGTGCTTGCCGTCGGCTTCGCTGGCTCATTCGCGGTGCTGCTGATCGCGCTGACGGTCTTCTTCCCGGCATCGGGTGCGTTCGTCAGCCTGACGCAATCAGAGCTGATGGACTCCGCTTCCGAGCGGCAGGCGCAGCACATGGCGCGCTGGACGCTGGCTGGTTCCGTCGGGGCGGTCCTTGGACCGCTACTTGTCGCAGCCGTGCTGGCAAGCGGCGGCGGCTGGCGGCAAGCAGTCTTCGCGGTCGCAGCCGCTGCCTTCCTGGTCTGGCTCGCAGTGGTGGCGGTGGGCGACCAGCATCTGCGGCGCGCCGGCCAGGTCCAGGCTGACGAGGACGCCGGATGGCCGGGATGGCGCGCAGCGGTCGGCATCGTCCGCGCCTCCGGCGTGCTGCGCGTGCTGCTCCTGCTCCAGGTAGCGGACCTGCTGCTGGACGTGCTCACCGCATTCCTCGCCATCTACCTGGTGACAGTGGCCGGAGCGTCGCCCTCCGTCGCTGCCCTGGGCGTCGCGGTCCGGGTCGGAGCCGGCCTCGCCGGTGACGTCTTGCTAGTCCGGCTGCTCGAGCGGTGCGACAGCCGCCGCGTGCTGCGCGCCAGCGGGTGGCTGGCACTGCTGCTGTCCCCCGCCTTCGTGCTGGTCCCGGGGCTCGGGCCGAAACTGGCAGTGCTCGCTGCGCTGACGCTCGCGACCGCGCCGTGGTACCCGGTGCTCACGGCTGAGCTCTATGGCGGCCTGCCCGGCCGAAGCGGCCTGGCGGTCACGCTGTCCAGTGGCGCGGGCCTGATCGGGAGCCTCGGCCCGCTGGCCGTCGGGCTGCTCGCGGAGAGCTTCGGCCTGAGCTGGGCGATGACCGCGTTGTGCGCGGTACCAGTGATCATGCTCGGCGTTCCGGCCGGTCGCTCGCGACCACCAAGCCCGGCTATGGCCGGCCGGCCGGTCAGCGGAACGGAAGACAGCGATGAGTGACCCTACTTCGACGTCGTGCTTCTGGATGACGGCGCGGTGGTGGCCAGCGGCTGGGGCGCGGCAGGCGATCTTGCCTGGACTAGACTCGCTTGCCGTGACTAGCTGGGGTCCTGACGTCCGGGTGCGCTTCGCTCCATCGCCGACCGGCATGTTCCATGTCGGCGGTGCGCGATCGGTCCTCTTCAACTGGGCACTTGCGCTGCACGCTGGCGGCACCATGGTGCTGCGCATCGAGGACACCGATGCCGCGCGGAACAAGCCGGAATGGATCGATGGCATCATCAGTGCGCTGGCCTGGCTGGGCATTGACGATAGTCAGTATGAGGGCCCGTACTACCAGTCGGACAATCTGGACAAGCATTCCGCGGCGGGCCAGCGGCTCTACGCGCAGGGCCGGGCTTATTACTGTGACTGCACCCGCGCCGACGTGATCGCCCGTACTGGTGACCAGCACCGCGGCTATGACGGCTACTGCCGGGACCGGGGACTGGGGCCGGGCGAAGGCCGGGCGCTGCGGTTCCGCGCACCAGACGAGGGCGCCACGGTCATCGATGACCTCGTGCGCGGCGAGACGAGGTTCGAGAACTCCACCATCGAGGACTTCGTGCTCGCGCGCGGCGACGGCTCGATTCTCTTCCTGCTGGCCAACGTCGTGGACGATATGGAGCAGCGCATTACGCATGTCATCCGGAGTGAGGAGCACCTGCCTAATACACCCAAGCAGCAGTTGCTCTGGGAGGCGCTCGGACATGAACCGCCCGCTTGGGGGCACCTGCCGGTCGTGGTCAACGAGAAGCGCCAGAAGCTGTCGAAGCGCCGGGACAAGGTGGCGCTGGAGGATTTCCGCGATGAGGGTTACCTCTCCGCTGCCATGCGCAACTACCTGATGCTGCTCGGCTGGGCACCCAAGGGCGACCGGGAGATTATGCCCTTCGACCAGATGGTCGCCGAGTTCCGAATCGAGGACGTTATCCCGTCTCCGGCGTTCTTCGACGTGAAGAAGCTGCGCGCGTTCAACGGTGACTACATCCGAGCGCTACCGGCCGACGAGTTCATCGCGGCCTGTCAGCCCTGGCTTGAGCCATCCGCTGCGCCGTGGCCGGCCGGGCGGTTTGACCCCGCGGTGTTCGCCGAACTGGCGCCGCTGGCCCAGACGCGGTTGTCATTGCTGTCGGAGATCGCCACCATGGTGGACTTCGCGTTCCTGCCGGAGCCCGTGCATGACGAGGCGTCCTGGGCGAAGGCCATGCAAGAGCCCGCCGCCGATGTGCTGGCCGCAGTCGCCGCCGCCTACGCGGACGTGCCCTGGCAGGCCGAGCCGCTGCGCGAGCGTCTAGAAGCGGTCGGAGTGTCCTTCGGGCTGTCGCTCGGCAAGGCCCAGGCGCCAGTCCGGGTCGCGGTCACCGGCCGCACGGTCGGACTGCCGCTGTTTGAGTCCCTGGTGGTGCTAGGGCGGACCGAGACCCTGCACCGGATCGAGTCAGCCCGCGAGCGAGTGACCGGACTGGCGTAGCCGCCCTTGTCCGCGGGCCGGGCCATAATGCGGCCGAGCTGGCTGCTTGCCGCTGTCGGCCTCGTCGGGCTGATTGTGGCCGCCCTGGTCCGGCCGGCGGACGCGGCAGCGGCAGCCGCCCAGGACTGGTCGCCGTTCGTCCTGGTTGCCGGGCTGCTGCTGATCGGCCTGGTAGCGGATGACGACGGCCTGTTCGCTGCTGCCGGAGCCCGGCTTGCTGCGGCTACCGAGAGCGGACGCCTGCTGTTCGCTGGCTCGGTGCTGCTCGTCGGTATCGTGACGGCGACGCTGAACCTGGATACGTCGGTCGCGTTCCTCACCCCAGTGCTGGTGCACATGGCCCGCAGCCGGGGCGAGGGGGAACCTGCGTTTCTGTACGGGTGCCTGCTGCTGTCGAATGCTGGCTCGCTGCTTCTGCCCGGCTCCAACCTGACGAACTTGATCGTGCTCGGGCACCTGCATCTGACCGGTGGCCAGTTCGCGGCCCGGATGTGGCTGCCCTGGCTTGGCGCACTGATCGTTACCGCGGTGGTCGTGGCTGCCGGCGAGCGCCGATCGCTGCGACGAATGCAGGGTGAGCCAGAGCCGGCGCCGCGTCCCGCTCTCGGCCTGGGCCTGGCGGCCATCGTCGCCGTTACTGCGCTGGTGATCGTCATCCGATCGTCAGCGTTGCCGGTGTTCGTTATCGGCGTCGTCGCCGCGGGCATCCGGGTGCTCGTCGCCGGCCGGATCGAGCTTGCGCGAGCCTGGCAGGTGCTCGGGGTACCAGTGCTCGTGGGCCTGTTCGGCGCGGCGGTGGCACTGGGCACGCTGGGTCGCTCCTGGTCGGGCCCGACGGTCCTGCTCTCGCACCTGTCCGGCTGGGCGACCGCCGCGTTTGCCGCAGTGGCGACAGTCGTGGTGAACAACCTCCCAGCCGCGAGCATGCTGGCCGCCCGGACCCCAAGCCACCCGCTTGAGCTGCTGATCGGACTGAACCTGGGTCCGAACTTGTGCGTTACCGGGTCGCTTGCCTGGGTGCTCTGGCTGCGCTCGGCGCGCGACGCCGGTGCGCAGCCGTCGCTTAAACGGGCCAGCGTCCTGGGCGTAATCGCTGTTCCGCTGTCCATCACGGTCGCACTATTGGCGCTGGCTGTCACTGCGGGCTGAGGAAGCCTGGCTCCGGCTGGGGGACCGGGCGGGGATGCCAGCCAGCCAGCGGTGTGCTTGGCTAGCCCGGTGACTGATTCATCGCTTTGTGACCGAGTTCGTGCGGGCGAGACCGTCTTCGGCGGGTGGGCGGTGGCGCCTAGCCCGGTTAGCGCCGGGATTCTCGCTCGCGGCCTGGACTATGTCGTGGTCGACCTGCAGCACGGCACGGCTACCGAACATGACCTGCCTGCCGTGACTACCGCGATCCGGCTGGCAGGCGCGATCCCGCTCGGGCGCGTCAGGTACGCCCATCCGGCAGACATCGGGCGGGCACTTGACCTTGGCTGTGAGGGCGTCATCGTGCCTAACGTCGATTCGGCCGAGCAGGCGGCCGCCGTGGCCGGAGCGTGCCGCTACCCGCCAGATGGGTACCGGTCGGCCGGAGGCGCCATGGCCCGCGCGCCGGAGCCGCTGTGCATTGTCATGGTGGAATCCAGGCAGGCCATGGCCGAGCTTGCGACAACGCTGGCGGTGACTGGCGTAGACGGGATCTATGTCGGGCCGCGCGATCTGTCCTACTCGCTCGGCTGCGCTCTCGACCCGGCCGATCCCGTCCTGCGCCCGGCGCTGGAGAAGATCTGGGCAGAGTGCGCAGCGGCGGGGAAACCAGTCGGCGTACACGCAACCGACGGAGCGACCGCGCGGATTTACCGTGAGAACGGCTGTCGCCTGGTGACGGTCGTCGCCGACACGCTGGCGATCTCGCGTGCCGTGGTCACCGAGCTAGCGACCGCGCGCGCTTAGGGATCAGGCGGCCACGCGGCGGGGCGAGACAGCCCTATGCTGCAGGCAGAGCTATGCGGCGCGCCGGCCGGGTCTGGCCGACGCGGGCGCCCGGTCAGCCCACTGGAGGCGGCACATGGGACTTATGGACAGGGTCAAGGCGCAGGCGGCTCAGATTGCGCAGCAAGCCCAGGAAGCAGCGCAAGAGGGCCGGAACCGACTCGACCAGGCCCAGGCCGGCCGGCGGGGTGATGCGCTGCTGCGTCAGCTCGGCGCCGCCGTTTTCGCTGAGCGGACCGGCCGGGGATCGGCGGACAGCCAGGCCAAAATCGATCAGCTGATCAACGAGATCTCAGCGTACGAGCGCCAGAACGGGCTGGACATGACCAACCCGGCTCAGCAGGGCTCCCCACCGCTGGGCTTCCCGGCCGGTGGGCCAGGCCCGTTCGGCGGGCCGCAGCCGGGTTCAGCGCCGGGCGGCGGTGCTGGCCCGTTCCCTGACCCGGCAGGTGCGACAGGTACGCCGCCGCCAGGGACAGGCGAGATGCCGTCAGTCGACACGACGACAACCTTCTTCCCCGCACCGGGCGACGATCAGCCCGGCTGATGCCCTCCAGCTGACGTCGTCGACTGAGAACCCGCTCAGCGGCAGGCGTCCTGCGCCGCGGTCCGCTCGACGCCGGGCCCGCTCGCGTGCGCCCGGCGCCCGGACCTAGCGGACGTGCGTGCGCGCCTGCCCGTGCGCGGCCGTATGGGGCCGGCGTCCGTCTTCAGCCACCGGAACAGCGCGGCCGCCTGCGCCCTGTCCCACAGCACGGCTGACTCGCCCGTCGGCGTGACGTAGTTGATCGAGGAAAGCGGCACGGTCGTAAACGTCACGGCTGCTGGCCTGATCCCGCGCAGCTCCTGAGCCAGCCGGACGACATCGAAACCGCGGTCTACCTTGACCGCCGCAGTGACCGAAGACAGCAGCTGCCTGAGGCGTATCGGGTCAGCAACAATGCCCGCCCTCGTCGCCTCGGTGAACAGCGATGAGAGCAGCTGCTGCTGGTCATTGATCCTGGCCAGGTCGGACAACGCGAACGAGTGGCGGTCGCGGGCGAATTTAAGCGCGGTCACCCCGTCCACGTGGTGTATGCCGGCGGACATGTGCAGGCCGCTGTAGGGATCGTCGACGGCGTACGGCAGACAGATGTTGACGCCGCCGAGTGAATTGACGACCTTGACGAAGCCGAGGAAGTCGACCTCCACGTAGTCGTTGACCACAAGGCCGGTGGCCCGCTCAACGGTAGCCACCATGAGCCTCGGGCCGCCGAGCCCGTAGGCGGCGTTGATCTTGTCCATGCCGTGTCCGGGAATGTCGACCCAGGAGTCCCGTGGCAGGCTGACCACCTGGGCGCTGGCGTGGTCGGCCGGGATGTGCACCAGCATCAGAATGTCGGAGTTCTCGCTGATCGTGTTACCGACGTGCAGCCTGGCTTCCTGCCGCCTGGTCAATTCGCCGCGGGTGTCGATCCCGGCGACCAGGATGTTGATCGGCCCGCTCAGCGGCGTTCCGGAGGTGCCAGCGTTGATCCGGCCGAGGCTGGCGCTCACATAGCTAGTCAGCATCCAGGCACCGCCAGAGACCAGCAGGGTGAGCGCGGACATAGCGCCGACCATCGCGAGTGCCGCGCGCTCCCGTCGCAGCCTGCGCGCTGCTGCAATGTCCCGAAGCATCCGCCGGGAGGCAGCTGGCAGAGAATTGGTGCCAGCGGCACCGTCATCGCCGGTTACTAGCCCCACGCGGATAGGGCCTAACCAGGTCAGCTAGCCCCAATCGCCGGCAACGTCCGGCGAGCCGGGAACTTTACCGGTACTTATCCGTGGGCTGGCCTAATCATCCTCCGGCTGGCGCGGGCGGCTCCGGGTCTCGGGGCAGGCCAAGTATGCGCTCGGAGATGATGTTCAGCTGGATGTCGGTCGTACCGCCGCCGATGGTCAGTGCCCTGGTGATCAGCACCTGGCGCGCCCAGTGTGCGCCATCCGGGGCGCCCGCCGTGGTCACCGGTCCGCCGCCATGGCCGCGGCCCAGGGCGCCAGCCGCGCTCGACATCTCCCAGCACAGCTCGGCGACCTGCTGCGCGTGCCGCATGCTCAGCAGCTTGCGCACGCTGCCCGTGGCGCCAGGCTCGGTGCCAGACAACTGCTTCAGCGTCGCCTGCAGCGCGAGCAGCTCGATCGCCTGGCCAGTGGCGACCAGCTCGCCCACCTCGGTCCGCCGCTCCGGTCCGGCAACCTTGGCCACCTCCAGCAGCTCGGGCACGCCGCAACCGAACGTCCATGACCGCGACAGCGACACCCGCTCATTCGCCAGCGTCGTCCGCGCGATCCGCCAGCCGCCGTTGACGTCGCCGACCAGGCAGTCGTCCGGCACGAATACGCCATCAAGGAAGACCTGGTTGAAGAACGCGTCGCCGCCGATCTCGCGCAGCGGCCGGACCTCGATGCCCGGCGAATGCATATCCACCAGGAAGTAACTGATCCCGTCGTGACGCGGTTTCGCCGGGTCAGTCCGCGCAATGCAGATCGCCCAGGCGGCCTGCTTGGCCAGCGAGGTCCAGATCTTCTGGCCGGAGAGCTTCCAACCGCCCTCGACCCGCTCTGCCCGCGTGCTCAGCCCGGCCAGGTCGGACCCGGCACCAGGCTCGCTGAACAGCTGACACCACAGGTAGTCCACGCGCAGCGTAGGCGGGAGGAACCGCTGCTGTTGCTGCGGCGTACCGTACTGGATCAGCGCGGGCACGACCCAGGCACCAATAGCCAGACCGGGAACGTGCAAGCCGGCGCTTCGCAGTTCCTCGTCGATGATCAGCTGCTCGAGTGCGCCCGCAGCACGGCCCCATGGCTTGGGCATGTGCGGCATCACCCAGCCGCCGGCGCCGAGCGCAGCGTTCCGCTCGGAACCGGTGAGCTTGGCAATCTCGGCCAGCTCGGCCCTGATCGACTCCCGAAGGTCGGCGTCCCCTCCCGGCAGTTCCAGCCGGACGGGCCGACGCTGGCCGGCCAGCGCGAGCGCGGCCGTCAGCTGCCGCCAGCCCTGCTCCGCCGGGCACGCCGCGCCGAGCAGCGCCTGCAGCGTCATCGCCCTGCGGTAGTACAGATGCGCCTCGTGCTCCCAGGTGTAGCCGATGCCGCCGAGGACCTGGATGCACTCGTGGACGCAGGAGACTGCCGCTTCGGTAGCGAGCGCCGCCGCGGCCGCCACGGCGAACTCACGTCCGGCATCGGCCCCGTCGCCATCGAGCGCGCGGGCCGCGTCCCAGACAACCGCGGCCGCCTGCTCCGCAGCGACCAGCATCCGGGCGCAGCGGTGCTTCACCGCCTGGAACTGGCCGATCGGGCGGCCGAACTGATGACGCAGCTTGGCGTAGTCGGCCGCGGCACCGACCGCCCAGCCTGCGATACCTATGGCCTCAGCGCAGAAGATGACCGCCGCGAGGCCAGCCACGGCGTCTGCCGCCAGCCTGGTCAGCTTCCGATCTGCGGGAACGGCCAGGTCGGTGGCGCTCACCTGGCCAAGCGCGCGAGTCAGGTCGAGGCTGGCGACGCTGGTGACGTCCAGGCCGTCAGCATCCACGGCAACCCAGACAGTGCCTGCATCCGTCCGGGCCGGAAGGATGATCAGGTCCGCATCCGGTGCGCCGAGAACGCCGTCGGCGCTGCCGGTGATGACAAGGCCGCCGTCCTGGCCCGCGGCGGCCCGGAAATCGGCAGTCAACGCGACGGCCCCGTTCCCGCTCCCTTGGACGAGAGACGCGACGACCTTCCCGGACAGCCCGGCGGACACCAGGATCGCGCTCGCCAGCACGGTCGGCACGAACCCGCCGGGGACCAGCGCGCGCCCGAGTTCCTCGGCGGCGACCGCGAGCTCGGTCAGCCCGGCGCCCTGGCCGCCGTCCGCCTCGGGAACGTGCAGGCCGAGCACGCCGAGCTCAGCGAGGCCCGGCCGGATGGTGTCGCG
>Ga0335073_10001312_pt1 | contig 33279 bp, 35 predicted proteins | sample Lox_Sample_22_FD_207093 | JGI IMG/M metagenome (GOLD analysis project Ga0335073, IMG submission 207093) | Soil microbial communities from Loxahatchee National Wildlife Refuge, Florida, United States - Lox_Sample_2.2 | ecosystem: Environmental > Terrestrial > Soil > Wetlands | place: USA... | reverse complement strand
GATTCCCGATGGGTACCACAGCATTCAGCCGTATCTGCATATACAGGGAGCGGCTGAAGCTCTGGAGTTCTACAAGAAAGCCTTTGGCGCAACGGAACGCATGCGCATGGCTCAGGAAGATGGGCGTATAGGCCACGCGGAGATTCAGCTGGGCGACTCCATCGTCATGCTGGCCGATGAATTTCCCGAGAAGGACATCTATAGCCCGAAACATTTTGGAGGCTCGGCTGCCAGCATCATGTTCTATGTCGAAGACTGCGATGCCGTCTACCAACGGGCGTTGTCGGCTGGCGCCAAGAGTCTGCGCGAGCCAGCGGACCAGTTCTATGGCGACCGCATGGCGGGAGTCGAAGACCCGTTCGGTTTCCAGTGGTGGATCGGAACGCATATCAAAGACGTTTCGCCGGAAGAATTGCAGAAGCCTCACCAATAACCGCTATGACTGCCAACGATTTTCGCCGTCTCGCGCTCAGCTTCCCGGAAGCCGTGGAGGCTGAGCACATGAATCATCCCGACTTCCGCGTGGCCGGCAAGATTTTTGCGACGCTCGCCTACCCGGATAAAACCTTCGGCATGGTGAAACTCCCGCTGCTCGACCAGGACAAGTTCGTTCAGGAGTCACCGGAAATTTTTACTCCTTTTCCCGGCTACTGGGGCAGGAACGGAGCTACGCATGTGCATCTGAAAAAGGCCACGAAGAAGTTGCTGCAACCAGCAATGGCAGCGGCATGGTGTCATGTGGCGCCAAAGCAGATGGTGAAGAATTTTGAGGAACGCTGATCTCGTCAGACCTCTGGAACTTTCGGCACCTGCTCCAGAAGCCGCTTCCATGTTTTCAGATTGCGGCGGTAGCTCTTCTTCAGGTCTTCGAGGATGCGCTCGAAATCCGTGTGTTCATGCAGGCGGTTCCACGCCGGATTCTTGGCAAACCACGGATAGTTTTCGTTTCCCAGATAAATCGCGCGCCGGAGCCAGTGCAACGCTTCGCTTTCATCTCCTTCAACGGCGAAGTAAGTCGCCAGACGATATGCCATTTCGCTGTCTGCTTCGGCGGTAGAGAGCGTTTCTTCCGTAATCAGCGAAGACGCGCGCTCGCGCTCGCCGACCTGGACATAGCACATGGCGAGAGTGGGATACGCAATGCGCATGCTGTCGTCATCGCGGATGACCGACTCAAGCATCTCAATGGCCTGCTGCAAATCTCCCTGACGCATACGCTGATAGGCAACCGAGGTTCGCAGGAGCGGGTGCTTTGGCTCCAGTGTCAGACCCTTTTCCAGTTCTTCGGCGGCAAGTTCGAGCTGGTTCTGGTATTGATAGACGCGCGCGCGATGATTATAAATCACAGGAGCGTTGGACGGGTTCAACTTGAGCGACTGATTGAACTGATCGAGCGCATCTTCATAGATGCCGTCGAGACGCAGGGTCATGCCGGCGACCAGATGCACATTCCAATCGTTGGACGCGGTCCGCAGCAGGTGCTCAATGCCATGCCGCGCGCTCTCTTTTTCACCGCGCGAGAGCAGCATATAGACGCGGTAGAGATTCGCTTCGACCGAGCCGGGATCAAGATCGAGCGCCTGGTCGAAGGCGCGTCGCGCGGCCATGACGTGCATGTGGCCGCCAAATCCATGCCTGACATACTGCAAGTGCGTGATGCCGAGACCGCTCCACGCTGGTGCGAACAAGGCATTGCTTTCTACGACGCGATCGAACAGCTCGCGCGCGCGATCAAGGTCGGCCTTGCTGCCTGTGCGCTGCATAAAGGACGACAACATGGCGCGTGCCTGCAGATACTCTTCAGAAATTTTTTCGGTGAGGGTTGTACGCGGCGCCGCGACACGGTCATTGGTCTGGGTCAGCTGGCCGATTCCCTGCAGCGAGGCGAAGACCTCATTACAAATTTCTGTCTGCACCGCAATCAGGTCGAATGAAGGCACGCTGATCGCTCCACCGCCGCTGACGTTCTGGCCAGGAATATCGAGTAGCTGCCAGTTCAGGTCGAAACCTTTTTCCGATCGCATGAAGTTGCCCGTCAGTACCCATCGCACCAGCAGCTTCTGGCCGACTTCGAGCGGGTCGAGTTGCGCCAGCGGAAGATGCATCAGAGCGCTCGTTGGCCTCACGACCAGCGATGACATCCGCGAGATTCTGGCTGCTATGGCATCGCCCAGCGCGAAGCCATAGAGCGGGGTCACTTCCGACGGCCCGAAATTCTTGAATGGCAGAACAACGATTGTGTTCTGCTTGGACTGTGTATCGGCAGACTCACGGAATCGTTCGGCGAGCATGGAGAGCAACCCGGTCGTGCGCTTCTCATCCTCTGGCGCGGATACAGGCAGATGTGCCGCGGCTTCGCCGGGGATGATGCCCGTTTCAATCTGCAGAGCTTTCATGATCGTCTTCAGCGCTTCGCGCACCTCTGCGGCGCTGGCGTAGCGCTCGGCGGGATTTTTCTTAAGGCAGCTCAAGATTACCGAACTGAATTCGGACGGCACGTCGGGGCAGCATGCTTCGAGCGACGGTGGATCGATGAACTGAATCGCGCGAATGCTCTGAAACTCGTCGGCATCGGGCCGTGAAAAGGGATGGCGTCCGCTGACCAGCTCATACAGAATCACTCCGAGCGCCCAGATATCACTTTGCACGCTGCTCTGGCCGGTGACGAATTGCTCGGGCGCCATGTAGGCGATGGTGCCTCCACGCGCGGTGTAGGTTGCCGGCATCGGTCCAGGCTTGCGTCGCGATGATTTTGAGGGATCAAATTCCGCATCCTCGGGATTGATCCTCCGCGCAAGACCGAAATCCAGAATCTTTACCAGGCCGCCGTCCGTCAGGATCGCATTTGCAGGTTTCAGGTCGCGGTGAAAGATGCCCAGCGAATGCGCGGCGCTCAAGCCATCCGCAATCTGGATACCGACGGAAAGCGCGAGCTGCATACTGGCCGATCCTTTGGCAATGATCTTGTCCAGAGACTGGCCGGGCACGTACTGCATTACGATGTAGGCTTCTTCACCCTCTTCACCGACTTCGTAAATGGCGCAGACATTCGGGTGCTCGATGGCGGAGGCCATGCGCGCTTCGCGCAGGACTGTGGTACGCATCTGCTCCAGCGTCAGCGCGCCGCGCTTGAGGATTTTGAGAACAACGGGGCGCATCAGCAGCGTGTCGTTGGCGAGATAGACTACGCCACTGCCACCCGCTCCTAATCGTCGGACCAGCTCATAGTGCTCAATCGTGCGATGCTTCATCTATGGCTAGTTTAGCTGTTGGAGCGTTGAGAATTTGTAAGCCATTCGCCGTACTCGGATCTTTTATGCCGGGAAGAAGAAAAATGAAGTTCGTTTAGTGCCCCATGCCGTGGCCATGACCTCCCAGGGGCCTGTTTGTGCCTTCAATCGGTTCGGCGGCGGCCCGCTTGTCACTTGCGCGGCCGAGGAGAAACATCACAAGCCCGAAGGCCAACATGACAAGGCCCCAAATGAGATTGATGTTCATTCCTACGGAACGCTCGTAGATTACGCTGCCGCGGGTGAAGAACCCGAAGACGCTCATGATTCCACCCACGATCAGGAACATCAGGCCCATGGGAATTCGCAGATCAAGGTTCATGTTCGTCTCCCAGGTTTCCTAGCGGAAAGTAAGGTTCAACGCGATGAGCAGCGCAATCAGGCCAACCGCGATCACTTTGGGCCGCGCATACCAGGCCATGTGATGTTCCACCGGCTTGGGTGTAAGCGAATATACGAGCCCCACCAGTTCACTCTCAGGGCGCGGCTTAGTCATCAGGCTAATGACGACGGTCAGAATAAAATTCGTTGAAAATGCCCAGATCGCTGTCCAGAAATTCTGCGCCATTTCGCTTGGATAGGTATGGACGACCGCGATCCATCCGCCGTGAATGCCGGGGTGCGCGTCGGCCGGGAGCGTGAGTCCATGATGAATGACAGCGGCGACAGTACCGCTCACAAGCCCTGTAAACGCGGCGTGTCCCGTGGTTCGTTTCCAGAACATGCCTAACAGAAATGTTGCAAAGAGCGGAGCATTCACGAAGGAAAATACCAGTTGCAGCGTGTCCATGATGTTGTTAAAGGACGTGACCGCATACGCCGTTGCCATCGATAAGAGAATGCCGCCGACAGTCGCCCATCGACCCATCTTCAGGTAGTGCGTGTCGCTGGCATTCTTATGGATGTAGGACTGATACAAATCATAGGTCCAGACAGTATTGAAGGCGGTCACATTTCCCGCCATTCCCGACATGAAGCTTGCCAGCAGCGCCGTCAATCCAAGTCCGAGAATGCCTGTCGGGAAGTAGTGCAGGAGCATATTCGGGATCGCCAGATCGTAGTCGAGCAGAGGCTTACCATGCTCATCTGTCATTACCTTGCCGGTGACAGGATTCACTTTGGCGGGAATCAGGCCCTTGCTATATTTCGTTGGATCAGAGAGATCGTTCGCCGCTGGCGGTACTGCCGGAGTATTCAGACCGGGTGCGGATCGCAGCATCGCGTGCTGCGTAATCGCCGGCGTTGCGATGGCAATCAATCCGGGCAGAATGACAAGAAACGGGAAGAACATCTTCGGGATTGCAGCGATGAGCGGAACACGCCGCGCGGACTCTTCAGAATCCGTAGCCATCGCCGTTTGGATCACCAGAAAGTCAGTGCACCAGTAGCCGAAGGAAAGCACGAAGCCAAGGCCCATTGAAAGCCCGAACCACTCCACTCCCAGTGGATTGTTGTGCGCGTTTGTCATGCCGCGCCAGGAGTGCGTATACGCCACCGGCAGCGCAGCTTTCAGTCCGCTCCATCCGCCAACATTCTTTAAGCCCACCCAGACCAGCGGCAGGAATCCGGCGACGATCAGGAAGAACTGCAGAACCTCATTGTAGATTGCGCTGGTGAGACCGCCGAGGAAGATGTAGCCGAGCACGATGAGCGCGGAAATGATGATGGCGAAGTGAAAGATCCATCCCAGAGGCAGGTTGAACTTCAAAAATGCCGAGTCGAAGACATGCAGCGTCTGGATGAGGCGAGCCATGGCATACATCGAAATGCCGGAGGAGAACACGGTCATCACGGCAAACGAACAGGCATTGTAGGCCCGCGTTTTTTCGTCGAAGCGCAGCCGCAGAAACTCCGGCACCGAACGCGCTTTGGAACCGTAGTAAAACGGCATCATGAAGACGCCGACGAAGATCATCGCGGGAATCGCGCCAATCCAATAGAAATGGCTGGTGGCAATGCCATATTTCGCGCCCGAGGCGCCCATGCCGATGACTTCCTGAGCGCCGAGATTGGCAGAGATGAAAGCCAGCCCGCAGATCCACGCTGGAAGGGAGCGGCCTGCCTGGAAGAAGTCTTTGCTGGTCCTCATAAACCGCTTGAGTGCAAAGCCAATGCCCAGCACAAAAGCGAAATACAGCAGCATGATGAGCCAGTCAATAAATGTCAGGTTCACGTCGCTTGATTGATCCCTTTCCTGAGAATGCGCTTCAAGAGCGCACGCGCAGCTAAGTCATAACGCAATGTACGCGTTTTCATTGCGATCGTCTAGCATGAAGAGCATGCGTATCTGAGGAGGCGGCTTTCTGGAACCGGGATGGTTTACCTGATGCAAAAGACCGTCGGCTGATCGCTATTTCAGGTGCCTGGCAAAGAACCCGGCGCCCGCAGAATATGCGGCCAGCCAGTCGCGGTGCAGCAGGAAATCGTGAATCTCATCGGGGAAGATCAGCTCCTCAACATCGACTTTTTGTTTGCGAAGAGCTTCCGCCAGCTGCACTGTCTGAGAAAACTGGACATTGCGGTCGTCATCTCCCTGGATAAGCAGAACCGGTGAGCGCCAGGTGCTTACAGACGCCAGTGGAGACGACAGCCACGCCGTGCGCGCGGCCTGCGGATCGGCAGAAGGATCATAGGCCGGAAGCCAATTGCCTAATTCCAGATTCCAGTCATGCACGCCGTGCAGGTCGACTCCGGCAGCAAACATGCCCGAAGCCCGCGCCAGCGCAAGCGCTGTAAGGTACCCGCCATAGCTGCCGCCCCAGACGCCAATGTGCGCCGCATCGACGTCCGATCTTCCCCGCAGATATAAACCAGCTCCCAGCACATCATTGAATTCGCTGGCTCCGGTTGCTCCGTAGTTCAGCGCCTCGCGGAATTCCTCGCCGTATCCGATGCCGCTGCGGTAGTTCACAGACAACACGATGTATCCGAGACTGGCAAGATATTGATTCATTCCATAGGCGTTGGAGTAGTACTCCATGTAATGCCAGCCAAGCAGCATCTGGCGCCTCGATCCGCCATGGAAGAATACGATCGCCGGATGGGGATGACCGTCTCCCGCATTCCTTGGCAGGAACAGCTGTCCATGAATGCGCAATCCATCCGCCGAGGAGAAAATGACCTGTTGCGGCACCACAAAGCTTGCCGCGGGAAATGTTGCCGGTTCGGACTGCGGCGCGAGATCATGCAACGCGCCATTGGCGCCGATGATGGCAGGACGTATCGGCACGCGGGCATCGGAGCGCAGGACAGCGATATCTTCTCCGTCGCTGGAAATTGCGGGAGCTGTTTCAATTCCTTCCCCGCGCGTCAATTCAGTGACGCGTTCGCTTGCGGTATCGAGCTTCCAGACGTGCCTACGATCGATATCGTTTTGGTTGGACGAGAAGACGATGCTCTTGCCGTCACGGCTACTGTCAACGCTGTCTACTTCGAATTCGCCGGGGGTAAGTAATTTTGCTTCTCCAACGGCGGCCGCAACCGAATACAGATGGAGCCAGCCGTCGGCTTCCCAAGGGAAAATGATCGAGCCTTCGCTCGTCCAGTGAAGCTGGCTCTGACCCTGCGTTTCATGAAAGACACTGCCTCTTCCATCCCTTGCGCGCCATAGCTCATGGCCTTTGCCGCTTTCGACATCTACCACGCGTATCGACCACGGCAAGCCTGCACGACGCGGTCCGAAAAGCGCTTCGTGCTTGCTGTATGGAATGCGTATGAAGGCGATGCTCTTGCCATCCGGTGACCACGCAGGAGCGTCATCATGATCGGTGCCGGGGTCGAGATAGCGCAGCGACTTTGTGCTCCACGAATACAAACCGATGAAGCTGTGGTCGCCGCGGTCGCTGACGAATGCCAATGCTTTCCCGTCGGGAGACCAGAGCAGCGAGGACGCATTTCCGCGCGTGTGCAACAGCTGCTCCGGCTTTGCGTTCGGATCTTTGAGCGATATCGCCCATATCTGCCCTTTCAGCAGATAAGCCACCTCATCTCCCGTGGGCGAGATCGCGGGGGCTCTCCCGGTTGTGAGCTTTCGCGGTTCGCCGCCATGTGTCTGGACGACCCAGATGTCCTGATCGACGCCTGTCGATAGCAGATCAGGATTGGGCGACGGCTTTTCCGGAAATTCAAAATCTCCGCCGCGCACATAAATCATGGACTCGGCATCAGGAGTCCATGCAATGTCGCCAATTTCGATGCCGTCGTCTTCGTTGTAACTTGTCAGCTGATGTGAGGCATACGATTGGTCAGCATTTCTTGTCGCCACCCAAAGGTTGCGGCGACCTTGCAGGTTTGTGACCCAGGCAAAGGCCCCGGTTGCGGGAGCAGCCGTCAATTGCGAGCTAAAGGGAGCGCTCAGCGCCTGATCGAGAGTGAAGCTCTGCGCTGACAGCGTGAGAGACAGCAGGCATGACGACCATAGAAAAAGCTTGCCAGCAAGAATCATCTTTTCCCCTTCCTTAAAAGTCTCAGCATCATAACATCACATTTTGTTTGGACTTGGGGTTCCGCGACATGATGAGAGCCCCGTTTCTCGCGGCAAATACGGACGAGCTCGCTAAAATCGATAGTTTACCTTACGCTATCGATGGTTTACCTTACGCTTAGACGGGTCGCGCAGTCAGCGTGTCCCTCATTCTTAACTTTTAAGAGATTTCCATTTTGACTCAGCGAGTACTGATTACAGGCGCGGCAGGATTTCTTGGTTCTCATCTCACAGATGCATTTCTCGCCGAAGGATACTCCGTAGTTGGGGTCGATAACCTATGCACCGGCTCCCTTGAAAACCTGAAGCACCTGCGATCTGAGCCGCGTTTTGAATTTCAGGAACACGACATTTGTTCCCCATTCGATTTTGGAAAGGTCGAGTACGTTTTCAATTTTGCTTCACCAGCCAGCCCCGAGGACTACAGCCGCCTGGGCATCGAAACCCTCGCGGTTGGATCTTCAGGCACACGAAATGCTCTGGAGTTGGCGCTCAAATATCAAGCCAGGTTTCTTCACGCCTCTACCTCGGAGTGCTATGGCGATCCTGCGGTTCATCCGCAGTCAGAAGACTACTGGGGCAATGTGAATCCCGTCGGCCCGCGATCCGTTTACGATGAAGCCAAGCGGTTTTCTGAAGCTCTGGTGATGGCGTATCACCGTTACCACAAGGTGGATACCAGGCTGGCCCGCATCTTTAATACATATGGCCCACGCCTGCAGGCAAATGACGGCCGGGTGATTTCGAACTTCATGGTGCAGGCGCTCCAAGGCCAGGACCTGACGGTCTACGGCACAGGGGACCAAACGCGCAGCTTTTGCTACGTTTCCGATGAGGTGGATGGATTCCTTCGGCTCTCGCGTTCGGAGGAACACTTTCCTGTCAATCTCGGAAATCCGGATGAGTGGACCATCCTCGATTGCGCCCATGCCGTCCTTCGGGTCACAGGATCGAGGAGCAAGATTGTTTTTAAGCCCTTGCCCGTAGACGACCCGGCGCAGCGTCAGCCCGATACTACTCGCGCCAGGAAGTTGCTGGGGTGGGAACCCAAAATCGACTTGGAAACAGGCCTCAGGCTGAGTTTGGAGTATTTTCGATCCAGCATCGCGCCTTCTCTTCAGGCGGGCTCTGCTACGCAGCCTGCGCATTAAAAAGCGATGGGGGCACTCTAAAAAAGCGGGCAACCTTGTCTGGCAAAGGTGCATCTATTTTTTCGGTAGGGTCTGCTTAACTTAAATCGAATTATGCCATTAACGGTGCTACTTGTAGATGACAACCCTGTGCAGGCTGCGACGCGGCAAGCAATATTGACCCATTCTGGAAATAAAGTATTCATCGCCCCGGATGCGTACCACGCGCTGGCCCTGCTGGACGATCCTGAGTCGGCGAGAAATGTGCACCTGGTTATTACCGATCACCTGATGCCCAGTATGAACGGCCCACAATTTGTTGCCAGGCTTCGCCAACGATTTCCAACCTTGCCTGTTCTGGTATTGAGCGGTCTGCCAGATGCTGAAATTGAGTATGGCGAGTTGAATGTTTTGTATCGCTTAAAGCCGATTGCGCCAGAGGAGTTAATTCATTTGGTGCAATCTCTCTGCACCGATTCCCTCGGTCGAACCGCTTGACCAAGCCTCCCTTTTTGCACTGACACAGCGCGCTGTTCACGATCCCGGAGTATCGACTCTCCGCGCCTCTGACCTTCCCCACTCTAGGCAGCACTTAGCTTCTGAACTTTTCTCTTGCGGCGAACAGAAAAATTTGTCACAACTGAAGGTGCAATTCTCTCTGATACAAGGTTTTTCCTACCTATTCGGTGCAATCTTGCGTCCGGAGAAGGTTCGGAGTATTTTCACCCTGATTGCCGCCCTGGAGTCTTTAGAGCGAACTAAATGAGGAAGAGCAAGCGTCGCTGCCCAAACTGCGCGAATGTTGAGATGACCCGCGTGAAACGGCGTGGGTTCCTGCAGGAGCGCGTCTATTCGAAGCTGGGCATCTATCCCTGGGAGTGCCCATTCTGCCGAGAAGTTTTTCTGCTGAAGAGCCGGGGGAGAAGCTATCGCAGATCAGGTCCTGATCCTGAAGGCCAGAAGTAAGGCTGAACCGGATCTTACCTTAGAGCAAACTGAACAGACCGCCATTGTTCTTCTCCAGAATATTGACCACCTGAGTCAACGCAGCCTGCTGCGTCTCTGCAGTGCTGAGTTGCGTTGAAACCTGTGCTACGTCTGTCTGCATAAGGTTCGTCTGGGCCGAAGTAATCTGAGTTGCCTGCGTCTGGGTGTAGCTTTGCGCAGATTGTAGCTGGGTAATCGAATTGTCGATAATGACCCGTTGCTGGCTGACATAATTCAGCGCCGAGTTCAGGGCGGTAGTATCGGAAACGGCTGTGGCGGAAGCCGTGCCCGAGGAAAAATCGGAGATCAGGTTATTCAATGTTTGCAGAACGTTGTTGGTTGAGTTGCTGAAAATCTGGTTGCCCGGAACGTTGGTCTGGATCTGTTGGCCGTTGGGCGTGGTGATGTAAGAGGTTACCGAATCGCCATTGTAGGTGATGGTGTTCGGCGTTACTGCGGAATTGAGACTGAATGGTGACGTGCCCCCCTGGCTGCCGGAAAAAATATACTGGTTCATATACGTTGTATTCGCCAGAGAGAGCACTTCATCCCGGATTCCCGAGAGCTGCGTGGAGATCGACTGCAGGTCGCTTGCATTGAGTGTTCCGTTGTTGCCTTCTGTCGCCAGCGAGAGCGCCTGCGTCAATTGTGAGACCACGCTGCCCAGTGTGGAATCTGTGACCTGCAGCATACCGACAGTCGAGTTCTCTGTCTGCGAAAAACTATCGTCGAGATTCAGTTGCGAACTCAGCAAAACGTTCTCGCCCGAGGCCACCGGATCGTCGCTCAGCGAGTTCACCCGCGTGCCGCTGGAAATTTCATTCGTGAGTTGTTGCTCGGTCGCCGAGGTCTGGTCCAGGGCTGCCACGGCGCTATTCAGATAAAAGGGATCAAATCTCATCGCTCTCGTCCTTACTCAACGGTAGTTTCAATTCCGAGATTGATAGCCGAAGCCATAACCGTATCGAGAATCGTAAACACTTTGGAAGCGGACTGATATGCCTGCTGCAAATTCTCCAGAGCCGCCGCTTCGTCATTCAGGTTGACGGCGGAGAGCGAGTCGCGCTGCGTTTGCAGCTGCGTCAGTGAGGCCTGCTGCGCAGTATTCTCGGTCGAAACCTGAGATACGAGACTGCCCAGCGCCGAAACAAAGCTGGAATAGTAGGTCGATGGAGTGGCGCCGCCGATGATCGTCTGATTCTGCAACTGCAGCATGCTTTCGAGATTCGTGTCGTCCGATGAACCGTTGCCGGTTGCGGCAGCCGCGATCCCCGAGGGGTCGGTCAGCGCGACTGAAATCGAACTTGCGGCTCCGGAGGCTGAAGCGGGAAGGTTGAAAATTGGCCCGCCAGGGTTTCCATTTGCATCCGACCCTGCCTCGTTGGCGCTGTTCAGGGCAGTTCCCAGATCATAGGCCAAAGTATCGAGCGTGGTTTGCATCTGGGGAATGTCCTGATCGCGGACAGTCAACACGCCGCCGAGTTGGCCGCCCCCACTCGCCAGGCTGGTGGTGATGTCGTTGCCCTGATAGTCGGAGATATGGGTCACGCCCCCAGAGACAGAGGTGCTGAGCGAAAATGCCTGCGCCTGAGAAACCAGCAGCGCACCGCTTGAGGTCGTGATGGTCAGCCCGTTGTCTTCCGTCGTGATCTGGTGAATACCGATGAGCTGCGAGAGCTGCTGAATGTCGTACTGACGCTGATCTTCCAGTTGTCCGGCATCGCTGTTCGGGGAATTCTGCGAGATCTGGCTATTCAACTGCGCGATCGCCTGCGTCAGCGAGTTCACCTGCGTCACAATGGTAACGCCCTGCTGATCCAGCGAAGCTTGCTCCTGGGTCAGCTGCGACGATGCGGACTGGAAAGAACTGGCCAGAGTTGTCGCCGCACTCAGCACGGACTGCCGCAGAGAAGTGTCCGCCGGGCTCGACTGCAGCTGCGAGAGCGCACTGAAGAAACCAGAGATGCTGCTTCCGATATCGAGCGAAGAAGTGGACGAGGAAGTGGAAGTGGCCGTGCTGAAAATGCTCTGGATCTGTTCAAGGGCGGTCTGCCGCGTATCTGTCGCCTGTTGCAGCTGGGTCTGCTGCTGAATGCGTTGCTCAAGCACCAGATCGCGCTGCGACGAAGGCCCGGTCATGGTCACGCCCTGCCCGTAGCTGGTGCCGTCGATTGTGACCGGATCGTTCGCCTGCCATTCAGGCAGCTCGTTGGTATAGCCCGGAGTATTGGCATTCGCCGTGTTGTTGGCGATGACGTTGATTGCAGCCTGGTCTGCGTCAAGCGCGCCCGTCGCAATCGTAAAAGCCGTGTTCAGAGTTGCCATGGCAATTGCCTTCCCAGTGGGTTATTGCGTTATGAATTGCGGCCCCGATTGCGGCCATAGCGAAAATCGTCTTCTTCGCCGCGCAGCAGACGTATATTCCGTCCCGTCTGCTCCAGCACCTTCTCAAATGCTGCCTGCTGCGTGAGCGCCCGGCTGAACTCCTCCGCGGAGCCCGGAATTTCGGCCTGGCTGCAATCGGCAAGCACCTTTGTCAGCGAGACGGCATCGGCTTGGGAGAGCGCGCCGATGGCGCGTTCCGCAAGGCTGACGACGGAGAATGAAGGACCTGAGACCAATGACATAAAACCGCTACCCTCCCGTCATCTGGTGGATGAGTTTATCGGCAACGTCAGCCGCACTCACCTGATACGTGCCATTGGCCAGCGCCTGCTGCACTGCCGCGACCTTATCCATGCGCACGTCAGGCACGGACATGGCCTGGTGCGCCAGGCTTGCGGCCGTGCTGACTTCAGTGCGGTCCTGAATGCTGTTTGCGGTTGCTGAAACGGCTGCCTGCGACTGCGGTTGTACAGCTGCAACCGGAGATGTCTGCGATACCCCCAGCGTCTCCGGCAATCCCTGCAGTCCATCGTTCACGTTCATAACGGTTCTTTCCTCATTCCATGTATCGGCAGACAAGCTGCAAACTTTAGTAACTTTGCGGGATCTTTTCTTAGAAATTTTTCAGAAATGAACCGGGCTGTTTTTGGCGCCCGGCTGCGACCGATTCGTTGCCGCCTTGAAGTGGTCCAGTATCTTCTGCGCGATGCCGAAGCCGCCGTGTTCGGAGATGGCCTTCGCCATCGCCTCCGCGCCATAGCTCATCAGGGTCCCGTCGCTCCCGCTGCTGTCATCGTCACCCTTGCTTCCCTCATCGGCAAAGAGGCTATCGTGTTGCAGCGGCTTGAGAAACTCCTTCATCAGACTGGCCTCGAACTCGTGCGCCGCCGACTCAAGCCTGGGGTTCTGGTGCGTCGTTTCAGGCGCCGGAACCAGTCCGGAAAAGCCAATGCTATTCATAAGACCTCCAACTCTGCTTCAAGCGCGCCTGCTTCCTTCATGGCCTGAAGAATAGAAATGATATCCCGTGCCGTGGCCCCGATCTGCTGCAGATTTTCCACCAGCGTGTCGACGGTGGCTCCCTGTTTCAATTCGATACGGTTTGCCGGCTGATCCTGCGCCTGCACCGTCGTCTGCGGCACCACCTGAGTCGTGCCCTGTCCAAATGGATTGGGTTGCGAGACCTGGTATTCGGTCACTACATTGATGGATAGGCCACCATGCAGAATGGAAACGGGCTGCAGAACAACGTCCCCGCCAATGACGACTGTGCCGGTGCGCTCATTGACGACCACCTTGGCTCGCGGATAGGTCTCAACCTCCACGGATTCAACCTGCGCCAGCAGGGCAGGAATGTCTGCACCCGGCGGCACGTCGAGGGTAATACGCCGGCTGTCGACGGCGTGCGCCATGGGCCGGGCCATCTCTTTATTAATGGCAGCAGCCATTTGCTCCGCAGTGCGGAAATCGGCGTCATTCAGAAGCAGTGAGAGTGCGCGCATTTTACTCAGATCGAGCGGCACCGAACGCTCCACCATCGCGCCGTCCGGCACCCGGGCCGTGGTGGGATGGTTATACTGCTTGAGATTCCCATTACTGGCGACTGCGTAACCACCCAGCACCAGAGGTCCCTGCGCCTCGGCATAGATCTGGCCGTCGGGACCATAAAGCGGCGTCAGCAGCAGCAGTCCTCCTTCCAGGCTGCGGGCATCGCCAGCTGAGGAGACGGTGATATCGATCTTATTGCCGGGGCGCGCGAAGGCGGGCAGCGTCGCCGAGATGAAAACCGACGCCATATTCTGCGTGCGCATCGTGGACAGTTGCGGCGATTGCTGCAGGTTGACCCCCATGCGCTCTAATGTCGAGATCAGCGTCTGCAGGGGAAAAACCGTCTGCTGGCTATCGCCTGTGCCGCGCAGGCCGACTACGATTCCATAGCCGATGAGCTGGTTGTCGCGAACCCCCTCGACGGTGGCCACATCTTTCACCCGGGCGAGCCTGGCCGGCTGCATTCCAGCAGGCACGGAAGCCGCGCCGAATGACGGTAAAGCAGCTATTACCAGCAACAACGGTGTATAGAGATGTCTGTCATAGCGCATGAAATGGCTCCTAAAAGACCATTAGCTTTTCCAGAAAACGAACGACGGGGTTCTGGCGATAGGTGTAATCGTTGATGATGCCTTTGCCGACGACTTCAAGTTCGAGGCTGGTGATCGCCGTCGAAAGCACCTGGTTCTGCGGGCTGACATCTTCCGGACGCACGAGTCCGCGCAACTTGATGAGTTGTGTCTGCTGATTGAACGTGAGCTGCCGCACTGCCTGAATCACCAGCATGCCGTTCGGCAGCACATCGACTACTTCTCCGCCTACGACCGTGCTCAGGCTGGAATTGGTTATGCTCTGCCCCTGCGCATTCAGGCCGGAAGCGGAGCTCTGGTTGAGGAGGTTGTTCAGCGCATTGCCGCCGGAGAGTTTGCCAAACAGGGCAGAGATCTGTGAGCTGGCATTTGAGGCCCGGGAATTCTTCACGGTGCCGTCGGTCGAAGCGGCGAGGCTCTCTGAAACGACTATCGCGATGGGATCGTGGATGCGTGAGGCTTTTACGTCCGATGACAGGCGTGTCAGCCGTCCGTCCGGCGTCCAGATTGCTCCAGGCGTGTGCGTTTCCGCAGCACTCTCGGCCTCGACACGCGCGATATAAGCATTGAGCGCGATGTCCGGCGGCGTGGGTTTAGGAGCTTTCTCCTGTTTCCTGTCCGCAGCTTGCACGGCAACGGCCAGGCCGCAGATAACATACGCTGACAGGCAGAGGCTCATACGCAATCGCTTGATTGTCATTGGGCCCATCCGTCCGACAATCTGCTCTTCCATTTGCCGGAAGTGAACAGCTCTACCGAACCCGCGTCACGCACGATCCCCTCAAGAACCACTCCCCGCGATCCTGTCCTCACATGGATCTTCTCCCCAGCCACGCCGCCTTCGAGCGCTGTTCCGGCTAACGCAATGCTGTTTCCGCCAAGGTTGCGCCAGAGCCGTACCTTCGCGCCTGGAGGGATCAGCAACGTCGCCCTTGCCGATACGACTGGCTTTGCTCTCCGGACCGCATCAGGCCGCGGCGTGTTTTGCCATGGCACCTCTTTGAGTGTCCAGGGCCGTTCCGGATGGCTGCAGTCCACCACTACCGCCCACCTGTGATGCGACGCCAGATCGGTCAGGTAGTGGTCCGTCCATGAACTTTGGCCCGCGGCCGCAGGTGAGCTGCAGACCGCGGGAAGCGCCGGCGGGGCGCATAGCAGAACGATGGACGAGAGTATCGCTGTGAATCTTCGTCTCATCGTTTCCTACCGCGCCATGTTATTCACTTGGCTGTACATGTCATCCGCGGCGCGAATGACCTTGGAATTGCTCTCGTATGCGCGCTGCGCCAGCACCATCTGCACAAATTCGGTCACTACATCGACATTCGAGTTTTCCAGATAGCCCTGTTGCAGCGTGCCGAGGCCCTGCGTGCCGCCGGGAACGTCGAGCACGGGATCTCCGGAAGAAAGCGTGGCCTGAAAGAGATTGGAGCCGATGCTGTTCAGTCCTTCAGGATTGGCGAACGTAGCCAGCTGAAACTGTCCGAGCTGCGACGGGTTCTGCTGCCCGGGAAGCGTCGCATTGACCACGCCGTATTGGGTGATGGTCACGGATGTCGCGTTGGGCGGAATGGTAATGTTCGGAACCACAGGGTCGCCATCGATGGTGACGACCTCGCCCTGATTGTTCAGATGGAAGCTGCCGGCGCGGGTATACGCGATCGTGCCGTCGGGGCGGGAGATCTGGAAGAAACCATTGCCCTGGATGGCAAGATCGAGCGGGTTCCCGGTGTCGTTCAGGTCGCCCTGGGTCATGATAATTTCGGTGGCCGCAGACTTGGTTCCAAGACCGACCTGCAGGCCGGCTGAGACCGTCTGCTGGCTCTGCGCCGCGCCCGGCGTGACCAGGTTCTGGTAGATCATGTCCTGAAACTGCAGCTGCCGCTGGCGGAAGCCCGAGGTGGACGAGTTAGCGAGATTGTTTGCGATGGTGTCAAGGTTGAGCTGTTGCGCGCTCATGCCGCTTGCCGCTGTATAGAGTGCCCGGATCATGCTTCTCTCCTGATCTGAAAAATATGTGCTCTAGATTTTCGGCAAGTCTTCGCTTGCCGTCTTGTCAAAATCGTTGTGAAAGATGGAGAGCGCCTTCTGCATCATCTCCGCCTGCCGCTGCACGAGGATGAGCTGGAGCGTTCCCTGAATCACATCCTGATTGGAAGACTCAAGCGCGCCCTGATGAATTGCCGCAGTTGTGAGCGTGGGCTTGGTCCCGGCCTTTACTGTGTAGCGATTCGTTCCCTCGGGCACCAGGTCCTGCGCCGGAAAGTCGAAGAGCGCGACTTTGCCCGCAACAGCGTTGGCGACGGAGACGGCTCCGTCCATGCCGATCGTGACTTCTCCGGTGGGAATTTGGATGGGCTTATTCTGGGCGTTCAGGACCGGTTCGCCGGCGGCAGTGACCAATGTGCCGTCTGCGGCCCGCCGGAAGGAACCGTCGCGGGTGTAGCGAATGCCCTGTTTCGTCTGAATGGCGAAGAAGCCATTTCCCTCGATGGCCAGATCGTAGGGGTTGCCGGTATGCGTGAGCGCGCCCTGGCCCAGATCGAGGCGGTTGCCGCCGAGTACGCCAAAATCATTGACGATCTTGTTGACCTGCGAATTCAGCGCGTCCGGCCCAACAATGGCATCGCGGAAGTACTCCCGCTCGGCGCGGAACCCGCTGGTGTTGGCGTTTGCCAGGTTGCTGGCGGCTGAATCGAGCGCTTCGGAGCGCGCCAGCAATCCGGCAAAAGCTGCATAATAACCGCTGTCCACTTTTGATCTCCTCTGCCGGAGATACGTGCAAGAAGAAGACCAAAGGAGCGAGGGGAAGATTAGGGACTGCTAACGTAACGGGCCGCAGTTTCAAGGGAGCTACTGGATCGACTCGCAAATAATGCTGACGCTGACCGTGTGTCCTTCAAAGCCGTAATTGCGGTCGACGCGGAACTCCTGCTGCTGCAGATGCAGCTGATAGTTGGTTCCCGTGACCACGGCAGGAGTAGAGAGCATGCATCCGCCCGCAAGCACAGCATGCTTCCCTTTCCATGCTCCGGCAATCATGTTGCACACCTCTCCGATCGCATCCTTGACCATCGCATCCAATTCGAGCGGACGAGTGCCGACCATGCATTCGGCCATGCGCAGCGACGTCTCCAGGCCGCAGCGAAGGGTGCAGGCTCCGCTCATGGCTCCAGCCAGCCCGATTACCGCTGTAATAGTTTCCTTGCCCTCGGCCACGCTCTGGTCGACAGGCGGGCAGGGCACACCCATCATCAAACGAAAAACTTCATCGACCGCATCGTCCAGATGCAATGCGTGCGCGCTCTCCTGTATTAGTTCACGAGCTGGTGTTGCCATAATTTTCTCCAAGAAGGATCAAAGCCATGGAATCAATCAGACTATGCGAGGTCGAGCAGGGGCAGAACCCGGTCTTTGACCTGTTCCGCAGTAAAGGGCTTGCGAATGTAACCCTGTGCTCCGGCGACGATAGCTTCTTTGACATGCTCTTCGCTGCTTTCCGTCGTGATCATCACCACCGGAACATCGGGCGCCAGTTCCTGCGAGCGCAGCTGACGAAGGAACTCCAGCCCGTCCATCAAGGGCATATTGATGTCGGAGAGGATCAACTGGACGCGCTCGCTCTTCAACACATCCAGCGCCTCTACACCACTCGATGCTTCATGCACCTTGCTCAAAGGCAGTCCGGCCTGGCGCAAGGCCCGCTCGACGATCTTTCGCATCACCGACGAGTCATCGACAATCAAGGCAGCAATCTCACTCATGAACTTTCCTCGCTCCACTGCCCTTATCGGCTATTTCTCCGATCCCGCTAGCCGGGAGTGGCATCACGCAGCGAGAGCGCACACCAGGTCTTCCACATCTTCGGCCGCCGGCAAAACCCTGCGATCTTCCGCCGCCATCGGATTGCGCCATATCCGCAGCCAGAAATAATCATGCATGCGCACGATTTGAGAGCGCACTGCCCTGCGCTCCTCGAGCATTGCGGTGAAGGCGTGCGCCAGCCCGCGCATATTCGCCGCCTCCAGCAGGCGTGTCTTCGGAAAGGGCGCACGCAGGAGATCCTGCCGCAGGCGGCGGAACTCCGACTCCCGCAGCACCCCGGCTTCGACCTTCAATCCCAGCATCCGCTCAACCGCCAGAACGAGGCAGCGATCAATCCGGTCTTCGAACGCAACATACAAAAGCTCGCGTCCCGCCAGACGCAGGGGAATGGCGCCGAAGCTGTCGATCAGCAGGCGTGGGAATGCGGGAGCCATTGCGACAGGATCGTGAGGTGCGCCCATCAGTACGGGGCAATTCCACTGCGCGCTCAATGCCCGCGTGACCTGCTCCTCATCGACCGCTTTTTGCCGGATCAGCCACTCTCCCAGTCTGCCGGTGCCTGCTTTTCGCTGTGCTTCCAGCGCTTTTCGGAGCTGCTCCTGGCTTATGACGCCTCGGGAGAGCAGAACCAGTCCGAGCGGCACGCGGTGCTGGTGCACCACCCTGGAAGAGCTTTGAACATTTGGCTCTCCCGCTTCACGCGAAATAGCGGCTTGCGCAATCTGCTGCATGCACGCGTGGCTGCAGGCCCATTTCCCTTCAAGAACGGGGCTTTGACGGCCGCGCCAGAGCTTCATCCATCCGCTTCTGCACTTGGCATTGCCGCATTGCGGAAAAAGTGCGGAAGCCATCTTTGCACGCTCGAGGAGGTCCGACAAATCGCCGCGGGCGGCAACACGGTCCGTCACGGCTCTTTTCATGGCGCTCTGCAAATCTTCGCTGCTTAACGGCCGCTTCATCAGAACAGGCATCGAATGCTCTCCAGTGATTTTCTTGGCTCGGCCACCTCGGTGACGCGCAACCCGAAGTTTCCGTTGACGAGAACCACCTCGCCGCGAGCCACAATCTTGTCTCCTACAATGAGGTCCACTGGATCAGAGACATGCCGCTCCAGTTGCACCACGTCGCCCGGGCCAAGTTCCAATACCTCGCTCAGCGGCATTTCCTTTGAGCCAAACCGCAGCGAAGCTTCGAGCTCGACGTCCAGCAGCAGCTCGACCCCGCGCGCTGGGAGGTTGGCAACGGGCGTATTTTCGCGCGGCTTTTTCTCAACTGCAGGCTTCGTTTCATCGTCAAATGCAACCCGGACCGAAGTATCGCCGAAGCGCATTTCATAGACTGCCGGCGTGATCCCAACCGGATGCGGCGACTCACGAATGGCAAGAACCGATACGGCTACACCCGAGTTCCTGGCCACCGTCTTCGCGGCGCGTTCCGCAACCTGCCGGATGATGCCTTGCCAAAGCGCTGCATCGCGCTGGCGGTCCTGCTCATCGGGCGTGACACGGGCTGCGACGAACAGCCGGGCCAGAGCTTCGGCGTCGGCCATAACCCAGAAGCTTCCGCGAAACCCTCCCTGTAGCTCGACCTGCAGGGAGATCGTATCTTTCGTCTCTGGCAATACGTCGACAGCGATGAGCTTCACAGTTCCGGCCAGCTCCTGGCTCAAGCCCATCGGAGCCTCTAACAACCACGCGTCAAGAAAAGTTTTCATCCGACCTCCGATTCTCGATTTCGGTTTTATGCGTTTGCCGCGGCTGCCGCTGCGACCTGCACCAGATGCGCGCAGCGCTGCTCTTCATGACTCACCGGATATCCCTCAAATAACGGAATACCGGCAATGCGCAACTCCGCCGGCCGGGAAGCAACCATGGGCAGCTTTAAAATCTTGCCCTCATACAGGTCTTCGAGTTCCCGCCCGGCAATGCTCACCGGGGGGATCTGCAGCGCGGCGCCAACCTTCACCAGCCCGACACGCTCCTGCATACGCTCGCGGGTCTCGGGCGAATGACGGTGCTGGCGGCTCCAGTCCCCAACCAGACGGCGCAGTACGGTATTTGAAACGACTGCCGGAAACGCCAGATTCAACATGCCGCTGGCTCCGGGCATACGCACTTCAAAGCTCAAGCAAAGCGTCTTCTCCGACACCGGCATGACACGCGCAATCTGCGTATGGAGCTGTCTGCGCTCGAAGGTGAAGGTCAGGCCGACGGGCTGCCATGCGGCGCTAAGCTCGCGGCAGATGACCTCAGCCACGCTGGTAAGAATCGACTCTTCGATATCCGTCAGCTCGCGCACGCGGTCCGGCTTTCCTTCGCCGCCCAGCAGCAGATCGATCATCGGCGGGGCCAGGGCAAGATCCAGCTGCAGGACGGAGAGCGCGCGCAACGGCTCAAGGCGAACCGAGCTGACATAGGCAAGGTCGGGAATGCGCAGCATGAATTCGTTGAATGGCATCTGCTCGGCGGAAACCAGGTTCACATGAAAACGGCTGCGCAGCCAGACCCCGAGATTGTGCGTGAGGTTGCGGGCAAAGATGTCATTCAACAGGCTGATGGCGCGCAGCTGCTCGTTGCTGATCTGCCCGGCGCGGGAAAAGCTGTAGGGCTGCACCCGCGCGCGCGTCTCCTGGGATGCCGCCTGCGATCGCGCACGCGCGGCCTGAAATAACGCGTCGATTTCATCCTGCTTCAGACTCTTTTCCATGCTAGCTCCAGATCACTCCTTGACCGATGGCATTTTGCGTGGGTTTGTGCGCTTACCGCCTGGCCTGCTTTTGTCCGATCTCGCGGCCAGATCCGCCAGCATGCTGCGCAGGTGCAGAACCGCCGAGGCATGAATCTGCGAGACGCGCGACTCAACTACGCCCAGGGTGAGACCGATTTCTTTCATCGTCATCTCTTCGTAGTAATAGAGCGTCATCACCAGCCGCTCGCGTTCGGGAAGATCGCCGATCGCGTCGGCGAGCCGCTGCCGCATCTCACCTTGCAGGCAACGGAAGAGCGGGTCGTCCTCAGGCCGATTGGGCACATAGGCGAGCTCTTCCTCCCCCGAGTCTTCTGACCGTTCCAGATGCAGCGTGCCAATCTCAAGCCCCTTCAGCTCTCCCAGCAATTGCTGATAGTCGCCTAACTCCATCTGCAATTCGCCGGCAATCTCCTGCTCGGAGGGCGAGCGCCCCAGCTGCGCTGTGAGCGCGCGAATCGCCTGTTCGATGGCGCGTCCTTTGCGACGCAGATCGCGCGGGCTCCAGTCGAGCGTCCGCAGGCTATCGAGAATCGCGCCACGGATGCGAAACTGCGCATAGCTGCGAAACTGTACCTTCTTCGCCGGATCGAACTTCTGGAAGGCATCCATCAGCCCCAGCACACCGGCGCTGACCAGCTCTTCCATCTCGACATGCTGCGGAAGGCGCTCGTGGATGCGCCGCGCGATGTAACGCACGATCGGCAGGTGCTCGACCATGAGACGTTCTTCTTCCGGGGTAAAGCAGGCGCCGGTCGCGGCTTCGGGGTACGTAACCTTTTTCTCGGTGGGACGCTTCTGCCGCTGTTCCGTTTCACAGGGTTTAGTCAAAGACATCACCAAAGCTCTCTGTCTGGACTCTTCCTCTATTGCTGGCCGATCTTCGATAGATCCCATGTTCTGCATATTGTTTTCACTCGGACCTTCATCCATATCCGTTTTCTTCGTTTTCATTCCGCAACAAACAACTTCCAGATCGAGGGAGAAAAATTCCGCCTACCGCACCACGCCAATCGACCGCACCCGCACATCTGGCGGAATCTCTGCCGGAGAAATCACAACCACTCTCGGCAGAATCGGCTCCAGCCAGCGGCGAAGGTAGAAGCGCGCCGGACTCGGACAGAGGAGCACAGGAAGGGCCATCGAGGATTGTGGTCCGATTAGCTGCTTCACAGAATCGACGAAGCGCTTGAGCCACGGAGTGCGCTGTGCGCGTCCGTCCATCAACATGCGCGCGCCTGCTTCTCCCTGGAGCGATTCCAGCAGCTCTTCTTCGAAGGCCGGGTCCATCTGGAGAATGCGCAGGCTGCCGTCACTCTCGAGAAGTGGCTGCACGATACGCCGCCCCAGCGCGTGGCGCACGGCTTCGACCATGTGCGGCAGGCTTTTATTGACGGCAGCGGTTTCGATCAGCACGTCGAGAATCGCGCCAAGGTCGCGGATCGAGACCTGCTCGCGCAGCAACTGCTGCAGGACTTTCTGCACTTCGCCGAGCGTCAGGATCTTCGGCACCAGCTCTTCGACAAGCTTCGGATGAGATTCGTTCAGCGTGTCCAGCAGACGCTTCGTCTCCGCACGCCCCAGCAATTCATGCGCATGCTGGCGAATCATCTCGGCCAGATGCGTGCTGATCGCGGTCACCGTATCGACGACCGAATAGCCGGCGGCAATCGCCTGGCTTTCGAGCGATGGCGAGATCCAGCGGGCCGGAACCTGAAAGGCCGGCTCCTGTGTCTGCCTTCCCGGCAGCGGATGCGCGTCAGACTCAGCGCTGACTGCCAGCAGCGCATTTCCTTCTGTCTGCCAGCGGCCAATCTCCATGCCACGCAAAGAAAACACATATTCGCGCGGTCGCAGGCGCAAATTGTCCGAGATATGAATGGGAGGCACAAGAAAACCAAGCTCAGTTGCCAGATGCTTCCGCAGTGCGCGCACGCGCGCCAGCATCTGGCCGCCCTGCTTCTCATCGACCAGCGGTATCAGCTGGAAGCCAATTTCGAGGCTCAGGTCATCTACCTTGAGCAGTGTGGCGATGTTCTCCGCCTGCACTTTATCTGCTTGTTTGCGTTCCGGCTCTGCAGCTGCTTCCTCTGCGGGTCTGCGCGAAATCTGCCAGCCGAGATACCCCAGGCCCAACGCTGGCAGCAGGAAGGCAAATTTCGGAAGCCCCGGCACAAGGCAGAGCGCGCCAAGCACACCGCTGGCAATATACAGGGTTGTGCCACGGCGGAAAAGTTGCGTGCCCAGGTCCGCCGTCAATCCATTGGCGGAGTTCGCGCGCGTCAGCACCATGCCTCCCGCCACCGACACGAGCAGAGACGGAATCAAGGTCACCAGCCCATCTCCGACGGTAAGAACGGTATAGGTCTTTACCGCGTCAGCAAGCGCGACGCCCTGCTGCAGCACGCCAATCAGCAATCCGGCAACGATGTTGATCGCGGTGATGAGAATCGTCGCCAGCGCATCGCGCTGATTGAACCGCGCGGCACCATCCATCGCTCCGTAAAACTCCGCTTCCTGGGCAATCGCCTGTCTTCGCTTTCTCGCCGCTGCCTCATCGATCAGGCCCGCATTCAGATCGGCGTCGATCGCCATCTGCTTTCCGGGCAGCGCGTCAAGCGTGAAACGCGCCGTCACCTCCGCCGTGCGCACCGCGCCGTGGCTGACGACGAGAAACTGAATGGCAATCAGCGCAAGAAATAGCACGAAGCCCACAACATAATTGCCGCCTACGACAAACTGGCCAAAGGCCTCAATGACACTGCCCGCCGCCGCCGTGCCCTCGCCGCCGTGCAGCAGAATGCGGCGGCTGGAAGCAATATTCAGAGATAACCGGAAGAGCGTGAGCAGCAGAAGCAGGCTGGGAAAGACGGAGAAGTCGACCGCACGCCGAACCTGCACCGCCGAGAGAAAGACCAGCACAGAAGCGGAAAAGGAGCAGGCCAGCAAAAGATCGAGCACAAACGAAGGTACGGGAATCAGCATCACGAAGATAACGCTGATTGCGCCGACCGGCAGCGAGAGGTCCTTGCCGAGCTTCAGCAGTCGGCTGGCAAGGCTCTCCGCCGCGGTGCTGGTCGCTGAAGACGCGGGAACAACCGCGGTAGAACTCATGGCATCTCCTTGGCAGGCGTCGAAACCGGTTTGACGGATGCAGCGTTTTTCTGACTCTTATCCGCTTGCGCCTGCTCGACTGCGCGCTGGCGGCGGACCTTTTCTTCCACCTGTTTGCGATAGAGATAGGCAAGAATCGCGGCGACCGCGGCATATAGATCGACAGGAATTGACTGACCTTCGGCGACCGAACGATAGAGAGAGCGCGCCAGCGGCGGGTTCTCGACAATGGGCACGCCTGCCCAGCGGGCCTCGCTCTTGATCTGCTCGGCCAGCAGATTACGTCCCTTGGCCAGGACCTTCGGCGGCTCCATCGTTTCAAAGTCGAAGCTCAAAGCAACCGCATAATGTGTTGGATTGGTGATGACAACCGTGGCGCGCTTTACGTCTGCCTTCAATTTGCGGCGGCGCATCTGGCGCTGCAGACCGCGAATGCGGCTGCGCATCTGCGGACTGCCTTCGGTCTCTTTCATCTCTTCGCGGATCTCCTGCTTGCTCATCCGCATGCGGTCTTCCCAGCTGCGCCACTGCACGATGTAATCGACCGCCGACCAGGCAACGAGGATCCACGCGGTGTCCAGGAGAAGATCGTATGCCGACGAAAACATCACCGGCAGGTGCGCGATGCTCATCGCCGGCAGACTCGTCTGGCCCTCGATCTTGTGAATGCCCAGGATAATAATCGCCCCGGCAGGCAACAGAGACTTGGTCAGGCGCGACGCCCCTTGCAACGAGAAGATGTTCTTGATGTTGGTCGCAGGATTGAGACGGGAAAACTTCGGTTGCAGCGCCTCAGCAGAAAACTGCACGCCTCCGCCCTGCGCCACGGCAACCAGTAATGCGGCTCCGGCGACGGCCAGCGCTAAAAACAGGAGAGGCGACAAGGCAATCAGCGCAACATGGCGGAGCGCGAGTGCCGTCTGCATCACCTGATCGTCATGCCAGACAGAAGGAGAGCCAAGCGCGAGCACCTGGGTCATGAGGCCGCTCCACATCGACGCCCAGTGCGATGCAACGCCGCCGAGAACCAATACACCAGCCAGCATCCCGAAGGCCGCCGTCAGTTCGCGGCTGCGGACGCGGTCTCCCTGCTGCTGCGCCTTCTGCCTGCGCCGCGGCGTCGCCCGCTCTGTGCGCTCGCCGCTCATGCGTGACCCGCTCCATGCCGCAGCATGCCTTCGGCAACGTCAAGCAGCCGGTCAAAGTGGCTCTCGATGAATCGCGGCCAGAGCGCAAGCGACCCGAGCAGAATCACGTAGCCGGTAATCGTCTTGGCCGGAACCGTAATCGCCATGACCGGAAGCTGCGGAGACATCTTGCCCACCATGGCGACGGCAACTTCGACCAGCATCGTCGCCGCCATCGCCGGAGCTGCCAGTTGCAGTGCGGCGAAGAAGATGCCGCTCGCCATCTGTACCAGGGCGAGCGCGTGTTGCCCGTCAAGAAAGAATCCGCCCAATGGAGCTTCGGCGAAACTGCGAATCAGAGCAGCCAGCATGGTTCGATCCAGACCTGACACGAGAAGCACGGTTGTGCCCATCAGCGAGAACATCTGCGCCAGCAGCGGCGTCTGCACCTCGGAATTAGGATCGAGCAGGTTCGCCAGCGAGAAACTGAATTGCACGCCCAGCACCTGCCCCGCGAAGAGCAACACCTCATTCAGCAGGCTTAGCGAGAAGCCGAAGACCAGTCCGGCGCCAACCTCACCGAGCAACGGAAGCATGCCCAACTCCACCTGCGCCATCGGAAGCGACGCCACAACAGGGACGAGCAAAACCGCGACCGCAAAGACAAAGACTGCCTTGATCTGCTTGGGAATGGCCTGCGAAGAGAAAAATGGGGCGGAGACCATCATGCTGCTCAGGCGCACCATGGCCAGTACGAGGGCCGAGAGGTAGTGACCCCAATCCAGATTGCCGCGCGTAAAAATCTCTTCCATCGCCTCAGCCGATGTACCGGTGAAAATCATTCAGGAGCGTCACGGTGAAGAAGATCATGCGGCGCAGGAACCACGGCAATCCGACCAGCATGACGATCGCAACAATCAGCAGCCGTGGAACCGTGCTCAGGGTCTGGTCCTGCAGCGACGTGAGCGTCTGAAAGAGACTCAGCACGAAACTTGTCACCGCCGCGAGCAGCAGAATAGGAGCGCTTATAATGAGCGCCTCTTTCAAAAGATGCCGCATCAGCTCCGCCACCTGATCAGGACCCACCGCATCTCTCCTTTCGTCAGCAGTTCTTCAAAAACTCTTGAGCAGTGACCCGGCCAACAGGTGCCAGCCATCCACCATAACGAACAGCAGAATCTTGAGCGGCGTCGACACCACGACCGGAGGCAGCTGAAACATGCCGATCGAAGTCGTGATCGAAGCGATCACCATGTCGATCAGCAGAAAGGGAAGAAAGAGCACAGCGCCGATGACAAAGCCTGCTTTCAATTCGGAGAGCATGTAAGCGGGCACAATCACGCGCAAGGGAAGATCGTCCGGCGTCTTGGGACGCGCGATCATCGACGCCGAGCTGAACAGCGCCAGGTCCTTCTCGCGCGCGTACTTCAGCATGAAATGCTTCGGCGGCTCGATGCCGCGCTCAATCGCCTCGATTCCGGAGATCTGTCCCTGGCGGAAGGGCTCTACCGCCTGCTGATCGACAGCCATCAATACCGGCTGCATGAGAAACCACGTCATCATCAGGCCCAGTCCCATCAGCACCTGATTGCTGGGCGCGGTCTGCGTGCCCAGTGCCTGCCGCAGGAAATGAAAAACAACCAGCAGACGTACCATCGGCGTCATCGAAAGCACGATGGCCGGCAGCAGCGTAATCAGCGTCAGCGAGAAGACAATAGTCCAGGGCACGCCATTGTTGTTGGTCAGGTGCTGCTCCATCCCGGACAATGGGCCGGGCAGCGGCAGCAGCTTCGGCGCCTTGGCGAAATAGAATGCAAGCGCCATCACAGGAGCGGCTCGCGTTTCTGCATTCGAGACACAGACGCCTTCTTCGCACTCGCCATCCGCACTGGCTTCGTCGGTGAGACTTCCACAACCGACACAATCGCATCCGCACCTGCCGCGATTAGAAATTCCTGCTCCCGGCAACTCACCAGGTAGAGCATCTTCTTCGGGCCAAGCGAAAGCTTTTCCTCAACGCGGAGCGCCTTGTCCGCGCCCGCCTGCGTCCTTCCCAAAGAGCGGAGTGCCGCAAAAACACATCCGATTGCGGACAAAGTGCGGCCGCAATAGCCCGCGAACGGAGTCGCAGCCCCTTGTTCCATGCTTTTACCGCGCATTGCCAATTCCATTTCCATTCGCGCCACCTACACCAGCCGCGTCACGCGCACGGCCAGCTTCTGGTCCACCACTTCGAATTCGGTCCACACCAGATGCACTCCCCCTGACCACAAGGGAAGATCTTCGGTGTGCGGCCATGCCGACTCAATCACCTGACCCTTTTCGAGCGACAGGAGATTCTGGACGCGAAAGGATGGAAGCGGCACCCGCAGGTCCAACTGCAGGGGCAGCTTGGCCGCAAGCGCTGAAAGAGAGACTCGGACAGACTCCGGCGCGGTAAGACTCTCGGGCTCCTGCGTGACGGAGAGAACAGAGCTCACTTCGCTCGCAGTCTGCGGCGGTTCCTTGACTTCAGAGGGTGTCGGGGATTCTGGCGTCATGCCAGGAGAAGGTGCAACTGGATGACCTGAATTGGAACAAGGAGATTAGAGAATTCTTAGAAATTTGAGCGGCCAGATCAGGTGTCCCCACTGCCCTGGCCGCTCATTTCTAGTGAATCATGTTGATGGTTTCCTGCGTCACCGTATCGAAGGTCGTGATCGCCTTCGAGTTCGCCTCAAAGGCGCGCTGCGCGACAATCAGGTCCGAGAACTGGGTCGAGATATCGACATTCGATCCCTCGACTGCCTGGTCCTGAATGGTGCCACGGCCGTTTGATCCGGCAGTGCCGACTGTCGCCTGCCCCGAAGCCAGGGTCGTCTGGTAATTGTTATCACCCAGCCGCGTCAATCCCTGCTCGTTGGTGATGCTAGCGACGGCAAGCTGGCCAATGACCTGGGTCTGATTGTTGCTGTAAGAGGCTGAGACCACACCGTTCGAATCAATGGTAAAGCTCTGATATTGCCCGCTGGCATAGCCGTCCTGGTTTGTGGTCGCAACGCCAGAGCCGGCAGCCACCTGATCGATGGTCGGATTGTTGTTCGAGTCATACAGGTTCCAGTTGAAATTCATGTTCGCAGCGCCATCGGAAAGTCCGGTGAATTGAATTCCGGCAACATTCGCGGCAGGAGTAATGAGATTGCCGTTCGAATCAAACGTAAGCGTGCCCACAGTATTGGCGCTGCTGCCGGTTGCGTTGCCTGCCGGCAAAGAAATGTTGTAGCTCCATGTGTTTGTCCCGGTCTTCTGAAAATCGACCGTTGCCAGTTGCGGCTCGCCCAGCGAATCGTAGAGGGTGATCTGTCCCTGCGTGGAGGTGCCGACCGCAGCCGAAGCATCGAGGTTTGCCGTCAAAGACATATTGGCGGTCGCCTGTGGCTGTTCCACTTGTCCAACAGGAATCTGGATCGGAACCAGGGGAGCATTCGTGTTAGGAGCTCCATTCGCTGCCGGATACCCCATCACCTGCTGGCCGCCCTGGGTCAAGAGTTGACCATCGGAGCTGATGACAAAATTGCCGGCGCGCGTGTACTCCTGCACGTTGCCATCCTGGACCACGAAGAACCCGTCTCCGTTCAGCGCAACATCCTGCGACTCGCCTGTCGCCGGGTTCGCCGTGCCGGTGGAGAAGTCGGTGGTGATGGCGCCGACCTGGGTGCCCGCGCCCACCTGCTCGGGGTCGCCCGAGCCGCTCTCTCCGACTTGCTGGTAGAACAGATCGCTGAACTGCACGTCCTGGCTCTTGTACGCCACGGTATTCATGTTGGAAAGGTTGTTGGCAATGGTGTTGAGCGCCGTGTTATCGGCTTCAAGACCCGAAAGTGGGATAAAAAACGATGGCATATCTCCTCCGCATCCTTGTATAGCGTTACGATTGATGAACTGCTGTCCTGAACGACTCGGCGGCCTGCGCCGCCGCATTCGCGTTGTGCCCTGCGGTGTTCACATCCGTAGGCTCCGTGCTCGCCGGCTGCGGGTGCCTGGCAGCCAGCGATGTCGCCAGCCGGCTGGCCGCACTGATGGCTTGCGACGAAGCATTCGATCTGGCATCGCTGTTTGAGCTTGAGCCAGAGTTCGAGGTCGAACTCGATCCATCCAGATCCTGGTTGATCTGAATCAGCTGCTGCAAGCTGTTTATCTGCACAAGCTGATCGATATAGGCGTTGGGATCCGTATCCGCGGTCGGATCCTGGTTTTTCATCTCCGCCACCAGCAGCGTAAGAAAATCATTGGCGGTGATGGTCGTGTCGCTGTTATCGCTGCTCGAGGAACTCGAGCTGCCGCTCGTTCCTGAAGAACTATCGAGCGCCGTAACAGGCGACATGGTCGGATGGTGTAATGGCTGCATCCCTTCTCCCTCCTCTTCGTGGTGCTTAAGCCCGGACGCTGATGTACGAGGCGCTATGCGCCTGTGGATCACCTTCGTCAGTGGTTTCACTTTTTGCGGCGTGGCTGCTGCTATCCGCACCAACACTTTGCTGCCCGGATATCTGCTGATGATCGGCGTTCGAGCCGGGCTGTGATTGTCCTCCGCCGCCGAAGCCACCCTGCGCCTCTCCCTGCGTGTTCACGTGCAGGCTGTGCACAGAGACATTGCGGTCGGTGAGATACTGTGTAATCGCCGATGCCTGCACAGACAGGCTTGCATGTGCTGCGGCAGAGGACGCTGTCAGCGTCGCGCTGACGTGCCCGGCCGAAGATGCCGTCTGCACTTCGACCCATCCCAGCGACGGGTCGCGCAGCCCGACGGCGATCTGATGGGGGCTGCTGTGCAGTAGTGAGGCTGGCGCTTCGGCCGCATCGAGATGCTGAAACGCATTGGTGTCGAGCTGGGCGCTCCCCTGCCTGGCGCTCAACGCCCCCGCTTCGGCCGGACGCTGCACCGACGCGATGCCCACAACACCGATGTCCGTCCGGGTTTGATCTGTCGAAGGGGCACTCGAACCCGAATGAGAAGCCAGAGCCAGTCCACGCAAGCCGCTATTGGCTGGATTTTCCTGCGCTCTCTTCGTCGAGGCTGTTCCGGGCGACCGAGAAACTGAAGGCGCCATGGCCTCTGCGGGGATTGCATCCGCATGACGCGGAGCACTTTGTAAGCCGGATGGACAATTCGCCTCAAGCCGCGAAGACTCGCGACCTGCCTGAGATTCATTCATGGGAGTTTGTTTGGGATACTCAGATAGGTGAGGCATGACAGAAGCAACTTGGGGCTGGTTCTGCGGCAGCGCTTTCTCGTGCTGAAGCAGAACGGTGCCGGAGCTGTCCTTGGCCAAAGCCCCATTTCCCAATGTGACGGACGATGAAGTTCCGGCATCGGGTCTCACCGTCGGCAGCAGTTCTTCTCTTTGGATTTCAAGACCCTGAGTCGGCTGCGTTAAAGACGACCCCGCTGGAATTGGCAACCAGACAGGGCGGCGCAGAGGCTCTTCCGGTGCCACAGTCTGCAAGCTCGGGGCCACCACGAGAGGCACAGGGACAACGACCGCGGCGGCTTGAGCGAAGCTGCCTTCGCTCAAGCCCGGCTTCTTTGTCGGAGCAAAGGAAGGCGTATCGCTCAGCGTGCGCTTCCGAGCCGGCTTCGTCTCGCTTTTCGTGTTTGGTGAAGCGCCGGACAGCGCTCCCTCCGTATTCTTCTCTTGATGAGAGAATGTGGCCGCCAGAGGTGCTGGGTCTGTCTGCGCCTTCACCGCCAGGGTACCCGCAACCAGCGCCTTTTCTTCGTCACTTCCAGCCGCGATCGCAGACTTTTCCTCTGGTGTGCGCACCGCCTCCACCGAGTGCTCCAGAAGTACGGTGCCAAACGTATGCGCCTGTCCCGTCTTCGGCAATACGCTTTCACCCATGCCGTCCAGGAGGCTCAAGGAAGCGTTGTGGCCGGCGCCTTGTGTGCCGGTGGTGCCGGTTGCCCCTGCAGGAACTTGCACGATTCAGTCTCCTGCGTAATTCCCTGCAGTATCCTTGCCAGAGTTGAGGGGGCAGCGTTAGAGAAATCTCAGACTGCACCGCTCTTGGCAGTGCCCTTAGGCCGGATTCGCTGCCCGAACCAGTCGTCCAGCTCGCGTTGCTCCCGGCGCCCCTGTTCGACCACAGCCGCGGCTGCCTGCGCCTCAATCACACTCTCCACCTGGCGGCATTCCTTGCGGCGCTCCAGATATTCAGCCTTCGCTACCTCGACCACAGCAGTCTTTCGCCGGCACTCCTTTTCGAGCAGATCCTCTTCCCACCCCACCCATGCGCGCAGCGCCTCCGCCTCCAGCCACTCCCCGCGCCGGTCACGGACCATCGACGTGAAGCTCTCCCGGCGCAATGCCTGACCATTCTGTTGCGCGCGGGTGACTGCCCGTTCCACCTGCGCCAGTTCCTGCAGACGCATCTCGAGTTCGATTCGGCTGACATCTGCCACCAGGGATCGCAATCGCAGCAGACGATCCAAAGGATGCTTCTGCGAAGATCGCCGCATGGCTAGACCATCGCCGCAAGGCTCTGAATCGCATTCGATGCCTGCTCAAAGCGAACATCTTCATGCGCCTGCTGCACCAGAAATTCGCGCAGCAGGGGCCGCGACTGTATCGCCCGGTCAAGATCGCTGTCCGCACCCGGCTTGTACGCGCCAATCCGGATCAGGTCTTCAGACCTTGCATAGACGGCGAGCATCCGCCGCATCAGCGCTGCGGCGGACTTGTGCTCATCAGTAATAATGGCCGGCATGAGACGGCTGACCGAATCCAGAATCTGAATCGGTGGATACCACCCTTCGGCAGCCAGATCACGCGAGAGGAAGATATGCCCGTCGAGAAACGACCGCGCAGCATCGACGATCGGCTCCTGCTGATCGTCCCCTTCCATTAGAACGGTGTAGAAGGCGGTGATGCTTCCCTTGCGAAACTGCCCGGCTCGCTCGACCAGCCGCGCCAGACGACTGAAAACCGACGGCGTATATCCCTTGGCCGTCGGAGGTTCGCCCGCTGCCAGACCGATCTCCCGCGCCGCCATGGCAAAGCGCGTCAGCGAGTCGAGCACCAAAAGCACATGCTTGCCCTGATGCGCAAAGTATTCCGCCACTGCCGTCGCCGATAGAGCCGCCCGCAGCCGCAACAGCGGAGACTGGTCGGAAGTCGATACCAGCACCACCGACCGCTTTCGTCCCTCCGGCCCGAGGCTGTCTTCCAGAAATTCGCCCACCTCGCGACCGCGCTCGCCCACCAGTCCCACCACGATGATGTCCGCCTCGCTGTTGCGTGTCATCATGCCGATCAGCGTGCTCTTGCCCACGCCCGAGCCGCCGAAGATGCCGATGCGCTGCCCTCGTCCCACGGTCAGCATGCCGTCGATCGAGCGAATTCCCGTTCCCAGCGGTTGCCGTATCGGAACACGCTCCAGCGGATTGGGCACGCTGCGATCGAGCGAAACCGCCACGCGCGTTACCGGCCGGGGGCCATCATCGATCGGCTGGCCGGAGGCGTTCAGCACCCGCCCGATCAAACCATCGCCTGCCTCAAGATAAGGAAGCGTGCCCAGAGCCGACACCTTGTCGCCAAAGCGAATGCCTTCGGTGCTCTCAAGCGGCATCGAAAGAACATTGCTGCCACGGAAACCAATCACCTCCGCCAGATGCGGCTGGCCATTGCCGTCCAATATCTCGCAGCACTCGCCGACTGAACACAATGGTCCCGAGGACTCAATTGTCTGGCCCACCGCTTCAAGGACGCGCCCCTGCCAGCGCCAGGTCGAGCGCTGCCTGAGGCGCGAGAAGTATGTCGCCAGCAACTCCATGCCTTCAGACTTCTTCCAACTTCGTTCCGGCTTTGAACTCGCCGCGCCGCGCCGGCTCTCTGTGCTCCAGCAGATCAAAGAATCCGCGCTCGATCTCCGCCAGCTGCGCCTTTACTCCTAGATCGACACTGCCAAGATGCGTCTCGAGCGTGCACTCGCCAGGCTGCAGAGCATCGTCGGCCACAAGCTGTGGACGCAGCGGCAGATTCGGCATCAGATGAATCATCTCGCTCCACAGCTGGA
>Ga0335073_10001311_pt1 | contig 33289 bp, 25 predicted proteins | sample Lox_Sample_22_FD_207093 | JGI IMG/M metagenome (GOLD analysis project Ga0335073, IMG submission 207093) | Soil microbial communities from Loxahatchee National Wildlife Refuge, Florida, United States - Lox_Sample_2.2 | ecosystem: Environmental > Terrestrial > Soil > Wetlands | place: USA... | reverse complement strand
CGGCGCAGCGCGAGTAGCCGCCGGCACAACCAGAGCACCGAACCGGGATCGCTGACCTGATCCGCGACGTTCACCGCGGCAGGGCCGATCGGCAGCCACGGCTGCGCAGCGCTGAAGCCGCCGCCAGCGGAGCTGTCCCATCGCATCGGCGTCCGGGCTCGGTCGCGGTTGCCCTGCGGATTCTCCCCGCCGAGCGTCATGAGGTCGCGCTGCAACCGGGCCGGAACATCGACGTCGGTCATGCCGATCTCGTCGCCGTAATACAGCACGACCGCGCCGGGTAGCGTCGCCAGCACCAGCAGCGCCAGCCTGGTCTTGCGTTCGTCCCCTCCGCACCAGCGAGAGGGGAACCGGCCGATGTCATGATTGGAGCCGGTCCATACCGGGCATGCGTCCGGCGGCAGTGCGGCAAGCGTATCCGTGACGACTGTGGCCAGGCCCGGCTCGCTGAAGTCGGCAAAGGCCGCCGGGAAATTGAATGCGAGCTGCAGTTCGTCGTCGTCCCCGTAATACGACGCCAGCCTGTCCAGGTCCCCGACCCAGGTCTCGCCGAGCAGCAGTCGCGGCGGCGAGTAGCTTTCGGCGATCTTGCGCCAGTCGCGATAGACGCTGTGCGTTTCGGGGCGGTTAGCGTTGTAGACCGGCCGCAGCCCGAAGCGTCCGTCCATCGTGCCGCTGCCCGGTGGTAGCGGCGGGTTATCCCGCAGTTCGGCGTCCTTGTAGAGGCCGTGTGCGACGTCGATACGGAAGCCCGCTATCCCGTGGTCGAACCAGAACCTGAGGATCTCGCGGAACTCCGCGTGCACTGACGGCAGCCACCAGTTCAGGTCAGGCTGGCCCGGCAGGAAATTGTGCAGGTAGTACTGGCTGGTCCCGGCGTCCCAGTGCCAGGCGGGCTGTCCGGTGGCATCAAGCCAGTTGTTCGGCGGCCCGCCGCTGCGGGCCGGATCTGCCCATACGTAGTAATCGCGGTGCTCGGCGTCGCGAGCCGAGACAGCGTCGAGGAACCACGGATGGGCCGAGCTGGTGTGGTTGGGGACCAGGTCCAGTAGCACCCTTATGCCCCGCTCGGCAGCTGCGGTGACCAGCGCGTCCAGGTCGCCGAGAGTCCCGAGCTCGGGATGCACGGCGGTGTAATCGCTGACGTCATAGCCCCAGTCCTGGTCTGGCGACGGCATTGTCGGAGAGAGCCAGACGCCATCCACGCCCAGCCAGGCGAGATGGTCGAGCTGCTCGATGATGCCGCCCAGATCGCCGTACCCGTCCCCGTTGCTGTCGCGCCAGGACCGGACATACAACTGGTAAAGCACAGCACCGTGCCACCATGGGCGCTCGGCCACGGTTGTATCCCTTCTACGGCAGTCGGATCGCCAGGAACGCGGTCAGGTCCAGATTGCCGCACCGGAGTCAGGATCGAAGAACTGGATCCCGTCCGTGTCGATGGCAAAGTTCAGCCGGTCACCTGCCTTGGCTGGCGTCCTCGGATCAACTCGCGCGACACCCTCGCCGGAGATGGTCGCGGCCTCGGCGTCCGCTGCGTGCGCGCCCTCAGCGACTACTCGTTTGGCGTCGATGGTGAAGTGGATAACCAACTCCGATCCGAGCGCCTCGACGAGGTCCACATCTCCTGTCAGGACCGGTCCGGTCAGGCCGGCCTGGGCCGCGGGCAGGTGCTCGGGGCGCAGCCCGACGACGACCGTCTTCCCTGCGTAGGAAGCCAGGCCGGAGTGCGCGACCGTCACCGCGCCGGGAAGGTCAATCTGCTGTGATCCCAGCCTGACGGACCGGCCTCCGTCGCCGACCGTGCCCTCGTACAGGTTCATGGCAGGCGAGCCGATGAACGCGGCTACGAAGATGTTGTCCGGCCGGTCGTAGAGCACCTGCGGGTTGTCGCACTGCTGCAGCACCCCGGCCCGCATCACCGCGACCCTGTCGCCCATCGTCATGGCCTCGATCTGATCGTGGGTGACGTAGACAGTTGCCACGCCGATCCGGCGCTGGATCCGCGACACCTCCGCGCGCATCTGCACCCGCAGTTTGGCGTCCAGGTTCGAAAGCGGCTCGTCCATCAGGAACACCGATGGTTCACGGACGATCGCGCGGCCCATCGCAACCCGCTGCCGCTGGCCACCGGACAGCTGACCAGGCTTACGGTTCAGCCACTCGGTCAGCCCGAGGATCTCGGCCGTCTCCTTGACCTTGGCGTCGAGCTTGTCCTTTGGCAGCTTGCGCAGCTTGAGTGCAAACCCGATGTTCTCAGCGACCGTCATGTGCGGGTACAGCGCGTAGTTCTGAAACACCATGGCGATGTCACGCTCTTTAGGTGACAGGTCGTTCACCTCGCGCCCGCCGATGCGCATGATCCCGCTGCTGATGTCCTCAAGACCGGCCACCATGCGCAGTGCGGTCGTCTTGCCACAGCCGGACGGGCCGACCAGCACCATGAACTCGCCGTCAGCGACCTCCAGGCTTAGGTCGTGGACAGCGTGGAAGCCGTTCGGATAGACCTTGTTGACCTGGTCCATGCTCACCGTGGCCATGGCGTCTCCTTAGCCGGTTCGTTCGGGAGGTGTGCGAGGCGGCGCGGGGTCATCCCTTCACCGCGCCGGAGGTAAGGCCGGAAATCACGAACTTCCGGAAGATGAAGACGAGGATTCCGATCGGGACAGTGGCGATCACGGCCGCGGCGAAGATCTGCGCGAAGGGCGTGATGTCGATCGTCCCGAACAGGGAGACTCCGACTGGGATGGTTCGGAAGCTATTGGAAGAGTTGAAGGTGAGCGCCATCAGGAACTCGGTCCAGCAAGCGGTGAAGCAGAAGATGCCGGCGGTGAAGATGCCTGGCAGCGCCTGCGGCAGGATGATCGACCAGACCGTGCGCAGCGGCGAGGCGCCGTCGATCCTGCCGGTTTCTTCCATCTCCTTGGGGATGCCCAGCATGTAGTTGCGCAGGATCCAGATGGCGAACGGCAAGTTGAACGCGGTATAGGGGATGATCAGCGCCTGGAAGCTGTCCAGCCAGTGCAGGTGCTCCAGCAGGATGTAGAGCGGCGCGATGAGCGCAATCTCCGGGAATACCGAGATCATCAGCAACGCCACCAGCATCGGGAACTTGCCGCGCATCGGCAGCCGGCCGAGGGCGTACCCGGCCAGCGTTCCCAGGAACAGGACAAGCGCAGTGGCGATCAGCGTAACGATCAGCGAGTTGCGGAAGTAGATGCCGAAGTCATAGTCGACGAAGGCGGACTTGTAGTTGCTGAGGCTCAGCGGGTCCGGGAAGTATTGCGGCGGGTCGACGCCGATGTTCACCGGCGTCTTGAAGCTGGACGCTATCAGCCAGTAGAGCGGCAGGCCGATGAACAGCGCGACCAGGAACGTGGAGATGTTGACACCGTTGATGAACCGGTGCCACCCGGTTCGCTTGCGGTTGCGCATCAGGTGTTCTCCTTCCCGACCTGGACGCGGAATGTCCGTAGCGAGATCAGGCAGCCGATCAGCACGAGCAGGGCAGTGGTGCTGGCAACTGCGGCGCCGCCGCCGAAATCGAGGTTCTTGAACATGGCCTGGTAACCGAGGACTGCGAGCGAGGTGGTCGAGGTTCCCGGTCCGCCATTAGTGAGGACGAAGGGCAGGTCGAACAGCCCGAATGCCTGCAGCACGCGGAACATGACGGCAAGCGCCAGGGTGGGCCGTAGCAGCGGCAGGGTGACGTGCCAGAACGTGTACCAGCCGGAGGCGCCGTCGATCTCGGCCGCCTCATAGACATCGCCGGGCAGCATGACTAGGCCGGCCAGCACAATGATGGCCACGAACGGCGTGGTCTTCCAGATATCGGCCACCATCATCCCGATGATCGCTGGCGTGGGGGTGCCGAGCACGTCGGGATGACCGAGACCGACGGCTTGGAAGATGGCCTGCAGTACTCCGTAGGTCGGTTGATAGATATAGGCCCAGACTTCGGCGTTGATGACGGTGATCATCGACCACGGGATGAGCAGCAGAGCCATCATCCAGCCACGTCCGGCCGTCAGGCGCTCCAGCACAAGCGCGATCACGGTGCCGAGAACCAGTTCCACCAGCACCGTGACGACGGTGTAGAGGATCGTGAAGCCGAGGGCATAGCGCCAGACTGATGAATGGATGACCGCTGAGTAGTTGGCGCCGGTGATGCCGGTCATCTTGATCCCACCGCCGGACACCTGCACGTTCCGCAGGCTCATCACGATGGAGTACAGGATGGGAAAGATGGTCACGGCGGCCACGAAGATCAGGGCTGGCGCGGAGAACAGCCAGCCAAGCCTGGCCAGTTTCTTCCGGTTGACGTCAGGCCGGCCGGCCGGCGGGGCCACTACGGCTGCGGTCGGCTGCTCGGCAGCACTGGAGATAGTCGTCATGGGTCAGTCCTTTGGCTGCGGCCGGTACGAGAGGCGCGGCTGCGCTGATGACGCCATCCCGGGCCGGGGCGCCGCGCGCGACGGCCCGGGACAGCCCGAAGGTCAGAGACCGCCGCTGGCGGTGCTGGTGAGGGCGGCGCTCGCCTGCGACTGCGCATTTGCCAGACCCGCCGACGGCGAGACCGAGCCGGCCAGGATGGCATTCACGTTGGTGTAGATCGCGGTGCTGAGCGCCGGGTAGTTCGGCGTGCCGGCCGGCCGCGGCACCAGCCTGGTCTTGCCCACGATCGCGAGGACGGGGTTGGCCGCGACGACGGCGGCCGAAGTCCGCACCGACTCCACTGTCGGGATCTCGGAGTACTTCACCGCCAGGATGTCCTGGGCCTGCTGGCTGGACAGCCACTTGATGAAGGTGAGGTCGACGCCGATGTGCTTGCTATGCGGATTGATGTACATATTCCAGCCGCCGATGTTGGAGTAGCCCGGGTAGGACATTCCCTGGAATGTCGGCAGCGGTGCAACACCGACCTGGCTGGTGGTCAGCTTGGATGTCGCCGGGGTGGTGGCGTAGGAGTACGCGTAGTCCCAGTTGCGCAGGAAAACGGATTGCCCGGCGGCGAAGATGTCCATCGCCTGCGGCTCCTGGAACGTGGTGACGGATGCTGGCGTGACGCCAGAGGTAATCAGGCTGCGCATGAACGTGGCGGCCTTGAGCGCGGCCGGCGTGTCAAGGGTTGCCTTGCTGTAGCCGGAGTTGGTGACAGTGCCGCCAGCGTCGGTGAGGTACTCCATGAAGTCGCAGGTCAGGCCCTCATAGGAGTCGCCTTCCCAGACGAAGCCGTACTTGATGCCTGCCTTAGCCTGAACCTCCTTGGCGTCGCTCTCCAGCTGCTCCCAGGTGGTCGGTACTGCCAAGTGATACTTGGCCAGCAGGTCCTTGCGGTAGTAGAGGAAGCCCTGGTCCTCAAACAGCGGCGAGCCGTAGACCTGGCCCTTGTAGGTGGCGCCTTGGATTAGTCCGGGCGCGAATTTGGCGAAGTAGCTGGCCGGCAAGTACTTGGACAGTGGAACAGCCAGCTGGTGCGCGCCGAATTGGGCGGGCCAGATCACGTCGCCCATGAACACGTCGGGAGTGGCCGAGCCGCCGGAGATCTCGGTCGCCAGCGTGGCCCGGTTGGTGTCGGTCTCGGTGGACGCCGACACCAGCGTGACGTGGATCTTCGGGTAGGCCTTCTCGAATGCCTTGATCAGGACGTTCCGGACGTCGTTGGCGCCGACACCGACGATGGGACTGGCTGACCAGACGATCGTGCCTGACGTGCTGGAGCCGGTGCTGCTCGTCGAGGACGGGCTGCTGCTGCCGCAGGCGGCTAGGCCGACGGCGATAACGCCGGCGACGGCCGCGGCGCATAGCGTCGTCCGTGGCCGCGACCAGCGGTTCCGGCTGGGCAATACTCTTCGCATGGGTTCTCCTTCGATATGGCCTGATCGGTGATCAGCGGGCCGGCCGTTAATCGGAGCGGATGATCTGCCGGAGTTCTCCGGCGAGTTCGGTGAGCGTCGAGCGGACGGATGCTCGCTGCGCGAGCGCCTGGTGCACGGCGCTCGAAATGGCAAGGCTGAACTGGTTGTAGTTGACGATGGCGGGGCGCGGCCGGGCGGTCAGGATCGCCTGCTTGAGAACGGGCAGGAAGGGGAAGCGGCGGACCAGGGACGGCTGGCTGTACAGCGCGGTCCAGACCGGCGGCAACGCCGAGCGCAGCAGCACCTGCCGCTCGCTGCTCATGCTGGTGAGGAACTTGATGAACGCCAGCGCGGTGGCGGGATGCGGTGCGTAGGCGCTGATAGCCAGGTTGGCGCCGCCGAGTGTGCTGGAGCCGGGGCCGTGCAGCCCGGGCAGCGCGGTGACGCCGAACTTGCCGGCCACCTTGTTGCCGGGCTCCGGCGTGCTCGCGTCGCCGTAGACATAGGGCCAGTTGCTGAGGAACAGCAGCTTCCCGGCTTCGAACGCCTGCCGCGAGTCCTCCTCGTTCCAGCCGAGTGCGGCCTGCGGTATCCAGCCTCCGCGCAATCCGCTCACCAGGAAGCTCAGCGCGTCCGTCGCCTGCGGGCTGGCCACGGTAACCGTCGCGCCGTTGGCAGACAGCAGCGAGCCGCCGGCTGACTGAACTGCCTCGGCGAAGTTGACGGTGAGGCCTTCATATGCCTGCAGCTGGGTGCCGTATCCGCCTATCCCGTATCGCGGGGCGAGGGTTCGGGCTAGGTGTGCCAGCTGTGCCCAGGTCTTCGGCGGCTTGGCTCCGGCCGCCGCCAGGATGTCGCTGCGGTAGTACAGCAACGTGGCGTTACTGGTGAACGGCACTGCGTACAGATGTCCCTGGTACGTTGCGGTCGCGACGGCCGGCCGCAGGAAATGGCTGAGCGGGAACGGCTTGCTGCTGATGGGCGTGATCCAGCCGCTGCTTGCGAATTCAGCCGTCCAGATGACGTCCAGGCTCATCACGTCGTAGACCGTGCTGCGCGCCTGCAGATTGGCGACTAGCTGGGCGTACTGGTCGTCAGCGTCGTCGGGCAGGTAGATCGGCGTGACCTTCTGCCCTGGGTGCTCGGCGTTCCATTCGACGATCAGCGGCGCGAGGTAGCCGGTGTCGACCTTGCCGGTCGCGAAGGTAATCGGCCCGGTGGCGGTGACGCCGGACCGCGAGACAGCAGAACTGGCCGACCCCGGGCTTCCGGCCTGGCCGGCGTCGGCAATCAGCGAGCAGCCAGCGAGCGCCAGGCAGGTTAAGGCGACCAGCCCGATACCGCGCGTGACCTGCTGCACGTGTCCGCCTTCTGCCAGCGGGATGGCCGACCCGGTCGTTAGCACCAGTAGGTTACCGCTGAGTTAATTCTGCGGGTCGGCTAGTACATGCTTGTTATATACGTCAGTTAGGTATGAGTCAATGAACAATCTGCGGAGGCAACGGCCGCAAGAAGGGCCGCAGCGGGCATGCGGTAACCGGGTGCCTTATGCGAACATGAAGGTCAGCGGCAGGAAGGGGCAATCCGATGCGAATGCCGTTGCTGGCGCTCCTGGCGAAGGAGCCGGCGCACGGCTATGAGCTGAAGAGCCAGCTTGAGCTGATATTCGGTGAGGCTTACCCGGCGCCGAACATCGGCCAGATCTACGTGACGCTGCAGCGGCTGGAGCGGGACGGCTTGGTGTGCAGCCAGGATGTCGTGCAGACGACCCGGCCGAACAAGCGCGTCTACGAGCTGACCGCCGCCGGCCGCGAGGCCGTGATCGAGTGGATCGACAAGCCCAGCGAGGGCCCGCGGGTGCGGGATGAGTTCTTCATGAAGCTCGCGCTGAGCCCGATGGCCGGCACGTCTGACCGGCTCGGGCTGATCAACCGGCAGCGCCGTCACTACCTGGCCCAGTTGCGTAGCCTGTCCGAGCTAGCGGTCGAGGTCGACCGGCGGATACCGAAGCTGCTCATCGAGGGAGCGATCCTGCATCTGCAAGCCGACCTGGACTGGCTGCAGCGGTGTCAGGAGGACTTCGTGTGACTGGTGACGGCGAGCGGCTGGTGTTGCGTGCAGCGGGCCTCACCAAGGGCTTTGCGGGCGACGGAGTTGCCGTCACGGCGGTGCGCGGCGCTGACTTAGCGCTCAAGCACGGCGAGTTCGTGGCTATCACCGGGCCGTCGGGCGCCGGCAAGTCCACGCTGCTGCACATGCTGGGCGGGCTCGAGCGGCCGACTAGCGGCGAGATCTGGCTGAACGGTCAGCGCGTGGACCAGCTGAGCCAGGCGAGGTGGGCCGTGCTGCGCCGTCGGCACATCGGCTTCGTGTTCCAGTTCTTCAACCTCGTCTCGAACATGACCGTGGCGGACAACGTAGAGCTGGCGGCGATTATGGGCGGCGCTAGCCGCAAGCAAGCTCAGGCCAGACGTGAGGAACTGCTCGGCGAGCTCGGACTGGCGGCCAAGGCGCACGCGGCGCCAGCCCGGCTGTCCGGCGGTGAGCAGCAGCGAGTCGCGCTTGCCAGGGCCATGGCAAACCGGCCGCTGCTGCTGCTGGCCGACGAACCCACTGGCAACCTGGACAGCGGCGCGAGCCGCGTGGTGCTCGGCTTGCTGAACCGCGTGCACGCCGATGGTCAGTCGATCCTGCTGGTCACGCACGACCTGCGGGTGGCAAGCGCCGCTGACCGCGTTATCAGCCTGTTCGACGGCATGGTTGTCGACGATGCGCCGATGACAACGTCGCCTCATCCGACCTCGCTGCCGGACGTGCTCAAGCTGCGGGGCTAACGCATGCACGCGATGCTCCGGTGGATCCGCGCGGACCTGCGCGCGAGCTCGGCACGTGCCATCGTCGTCGCTGCGATGGCAGCTGGCGTGGTCACCGCGTTGTTGCTGTCCGCTGGCTTGCTGCAAGGCGCGACGAACCCGTGGCAGGGCTTGTTCACGGCGACTAAGGGAGCACAGATCTGGCTGCACCTGGCGCCAGGTACCAGCGTGCGCAGCCTGCGGTCGCAAGTCGGCGGCATCGAGGCGATCGCGGGGCCGTATTCCGCCACGGCGGCGACCGTCGCAACCGGCGGCCAGCGCACCAGGGTGGAGCTGCGTGCGATGGTTCCGCAGCTGCCGGCCATCGGCAGGCCGCTGGTGGAATCGGGCCGCTGGCTGGCGACTGGTTCGCTGACCGGTGTCGTACTCGAAGACACGTTCGCGCAGGCGATCCACGCGGGTGTTAGCTCGGTTCTGGAGCTCGACAACGTGGACGAGACCGCCAGCGTACGCGTCCGCGTCGTCGGCATCGCGCAGACAGCGGACCAGGGTTTCTACCCGGACCAGACGCCAGGCCTGATCTGGGTGCTACCGGGCCTGCTGCGCCAGATCGAGCCGAACGCCGGCCATACCGAGGAAGTCGTCGGCCTGCGCATCGCCAGTCCTGCCGCTACCGGCCTGGTGGTGCAGCAAGTCGTAACGCAGCTCGGCAGTAGCGCAGTCGGGAGCGTGTCGACATGGCAGCAGGTGAAAGAGTCCATGGCGCGCCGGGATCCGCTGCTCGGGTTGCTGCTCGCGCTGTTCGGCTTGATGGCGCTCGGTGCCGCGCTGCTGGCCATCGTGAACGTCACTAGCGGTCGCGTGCTGCTGCAGACTGCCGACCTGGGCATGCTGAAAACGCTCGGTTTCACTCCCGTCCAGGTTATGACCATGCTGTGTGCTGAGCATGCCTTGCTGGCCGGATGCGGGATCGCGGCCGGGCTGATCGCGGCGCGGCTGCTGATGCCACTGCTGCTCGGGGGCGTGCCGGGCGTCGGCGCGGCTGCCGCGACTGTGCCGGCCGGCTGGGCCGCCGTCATTGTCTGCGGCACGTTCGCCGCAGTGCTGCTGGCTACCGCAGCGCCCGCCTGGCAGGCGGGCCGGGTGCGGCCAGTCGCGGCGGTCCGGGCCATCCTGCCTCGCGGGCACCTGTCCCGGCTGGCCAGTATCGCGATGGCAGCAAGAACGCCGCCCGCGCTCGTGCTCGGCGCCAGGTCCGCGTTCGTGCGAAGGCTGCCCGCCGCGCTGACAATCGGCGGGCTGGCCCTGCCGATGATGATGATCACCATCGGGCTCGGGTTCTGGTCCACGCTGGATGATGTCCAGCGCCACCCGGCTGACATCGGGCTTGCCGCCCAGGTCACGGTGAGTCCGGGCCCGCTGACGGCTGCGGAGACGCTCCGGCTGATCCGCGGCGACCCGCAAGTGCTGAAGACCTACACCTGCGTCCAGGCGGAGGCGCTGGTGCCGGGGGAGACGATCACGATTACCACGCTCGGCATGGGCACCTCACGTCAGCCCTACCCGTTCCACGTCGTGCAGGGCCACCTGTACCGCGCCCCGGAGCAGGCAGTCGCGACCGCCGCTCTGCTCAGCACGCTGGGGCTGAAGGTGGGCCAGTTCGTCCGGATGTGGTTCGGCGGCGTCCCCGTCACCTTCCGCATCGTCGGCCGGATTATCGACCCGCAGTACGGCGGCCAGGTGCTGGCGTATGGCCGGGACACGCTGACCGACGAAGGCGCGGCCACGCCGATCGGGTTCTACAGCCTGATCCTGCGGCCGGGAGTGAGCCCAGCCGCTGCGGTTGCCCGCCTGACGCGCGCCTCGCAGCGGCGGCTCAGCGTCGCGGAGGTGCCAGACCCGGCCGATCAGCTTGGCATCGTGCGCGATGCGGTGGCCGTTCTGATCGCCGTACTCGCAGTCATCGGGCTGACAAGCCTGGTGACTACCTCCCTGCTCGGCTATCGCGATCAGTTGCGGGACGTGAGTGTGCTGCGGGCCATGGGGCTGACTCCGGTGCAAGTCCGCGCAGTGCTCATGACCCGTACGACAGTCCTGGCTCTGATTGCCGTCGTTATCGGCACGATCGCCGGACGCCTGGTCACCATCGACCTGATCAGCGCGGTGTCGCGGCTGTACGGACTTGGCTCGGGCATCGGAAGCACGCCGTCAGCCGGGACGCTCACCGCGACGGTCGCGCTCGCCGTCGGTGTCGCAGCTGTCGCCGGGATCCTGCCGTTCCGGCTTCCGGGCCGGCTGCCCGCGGTGACGGTACTCGGTCCCTGAGTGCCCGCTAGCCGCCTGCGGGATGCCCGATCGACAGCCCGCTGGCCGGGTCGAAGAACTGCAGGTTCGACGTGTCGACGGCGAGAGCGGCGGCCGCGCCCGGCTTGATGCCGCTGCGAGCCGCAACCCGTGCAGTCCAGAGCGTCTTGTTGTCGGCGAGCGGAATCGCTTCCTCGTCGTCGTCACCAGCCCGTGCGTCATTGATGCTGGCGTGCTGCACCGGCGGAGCGTCGATCGCAAAGATGACGTGTATCTCGCTGCCGAGTTCCTCGGTGACGCTGGACTGGATCTGGAGGCGCGGCCACGATGGCTCGGCGAAGCTGGCGTCCTCGAAATCGGACGGGCGGATGCCCAGGATCAGGTCCTGGCCGAAGTAACCGTCCAGGCCGCGCCTCGCCGCTAGCAGTGTCTCGCTGACCGCAAGCCGGTGGCCGGCGAAGATGACCGCAGGCCCGTCGTCACGGACGAGCTGCGCGCTGGCGAAGTTCATCGCGGGCGAGCCGATGAAGCCGGCCACGAAGAGGTTGACCGGTGAGTTATAGAGCGCCTGCGGCGTGTCGACCTGCTGCAGCTTGCCGTCGCGGAGCACGCAGACACGCTGGCCGAGCGTCATGGCCTCGACCTGGTCGTGAGTCACGTACACAGTCGTGACGCCGAGCCGGTCATGCAACTGAGACAGCGATGCGCGCATCGAGACCCTGAGCTTAGCGTCGAGGTTGGACAGCGGCTCGTCCATCAGGAACGCCTGCGGCTCGCGCACGATTGCCCGGCCCATCGCGACGCGCTGGCGCTGGCCACCGGACAGCGCGGCCGGCTTGCGCTTGAGGTACTCCTCCAGGCCGAGCATCCTGGCGACCTCGGCTACCCGCCGCCTGATTTCGTCCTTAGGTGTCTTGCGCTGCTGGAGGCCGAAGGCCAGGTTCTGCTCGACTGTCATGTGCGGGTAGAGCGCGTAGTTCTGGAACACCATCGCGATGTCGCGGTCCTTCGGCGGCAGGTCGTTGACCACCCGGCTGCCGATGGTGATGGTGCCGGAGGTGATCTCCTCAAGGCCGGCAATCGACCGGAGCGCGGTGGATTTCCCGCAGCCGGAAGGCCCGACAAGGACCATGAACTCGCCGTCGGTGATGTTCAGGGTCAGCCCGTCGATGCCTTTCACGCCGCCCGGGTAGACCTTGTCAACGTCGTCAAGCACGATCTGCGCCATGCGCCCTCCGTCGCGTTGCCAGCGCGGCCCAGCCGGGCCGTTCTCGCCGGAGCGTACCCGGCGGACGACCCAGTGGGAATGCGGCGGAAGATCATGTTACGAGAGCGTAAAGGCCGTTATCGTTTCGTTACCTGGCAAGCGTGCGCGGGCAGCGAGACCGGCACGTTAACGTTGCCGGGTGGAGGAGATCAACAAGACAATCATCTCGCTGCTCGCGGATGATGGCCGGATGAGCTTTACCGAGCTGGCCCGGCGCACCGGGTTGTCGGTGTCAGCCGCGCAGCAGCGGGTTCGCAGGCTAGAGCAGCGCGGCGTGATCAAGGGCTACAGCGCGGTCATCAATGCGGAAGAGATCGGCCTGCCGCTCACGGCGTTCGTGTCGATCAGAGCATTCGATCCCGCTGCGCCCGACGACGCGCCTGAGCGGCTGTCCCACCTGACAGCTATCGAGGCGTGCCACAGCGTCGCCGGCGAGGCTAGCTACATCCTCAAGGTCCGGGTGGAGTCGCCGCGCGGCCTTGAGGACCTCCTGCAGGAGATTCGCGCCGCGGCGAACGTCTCGACACACACCACGATCGTGCTGAGCACGCCGTTCGAGAACCGGCCGCCGCGGTTCTAGCCTCAGGACGCGATGGCGAAGAGCCGCAGTGGCTCGCTCCCCTGAATCTCCACCCCGAGGGGGACGATGGCAGCGGTCCCGCGGTGGGCAGTAGCCGCGGCCGGCAACTCGTCGGTGCTCGTTGCCACAACTGTCGCGCCGCGCAGCAGCGCGTGATCCAGAAATGCGGTGTAAGACCTGCCATCGCCGGCGGGAGGCGCGGCTAGCACGACATCGTCCGCGCTGATATCGGCAGAATCGCACAGCCCGGACAACTCCGCGGCCATGTCGACGTGAGTCAGGCCCGCCGCGTGCAGCGCCCCGTCAGAGCCCCGGACGTACGGCAGCAGCGCAAGGTCGTGGGGACGGGCGGCGGGCGGGTAGAGCGAGCCCATGCCGAGCAGCGCGCTGAAGGGAGTCGCGGCCGGCGCATCGCCGAACGAGAACACCTGGCGCACCCAGGACTGGTCAGCCGCGGCGATCCCGGCGGCCGCCAGCGGCTGAGCTGTCAGCAGCATCCGGGCGCCGCAATCTGCCAGCTGCCCGGCTGTCTCGGCGACTGACAGCTGGGCGCTGACCGGGCACGGAACGCCGCCCGCCGCGGTGATGGCGTGGCAGGACAGCACGTACGCGGCTGCGTCCGGGACGTACACGCCGACAACGTCCCGCGGCCGCAGCCCGCGCCAGGCCAGGCCGGCGGCCGCCCGCTGGATCGTGACCGCCAGCTCGGCGAATGAATACAGTTCGCCGGCGGTTCCGCTCACCAGGGCAGGACGGCAGCCGAACCCGGCGGCCAGCTCGACGAGCCGCTGTGTCGCCGTCATTTCCCCGTTCAGGCTCGAGCTGGCCACCTGACTGCGTCCGCCTCCTTGCTGCCAGTCCGCTGTGCCCCTCATCGCCGACGCTACGCAACCGGGCTGCCGGAGCACATCATCAGGAATGTGTAGCTGGTTATGTATCCGGCTGTTGTCCTGTCCGCCAGCTTTGCGCGACCCAGCCGAAGGGCTGGAACGCGCCAGGCTGACGGAGCCGGGCAAGCCACCGGACAGCCAGCCATCCCCCTCCGATGGCTGGCCGCGCCGGTGACTGCGGGTCTCAGGCATAACGTTAGGTAAATCGCGAGTTGCGCACATCGGCTGAATTGCCCATTCCGGTATGCATGCATGCGCGGCCTGACTGTGTAGACGGTCAGACCGGGGTCGCACCCACTCAGCCGCGCGGGCGGTTTGCGGGTGGCAGGCCATGGTGACCTACACAGTCCGCTGCCCGCCCCATATGTAGCGGCATGCACAGCTGGGCAGGCAGCTACATATCCGGTCCGGGCACCTCGGAGTCCCGGCCGTTAGCCTGGCGCTGGTCGGCGGCCCATGCGGCGACCTGTGCGCGCGAGCTCAGTCCGAGCTTGCCGAGGATATTCGCGACGTGCCGGGCCGCCGTTGCCGGGCTGATCACAAGCTCATCGGCGATGCCGCGATTGGAGAGCCCTCGCGTGATGAGCATCGCGATCTGCTGCTCCCTGGCGGTCAGGACCGACTGCGTCAGCGCGGGCGCCGCACTGGCGCCCTGGCCCGAGCCAGCGCTCGCGTCGGGCGGCTGGCTCGCCGTGCCGGCGGACGTCAGCGCGTACCTGACCGCTTCGTGCATACTCAGCCTGCGGCCCTCGGCCAGCAGCGTTGCCGTCCTGGCCGGGCCGAGCCGCTGGTGAGCCGAGGCAAGCAGGCTGTCGAGTCGGCCTTGCGCGGATGCCGAGCGCACCGGGCCGACGGCCTCACGCACGTCGGCCGACGCGCCCTCCAGCCGGACGGCGGCAACGTCCTGCTGCTGTACCACCGCAAGTGCCGCGAAGGCCTCCAGCCCGCGGGCGATGCCGAGCCGCTGGCCAGTAGCCATGCTGAGCTCAAGGCTCCGCGTCAGGCTAGCGGTGGCGGTCGGCAGGTCGAGACTGGCCAGGCAAACCCAGCCGATGCCAGCAAGGCACCGTGCCATCTCGGTCCGGGCTCCGATCTCCTCGAACATCTCGAGCGCAGTGCTGAAGTGGCGAAGGGCTGCCGCATTGTCGCGCCGGGCCCTGGCCAGGCTGCCGAGGCCGTAGAGGATGTGGGCTACGCCCCAGCCGTTGTTCCCGGTCAGCAGGGCGAGCGCAGCCTCGTAAGACGCCTGGGCGCCGGCCAGTTCGCCGCCGCGAGCCAGGATCGTAGCCTGGGCGGACAACGCCAGGCCTTCCTCCCACTCATCGGAGTACTCCCGCGCCGAGGCCACTGCGGCATTCGCCAGCGCCAGGGACTCCTCACCGCGGCCAGCACGCAGGCTGATAAGCGCGAGGATCCGCTGCGCTCCGGCCGGGCAGGCGGCACGGTAAGCGGTGCCCATCGCAACGCCCGCCGCTGCGCGCTGGGCTGCCTCCGGATAGTCCTGATGCTCGAACGCAAGCTCCGCCGCAAGCATGAGGGCACGAGCGCGTACGCCGGCCGGCACGTGCCCCGGCATGGCCAGGAACGTGCCGAACCAGCCCAGGCCTTCGGTCACGTCGCCCTGCACTACCCACGGGGACCGCAGGGCCGAGCACAGCCGCAGGCCCTTCTCGGCATCGGCCTCGTCGACGCAGCAGGCCAGCGCCGAGCGCAGGTTCGCCTGCTCCGCCGCCACCCGGTGGTAGCTATTGATCTGCGCGGCCCACGGCAGCGCATCCCGCACGAACGCCCGGCCGGTCACGCCCTCGATGAGGTGCAGCAGATATTCGCGGTGCCGACGGCGGAATTCGGCTCGCTCGCCGGCGGCGTCGAGCTGCGCCGAGGCGTACTCCCTGATCGTGTCGAGCAGCCGGTACCGGGCATCGCCCGCCAGCTCATCCTCCAGCGCCACGAGCGACTTGTCGATGAGCGCGGCAAGCAAGTCGAGCACCTGCTCGACGCTGATCCGGTCGTCGGTACACACCTGCTCGGCCATGTCCAGGCTCCAGCCAGAGAACACCGACAGCCGCCTGAGCAGGATCTGCTCGTCGTGCGTCAGCAGCTCGAAGCTCCAGTCGACTGCCGCCAGGAGCGTCTGCTGCCGCCTCGGCGCGGTCCGGTCACCGGAGGCAAGCAGCCGGAACCGGTCGTCGATCCGGGCCGCTATCTGCTCGACCGAGAGTGCGCGGATGCGCGCGGCCGCGAGCTCGATCGCCAGTGGCACGCCGTCAAGAGTGCGGCATAGCCGCACGACCGCGGCGTAGTTGCCGGCTGTGAGCGCGAAACCGGGCCGTACGGCCGCGGCCCGGTCGACGAACAGCTGGACCGATTCATGCCCGGCGGCAGCGGCCAGCGCGGCATCAGCCTCGGCTGATGCCGCGGACAGCGGTAGTGACGGTGCTGGCAGTGCCGGTGCTGGCAGTGACGGTGCTGGCAGTGACGGTGCTGGCAGTGACAGGGGCGGCACCCGCCAGACGGTCTCGCCGCGCACGCGGAGCGGCTCGCGGCTAGTGGCGACCAGCCGGATCAGCGGGCATCCCGCGATGAGATCGCGCACCAGGCCGGCGATTGCGGCCACGACGTGCTCGCAGGTGTCAAGTATGAGCAGCAGCTCACGCCCGCCCAGGGCGTCCACCAGGGTCTCGGCTACCGGACGATCTGGCTCCTCACTGATTCCGAGTACGTCGGCCACCCGCCGCACCGCATGCGCTGGATCGCCGTGATCGGCCAGCTCGACGAGCCAGACGCCGTCCGGGTACTCGTCGGCTAGCTGCCAGCCGAGCCGGGTCGCGAGCCTGGTCTTGCCGATGCCGCCGGGACCGCAGAGCGTTAGCGCGCGCACGTTACTGAGCAGCAGCGTCAGGTCGCCAAGATCACGCTCGCGGCCGACGAAGCTGTTCGGTTCCGCGGGAAGATTGCCCAGGCGGGGTACTGTTTCTGCGGTCATAGCAACTTCGGTAGGTCTTCGGGTGATCAGGTCTAGTCTCTCACCCGCATGCGACGCAAGCCGAGTATGTAAAAACAGCGGTTACCGCCGGATGTTACTGGCCAGTGTTACCGGACAGTCACCTCGGCCGGCTCGCTGTACTGCAGCCGGCCGAAGTACATCACCTTGACGATTGCCCACCAGCGTTCACCGGGCCGGGCGGCCGGCGGCATGGCAACCGCAAAACGCAGCGTCTGCTCGTCACCTGCCTCGATGGCGAATCCGGTAGTCCACGGGGCCGTCTGGTGCCAGCTGCCGAACGGCGAGATGAGCTGTGCCTCCCCGTGAATAGCGGAATCAGCGCGGTTCCGGATGGCCAGGTCGACAGACCCGGATCCGCCGGGCCGCAGGACGAGGGACGGAGTGAGCAGGTTTACGTCGGCCTCGCCGGCCAGCGCGGTCGCGGCGGCTTGCTGCATCGCCACCACCTCGTCTAGCGGGAGATCCAGCCTGGGCGGCGGCGGCTGGCCAATCGCGATCAGCGCGCTGTCCTCGATGAGCTGGCCAGACGGATCCTCGATCTGGGCCCGCAGGAAACGGCGCCCTGGCCCGGTCCCCGGCTTCGCGATCACGGTCACCCCGAACGCCCGCTGGCCTAGCGGGCCGAGCTGATAACCGAGCGGCCCGGCGGGAGTGACGGTGAAGCCGGCCGGCGCCACCAGCCGGACCTGGCCGGAGGCCGGCTCAGGACCGCATGCGACGGTCAGGCGGAGCAGGCCAGGCTGCCCGTCGTCGAGTGCGACCGCGTCAGGCGACAAGTGCACGGCGACGGGCATGTTGCCGGCTGGTGCCGGTCCCTTGCCATGCAGCCAGTACCGGGCGAAGACGGGCTGAGCAGGCTCGAAACTGTCCGCCGGAGCCTCGGCGTCGGCCGTGGCGTGCTGGCTGGCCGCTATCAGCCCGGCCGGATCCGGGGTCAGCACAACGGTCGCCAGACCGGCGCGGGGGACAGACGCAAGCGCCTGGCCGCCGGAGACCTGGGCGGCCGGACCTGTGCTGTCCTCGCAAAGACTTGTGATGCGAGCATCAGCAACTCCGGTGAACAGCCCGACCCGGGCCGTGACCGGGCCTGTCCCGCCCGCGTCGCGCAGCCGCACCGTGACGCCTCCGGCGGCATCGGGCTGGGCTCCCGGTGCCAGCGGGTTGCCGTGCGGCTTGAGCGCGGAAAGCATCGCATCCGGCGGCTCGACGCGAATCAGGCCGCCGCTGGCGGGCAGCGGTCCGGGATGCAGCTGCGTGGTGACCGTCAGCAGGTCATGGTTGTAGTCCTGGCCAGCCGAGGCGAAGCCAGCCGTCCGCCAGCTTCCGGTGCCGGTCGTGAGCGCGTATTCGAACGTATGGCTCCAGTGCTGCCAGGCGAAGCTCGACCCGTCCGGCGTGGTGCGCCGCTTGCCGTCGATCCAGACACCGCACGGCCAGGTACTGCAGGCACGCATCAGTGCCATGGTGAGCAGTCCGCCTGGCGTAACGAGGCCGCTTGGCGTGCCCCGGTTGAGCAGCGCCACGCTATGGCCGGCCAGCGCAGTGCCTGGCCCGCCCGCATGATCGCCAGCTACCCCGGAACTGGCCGCTCCGGTCGCCTCGATCACTGCGTCCGCCAGGTCCGCGACCAGCTGTGCCGCCTCGGCCGCCAGGTCACCGCCGGCGACGATCAGCACCGGCAGGTCGCGAGGCCCGCGCAGGTCGGCTCCGGCGGCGAACGCGTCGGCGCGGCTGCGGCTCGCCGGAAGCCACATCCGGGCCGAATCTCGGCTGGCTAGCTGCCTCGCCAGCTGCTCTGCCGCCTCCGGGCCGGCCGTCGCCAGGATCTCGGCGGTCAGCTCGTTCTCGGCCGGGCCGCCCAGGCAGATACGGAAGTCGGGCAAGTTCGAATCAAGTTCCTGGTAGCCGTAGCGGGGACCGGCCGGCACCGAGCAGGTCGCGGTGACGCCCTGTCCGGCTAGCGCAGCGATCAGGTCACGGGCCGGGCCGCGCAGGGCAGGCGGCACGACAACCTCGGCGACGCCGATCGCCTGCAGTTGCCGCGCACCGTCGGCGCCGGTCACCGCCACAGCCGCGGTGGACCCGATCGCCAGCCACTCGCAAGCGGGGCTGTCGAGGGTATAGGGGTGCTCGGCGACGTCGCTGTCGATGGGACCCGGCGGCCTGCCGATCACGGCCACCGCGGTCTGGTAAACCGGCAGCCCTCCTGGCACGTCCGCCGGGAACACCACGCGGAGCAGGCGATCCTGCCCGATGGAGCCGTCTACATGGGTGCGGAACTCGACCCGGTCGGCGCCGTCCCAGAGCAGCGTCTCCTGGGTCACCTGCAAGCCCGCCAGATCCAGCTCGGCGATCAGCCGGCCGCCGACGCCGCAGCGCTCGACCCGGACGGTCGCAGTTCGCGCCGTGCTGCCGGTACCGGGACCCGCCGGGCACAGCAGCCACGGGCCCTCTGCCCAGCGCGGGTGTGCCGGGTGCTCCGGCTGCAGAAGCAACTCGTTGCCGCCGCCAGCCGCTTGCAGCAGCTCGGTCCCGGATCGCTTGTCCAGTACCCGCGATAGCGTGCCGCCGCGGCCAGGGTCAGCCTCGACGGTAAAAACCTCATTCTCCAGCAGGAACGGGGTTCCGGCAGCTAGCGGTTGCCAGCCGTTCGCGGCGTTTGCCGCGTCTGCTGGCCGGACCAGGAAACAGCGGTAGCCGACGCCCGGCACGCTGGCACGGAATGTAACAGTGACCGCTCGCAATCCGCCGTCGGCTGCCGTGGTGCTGCCCTCAGCCAGGAACGGCACGTCGTCCCCGGTGTCGTCGCACAGGCTCAGCCAGGCCGGCCAGCGCGGCGGCAGCTCCAGGTCGGCACGGACCATCGCGGTCCGGTCCAGGGACAGCGAGTTGACCACGAACAATGCGAGCGGTTCCGGTGCTGCCCCGGCCGGGCTGGCGGCATCAGTCAGGCTGGCAGATTCAGTCAGGCTGGCAGTATCAGTCAGGCTAGCCAGATGGGAGATCGCGGCCGCACGCGCCTGGCTGCCGCGCTCCCACGCTTCCCGCCAGCCGCCAAGCAGGTCGAGGTAAACCTGATCGCCTTCGCTGCCAGTAATGGCGTCATGATGCGCACCGAAGACCAGCAGCCGCCAGGCTTTGTCCAGGCTGGCGGCGGGGTAGTCAGCGCCGGCGAGCCAGGCGAGCGTGGCGAGCCGCTCGCCGTCGAGCACGGCAGTCTCAGCCGCGCGCTGCGCCTGCTTGGTGTCGATGTAAGTGACGTCCTTGCCGGTGTAGACCGGGTTCATGTCCCTGGTCTGCGGCGTGATCCAGATATCGCGGTCGGCGGCCTCCGCCCGTACTGCGGCGAAGAACTCGCTGGGCAGCGCGGTCACGAACTTGGGCCAGACGTAGCGCGAGTTCCAGTCCCGGTGAACCGCGGTCGCCCAGCGGGCCGGGATGACATGGTCGGCGCCGACCGGCAGAAGCACGTTGCGGGTCGCCGCGACCGGAGCCAGCTGGCGGAACTGCTCGTACGCGGCAGTCTCGGCGTCGGCCAGGGTCTTGGCCTGGTGCAGCACCCAGCCGGCGCCGTAGTGATTGGCCATGTAGGCGGTCAGGAGTCCGGTGCCGTCGGGCGACAGCCATTCGAACTCCGAGGCGAACTGCATCAGCGCGTTGTCGCCGACTGACCGGCGCGGGCCCCACTGGTGGAATGGTCCGCGGGCCCAGGACGAGCTGGTGAGGCCTGCGGCGGCCATGATGGCGGGGTAGCCGGGATCGAAGCCGAACGCGTCCAGCATCCAGGACGTGCGCGGATTGCCGCCGAGCACGTCGCGCTGGTAAGCGATGCCGTAGACGGCATTGCGGATAGTGGACTCGGCACAGGTCAGGTTTGTATTCGGCTCGTTGTAGCTGCCGCCGACGAGCTCGATCCTGCCGGACGCGATGAAGTCGAGCAGGTCGCCGCGGTCCTCCGGGTGGGCGTCGAAATGTGGCTTGAGGTAGTCGAGTTCGGCCAGCACGAACTTGTAGTCCGGGTCGCGACGAGCCGCGTCCAGGTGCAGCCGCACCAGCTCGAAGGCCGTCCGTACCTCGGGTAGCTGGCCGGCTGCGTCCGGCAGCAACAGCCGCGTCTGAGTGAACTGACCTTGCGTGCTCCACCACACCGGGTCGTAGTGGAAGTGGCTCACCATCCACATGACCCAGCCGGGCTCGGCCACGGTGATCGCAGCCTCCTGGCTCGTGCTGCCGCCTGGCCAGGACGCTGTGGCCAGCACAGGCAGCGACGTCCCCGGCGGCGCGACGGTTTCGATCGCCACCTCCGCGGTCACCTCAGCGCCTGGCGTGAGCCCGGAAACCTGCGCTGGCACCGGCGTGCCGACTGCGGGGCCGTCGACTGTGATTGTTGCCGTCACCGTCCGGTCGGTGATCAGCGACGGCCCGGAGTTATCCAGCCGCACCCTGACTATCTGGCGCGGCTGCGCAGCCGTTCCGCCGAACAAGTCAGTCGAGTCGACGCCGCCGATGCGCATGGGATCATGTTCGCACCTGACCGGTTCAGCGCCTACGACAGTTAGCGGCCTACTGCGCCGTGCTATTCGAGAGCGGTGAGCCGGCCGCGCTGAACCGGTACCGAAGGCGGTACCGGTCGGCCGGGATCACGATGTCGGCAGTCTCGACCGGCTGACCGGCAGCCAAGTGCGTGCGCTCGACCGCGATAACTGCCGACCCGGCTGGAACGGCCAGCGCGGCCGCCTCCGCCAGCAGGCAGCTTCGCACCGACAGTTCTTCCAGCACCTCGTCTACTTCGATCCCGATCGATCGCATCCGCTCGATGACACCACGTCCGGTGTAGGGGCCCTGCTCAGGGAGTGCCACCCCCGTTCCCTCCGTCAGCGCGGCTGGCTCGTAGCTGGTGGCGAGCTGAACAGGCTGGCCGTCTGCGGTCATCAGATAACGGGTCGCGGTCACTAACGCGGTGGCCTGAACAGTGCCCAGCCGCCGGGCAACGTGTGCTGGCGGCGCGATGTGCTCGCTGTAGTGCTCCCACGCGACGTACCGGGCCGCCGGGCCGTCGGCGACCGGCACCACGTCGGCGGGACTGGCCGACTCGCCGATCCCGAACGGCGAGCCAGGGAAGTGCAGCCGGTCGTGCTCGAGGTGCCGGGCCGCGGGTAACTTGCGAACGTACGAGCCGGACCCGGCCTTCGCCTCGATGAGGCCCTCGGTCGCGAGGACGGCAAGGGCATGCTTAGCCGCAGTCTCGCCGACGCCGTACCTGGCGATGATCGCGTTCCGGGACGGGATTCTGGCCCCCGGCTCCAGCACGCCCTCGCGGATGCGCATCCGCAGATCCTCGAGCACTTTCAGGTAGACCGGATGTGACCTGCCCATAGCCTGCCGCTCCCTGCCGACGTGCCGGCGGCACACTCGCCGCGGCACCGACACGCCGCCCTTTATTGTCCCTGATGGCGCGGCCGGGAATTGGCGCGAAGCCAAAAGCGGGTCGGCGATTCTGCCTCGGATCGGGTCATTTTCGGCAGCTACCGGTCTTAAGCGGGCACTGGCCGGCGGGCGGCTTAGCGCCGGAGTTACTCGCTGCCCTCTTCCAGCAGCAGGTGATAGCCGTTCGGCGTCCTGGCATGCAGCACCCGGTACTGCCAGTCCGGGCTCGGCGACATGAGTTCCTCTCGGTAGCGCACGCCTGCCTCGGCGAAGCGCTTCTTGGCCAGCTCCAGGTCGCTAACGCCGAACTGCCAGGTCAAGACTCTGTCCGGTGCAGCAGGTGAGAAGTCCTGCCGCCACTCGATGCCGAATTCGACCTTGCCATGGCCGAGCGCCAGGAAGTACGGGTACTCCGGGCCCTCGTAGGTCACGTGGAATCCGAGGCTCACGTAAAAGTCTCGCTCTGCCTGCAGATCGCCGACAAACAAGATCGGAATTATCCGGCTGAACAATGCCGCCATAGCGGGACATCGTAGCGACATGGCGAAGCCGAAGTGACCCTCTGCAGTGAGCTTGTCGCGCTTGGGCCACGATCTTGTCCCGCAGAGGTAATCCATGGCTTCGCCGGTGAAGGCAAAGACAGGACTTTGAGACTGTCCGTACTGGGTAGATCACTACTAGTAGCCGAGCACGGGAAGCGCGCCAGCTTAGCGGGTTGCGGTGGCCTATGCCCGGACAGGTGATAGAGATTCGGGGGGAGATGTCACCATGAGGACGCAGGCCGAACAACTCCTTGGCGCGCGAGTGACCGGCTCCGATGGCAAGGTTGTAGGCACCGTCGAGCAAGTCTTCAGGGACGACGTAGACGGGACGCCTGCGTGGGCCAGGATCCGGTCGGGCAAGACCGGCCGGTTTGTTCCACTCGGCAACAGCCAGGTCACGGCGGATGGCCTCAGCGTTCCGTTCGACGCGCAGAAAATTACCGGCGGCCCGAATATCGAAGCGGGCCAGCACATGTCCGCGGCGCAGGCCGAAGAGCTCAGCCGCTACTACGGACTGACCGTTCCCGCACAGCAAACTCCCGGCCAGCAGGTTCCCTCCCAGCAGCAGATGCCGGCAGAGGAGGCGGCGGGCGCACCGTCGGATCAAGACTGGCTAGTACGCCAGGAGGAGCGCCTGCAGATCGGCAAGGAGACGTTCGAGACCGGCCGCATCCGGCTGCATAAGTACGTCGACGTCGAGCCGATCGAGCAGGCAGTGCATACCTTCCACGAGGAATACGACATAGAGCGCATTCCGGTTACCGCTGAGGAGAGGCTCAGCGGCAACATCGGCGAGGGCGAGCAGGAAATCGTGCTGTATGAGGAGCGGGCCGTGCTCCGCAAGGAGATCGTCCCGGTCGAGCGAGTCCGGCTGCGCACCAAGCGTGTGGAGGAGGACAAGACCGTCAGGGACGAGATCCGCAGGGAGCGGATTGAGATCGAGCCCAACCAGGCCAGGTCTGACTTTCAGCGGTAGCGGCAAGGGCGGATGGCGGTGCGCGCCGGCTGGTTAGCCGTGCTTGCGTGCGAGCGTCAGGCCATCACCAACCGGCAGCAGCACCAGCGTGACCCGGCCGTCAGCAGCGGCGTGATCGTTGAAATCACGGATGCCCTGCACGTCGGCGTCCGTTACCGCGGGGTCGATCACCCGGCCGTGCGAGAGCGTGTTGTCGACCAATATCGCGCCACCGGGCCTCATCCGGGGGACGATCTCCTCCCAGTAGCCGATGTAGCCAGTCTTGTCGGCGTCGATGAAGGCAAAGTCGAGCGTCTCGGTGGCGGGCATTGCCTGCAGGGTCTCCAGAGCCGGGCGCAGCTGGAGGTCGATCCGGTCGGCGACTCCGGCTAGCTCCCAGTATTTGCGCGCTAGCGACGTCCAGTCCTCGCTGACATCGCAGCAGGTGAGCTTCCCGGAGGCGGACAGACCGCGGGCGACGCAGATAGCGGAATAACCGGTGAAGGTGCCGATCTCCAGCGCCCGGCTGGCGCCGGTGAACTGAGTGAGCAGAGTCATGAACGTGCCCTGCTCCGGCCCGATCTGCATCCCTGCTGCGGCAGGGAAGCGGGTCAGGGTCTCCGCTGCCAGTTCGCTGAGCACGGGGTCGCGCTCGGCACTGTGCGCGATCAGGTAGTCATAAAGCTCAGCTGTTAGCGGCATGCTGCGAAGAGTCATAGCCGGATGCTAACTGCGCCGGGCACGAGCCGGACAGGCGGGCAGGGCACGGCGGCCGGGCAGTACTCTCAACTCATGCCGCAGTACGCCAGAGGCCACGTGCTGAGCTTCATCCCGAGCCCGTCGATTAACGGGTTCCACATCGGGCCGCTCTTCATCCACTTCTACGGCCTTATGTATGTGGTTGGCATCACACTGGCCATCATCATTACCAGGCGCCGCTGGCGTGCTGCCGGGGGCAACCCCGATTTGGTCGGGGACGTGGCTATCTGGGCAGTGCCAGCGGGGCTCATCGGCGCGCGGATCTACTTCGACATCACCACCCCGGCTGACATCCCGCATCACTGGTGGGGGATCTTCGCGCTGTGGTCCGGCGGCCTCGGGATCTGGGGCGGGATCGCCGGCGGCGCTATCGCCGGGATCTGGCGCGTGCGGCGGGCCGGCGCGAACGCCGGCGAGTTCGCCAACGCGATCGCTCCTGCGCTGCTGGTAGCCCAGGCCGTCGGCCGCCTGGGCAACTACTTCAACCAGGAGCTGTTCGGCAAGCCCAGCTCGCTGCCGTGGGCACTGGAGATCTCGCTTGCGCACAGGCCTGCTGGCTACCTTGCCTACAGCACCTTCCAGCCATCCTTCCTGTACGAGCTGATCTTCGACTTGGCCTGGGCCGCGCTGCTGGTCTGGATCGGCCACCACCGCAGGATCCGGCCATGGGCGCTGTTCGCGCTCTATGTCGCCGGCTACTCCGGGTACCGGATCTTCGAGGAAACCATCAGGATCGACTCGTCCGAGCATTTCCTGGGCCTGCGGCTTAACTTCTACGTCGCCACGGTCATGGCCCTGATCGGGATCGCGTGGTTCATCCGCGCCCAGCGGCGGCCGCAGGACGGCGAGATCACCGGACCGGAGGACGGCACCGGCCCGGAGGGCGCCCACGGCTCCCTCACGGCCGGCAGCTCGACCGCAACCGAGGATGCCCCGGAGCACGACGAGCCCGACGGCCCTGTCGCACCAGGGACTTCTGCAGCATCAGGGGCGCCCGGAGCGGCCGGCCGTTCCGCAGAGCGGTAGCCACCAGGCGTCCGGCGGCGCAATCAGCCGTTCCCGGTTACTAATTCCGTCGTCAATCTCGGGCACGACGATCGTATCGCGACTCCGCTGGGTCATCGTGCTCCGAATCAGTTGCACATTCCTGGCATCTGCCGACAGAATGCGTTGCCACCTGTCAGCCTGCGGCACTCGAACCGGGAGCAGCTATGACCACAAGCACTGAGCCTGCCTCGCCGCCGGCGGCGGCTGAGACGGGCCTGCGGGCCAACGTCCTGGGCTTGTTCGACTCGATCGTGATGGCCGTGGCCGGCAGCGCGCCTGCCTACACCATCGCGGGCAGTACGGCGGCATTGCTGGGGGCAGTTGCCTTCGCAGGGCCGGCCGCCCTGCTCTACTGCGGGATCCCCATGCTCGGCATCGCCTGGGCGTTCAGCTACCTGAACCGGATCGAGGCCAACGCCGGGGCCAGCTACGCCTGGGTCGGCCGCGTGCTGCATCCGTCGCTCGGGTTCGTAGCGGGCTGGGCGCTGGTGATCTCTGCCACGATCTTCATGGTGGCCGGGTCGCTGCCGGCCGGCTCGGTGACCATCGGCTTGTTCGACCAGTCGCAGGCCAACGACACCGCGCTGGTCACCGCTATCGGCTCGGTGTGGTTCCTGGTCATGGTGGGGCTGGTGATCATGGGCGTGCGGGTGACCGCGCGGGCGCAGTGGATCATGTCCGGCATCGAGGTGGCCATCCTGGTGCTGTTCGCGATCCTGGCCATCGTGCATTCGGCCAGCCACAGCGTGGTGCATTTCTCCTGGTCCTGGTTCGGCTTCAGCCACTTCAACGGGCTGGCCGGGTTCGCGGCTGGCGGCCTGGTGGCCGCGTTCTATTACTGGGGCTGGGATGTCTCCTCGAACCTCAACGAGGAAATGAAGGACAGCAAGCGGACGGCTGGGCTCGGCGGCATCATCGGCGTGGTGATCGTGTTCGCGCTCTACGAGATTTTCACCGTCGCGACGAACCTGGCCATGCCGGCCAAGACAATCCAGGCGAACGCCGGCGACGTACTCGCCGTTCTCGGCCAGGAAGTCTGGTCGGGAGTCGGCGGCAAACTGCTGGTCATCGCCGTCATGCTGTCCACCATCGCCACGCTGGAGACAACGCTGATCCAGGTGACGCGGACGCTGTTCGCGATGTCCAGGGAGCGGACGCTGCCGGCATTCTTCGGCAAGATCCTGCCGGTCCGGCAGACGCCGTGGATCGCCACGATCGCCGTTGCGATCGTGTCGCTGGGCTTGTTCATCGGCTCGAACTACGTCGGCTCGCTGAGCACGATTCTGGTCGACGCCATCTCCGCCATCGGGATCCAGATCGCGGTCTACTACGGGCTCGCCGGGCTCACCGTCGTGATCGCGTTCCGGAAGGTGCTGTTCAAGTCCGTCAAGAACTTCGTGCTGATCGGCCTGTGGCCGTTCGTCGGCGCTGCCTTCATGTTCTGGATCCTCGGCGAGTTCGTGGCCACGAACACCAGTGACGCAGTGGTGATCTGGGTCGGTCTCGGCGGGCTGGCGATCGGCCTGATCCCGCTAGCGATCTACTGGGCGATCGGCAGCCCGTACTTCAAGCAGCGGCCGACCCTCGGAAGCTCGCTGCCCGAGGATGCCATCTAGCAGATTTTGCTACCCTGATGACTATGAAGCGCGCTGGACTGACGACGACGCCGGAGCACGTCCCGGCGCGCTGATCACTGGTGTCAGTAAAGGCCCCGGGGCGAGTGCCCCGGGGCTTTTGCATTCCCGCGGTCACCTCGCCCCGACGTCCGAACCCGCGAGGAGACCGTCATGTCCGTCAAGCAACCTCTGCATGACCACCGCAAGCTCGGCCGCGAGCTTGATCTGTTCGACACCGACCCGCTGATCGGCGCGGGACTTCCGTACCTGCGGCCGGCCGGCGCTGCGGTCCGGCACGAGCTGGAAGAGTTCGTCTACGGGCTGGAGCGCAAGGCCGGTTACCAGCACGTCTACTCACCAGTGATCGGCAAGCTCGAGCTGTATCAGATCTCCGGCCACTTCGACCACTACCGGGAGGGCATGTATCCGGCCATGGACATCGGCGGCGAGCAGGTAGTGCTCCGCCCGAGCCTGTGCCCGCACCATGCGGTCATCTACCGGTCCAGGTCACATAGCTACCGGGAACTTCCGCTGCGGCTGGCCGAGCTCGGCGGGATGTACCGCTCCGAGCTTTCCGGCGTACTGGGCGGCCTGACCAGAGTGCGGTCGATACAGCTGAACGACGCGCATATCTTCTGCACCCCGGACCAGGTGGCGGCAGAAGCCGCCGCGGCGCTGGCGATGATCAGGCAGGCATACCTGGCGATGGGTATCGAGCCGGTCCGGTACCGGCTGTCGCTAGCCGGAGCCGGCCACAAGTATGTCGGCAAGTGCGAGATGTGGGACCGGGCCGCGGCCATGCTGCGAGAGGTGCTCGAGAGCGCGGCGGTGCCGTACGAGGCCGAGGCGGGGGAGGCCGCGTTCTACGGGCCGAAGATTGACGTGCAGGTCGCTGACAGCTCCGAGCGGGAGGCGAGCCTGTCCACCGTGCAGGTCGATTTCTACCAGCCGGAGCGCTTCGGCCTCGAGTACATCGGCGCAGACGGCGGCAGGCACCGGCCGGTCATGGTCCATCGCAGCGTCATCGGCGGGCTGGAGCGGTTGCTGGCGCACCTGATCGACGTGCACGGTGGTGCGTTCCCGCCCTGGCTCGCCCCCGTCCAGCTAGTCGTCCTACCGGTCGGCGATGGTCAGGCCGCGGCTGCGCGCGCAGTGCTCAGCGAGGCGATGGACCTGGGACTGCGAGCGGAACTGGCCGCCGGCGGCAGCCTCGGCGCCCGCATCAGACTGCATCGGCTGGTCCCGTATCAGGCGGTGATCGGTGACGCCGAAGCGAGCGGGGGAGAGCTCTCGCTGCGCTTGCGCGACGGGCAGCGGCTGCCGCCGATGCCTGTCGCCGAAGCGCTCGGCCGCATGGCCGCTCAGGTCCGTGCGCGCGCGCCGCAATTGTGGAGCTTTCGCTAACAGGCGGCCGCCGCGCGGGCGGCCCGCGCCCGCAGCGCCGGATTGCTGACCTCCCGGGCGACTGCCTGGGCTAGCTGCACGACGGCGCGCTCGCCTGCTTCAGCCTGGAAGATGAGGGCCCAGGCGACGAACTCGGGCAGGTCGGCCTGCAGCGCGTCCTGATACAGGCGGCGGGCCATCGGGATGACAAGTTCGGGCTGATGGCGGGCGACGAGGAGTGGCCGCAGCTTTCCGCAGCCCGTCATGATGGCCGGCGCAGCGATCAGTTACCGGTACCTCATCAGGCCGTCATCAAGGCTGGCCACGTCGCCACTGAGGGCGGCTGGCAGCGCCTGCTGCAAGGCGAATGTCGCCGCGATCACCCGCGCCGACGACAGCAGGCTGGCGTCGGTTGACTGCCGCTGCTGTTCGATCTGTGCCGTCAGCGGCCAGCCGAACGTGACGGCCAGCGAGGCTAGGTCGTTCGCCTGGTTGCCGACGCGCGCTTCATCCCAGTCCAGGATGCCGGCCAGGACCGGCGCGCGATCACCGGCCGGCTCACTGGCAACTGTCATCAGCAAGTTCGCGCCACCGAGGTCACCGTGGACGAGCGCGGTACCGGTCGCCCGGACCTCCTCAACGGCCGCCAGTTCAATTGCGGCGCGACTGCGGCCGCCCTCCGACATCAGCGGGAATAGCACCTCCCGTACCTGGTCAGCCCACTCCAACCAGTAGTCGGCGCTTGCCGCTTCGGTGGCTCGCCTGATCGCGGGCTCGCCTCCGGCCACCGCCATCCGGTCAAGGAGGTCTGCAAGCTGCCGGGTCAGGCCCGCAGCCGCGAGCGGATCACTGGCGATCGCGGCGTCGGCGGGACGGCCGTGCACGCGGCTGAGCGCGACGTAACAGCTGCCGAGTGGCCGGGACATGCGCTCGCGGACCACTAGTTCCAGAGCCCTGAGGGGAGCTGGAATCGCTACCGGCAGCCGGGCATCGGCTAGCACGGTGAGCAGTGCCATCCGCTGGGGGAGTACAGAACGGGATTGCGGGTCGCGCGGGAACCGGTAGGCAACATCGTCGGTGAGTATGACGTCGTGGAACTGGCCCGATCTCAGCTCAACGTCGACATGACCGACTTGGTGCCCGTCTGCGGCGAGCACTGCTAGGTACCCGGATTGCCGCTCTTGTATGGGTAGATGCACTGTCAAAGGCATGCCACATCCCGGCGGCTGACGCAAATCTGCCGGCCGGGCACCGAAGTTGAAGCCGATCCCGGGGTTGCCCGTACGGAACACGCTGTCTTCAGCGGAGATCATGCCGTTCCACCGGACGATCTCGGCATAGGCGTTCTCGGTCTTGAGGCATCGCCAGAAAATTTCGTATCCGGAACAGCGATGCGGCTCGAGCGTGCTGCGCAGTCGTATCTCTACTTGCTGGAAGTAGTCCTCTGTCTGGTTCCGGCTGAACACCGTCGCCCGGGCGTGCTGGTTCGGCCCCAGACGCCGGCCAGCAGGGCGGTCGGCCGTCGTAGTCTCCTTCGGGGCCGGCCGCCGCGTCTGCGGACTGGAGGTTTCCCTGCTCCACGCGCCGTTCTGCGGCATGCATGCGGGCCAGCGCCCGGTAAGCCACGCCGCCCGCGACGGCGACGTCGGCCCAGTCAATCCCGTCCGTGAGCCCGTTGATCCAGATCCCGCCTTCGGAGAGCGGGCTGCTCACAGGTCTGGGATCGGGGCGCCGTCGCCTAGCTGCAGAACGTCTCAGCCGACTGCGACTGGCTCCGCGGTCCTGGAGCGCCAGTACTTCTGGCCCGCCTCCGGGAGCAGATGGATCGGGTCGTAGTACTCGTACTCGCGCTTGAGGGCCATCGCGTCGCCGGACTCGACGGCGGTGCGGTAGTTCTTCGTCCAGTACGAGATGCCGAGCTCGTGGTCGTACCTGGCGACCTGGTGCACCCAGCGCTTGCCGACGTACGGCACGTCGCAGATGAACCTGGGCGTCGCGAAGCCGGGCAGGTAGCCCATGATGTCGTGCTGCAGCTGCTGTGCCTCGGCTAGTGACAGCCGCCAGTGCTCGCTGCCGGGGATCATGTCGCACATGTAGAAGTAGTACGGCATGATCTTGGCGTCATCGAGCAGGGCGAAACAGAGGTCGAGCAGCTGCTCGGTCTTCTCGTTGGTGCCGCGCAGCAGCACGCCCTGGTTGCGGACGTCGCGGATGCCAGTGTCGAGCATCGCCTTGGCGGCAGCCGCGACGAGCGGGGTCACCGACTGGGCTGCGTTCACGTGCGTGTGGATCGCGATGCTCACGTCGCGCTGCCGGGCTACCGTCGCCAGCCGCTCCATCCCGGCTCGGACCTCGTCGGTCAGCCAGTACTGCGGCAGCGCCATCAGCGCTTTCGTCGCGAGCCGGATATCACGGATGTTCTCGATCTCGAGCAGGCCGGCGACGAACGACTCGAGCCGCGGCCAGGGCAAGTTGGCCACATCGCCGCCGGAGACGACGACGTCCCGGACGCCGGGGTTGGCACGCAGGTACTCCATCATCGCGGTCAGCCGGTCCTCGCGGCCGAGCACGAACTTGTGCTTGTCGACCACCGCGGTCGGGTTCCCGACCAGGTCCATGCGCGTGCAGTGACCGCAGTACTGCGGGCACGTCGGCAGCAGCTCAGCGAGCACTTTGGTCGGGTACCGGTGGGTGAGGCCCTCGACCGCCCACATCTCCGCTTCGTGCAGCGAGTCCCGGGAGGCCAGCGGGTGCGACGGCCAGTCCGCGCGGCGGTCGGAGAAAACGGGAATCATGTACCGGCGGACCGGATCGGCGTAGAAGGCGTCGGTGAACCCGGGGTCGTCGGGGGAGCGGTGCGGCACCATCGTGTTGATCATCTGAGGCGGCACCAGCATCGACATGGTGGCGCGTTCTGCCTGGTCACGCTCCAGGTCGGCATAGAACCGGTCGTCCAGGCCAGCCCCCATGACCTGTCGCAGCTGGCGGACGTTTTTGACGCAGTGCGCTCGCTGCCACTGGGCCGATGCCCAGTCCTCATCGGAGACGCCCGCCCAGCCGGGCAGCCGCTGCCAGTCCGGCTCCACCAGCTCGGAGTGCCGGTAGATATACGGCTGTTCGATCACAGCTGCACCTGCCCCTCGGGATATTCCGATTCTCAGGACGATGATCCGCAGTTTCGGAAGGCTACGCAAGAACCTGCTGTCGGTATAGTGATGAGCAACAAAATCTATTGAATGCTGATACTACCCTTGCGCCGAGTTCAAACCACCCATAGCTCGCGAGCCGGCACCAGCCGGGTGGTTGCGAACTGGCCGACCGGAAGGATCCAGGGATGACCCGATCGTGGCTCGATCCGCACGACGGCGGCGGACCAGGGCCCGGCCAGACTCCCGTGCGTACCGGGATAAGCCTCAATGGACAGGCCAGCGCGACGGGCTCGCCGCTCGGGCTGCACAGGGTGCTGGAACCGGTCGGCGTGCTGCCGCAGGCCGCCTGGCGGCTCGACCCGAAACCGCAGATCTGGCCGGACGAGGTGCGGGTCGCGGTCACCCGGCTGAACCTGGACGCCGCGTCGTTCCGCCAGCTGCGCGAAGCACACGACGGCAACCCGGACAAGATCAGGGCTTCGGTCCTGGAGATCGTCAGGACCCGGGGCAAGATGCAGAACCCGGTGACCGGCTCCGGGGGCATGCTCACCGGGACTGTCGACGAGGTCGGCCCGGAGTCCCCGCTTGGCCTCGCGCCCGGTGACAAGATCGCCACGCTGGTCTCGCTTAGCCTGACCCCGCTGGTGATCACCGACAGCCTTGCCAGCTGGGACGGCAAGTCCGAGCAGGTGCCGTGCGCGGGTCACGCGATCCTGTTCGGCCGGTCGATCGCCGCGAAGCTGCCCGATGACCTGCCGGCCGGGCTAGCCCTGGCGGTGATGGATGTCTGCGGCGCCCCCGCCCTGACCCACCGGGTTGTCGCCAAGTGCCAGTCGCCAGAACCAGTCGTGGCCATCATCGGCGCGGCAGGCAAGAGCGGCTCGCTGTCGGCTGCAGCCGCACGGCAGGCTGGCGCCGCACGGGTCATCGGCGTGGTGCCGCACGAGGCCGAGGCCCGGCTCCTGCGCGAGGCTGCCGCGCCCGGCGCCGGGCCCGGCCAGCAGACTCAAGCCGGGCCGGCGGCGACTGGCCGGCCCGGCGTGGTCGACGCGATAGTGATCGCTGACGCCCGCAATCCGGTCGCGGTGTCCCGCGCGATCGACAGCGCAGGCGGTCCGGCCGATGTCACGGTCGTCTGCGTCGACGTGCCTGGCTGCGAAGGCGGCGCGATCCTGGCAACGGCCCAGGGCGGCACGGTGATCTTCTTCTCGATGGCCACCTCGTTCACCGCCGCGGCGCTTGGAGCCGAGGGCGTCGCCTCGGACGTCACAATGCTGGTAGGCAACGGGTACGTACCCGGACACGCGGAGCTGGCCCTTGATCTGATCCGCGCGCAGCCGGCCGTCCGCGCCCTCTTCCAGCGGCGCCTTGACGAACACAGTTCCGGAATCCAGGGGGAGTAAGCCCAATGCAAACCCGGCTCAACCTCGACCCCGCTGTTGTCCGCGAGGCGCGCGCTCTGGCCGCGAAGGCCGGGCAGCCCATCGTGGCCATGGCGAAGACACATACCACCGTCTCGGTCGAGCGGGCGGTACTGCGCCTCGCCGGGCTGAAGGGCGCTGACCCCGACGGCATGCCCTGGGTCAACCGGCTGGTCGACGCGGTCCGCGAGACCACCGGGCTGGAGCACGGCGTCGCGCTGCCAGCCTGGGACGCGCTGCTCACCGGCGGCTACGACGATCTTGCCTCCCT
>Ga0335073_10001310_pt1 | contig 33292 bp, 32 predicted proteins | sample Lox_Sample_22_FD_207093 | JGI IMG/M metagenome (GOLD analysis project Ga0335073, IMG submission 207093) | Soil microbial communities from Loxahatchee National Wildlife Refuge, Florida, United States - Lox_Sample_2.2 | ecosystem: Environmental > Terrestrial > Soil > Wetlands | place: USA... | reverse complement strand
GCTCCGTCGGCGATGGCCACGACGCTCGACCGGGTGCGGTACTTACTTGGTTTCATCGAACGGGCGGCGAACAGTCCGCTCACCCTGATCGCTCAAACAGATTGGCTTGCAACAGTCGCGGGTTCGCCCACAGGAACGCGGTTGCCGAAGGCCTCGCATCGTTTGCCGCGATGGCGGCCCGACCGCGTCCGACCACCGAGCGGTCATGCTCGCGTCGAATTTCTCGGGGCACCCGTGTCGCGCACATGCCGATCTTGTCCCGTTCAGCAGGCGCTCTTTGGCCTCTGCCGGTCGTCGTGATCTTCGAGTGGCCGAGCAGGGCGTGGACCGTGGCGGGATCAAGGCCACGGATAGCGAGCGTCGCGAACGTGTGGCGGAGGTGGTGGAATGGCAGCGGCGACAGCCCGGCGGCATCGCGCGCGGCGCTGTACCGGCGATGTAGCGCCGAGTCGTCAAGCGTGTCGCCGCCCGGTCCGCAGAAGACGAAGTCATCGGGGCCGGTGAACCGCTCGCGACGGCTGAGCCGGTCGAGCGCCTCGCGGGCGAGCTCCTCTCACCGGAGTGAGCAACCGCCGAGCGCGCAACCATCGATTCATCCGAACGATGCGATGCGCGCTCACCCCCCGGACGCCGAACCTGACGGTATGCAAGCGGAGGACACGCTGACCGGGGGTCGCGAGACGGGGCGCGACGAGATCCGGGTCCGCGCGCCGATGGGCCCGACGATCATGCAAGCGCGCCCGACGCTGACCACGAGTCGAAGCGGACGGGACATCCCTCTAGATCCCAACCAATGGAGCAACGGAATGGCGATCGCATTGATCCGAAGCGGTTGCACGAACGAGCGCCATTGTGGGCAGGAGACAGTTACTCGAACAGTCGAGGCCGAACTTTGGCGATTCACCTGACATATACGCAGGCTGAGCGCCAAAGTTGGCCGGGCCTGCGGCCTCGGCCCAGAGGCAGTTGTTACCGGCTCACAATTAATTTCCGGTGTCCGGGCTCTGGGCGGCAACCTCATTCCGGCGTGATCGTTCCCCACGCGTCTCGATTGTCGACGTCAACCAAGGAGGAAGAACATGCAAAGCCGTACGATGGTAGAACCGACGAGCAAAGCGACCGTGATGGCATTTGCTGAACTGGCGTTCGCGCAACGGAATCCGCGCGAGGCTGCCGAGCACTACATGCGCGAGGATTACGTCCAGCACAATCCGCAGCTCCCCACCGGGCGTGAGGCTTTCGTCCAGTTCGTCGCCGGGTTGCTGGAGCAAGCCCCCGAGACGACATACGAAATCAAACGTGTGATCGCCGAGGGTGAATACGTCGTCTTCCACGCCCACCTCAAGATGCGTCCTGACGACCCTGGTCGGGCCGTGGCCGACATCTTCCGAGTGCAGGACGGCAGGATCGCGGAGCACTGGGACGTGATCCAGCCCGTTCCCGAAGCGTCGGTGAACGGCAACACCATGTTCTGAGCTGCGGGCCGAGGCGGATGTCGTGACAACACGACAATCGCCCGGGTGCCGCGAGGCCCGCCCACGCGAGTGCTCCTCGCGCAAGGGGTTGCGGAAACCCGAAAGGACGTCGGCACGGCTTAAAAAGCCACCGGTGCTTGCCAAGGCGGGGTGCCGCCCGCTCCCCCTGCTGTCGTTGCATGGGCATCGCAGATCGGTTTCGATGGGCTACAACGACCATAGGGCTTGGGTGGGTGAGAGGCGTGCGGCGCGGAGCGCGGGAATGAGCCCGGCGACCGCGCCGATGATGATGGAGGCGACGATGCCGCCTGCCCACGCCTCAGCGGGGACGATGGTCGCCCAGTGTTTGACGTGTGCGTAGACGGCTGTGGCCGCGACGCCGAGGGCAACGCCGGCGGCACCGCCGAGCAGTCCGAGGAGGATGGCTTCGGAGAGGAACTGGGTGCGGATGTGTCTCCGGGTGGCGCCGAGGGCGCGGCGCAGGCCGATCTCGGACCGGCGCTCGAGCACGGAGATGATCATGATGTTCGCGACGCCGACCGCGCCGACGAGCAGGGCGACGGCGCCGAGGCCGAGAAACAGGCCGTTCAGCGCACTTTTGGCGTCGGCTTGGGCGACCAGGGCGTCGGAGGGTTGGCTGACGCTGACCTCGCTGGGGTTCTCGGGGTTGGCGGTGGCGGCCAGGAGGTTGTCCACGCCGATGACCTGGTCGGTGTCGGCGCGGAGGTAGACGGTGGAGGGGTGGCCGTCGAACCCCAGGTACTTCTGTGCCGCGGGGTAGCCGACCAGGACCGAGGTGTCGACGTCAGAGGCGAGCACGGCGGGTTCGAGGATCCCGGTGAGGTAGAACCATTGGCCGTCGACCCAGATCCGTTCGCCGGGGTAGAGGCGATCGATCCCGAGCAGCTGGGCGGCGGCGGCGCCGAGTACGGCGACGGGTTCTTGAGCGTTGGCCGCGTTGAGGTAGTGGCCTTGGGCGACGGTGGTGGCGAGGACCGAGGGGAGGTCCAGGGATGCGGCTTGCACGGTCAGGCCGTTGGTGTCGACGGACGGAATGTAGGGGGTGCGATACGCGCTTACGCCACCGACCTCCCCGGTGCTCTGCACCTGCTGCACACCGCCGATACGGCTAATCATGCTCGGAGCGATCGTGGGCAGCTCCACGGTGCCACCGGTCAGGCTCTGGCCGTTGCTGACGGTGAGCAGGTTGGTGCCGAGCCGGTTGATCTCCGCCATCAGACCGGCCTGTGAGGACGCCGATAGGCCAAGGACGGCCACGATCGCAGCCACACCGATAGCGATCCCGAGCGCGGACAGTCCCGCCCGCAACTTCCGTGTGCGCAGCCCGACGGTGGAAAGCCTGGTGACGTCGGAGAGCGGTAGGCGACGCCGGGTCAGGGGGGCGGTGGCGGTCACGATGGCTCGTCGCTCGCGCTCGTGCCGGGCGCGGGTTGTGCTGCGCGGGTGGAGGATTCATCAAGCGGACCGGGGTCGGCGTCCGCGGTGGCGCCGGTGTCGGCGATGATGTGGCCGTCGAGGATCTCGACTTTCCGTGGCATGCGCTCGGCGATCGCGTGGTCGTGGGTGATCACCACGATCGTCGAACCGGCCCGGTGGAGCTCATCGATCAGGGCGAGGATGGTGTGGCCGGTCGCCTGATCGAGGTTGCCGGTCGGCTCGTCGGCCAGCACGATCGCGGGCTGACCGACCAACGCCCGGGCGATCGCGACGCGCTGGCGCTGCCCGCCCGAGAGCTGGGTCGGACGGGCATGTGGGCGTCCCGCCAGGCCGACCACCTCCAGCGCGTCGAGGGCGCAGTCGCGACGCTCCGTGAGCGGGACGCCGGCGTAGAGGAGCCCGTCGGCTACGTTATCGAGCACCGTGCAGTGCTCGGCCAGGAAGAACTGCTGGAAGATGAACCCGATCCGGGTTGCCCGCAGGTAGGTCACCTCGTCGTCGGGCATGGTGGCGACGTCCAGACCGGTGATCCGCACGTCGCCACTGCTCGGCTGGTCGAGCGTTCCCATTAGTTGCAGCAGCGTGGTCTTGCCCGACCCCGACGGGCCGACGATCCCGACCAGCTCGCCGGGGCCGACGGTGAGACTCACGCCGCGCAGGGCCTGAACCGGCGGCTCGCCCGGGTAGATCTTGGTGAGGTCGTGGACTTCGAGCACGGGCGCCCGTGCGCCACGGATAGCGGAGCCATTGCCGTCGGCGACTGCGCTGCCGTCCGGTGCGGGTTGCGGCGTGGAGCTCATGTCGACGCAACCACCACCGTCTGACCGGGAGCCAGCCCCGAGCCGGTGACCTGCACCAGCCCGTCCGCGTCGTCGAACAGTCCGAGCGAGACCGGGACGAGATGGTTCCTCGCCGCTGCGCCAATGACCTCGACGGCGTAGCCCCCGTCGGCTTGGGCCAGCAGCGCGGTAACCGGTACTACCAGGGCGTCGGGCACGCTGGCGGTGGTGATACCGACCTGCACCGGCGCCTGATCCCACTTACCGGTGGCGGCCGGACCCGACGGAGTGACGCCCACGGTGATCGTCGGGGTGGCACTGCTCCCCGAGCCGCCCGACGAGCAGGTGTCGGTTCCAGGCGCAGCGGAGCTGGACCCCGATCCGCCCGCCCCCGAGCTCGATGAGCAGGTCGCGACCGTCCCCACCGAGGAGACGACACCCGCGGTGGTCTGGTTGTTGGGCAAGGTGATCGTCACCCTGTTCCCGACCGCCACCTCGGTCTGTTGCGAGGCGTCCAGCGCCACCTGCACCTGGCGAGTGGTCGAGGTGCCCTGGACCACGGTCTGGCCGGGCTGGGCGCGGCCGCCGAGCTGGGATGGCAGTGTTGTCACCCGGACCGCGGTGGGTTCGAAGACCGCCTGGCCGAGAGCCAGCGCGCCGTTCCGCGTCACCCCCAGGGCCGCCTCGAGCTTCTCCAAAGCCGTGGTGGTGGCCGCCCCGAACGCGGCGGACCTGGGGCTGAGCTGGGCCCGGGTGGCGTAGCCGAGCGCGACCAGATCCGCGTTGAGCTCGGCCACGTCAGGCCCACTCGCCCCGGCCGACAGGGTCCGGTACGCAGGCGTCGAGCCGCGCAGCAACACCACCGGGCTGTCGTTCACCCGATAGAGCACGTGACCCTGAGAGATCACCTGCCCGACTGCGGGCAGCTTGGTGTACGTCCCCTCCGCCTGGTTGATCACGGAATACGGGGAGCCGTCTGACCGCGCTCGATAGGTCAGGATCCCAGCCTCCGAGACCATGGCCGAGAGCGTCCTCTTCTCCACGTTCGCGGTATTCACCGACGCCTGCTGCGCGGCCAGGGCCTGTTGCCGCGCGCCGGACATAACGACCACGCCGCCAGTGGCAGTAATGGCAGCCAGCACGACCGCCGCGGTCAGCACCCACCTCTTCCGCCTCACCGCGTCACCCCCGCTGCGGCGGCTGCATCACGACACTTCTGCATCGCTGTGTGGAGGGCGCTCATCCCCCCGGGCTCTGCGGCGGATGGGATTCGATTCGTGTCGAGGAGGGGCCCATTCGGGGTGGGGTCGGGGAAGTCCGCCACGCCGTTCCCGCGGATGCACCGCGCGAACCTGAGGGCCGCCTGCTGCTGCTGGGAGCTCCGCTTGCTCCCCATGAACCCCGCTGGCTCCAGGTCCTTACACGCGCTGATGGCCTGCGTGAAGGCCGGGGTGCTCGTGTCCAGCGACGAGCCGTTCGCCACCGCATCGATGGTGAGCTTGCCCGACGCGCCCGGGTCCGGGAACTGGCTGACCCCATTGCGGCGCATGCACTCGGCGAACTTCACCGCCTTCTGAGCATTGGCGACGGTGTTGCCGCCGCCGCTGCCGGTCTCGGCGGGCGCGCTCGAACCGCACCCGCTGATCAAGGCGACCAAGACGACCAGGGCAAAGGCGGTCGGCAGGCGTCGCTTTCTAATCATGGGCTCTCCTGCAGATAGAGGTTGCGTTGACATCAGTTCAAGCCGGGGGGACTGGGAGCGAGCAGCCGCGATCGGCCGTCCCGGTTGAGGCGCTCGGCGAGCTGGCGCTCGGTCGGCTGTTCGCGAGCCGCGACGGCGACGGCCGACTGGTTTTCGTCAGTGTGGCGCTGGTCGTGCGCGGTGCCGGCCGTGGCCATGCGCATGTGGCCGCTGTCGCTGAGGAGCTGGCCAGCCGTGTGAGCGACAAGCAGGACCAGGCCGGCGCTGAGCAGCAGGTGCCGGCGAGGCGCGCGGTACACGCTCGGTTGGCTCCTGCGGGCCGCTATACGTGCTGGCTGGCTGTGGACCACGCTGCCAGTCAAGGCGGGTTGGCGTTGCCAGAACGTATGCGTTTTTCGATATGCCGACGATATGTCCGAACTGGCAGCATCCGACCCGCATGCGCGCGTTGATCGTCGAGGACGAGCCCCTGATCGCCGAAGCGGTCCGGGACGGTCTGCGCCTCGAGGCGATCGCGGCCGACGTCGCCGGCGTCGGATACCGCATCGATACCCAACCGGACACCGGGCCCGAGGGAGGGGATCGTGGATAGAGCCCCCAGCCTCAGGATGCACCGCCTCTCGCTCGCCGGGCTCGTGCCACGTCGGCTGCTCCACCTCCCCTCGCGGACCGTGCGTCTGCGCCTGACGCTGCTCTACAGCGGCCTGTTCCTCGCCTCGGGACTGGCGCTGCTCGCGGCTACCTACCTCCTCTTCCGCAACAACACCGGGGTCGACCTGCTCGTCCCGCATGGGTCGAACAGGCCGGTCCCCCACAACGGTGCCTTGCCAAACCCGAACGCCGTCCGGCAGGTGCGCGAAATGTTCGCCGGGGCCGTCGAACGTCACGCCCACGGTCTCCACCAGGGCCTGATCCAGTCTGGGATCGCGCTGGCGATCATGACCGTGGTCTCGATCGCGCTCGGCTGGCTCGTCGCCGGCCGGGTGCTGCGTCCGCTGCGCACGATCACGGCGACGACGCGGCAGATCTCCGAGCGCAACCTGAACGAGCGGCTCGCGCTCTCCGGGCCCCGCGACGAGCTGAAGGACCTCGCCGACACCGTCGACGGCCTCCTCGCGCGGCTCGAAGCACACGTCGCCGAACAGCAGAGATTCGCCGCCAACGCCTCCCACGAACTGCGCACCCCGCTGGCGCTCACGCAGACCCTCCTCGACGTCGCCCGCAATGATCCGAATCGCGACAACGGCGAGCTCGTCGACCGCCTCCACGAGGTCAACACCCGAGCGATCGACCTCACCGAAGCACTGCTCCTGCTCAGCCGCGCCGACCAACGGACCTTCACCCGAGAACACGTCGACCTCTCGCTTATAGCGGAGGAAGCCACCGAAACACTCCTCCCGCTCGCAGAGAAACGCGACGTCACCATCGAGACCTCCGGCGACCCGACCGCGACCAGCGGCTCACACGCGCTCCTGCTGCAGATGACGACGAACCTCGTGCACAACGCCATCGTCCACAACCGCACTGAACACGGCACCGTCTGGGTCACCACCAGAGCTCACCCCGAGACCGTGGTCCTCACCGTCGAGAACACCGGCGAGCAGCTCATCCCGCAGCTCGTTGCCACGCTGGCCGAGCCGTTTCAGCGCGGCACCCAGCGGTTACGCACTGACCACCCAGGCGTCGGCCTCGGCCTGGCAATCGTTAACAGCATCACCCAAGCTCACGACGGATCCCTCACCCTCACCCCCCGGGCCGCCGGCGGCCTCTGCGTCACGGTCCACCTTCCGGCCCGGAGTGGCCGTTAGATCGAGGCTTCGGCGGCGCAGGTGGGCGGCCCTGCCGGTCGGGCAGCAGAGGTTGAACCGGTCACCCGGTTCTGGGCCGTAACGGGTGCGCGAGCCGTGGAGTCGTTGATGAAGGAGCTCAGGCGCTCGGCGACGAGATCGGCTCGGGTTAGGTGTGGCAGATGACCGGTGCCGTCGAGCAGCGCGAGTTCGGCTCCGGGGTTTGACGCGAGGGCCGCCGACGCGTGATGCGAGGGGATCATGCGATCACGCGTTCCCCACAAGACGAGCGTCGGGACCCGCCGTAGTAGATACAACCGGTCAAGCACGCACGCGCGTTGCCCGCGGTGCCCGATCACGGCTCGGACGGTTGTGAGCAGCGCCGTTCGTCGTTCGCGGCCGCCCGCATTGATGAGCATGAGTCGAAGCGCCCGGATTCTCCGGGCGGCCCTGGGGGCGCGGGCCCTCCTGGCGACCCGAACCAGCGCGGCGAGAAGACTGAGCGTCGGGCGCATCGTGAGGAGCCGGAGCACGGGGCTTGCCACCGACAGGGACAGCGCGCGGAGGAGCGGGTGGACCTCGCGCCCGAGCCCGCCGCTTGAGATCAGCGCCATTCGCTGGACTCGCGCGGGATAGTTGTACGCGAATGACAGGGCGATGCCGCCTCCGAGTGAGTGGCCGACGACCGCCACCTGGGCGTGTCCGAGCACATCGAGCAGATCGCGAAGCGTTCCCGCGTGGCCGCTCGGCGAGTAGTAGTCAATGCCGGAAGGAGCGTCGGACTCGCCGTGGCCGAACAGGTCGGGCGCGATCACAGTGTGGGTGCGGGCCAGGCGGGGAATCATCTTGCGCCAGGTGAGCGCGTCGTCAAAGAGGCCGTGGACCAACAGGAGCGCTGGGCCGGTGCCGGCGACCCGGTACACGAGCCGATGGCCGTGCAACCAGATCTCGTTGCGTGCGACGCCCGGAATCTCGGCCAATAGCCGCGGTCGGCGGCGCTGCGGGAGCTCGGATCCGTCGCCGTGTCGTCGTGCGGGGAGCCCGGACGCCAGCAGCGCTGCGCCCGCAGCGGTGCAGGCCATCAACATCCAGGCGCGCTCGAAGGCATTTAGCGGGATCCGCGTTTCCGGCGTGCCGAGTACGGCGACGAGACCCGCGATGCCGACCACGGCGCCGATCTGACGAAAGCAGCTGGAGATAGCGGTCCCGGTGGCCAACCTGCTCAGCGGGAGGTCAGCGACGGAGGCGCTGGTCAGTCCCGCGAATGTCAACCCGACCGCGCTGCCCGAGACGAGCTGGGCGGGCAGCCAGTGACCGAGGTAGTCCGGTCGCGGCCCGGCGCCGTGGTAGGCGAGGCACGCACCGAAGAACAGCATCAGCGCCGGCACAGCCACCTGGCGGGATCCGAACCGCTCGACCAGCCGCCCTCCGACCGCGGCCGCAACCGCGGCCATCAGCGCCGCCGGGGTGACGGCGAATCCCGCCTCCAACAGCGAGTAACGCCAGACCTGGGTCAGGAACAGGATGTTCCCGAGCAGCAGCGCGTAGAAGCCGATCGAGAACAGGAAAAACGCCGCGTTCGCTGTGCTGAACGTTCGTATCCGCAGAATCGCCGGCTCCAGCAGAGGGGCTGGATGGCGAGCCGATCGAGCAACGAAGACACCCGCAAACGCGGCCGCGATCGACCAGGCCGCCAGCACGCGGTCGCTGGTCCAGCCCCAGTCGGGTGCCTTCACGGCCCCGAGAGCAAGCGCTCCCACCGCGACGACCAGCATCGCGGCACCCAGCAGATCCGGCGTGCCATTCGAATCGGACTCGCGGGTTTCGCGCAGCAGGCGTGGCCCGGGCAGCATCCCTATCGCGATTACGAGGTTGACGAAGAACGCCCAGCGCCAACTGGTCGTCTCGACGAGCACGCCGCCGAGCGATGGACCGGTCGCGGCGGCGACAGCGCCGGCTGCCGCCCAGACGCTTGTCGCCATGGCGCGCTTCTCGGCGGGAACCTCGGCGAGCACGAGGCCGAGCGATGCTGGGATCAGCGCGGCTCCGCCGATGGCCTGGACAACGCGGGCCCCGATCAGCATGGCAACGCTGCTCGCCGAGCCAGAGATGACCGATCCGAGGAGAAACAGCGCGAAACCCGCGCCGAAGACGCGACGGCGTCCGACTCGATCGGCGATGCGTCCCGCCGGGAGGAGCAGCGCCGCCATGATCACGTTGTAGGCGTTCAACACCCAGCTCAGATCGGAGAGCGATGCGTCGGCGAACGTGTGCCGGATCGCCGGAAAGGCGATGTTCACGATCGTGACGTCGAGGAACACCATGAACACGGCCAGCGAGGAGAGCAGTAGGACCTTCCACTCGCGAGACAAACGGCGACGACGCCGGAGTGCACTTACATCAACCCTCGGGCGCTTGACCGTTACTTGCGAGAACATCTGCGATACCTCCCCTTCTCAGCGCGTGACTTCGAATGTCGTCTGCTGCTGTGGACCGGCGATCCCGTCACCCGGCCCGCCCGCTCGGCGCTGGCTGGCGACGCGCCCGCCGTCAGCACCAGCGGCGCCACCGCGGCTACGACTACGTGCTTCTTCATCGCTCGTTCCCGGTTGCCGGCTTGCCCTCGGCCACGGTCACGGCGCGAGGACTTCTTCGCCCGCGGCGCGCGCTCGCGGGAGTCATCAGATTCGGGTCAGGTAACTTGCGCGGTTCCGAATGCGCCTCACGCGGGCGGCGTCCCCGTTCGCCGGCGCGTTGCAGCTCGGCGCTGCGCAGCTCGGCGATCTTGTAGTTGAGCTGGGTGTTCATCGAAGGCTCCTAGATCCACTGATCGATGCGCTCAAGCTAGGCGTAAGCGGGCCCGCTGCCATCGGGCAACTGCCCGATTGTGGGACTTAGCTTGCATCGGGGACCGCTTAGGTACACGATTGGAGCAGCGGGTTGTCGAACTGCCTCGGTGACGACTCCACCGAGCGCTCGCGCGCTTCTCACTCCACGGCGATCTGCTCGACGCCCAGTCGGTGGCGGTGGAGCAGCGAGAGGTGCCCGCCTATGCGGCGGAGCGAGTGTGGGCAGGTGTGATGCCTAGGTGATGCGCGGCCGCGGCGGCCGCAGCGCGGTTGGCGACCGAGAGCTTGGTGAGGATGCGTGAGACGTGCACGCTCGCCGTCTTGTCGCTGATGTATAGCTCGGCCCCGATTTCGCGGTTGGTCAGTCCGTCGGCGAGCAAGGCCAGAACCTCAATTTCGCGAGGCGTAAGTTCGAGCCGCTCGAAGGCGGCATTCGGCGCCACCTCGAGTGGAGGTTCCTTACCGAGTGCAAGTCGGGCACGGCGGGCGAGCGTCTCGAGTTCCGCGCGCAGCGGGCGCGCGCCGAGTTCGTCCACAACGGCGTGTGCATCACCGAGCAGCGCTTTCACCACGGCGCGATCACCGCCCGACGCGAGGAGCGCCTCGGCTTCTCTCCAGCGGGCGTAGGCGGCGTGGTAGGGGTCTTGGCAAGTGTCCCAGTGCCGTCGAGCGTCGGCCCACAGGGCAGCGTTTCCCGTGCCCCCGATCCGTGATGCGTGGGCCGCACAAACAGCTCGGCTTGCCCACACGAGCGGTGGGATCTCGCCGCTCATGCGCGCGATCAGCCCGTCGAGCCGCTCGAGCAGCCCGCGCGCCGTTGCGGTCTGCTGCCGGAAGGTCCGGTCGTCGCCGGGGGCGCGAGCGGCGAGGTCAGCACACGCACGCCCCCCGACCTCATACAGCCTCGCCGTGAGGAACACGTGCTCATTCTCCCCCACCTGCTCCAGACAGTCAGACACGATTGCGGCCGCCGACTCCGGACGGCCGGCCCACAGCTCGAGCGAGGCCCGAGCCGCTGCTACTGGCCCGCGCGCCATCGACCCGAGCGCGCGAGGGAGGTGCGCCTCGGCCTGCTTGATCGCACTGGCCGCCGCATCGAATTCCCCGCGCTCGGCCCGCAGGTACCCAACCGATCTGTATGCCATGGCCGCACTGAACCCGGTTGGAGAGTGATCGATGACCTCCTCAATCTGCTGCTCGGCTTCGCGCCAGCGGCCGACTTGCAGCAGGCGATCGGCCAGTTCGGCGCGGAGAACATCGCCCCATTGACGCTCGACCCCGAACTCGCGTGCGGAGGCGATTCCTTCTCGTGCCATCGCGATCGACTCGTCGATCCGGGCCGCCTCGTGCAGAGCGGCGCTGCCGTTGACGTAGCTGCGGTGTAGCTCGTCGGTGAGGCGGAGGCGACGGGCGATCGTGCGCGCCCGGCTCGCCGCCTCCACAGCTCGGCCGGCCTCGCCGACCGCGGCGAGATTCCCAGCCATCGTGTTGAGCACATGCGCCTTGACGGCCTCAGCCCCCACCGTGCGAGCGATCGCAAGCGCCTCCTCGCAGCGCGAGTTCGATTCCGCCGTGCGGTCGCAGAGCATCAGCGCCTGTCCCTCCGCGGCCAAGACCAGCGCAAGCTCTTCGGATGGCGGATCGTGGGGCATCAGCTCGACGGCACGCCCATACATGGGCAGAGCGTCCTCGTCACGCCCGGCAATCCACAGGTAGCGGCCCAGCCGCTCGTGGGCCAGCGCCGCTCCGATCGAATCGTCGTGCTCGTCGATCCGCGCGAGCAGGTCATGCGCCAGACTGATCGCTCGTTCCTCCTCGCCAGCCATCAGCGCGGCGTCGGCCGCTCGTCGCAGCACCTCGAGCCGCTCGAGCGGCAGCTCGCCGGGCGCCGGAGCCACCAGATCCCAGATCTCAAGCGCGCGCTCATAGTGCCGCCAGGCCTCGCCGACGGCGTAGAGGTCTTCGGCCGCGACCCCGGCGCTGACCGACGCAGCCAGTGCCTCTGGCAGCGCACCCGCCGCGTACCAGTGACGGGCGAGCTCCGCCGCCGCGGCCTTCCCTCCTCCCAGCAGGGCTTGGGCGCTCAGCGCTCGGGCGAGCCTGAGATGCAGGTTGCGTCGCTCGCCCGGCAGCAGGTCGGAATAGATCGCTTCTCTCAGCAGGGCGTGGCGAAACGAATACCCCGCCCTGGCGGAGTCGGGAGCAAGCAGGTAGCTCTCGATCGCCTCGCGAAGCGCGCCATTGAGGCGATCCTCGGACAGCTCGGCGACCGCAGCGAGCAACGCGTGATCGACCGTCCGTCCCGCCACCGCGGCGATCCGCAGCACGTCTCGGACAACCGTCGATTGCGACTCGACGCGAGCGAGCAGGGTGTCGCGCAGGGACTCGGGCAGCGGTTCGCCGGGCGCATGTGACGACGCCAGGAGCTCCTCCGTGAAAAAGGGGTTGCCCTCGGAGCGCTGGAGCAACCGGTCAACGAGCGCCGCGGGCGGTGGTTCGTCGAGGATCGCCGCGACCTGCTCGCGGACCTCCGCGCGTGTGAACGGCCCCAGCTCGACCCTGATCGCCGCGCCACTTCGCTCGAGCTCCAGCATGCAGTGACGCAGAGGGTGGCGGCGGCGCAGCTCATCGCTGCGGTAGGTGATCATCAACGCGATCGGTTCATGCCGTGCCGCACTTATGAGGAACGAGAAGAAGTCGCAAGTCGATCGGTCAGCCCACTGAAAGTCCTCCACGACGAGTACCAGCGGCCGCTCTCGTGCGGCGGAGGCAAGCACCCCCAGCAACTGCTCGAACAGGCGCGCCTGCGATCCCTGCCCCGCCGGCGGGCTTGCCACATCACGGCGACCGGGCGGCAGCTCGGGCAACAGAGCCGACAGCTCCTCGCGCACGGAGCCGAGGATCACCTCGAGCTCGGACCCTTCCCGCTCGGCCACGAGCGAGCGCAGCGCTCCAACGACCGGCGCATACGGAAGCTCGCCACCGCTGAGCGGCAAACACTCCCCAACTACGACCGTCATCCCGTCGCGCTCAGCGCGTCCGGACAGCTCGGCCATCAGCCGGCTCTTGCCGATACCCGCCTCCCCGCCGACGAACACAACCGAGCCGAGCCCTGCGCGCGTCCGCGCGAGCGCTGCCTCAAGCGCCAACAGCTCGTTGCGACGATCAACGAACCGCGGGCTTGAGACGCACCCACCGGAGCGGGCCAGTATCGCGCCGTTTCCCAGCGCCGAACATATGCGGTCATCCCGCAGGCTAAGGGTCGACATCAGGCACGCACCCGCCGGCGGCGGGGCCGCCTACGCCTTGCTTGGGCCTGTCGACCCACGGCCCCCGAGGAGACTCGATGAATGCCCGGCTCAACCACAGGGTCGCCGGGCAACGCAGCGCCAGAAAGATGAGACTTCACGTGAACTCCTTATTAGGGGCAGCTTCCGGGAGCGCCCACGCGGACGAGAGGCGATCGCCGCCTCGAGGTGCCTACATCTCGGCAAGACGCGATTTGTCTCGCCGCTATTCCATCCACGGCGAAAAATTCTCGAGCGCGATACGCGGCTCCCACGCCCGCGCAACTGTGCGGCATCCTGGCCTTGCACGCAAAGTGAGATCTCTTGGAGCCCCATAAGCAAGATTTGGGGTACTTGCTCTTAGAGATAATCTAGATCTTGATCCGACGTTATACTGCCGGACATGCTCGACGTCGATCGGCTGCGGGTTTTTCGCGAGGTTGCAAACACTGGTTCCTTCAGCGCGGCGGCGCGGACGCTCGCCTTCACGCAGCCCGGCGTCTCCCACCACGTCAAGCAGCTGGAGCGCGAGCTCGGCGTCGCGCTGCTCGAGCGCTCGCCGCGGGGGATCCGCCTGACGCCGCCCGGGCATGCTCTTTTGGAGCACGCCGAGGTGCTGCTCGCGCGGCTCGACGACGCCGAGCGCGACGTGATCGAGATCGCCAAGCAGGGTGGTGGGAAGTTGCGGCTCGTCGCCTTCCCGACCGCCGCCGCGACCATCGTGCCGCTCGCGGTGGCATCGTTCAGACAGCGGCTGCCAGACGTGCAGCTGAAGCTCGCCGAGGCCGACCCGCCGGCCTCGCTGCCGCGCCTGGCGGGCGGTGATTGGGACCTTGCGCTCGCTTACGAGTACCCGTGCCTGCGCTTGCCGACCGACCCCGCGCTGGACTATGAACCGCTGCTTTCCGACGAGATGGCGTGCTGCGTGCCGACCGATCATCGGCTCGCGCATGAGGGGGAGATCGACCTGGCCTGGCTGTCGGACGAGGTGTTCGTCGCTCCCTACGACTGTGTTTGCCGCGACGCGCTGATGCACGCCTGCCGCGGCGCCGGCTTCGCGCCGGAGATCGGATCGGAGACCAACGACTATATGGCGATGCAGGCGCTCGTCGCGGCGCGCGTCGGGGTCGCGGTGATGCCCCGGCTGGTCGCCTCGATGGCGATTCGCGACGAGGTCGTGATCCTGCCGCTGGCGCGCGGTACGCTCACGAGGACGGTGTCGATCGTCGCGCGACGCGAGGGCTTCAAATCGGACGCGACGACCACGATGCGAGCGCTACTGCGCCACGTGGTCGCCGGGTTGGCCGTGGGACCGCTCGCAATCGATGTGCCTCCCCCCCGCGTCGCGCTCGCGGCCTGATCGCTGATCGCAGCAGCGCCCGGAGGGAAGGTGACGGTAGGTCTCGGCGCGCGCGTGACGGCGCGAGCGGCTCCTCGGAGCACATGGGTTGCCCAAGCAGCGCCGAGAGTAAGCGGTCACCCCGCGGGCTAAGGCTCAAGATCAGGCAGCTGCCCAATGGCAGCGGGCCGGCTTACGCCTAGCTTCGACGCATCGACCTACGGCCGTCCCAGGAGACCAGATGAATGCGCAGCGCACCAGCCCGACCGTCGTTGGCCCGCGTGCCGCGAGAGATCACTCGTTACAGACGAACAGAAGGACAGCGATATCGCCCGCCACAGCTTGGAGTGGAGCACCTCGAGTGTTGCAACCCAGCCACAGGGCAGTGGGTGAGACGCGGTTCACGTTGCACGGGCGCCACATTGCCAGGTTGGACCGCTTCATCGGTCAGGCTCAGCGCGCCGCTTTGCGGGCCGATCGAGAATTCGGAGGGGTCTGCATCGAACTCCATGACCAGGGCACGGTCAGCGTCCACGCGATCGGGATGACGTCAATCCTGCTCTGAACCCTGTGGCTACTCCTGCGTCTAGCCTCCGGGCGCCCCGGCTTATGCCGGCGAGCGATCCCCGCCGCCGTCATCTCGTCGCGGGGAAACGCTGCCGACGGCTGCGCAGAGATTGTCGGCGCCGCCGGGACCTATCAATCAGGAAGGCGAGATGAGGAGGGGGATGGTGCCGCGATGGCCCCGCTGGTGATCCTAAGACCCCGCAAGAGCGCGGACGCTGTGCTCGTCGCGCGCCGGGCGCGGTTCCGCGACCGTCTGACCGCTCGGCTGGGTGCGACCTGGTTGGACGTCGAACTCGCCCGCGGCGTGCCGCCCGAGACGCGCGCTTCGCTCGCCCTCCGGGCGCAAGCCCTCGGAGAAACCCGCACACGCGAAGCGCTCGCCGGGAGCCTGCGGCGCGTACTCGATGGCGCCCGGCAAGGATCGCGGCCGCGGCGCGGACAGATCGCCATCCTCCGAGCCGACGTTCTCGCGGCGGCCGATCAGCTTGAGCGACTGATCGAGCGCCTCCTCGAACCAGGGATGGTTGCGGCCCGCGGATGTGCGCTCGTGCGCGTGCTCTTGATCGACGGCACGAGCCCGCTGTATCTCCGTGGCGCGAGTCATGACCTTGGGGCCGCTGCAGCCGCTGCGCTTGCGAAGCTCGAACCCGCGCTCGACTGGTGATCAGCGAACGTGACCGATACGCGTCTCCACGTCCCGGGCCGAGATTAAGCGGTCATCGCCGGAGGCTAAGGCCCAAGACCAGGCACCTGCCCGATGGCAGCGAACCCGCTTACGCCTAGCTTGGACGCCTCGACCCAACGACCGTCCAGGAGACGCGATGAACGCCCAAATGAACCACCTGATCGCCCGGCAGCGCGGCGCAGAGCTGCGACGCGCTGGCGAGCATGCGCGACTTGCGACCGAGGTGCCCGCGAGGCGTCGCGGGCTGCGCGACCCGAATCCGATCATGCGCCCGAGCAGCGAGGCCTATCGAGGAAGGCCCGCGCTCGCGGCCGACCGGACGATCGGGGGCGCACGATGAAGAAGCATGTGGTGATCGTCGGGGCGGGCTTCGCGGGCCTGGAGTTGGCGGCGCGGCTATCGGAGTCGCTCGCCGACGCGGTTCACGTCACTCTGATCGACAAAAACGACGCGTTCTACTTTGGGTTCTCGAAGCTGGACGTGCTGCTCGGCCGGCGCCCTCCGGCCGACGTGCTGCTGCACTACGGCGAGATCGCCAAGGAGGGGGTCGAGTACCGGCGTGAGACGGTGACCGCGATCGATCCGGCGAGGCGGCGGGTGATCACCAACGAGGGCTCCTACGACGCCGACTTCCTCGCCGTCGCGCTGGGGGCGGATTACGACCTGGCGGCCACGCCGGGATTCCAGCAGGGCGGGTTCGAGTACTACTCGCTCGCCGGCGCCGAGCGCCTGCGCGCGGCCCTCGACGACTTCGAGGCGGGGACCGTCCTGATCTCGGTCCTGGGTCACCCGTTCAAGTGCCCGCCGGCGCCGTTCGAGGGCGCGTTCCTACTGCATGACCTGTTCACGAGGCGTGGGATCCGCGACGCCGTGAACATTCGGATGACCTACCCGATGGCCGCGCCGGTACCGGTTACCAAGGAGGTCTCGCAAATGTTCCTAGCGGCGCTCGACGAGCGCGGGATCGAGTGCGCCCCCAAGGAGCTGGTGGTAGGTCTGGACGCTCGCGAGCGCACGGCCCGGCTCGCGAGCGGCGGGAGTGTCCCGTATGACCTGCTCATCGGGATCCCCGTCCACCGGGCGCCGGCGGTGGTCGAGCGCTCCGGTCTTGCGGTTAACGGCTGGGTGCCCGTCGACCAGACGAATCTTGCGACCCGGTTTCCCGGTGTGTACGCGCTGGGCGACGTTGCCGGCGGGGCGCGCACGGTCGCCAAAGCCGGGATTTTCGCGGAAGCGGCAGGCCGCGTCGTTGCCGCTCACATCGCCGCGTGCCTACGCGACAGTGAGCCCCCGCCCCCCTACGAGGGCGACGGCAACTGCTACGTCGAGTTCGGCGCCGGGATGGTCGGAAAGGTCGAGGTCAATTTCCTCGGCGGACCCGCGCCGGCGGGTCGAATCATCGCGCCGTCGCGAGAGCTCGCCGCCGAGAAGGAGGCGTTCGCCGCGACCCGGCGCCGCAGCTGGTTCGGACTCGACGCGCACGCGGTTCCCGTGGGAATGGCCGCTCGCGCCGCTCGTTCGCTCATTGCTGAGGGCGGCTGATGGACACCAACGAAGGGACGCGACCGGGCTCCGACGACGAGGGACGACGGGCGCCTGCGATGCATATGCCGTCCGATCTGAACACCCCCGCACGAGAGCGATCTGGTGTCGCTCTCGTACTCCTCTCGGCGGCGTGTTTCGGCACGCTTGGCGTGCTGACCCAGCTCGCCTACCGCTCCGGGGTGTCCGTGCTCGGCCTGATCTGCGGGCGCTACATGGTCGCGGCCGCCGTGCTGTGGCTGCTTGTCCGAGTGCTGCGCCGCCCGCTGCCGTCTCACCGCGGCGTGCTCCTGGGGCTTGTGCTCGGCGCCGGCTACAGCGTGCAGGCGCTGCTGTTCGCGGCGTCGCTCAAGCACCTGGAGGCCGGGCTCGCCGACCTGCTCTACTTCGCCTACCCCGCGATGGTGGCCGTCGGCGCGACAGTCATCCGCCGGGAACGGTGGAGTCGACGCCGCGGCGCCGCGCTGGTCGCGGCGGGCGCGGGAATTGGCCTCGTGCTGACCGGTGGCAGCGCGATCGATCCCGTCGGCGTGGCGTTCGCCCTCGCGGCGGCCTTCGGGTACGCCGCCTACGTGATCGCATCCTCCTCGCTCCTAAAGAGAATCGACCCGCTGGTCCTGGCGGCGCTACTGTGCACCGCCACCGCGACCGTGCTCGGCCCCGACGCGCTCGCCCACGGCGAACTCACGGCGCGCGGCGGCGTGGACGGCGTGCTGCTCGTGGTCACCGCGGCACTGGTCTCGACCGTGCTCGGCATCGGCGCTTTCCTGGCCGGCGTGCGACGTCTGGGCGCCTCGCGCGCGAGCATCGTCTCGAGCATCGAGCCAGCACTGACCGCCGCCTTCGGCTTCGCCGCCTTCGGCGACCGCCTGGGCCCGGTTCAGATGCTCGGCGCGGGGCTGGTGTTCGCGTCGGTTCCGATCCTCGAGCTTCGCCTACGCGCGGCGAGCCGGGGCGAGCCGCACGGTGTCGTTGCGCGGCCACTCGGGCCGTCCGCGACGTACGGGACCTGTCCGGCCTGACCGCACGGGGGCCGGGGCGGCCTGAGATCAAGCACGACCTGCGGTTATTCGACTGCACTCAGCACCCCAGAGCGTCTCGCAACGGCGGTTGCAGCGGTCGCGGACGACGTGCCGGGCAGGTTAGCCTCGCGACCCGGTGATTGGTTCCTACACCCTCGAGCGGGTGGCGTCCGCGCGTGGACGCCGGAGGATCGCGGCCGCGCTTGTCGCCGCGGTGGCCGTCGTGGCAGTCGGCGCGCCAGCGAGCCGAGGCGACCTAGCGGGCCGCTACGCCGCGCATGAGCAGCAGGCCAGCCGGCTGCGATCGGCGATCCACGCCGACACCACCGCGATTCAGAACTACGAGGGATCGATTTCGGCCCTGCAGGCGCGGCTTGCGGTCGTGCAGCGCAGGTTGGACATCGACGAGGATCTGCTCGCCCAGGTTCGGCTGGAGCTGACGCGCGCTCGCGACCGTGTCGTTGAGCTCCGAGCGCAGTACGCGCGCGACCGCCGGCTGCTGGCCCGGCAGCTAGTGGCCAATTATGAGACGCCGCCGCCGAGCCTGATGGACGTGGTCCTCACGTCGAGCGGGTTTCAGGATCTCCTGAATAACGTCACCGCGCTCAGGACGATCGACCGCGCCAATGCTCGCGACACCAGACTGGTGGGTGAGGCGCGGACCGCGGTCTCCGCCGAGGCTCGGCGACTAGCCGCGATCGAGGTGCGCCGAGACCGGTCGGCGGCCGCCGTGCTTGCCGAGCGCAACCAGATGGTCCAGCTCCGGCTCTCTATCGTCGACCGCGAGCTGGCGTCGGCGCGAGACCGCGCGAGCAAGCAGCGCCAGCTGTCTGCGCTCCAAAAGGCACTCGCACATGAGGAGTCCCTGCTTCAGCGTCAAGCCACACTCGCGGTGGTGGCCGAGTTCCGCTCCGAGCGCGTCGCGATCAAGCCGACGTCCGGCTCGTACATCGACCCGCTGCAGTTCGTCAATCGCTGGGAGCGCACGGATCAGGGCGTGGACGCGACTATGCCGGTGGGAGCGCCGATTCTGGCGCCTTCGCAGGTCAAGATTCTCGCGATCGAACCGGATTGGTATGCCGGCCAGCCGCTGGTGTACTGGGAGCTGCTGGCCGGGCCTGATGCCGGCATGGAGCAGTACGTGGCCGAGCAGATCACCGACATTGCCCCGCCCGGCAGCGTCTTGCAACAGGGGCAGGTGATCGCGCGCTACGCGGCGAGCGGCACTGGCATCGAGTACGGCTGGTCAACCCCCGACGGTGTCACGCTCGCCGTGGCGACCACCGGTTACGAGGAAGGAGAGGTCACGCCCGCCGGGGTGAACATGCGCAACTGGCTCAACAGCCTAGGCGCCAACGCCGGGCCTAGCTGATGAGCCGTCCAGCGGCTTTGGCTGAACCGGCCGAAAGCTGCATCTTCGAGAGGGCAGCGTAAATGCTGCTGAGCCACCGGCGAGCGCCAGGGCACGACGAGGAGGTGCGGGCCAGATCTTCGCGCGGGCCCTCGCGGGCGATGGCAGCGACATCCCTAGTCGCTTTGATCGTTCTGGCGTGCTCCGCGTGCGGCGGAGGCTTGCGAATGGCGAGCCGCCCGTCCTGCAATGGATCGACCGAATTGTGCTCTCGGCCGCTGAACGATGTGATCTTTCCCGGCACACACAACTCGTTCGCGGCAGCAGATGAGCCGGGCTGGTACTTCGCCAACCAGACCTATCCGATCGCGCGTCAGCTGCAGGATGGCATCCGGGCATTCCTGATCGACATCCACTATGGCGTGTACGACCCGGCCACCGGCCGCGTGCGAACTGACCTCACGGCCGAGGGGTCGGATCGAAACAAGGTGGCTGAACAGCTGCCCGCTAGCGCACTGCGGGTCGCCGATCGCGTCGCCGGCGGTATCGGCCTGGGAACACTGAAGGGCAAGCCCCAGCCGTTTCTCTGTCACACCCTATGCGAGCTCGGCGCGGACCCGCTCGATCGCGAGCTGGACGTGATCACCACCTTCCTCCACGCACACCCCGACCAGGTGCTGGTCGTGATCGTCGAAGACTACGTTCCGCCCACCACGATCAAACAAGCATTCGGCACGGCCGGGCTCACGCGATACGCGGCGACCCTGAAGCCGCACACACCGCTTCCGACGCTCGGCGAACTGATCAAGAGCGACCACCGGCTGCTCGTCTTCGCGGAGGTCGAAGGAGGATCACCGCCCTGGTACATGCCGGCGTTCTCACTAATCCAGGACACCCCGCTCGGCGCGGTGCACCCGGGCCAGCTCAGCTGCGCCCGCTACCGGGGCGAGGCGGACAGCCCGATCCTCCTGCTCAACCACTGGATCCCGCCGTTTCCCCCTAGCCCGACCGTGAATGCGCAGATCGGGCGGGCGGCCTTCCTCCGCGCCCGGATCCTGCGATGCACCCGGGAGCGCCACATCTCGGGCGCGATCGTCGCCGTCGACTTCTATCAGCGCACCGCCGTGGTCAACGTCGCAGAACAACTCAACTCCAGACGCTAGCCACTCACGTCGGTCCCCTTGACCTATGAGCAATCGCGTCCCTGGCGGCGGCACAACGAAAGGGGTTACCCGCGTCTACGACCGGCCGGGATGTGCCGGCCCGCGCCCGCACGACGGTGAGATTCCGCCTCCGCGGGTCGGCCTGCTGGGATCCCGGTTGGCGCATCACATCACATGGTCCAGCCGACTGGGTAGTTGATAATCGGGGTGAACGCCACGCCGACGGCCTCGGCCTCGCCGCGCGCGTCGACCGTCATCTCGGTCAGATGGTCCAGCTGCATCGCATGCTCTTCGGTGTCCCAGACGCTGACCTGGACGGCCGAGCCCCCCGGCGAGACGCCCGCGTAGAAGTGGATTAGTCCCGGCAGCCGCTTGATGGCCGGGATCAGGTACTCCGAGGTCTTCTTGTTCATGGCGTCGACCTCGGCGAAGCGGCTCGGGTCGAAGGTGGCGCGCGAGACGCGGACGACGGCGGCAGCTGGCAACGATCCAGTCATGGCTTTCCCTTTCCTTCGGCAATTACATTACGATATAGCATCGCAATATAATTATCGCCCGAGGACGAAAGCCCAGACGGCGCATCAGCAAGAGATGAATCCGCGATTGGCCGGAAGGCCACCCGAGACGAACGCCACCCCGCCGGGGGGACCGTCCCGCGGGCGCCCGCGGGACCCGAGACTGGATCCGGCGATCCTTCACGCCGCCGAGCAGCAGCTAGGCGAACGCGGCTACGGCGCAACGACCCTGGAATCCGTGGCCACCGCCGCAGGAACGACGGTGCCAAGCCTCCGTCGGCGATATCGCGACAAGAGCGCACTCGTCGCCGCGGTCATCGACTCGCTACGGATCGACCCGCTCCCCACCCCGAAAGGCCCGCCCCGCTCACGAGCAGGCGCGATCCTGGACAACCTCGATCGCAATCTGCGACGTCCCAACTCAATGGCGCTGCTGGCCACCCTCCTGGCCGAAGAGGCCAGACGGCCTGAGCTGATAGAGCGCTTTCGCGAGCGACTGGCAAAACCCCGGCGGCAAGCGCTACGCGAAGCGCTCCAGCTCGGGATCGCCGCCGGAGAACTTGCCGATGACCTTGACCTTGACGTCGCCGTCAACATGCTTATCGGCTCGTTCTACGCGCGCTACGTCAGCCACGGAACGATCCCGGCAAACTGGTCCCGCAGAGTTCTCGCGCAACTGTGGCCAAGAGCGTCGGGCCACCAGGCCAGACACCCGACGGGCGGCCGAGACACCGCGCAATGAACTCAGAGAACGGCAGCGACCAGACGAACGAGCGCGACCCCGGTGGCACCTCAGAGTTCGCCGGCATGACAGGCCGTCTACACCGTTACGCTGCACGGCATTGCCTACCGTCACCTTCTTGTGGCCTACGACGGTACGTCGGAGGGAGATGAGGCGCTCGTCGCCGCCGATCTGTTGGCCCAGCAAGATCGCTCTCGGCTAACGATCGTCGTCGTGGTGGAGTTGGAGCGAACGCTGCGCTGGGTCACGCGCTGGCCCCGAGGAACGACCGTCTGGAATGACGTCCTGCTCGACCGCGCGCGTGCCGATCTCGAACGGGCAGAGCGCGTCGTGGAAGCGCCGGCGGAACTCACGGTGCTCTTCGGTCCGCCCCACCGGGCCATCCCCGATGGCGCGATCGAGTTTGACTGCGACGCGATCATGCTCCCGCCCCGCCCGCGACGCCGACTCGCGAGACTGCTCTCACGCGACCAAGCGGCGGCCATACGGCGCCGCACATCCTGCGTGGTTCTCCAACCTCGCTGAGGCCGCCACAAGTCGTCATGGTCGACTCCGCTCTGCCGATATGGTCGGCTTCATCTTGACGATATGGCCAAGCGAAATGCGGGGACCTTGACCGTCGCGGTCGTTCGTTCGAGCCATTGCTCTCAACCGCCAGCGGAGAGAGTCGTAGCCGTTCGTAGTTTTTGCTGCCGAGAGCAGCTCGAGGCGATTCGGCCAGGCTCTTGGGGTGGTCATACGGTGGGGCGGGTGGTAGATTGCGCGGTCACGGCCGGTACCGAAATCGGGGAAGGCGGTGGCGTATGCCGGGGTGGTTTCGTGCGCGTCAGAGCGGACGGTGGCGGCAGCGTCCTGGGCGCCTGACCGGTTGGTGGCTGTGTGTCAGCTGCGTGCTGGTCGGCGTGCTGGCGGTGAGCGTCGCGTCGGCGGGCGGCGCGACGACGGCGGTCTCGTCGTTTACCAAGACCGGCGTCGACGAGGGGACCGGCTCGACCGCGACCGCGGACAGACGGGGAGAGACTGCCGCTGGGCAGACGCTGCACTGGGTCCTGTCATACCGGAACATGACCGGCGGGGATGCGAGCGTGAGCATCACCGACCGGATCGGGGGGAACCAGGCCTTTGTGCCGGGGTCGCTGCGTACCCCGCCGGACCTCGCGGGCGAGTTTTCGACCGACGGAGGCGCGAGTTACGACCGGGCCGAGCCGCCGTCCGGGGTGGACGCAGTGAGGGCGACGGGGGTCAACGGACCGGGTTCGACCGCTAGCCGGAGCCCGGTGCCGCCACCGGCACGCGGGTTCACGGCTGGGAGTTCTCAAGGGGATGGCTGGGAGGCGTTGTTCATCGGGGAAAACGTCTACAACGTGCACCACCACAAGGGACCGGGGAGCGCCGGTCTGACGACGATCGACTGCCACGTCAAGGCGTCCGGTCAACTCTGTCCTGGCTACCCGAATCTCGGCCGTTATGTGGGCGCCGCGGCGGGTACGCCGTTCTCGACGGGCCCGGACACGTTGGGCACGGCGTATGCGCCGAGCGCCGACGTGGATGCAGTGAACGGACATATCTACTTCCCGGTCGGCGTCGATGGTCAGGGCTCGATCGGGGTGCTGTGCGCGGATGTGCGCACGAGCAAGTCGTGCGGGTACACAGAGCTGGGTGTCTCGCCGGTGCCGAACCGTGTCGAGTCTGGGGAGTGGCACGCGGCGATCGACGGTGGCGCGGTGGTCGGGAGCCGCTACTACCTGATCGACACCCAAGCCAACGTGTACTGCTTCGACACCTCGACTAATGCGGCGTGCGGCAGCCCGTACCCATTCAAGGCGGTTCCCGGGTATCCGGCGAGTACGACGCTGCGGACGGCGCTTGACTCGCGGCTGCAGGCATTCGACAGCCGCTACGTGCTGATCAACGTCTCCGAGCCGAACGGCAGCCGCGATCTGAGCTGCATCGACACGACGACGAACTCACTGTGTCCCGGCTTCCCGGTCAGGGGGTACGCGACCGATTACATCATCGCCGGCGGCCCGACTCAGTTCAATGCGGTGCTCGCGCCGATCCTCGATGCGGCGGCGAACGTCATCGGCGTCTGCGGGCTGGCGGCCACCAGCGTCACGAGCGCCCCGTTCAAGTGCTACGCCGTGCCCGGCGGCGCTCCGATGGCGACGCCGTGGCCGCAGCAGGTCCCGGGTAGCACGGTGACCCGGGCCGGGCTGGGCAGCATCACGAGCATCGGCACCAAGCTGTACTTCCCTTACTCGAACGAGACGGCGGGATTCCGAGCCACATACGCGTGCTGGAACTTCGCCACCGCCGCGCCGTGCAGCGGGTTTGTGCAGGCGAGCTCGGGTGCGAACGTGCGCGCGTACACGGTCCGGCAGGATCCCGACAACCCAGGGTGCCTATGGGAGCTGGGCGACGCGGGAGTGTTTGAAGTGTTCAGCGCCACGTTCGGTGGGACCACGTGCAACGAGGGTTCCGCGGTGCTCAAAGTGTCGCCCGAGGCCTCCTACTGCGATGGCAAGCCCGGTCATGTCCGCGGCTGGAGTGACCTGGTGCTCGAGGGGGTGGGCGCGACTGACTACAACCAGGTCGCGGTGTCGATCCTCGATGCGGACGGCAAACCCGTGCCAGGATGGACCGATCGGGTTTTCCCGAGCACCCAGCAGTCGATCGACATCTCCTCGATCCCGTACGCCGGGTCTACCACGACGCTTCAGATAGCGGTGTCGATCGACTGGGGAACCCACACGCCCAAGCCGGCCACGGTGTTGGCGACGTTCGTCGGGGACCCGGTTCAGGTGTGCTTCAAGACGGTCGTCGGGCCGGCGAGCTGCAACGACGACCAGTCGATCACCAACCAGTCAAAGGCGGTGACGGACGGAAGCGACGGGATCAGCGACGCACCCGCCGGCAACGACTCCGACGACGCCACGTTCCTCGAGCGGCCCGAGCCGGCCACCGACGGGTGTGAGGCGAACCTGTCGATCACCAAGACCGCGTCCGATCCGCAGGCGCCGCCGGGCGGGCAGGTGATGTACACGCTGTTGGTGAGAAACCACGGGCCCGACACGGCGACCGACGCCAAGCTGTCCGACGCGATCCCTTCCGGCCTCGAGATCCACTCGGCCGTGCCCGACCACGGTACGTGCACCACCGTCGACCCAGTCGACTGTTCGCTTGGCACGATCCCGAGCGGTGGCGCGGTCGAGATCCTGATCACGGCGACCGTTTCCGACACCGCCACTGGCTCGGTCGACAACTGCGCGACGGCGAGTGCATTCCAGGCGGATCCCGACCCAGGCAACAACAGCGACTGCAAGACTGTGACTATCGTGCCTAGCTCGTCGTCCATCACCGCCGACATCCAGGTCGTCGACCGCGCCGACCGCCATATCGCGAGCCCCGGCGAGCCGTTGACTGACACTCTGGAGGTAACTAACCACGGGCCCGACACAGCGCCCGATGTCACCGTAGCCGATACCTCGAGCCTGCCCCTCGATGTGCTGTCGATACAGCCAGCCCGAGGCAGATGCTCGCGCAGCGAACCGTTCACTTGCCACCTTGGCTCACTCGCCGACGGCGAGACCGTGAAGATCAGAATCCGCGCGATCCCGAGGCTGCTCGGCACCGAGATCGACTCGGCGATCGCGACCTCTGGATGCACCACGTCTGGCCGCTGTGACCTGAACACTCACCCCACCCAGAACGAGTCCCACGCGACGACCAGAATCATCGCGCCGCGTCCACCGAGCTTTACCGGGTAGTGTAGGCGATTGGCGCTGGTTCCCCGGATCGGGTTCAATGTCATCGTGCGGGCGCTGGTGATCTCGGATACTCACTTCGGCGCCTGGACCGGAGAGGACATCTTGCGCGAGCCGGAGAACCTGGCTCTGCTCAGCCCCCACCTCGACGTTGACGAGGTGATCATGCTCGGGGACCTGTTCGATCTCTTGTTCGCCTCCTCGCGGGATGCGTTCTTGGCGGCGGAGGGCCTATTCGGCCTATTGCGGGAGCGGCTTCAAGGCAAGCGGTTTGTCTTCTTGGCCGGGAACCACGACCACCACTGCGTCCAGCGCCATCGAGAAGAACTGCTCGAGCTCGAGCTGGCCGCGTGGCCCGCTTCGGGTGAGCCCGGTTTGCTCGTTGGAGGCGATTCATTTCGCCAGTTCCTCGAGCGTCGGCTCGAGGGTGTCGAGGTCGACGTTCGTTATCCGACTTACACCTTCGGCGGGGTGCTGTGCACGCATGGCCACTACCTCGACTTCTACGCTGCGCGTGGTGGCGCCCTCCCGGGAAGGTTGCTCGAGCGCCTCATGTGGTCGATTGCCGTGGGCCCGCCCGATCAAGAGCCGACCCGCGAGGATCTCGAGGCGACCACCGAGATCCTGACGGGCCTGCTGTTTACGATCGCTCAGCTGCCGAACGGGACTCGGGTCCAACGCCGCGTGTTCGCCCGCTTGCAGGCCCTGGAACGGGCTTTCCGGGTCTGCACAGCGCCGGTTCGAAAGTTCGAGCGTGCCGGAGCCGGGTTCGCGCAGCGCCTAGCCCCGTCCGCGGCCTCAAGCGGACCGATGCATCGCCGGCTGGCCATGACCCAGCAGGCCCAGGCGGCCGCGTACGACAGCGCAATGGCCTCCGAGATGGAGCGGCGCCGGCGCACAGGCGCTCCCGGCGGTGGAGAGCTTGCTCGCCACGCGCTGGGTCAGGTGCTCCGACCGCGGGATCCCTACCGTCCAGCGGTCGCTGCCTTCGAGCAGGTGGTAACACGCCTGGGCTGGGCCCGTGATACCGACAAGATCGTGTTCGCCCACACGCACCAGCCGCTGGAGGATGTCCGCGGACCCAGCGGCACGGTCCGCTACTGGAACACCGGCTCGTGGATCTACGAACCCGACTTCGCGACCCACGAGGCATATGTCCGCTATCTGCAAAACGCATGGCCGGGGACCGCAGTCTTGATCGACACGGACGAGCCGCTCCCGCGACTGCTGCGGTTACGGGAGCACCTCAATCCCCTGGCTGCGGCCGGCGGGACCGCGAGCGACGGGTGACTGACGCGAACCGCGACCGGAAGCCGGGGCGGTCTCCACCTACCTCGTGGTGTCCAAATCGACTGGTGTGCGGCGACGTAGGGGTAGTGCCGCGTATCGTGCGGCCGTACCGATTGGAGGCGACCGTGCCGGAGTACATGTTGTTGCTTTATGGGCCCGAGGCCGACGAGGCTGAGCGGGCTGAGCGATGGGCGGAGATGCCGCTATGGGACGAGGTGAACGTGAGCCTGCGGGAGGCTGGGGTGCTCGTGAAGCACGGGCCGCTGCACTCGGTTGCGACCGCGACAACGGTCCGGGTCCGTGGCGATGAGACGGAGTTGACCGACGGTCCGTTCGCCGTCACCAAGGAGGTGCTCTGCGGCTACTACGTGCTCGATTGCGAGGACCTCGACCAGGCGGTCGGGCATGCCTCGCGCCTGCCTTGGGCCCGACACGGGTCCGTCGAGGTGCGGCCGATCGTGGCCGACGATGAGATCCCGCGGACTGGTCGGAGCGCCGGCGCGTTTTGAGCTCTCGTGAGCCGCCACGCCGCGCGGGCCCGGATCCGGCCGGCGCCGCGATCGAGCAAGCGTTCCGCGCGGAGCGCGCCGCGGTCCTAGCCACGTTGATCCGACATGCGGGGGACTTTCAGCTGGCGGAGGACGCCGTGCAGGACGCGTTCGCCGACGCCGTCAGCGCGTGGCGCCGCGACGGTGTACCCACCCAGCCCGGCGCGTGGCTCACGGTCGCCGCGCGGCGGCGCGCCATCGATCGGATTCGCCGCAACCGCTCGGTGGCGGATCGAGCAGATCGGCTCGCGGAGCTGATGCGGCTCGATCGCCAGGAGCACCCCGACCCGGACGAGGACACGGCGATCGCCGATGACCGCCTGCGCCTGATCTTCATCTGCTGCCATCCGGCGCTGGACCTACCGGCGCGGGTCGCGTTGACGCTGCGCGCCCTCGGCGGGCTCACGACCGGCGAGATCGCCCGCGCGTTCCTCGTGGCGGAGCCGACGATGGGCAAGCGGATCGTCCGCGCCAAGCGCAAGATCGCCGACGCGCGGATCCCATACCGGGTGCCGGACGACGAGCAGCTGCCCTACCGCCTGCGCGGCGTTCTCCGGGTGCTGTATCTGATCTTCAACGAGGGCTACTCGGCGACCGAGGGCGAGCGGCTGGTGCGTGCCGAGCTGTGCGGCGAGGCGATCCGCCTGACGCGGCTGCTGTGCGAGCTGATGCCCGACGAGGCCGAGGTTTGGGGGCTACTGGCCCTGATGCTCGTCCACGACGCCCGTCGCCGTGCGCGCGTGTCGCCCGACGGGCGCTACCTCGCGCTCGACCAGCAGGATCCCTCGCGGTGGGATCGCGAGCGGCTCGGCGACGGGCTCGAGGCCCTCGACCGGGCGATCCGGTTTCGGCGCCCGGGCCAGTACCAGCTGCAAGCCACGATCACCGCCCTGCACGTCCGCGGGGCAGACACGGGCACGACGGACTGGGAGCAGATCGCGGAGCTGTACCGCGCGCTCGGCGAGATCGCACCCTCGCCGGTCGTCGAGCTGAACCGCGCGGCGGCGGTCGGGTTCGCCGTCGGACCGCGCTCCGGGCTCGAGCTGCTCGAGCCGCTCCTGGCCGACCCAGCACTCGACCGCTACCAGCCGCTGCACGCAGCCCACGCTGACCTGCTCCGGCGAGCCGGCGACCCCGCGGCCGCCGCGCGCGCGTATGAGCGAGCGATTGCGCTCAGCGCCAACGCGGTCGAGCGGGCCGAGCTGCACCGGCGCCTGTCGACGCTCGACGCCGGCTGACCGCTGCGGCTCGCCGAGCGGACCGTCTCGAAGTTCTCGCCGCGGCTGTCCAAATCGGGCGCGGTGCTGCGACGTCCTCTGTGAAGCCGCAAAAACGGCCGGCGAAACGGACCACTGGAGGTCTAATGACGTTGCAATCACCCCGTATCAATCGCTGGCGGGCGTTCGCGCTGCTGGCAGTGTCGTTTTTCATGACGGTCGTCGATCTGACGATCGTCAACGTCTCGCTGCCGACGATCGGCCGCGACTTGCATTTCTCCCAGACCAACCTGCAATGGGTCGTGACCGCCTACGCGCTCACGTTCGGCGGGTTCTTGCTCCTGGGCGGCCGGGCCGCCGATCTGCTCGGTCGCCGGCGCATCCTGATGCTGGGGCTCGGGCTGTTCAGCGCCGCGTCGCTTGGCGATGCGCTGGCGACCGGTGCCGGCTTCATGATCGGATCACGGGCCGTCCAGGGCATCGGCGCAGCGATCATGCTGCCCGCCGCCCTGTCGATCGTGATGAACATGTTCCAGGAGGGTGCCGAGCGCAACCGGGCCCTCGGGATCTGGGGTGGTCTGGGAGCCGGTGGCGCGACCGTCGGCGTGATCGCCGGCGCGAGCCGGGCCTGCCGCTCCTTCACGCCGGCGCTCGTCGCCACGAGCTGACGAACCACACAATCCAAGGAGGAACAATCATGCGCAAGATCATCAATTCCGCCTTCGTCTCGCTTGACGGCGTCACCGAAGACCCCTCGTCCTGGGCGATCTTCGACCCGGACGCGGGAGGTGAAGCAGCTCAAGCGCTACAGGCCCTCGACGGGATGCTCATGGGACGAGGCGTCTACGAGTACTTCGCCAATGTCATGCCTAACCAGATCGGTCCGTACGCGGACGCGATCAACGCGATTCCCAAGTACGTGTTCTCTTCGAGCATGGAAAGCGCTGACTGGAACAACTCCACGATCGTCCGTGGTGACGTCGTCGCCGCCGTGACCGAGCTCAAGCAACAGGATGGCGGCGACCTCATGATGTACGGATACGGGCGACTCAGCCAAACCCTGCTCGAGCATCGCCTCATCGACGAGATCCGGTTCTCCGTACACCCAGTGCTCGTCGGCGCGCGAGCGGTCGGTGCCGGCAACGGGGAGCCGCTCCGCCTGAAGCTCATCGGCACGACCCCGTCGCCGAGCGGAGTCGTCGCGCTCACCTTCGAGCCCACCTCCAGCTGAGTCGGTAAGACCCGGCGTGGCGAAAGCCCACCGGGTCTTAACCGCATCAACGGTCGGGCCCACTCCTATACGAGACGGAACGGAGGCCGTGGAGCGATGCGTTCTTGCCAGAGTCTCAGCCAGAAGCACGTCGGGATGGCGAGACGCGACTTATTCCGTGCCGGGCCAGGTCGCAGTCGCGCGGACACCGTCGCCCTCCTCGGGCTTGGGCCCGCCGATCGCGATGATGTCGAGCCCGTCCGGGCCGGCCTCAAATGCTCGGACGACCTCGGGCGCGACGCGGACGACATCCCAGGTCCGGAGCTCTTGCGTCGCGTCGTCGAGAAGGATCCGGCCGGAGCCGGCGACGACGACATAAGCCTCCTCCTGCTGCTTGTGGCTGTGAGCCATCGGGCTCCGCAGGTTCGGGGCGTACCGAAACAGACTTACCCCGAGGTCGCGCGAGTCCAGGTGCTTACGGCCGAAGCGGCCCTCGAGCCCTTCCACCCGCCCGGCGACCGAGTCCTCGACCTCGAGCAGATTGACCTTCGAAAAGCGGGACATGCAATCTCCTGGCTGGACAGCGAGTCGGTGCGGCGTGGGTAACCCTAGCTGTATAGACGAGCGAGCTGGCGCCGGTGTGACCGGTCTTGCGGCCGGTCGTGCGAAGCATCAGGCACGGGACACCGACCAGGCGCTGGCCGATCAGGCCGTCGGTGTGCTCATGCCCTCGCTCCTGAAAGGAGATCCTCGCTGCGCTCGGCCGCGCGGCGGATTGTGATGTCCCCGAATCCCGTCTTCGCCCGTACGTCGACCCGCTCGTCGGCTGACCCCGGACCCTCGGTGGCGTCGAGCCCGTTGTTGACGTGGCCGTAGGCCGTGTGAAGGTCAAGCCAGGCGGCGACGCCGGTCGCGATCCCGACCTCGATTCGCCCGGTCGCGGTCTCGGCAACGAGCGAGCCACGGTGGACGCTCCCGACGCGGATGTGGCCGTTGGCGGTCTTGGCGCTGACCGAGCCGTGCGAGTGCTCGACGTCGATGTCGCCGTTTGCTGCCCTGACCCGGAGATCGCCGCCGACCTCGCGGATGCGGGTGTCGCCGTTGGAGTTCTTGATCACCGCCGAGCCCTCGATCTCGCCGACGCGCACATCGCCCGTGGCAGTCGTGAGCTCGGCGTCCCCGAGCACCCGCTCGAGTCTGATGTCGCCGGCCGTTGCCAGCTTCACGCGCGCGGCCTGATCAACGCTGATCTCGCCGGCGCCGCTCTTGAGCTCGCAGCGCTCGAGTGAACCGGTGCAGCGAAACCCGCCGGCCCCCGCCTGGCCGCTCAGCTCCGAGCCTGCGGGAAGCTCGATGTCGACATCGATCGCGCCACCATCGCTGAACGGGGTCCACTCCCGCAGCCGGCGCGGTGCCTTGACCAGGAGTCGGCCGTCGGCGTACTCGACGCGCGTCTGCTCGGCAGCGCTCACGTCGTCGGGCCTGGACGAATCGCTCGGCCGTACGTGGACGATCGTGTCCGCGCGCTCCCCCGCGGCGACGCGGACGTCCGCCAGGCGCAGCTCGAGCACGACCGAGATTGGATTTGGAGTTTCGAAGTGAGACATGTCATGGGTCCTCTGAGTCTTGGTTTGTCGTGGGTGCTGTGAGTCGTTGGTTTCAGTCAGTTCGGCTTCCGATGCCCGGCACGGGGCTCAGCGCCCCCAGCCCGTGTAGCGCTGGCCGGCGCGCGCGGTCCGTTGCTGGCCCGGCCCCCGCCCCGCCCCCGGCTGACCGCGGTCGACGGCCGCCGCGACCGCGCGCACGAGCCATGCGTTGATCGACAGGCCGTCGCGGTCGGCGCTTTGCTCGACCTGGCTCTTGAGCTGGTCCGGCAGCCGCAGGTTGATCCGCGCGGTCCCGCCCTCTCCGGCGGCGGCGGCCGCGGCCGCGGCCGCGCTCGGAGACCACGCTCCGGTCGGCTCGGGGCTATCGGACTGCTCGCCCGCCGTCTCGCTCGGCGGGAGCGTGACCACGAACTCCGGCGCGCTCCCGCGCAGACGCAGCTCGACCGAGCCGGGCGCCAGCTCGCTGGTGATCTCGGCCGCTGCCGACGAAAGCGCATCCAGCAGGGTCAGTCGCACGGCGGATTCAAGCGCGGCCGTTAGCCGCTGGGCAAGCGACCGCGCCTCCTCGCCGCCCGCGGAGGCGGCCACCGCGAGTTGCTCGCGGAGCTTGTCTACGTACGGTTCAAGTTCCATGGCACCATGATGGCACCATTATGGTGTCACGTCAAGTGCCATATTGATGCCAGCATGGCAGCGCATCCGGCCACGAGGTATCCCGGGCAGGCGCTCCGGCCGCGGCCCTACAGGCTGTTCAGGAGTTCTGGCGCCGCCCGCGGGCGGGAGTCCGCTCAGCGTCGCGCGTTTGCAGGGAGGCGAGCAGTTTGGACAGGAGCCGATTGAGCTTCTGTTTTTCCGTCAAGGTCAGGCCGTCTAGCAGTTCGCGTTCGCGCGCGGCGCCGGCGTCCATGTACTCCTCCAGCCGGGCTTCGCCCGCCGGGGTCAGCTCGAGCAGCACACCGCGTCGATCCTGTGGATCCGGGGCACGCCGGATCAAGCCGCCGCGCTCGAGCTTGTCAAGCCGGTTGGTCATCGCCCCCGTCGACACGTCGAGATCCCGACAGAGCCAGCCGTGCGAGCGGACGCTCCGATGCAACGCCATCACGACCTTCCATTCCTCCTTGGTGAGCCCAACCTCTCCTAAGCTGTCTCGAAACGCATTTTCGAAGTGGCGGTTGATCTTGTCGACGCGCACGACGATCCCTTCAACCTCGGGATCGATTTGCGGCCAGTTGGCTACCGCCCAGCGGACGTGCTCGGCGACTGGGTCGCTCGCCTTGGGTGCAGCGTCCGGGTCCGCCTGAGCGGACTGCAGCGATCGGCGCTTGCTCATCAGTTCGAGATCTTAGCTTCGACAAAAAGTAGCTTGACAGACAGCTTTATGCGAAGTACCTTT
>Ga0335073_10001308_pt1 | contig 33325 bp, 34 predicted proteins | sample Lox_Sample_22_FD_207093 | JGI IMG/M metagenome (GOLD analysis project Ga0335073, IMG submission 207093) | Soil microbial communities from Loxahatchee National Wildlife Refuge, Florida, United States - Lox_Sample_2.2 | ecosystem: Environmental > Terrestrial > Soil > Wetlands | place: USA... | reverse complement strand
GGCGACGTCGGGGCCTCTCCTCGGGCGGAGCGGCCACGGCGCCTACGCTTCGCCGGCCTCGGCGGCGGCCGGCGCGGGAGGGGGCGCCGGGCGTCCGGCGGTCCTCTTCGGGAGGGGGACCCGGGCCCGCACGGCGTCCCAGACGACGTCGAGCCGCTCGTAGAGCGCGGGGACGACGCCCTCCGTGCCGAGGAGCGCCTTCGCCTCCGCGATCCGGGGCGCGAGGTCGGCGGTATCGATCTGGTGGGCCGACATCCACGCGACGCTCGCCTCGGCGAGCGCGACCTGCTCCTCCGCCGCCCGGCGCGCGCGGCGGGCCTCCTTCTCGGGAACCGGGAGCGCATGCTCCGGGTCCCAGTGGGGCGGCATCGGCGCGGGGATCGGGACCCGAAGCTGCCGGAACGGTTCGGGGAGCGTCGGCCAGCGCGGCTCGGCGAACCGGACGCTGAGGAGATCGAGCGCGCTCAGCGCGTTCGGGAAGTCGCCGGCGGCGAACGCGGCCTCCGCCCGGTCGAACGGGGTCATGAGCTCGGCGCTCGGGGCGCCCTTCCACGCGTCGAGCGAGAGCGCGACGCGGGACGGCGCGAGCCGTCGAAGGGCGCGCTGGGCCGGGGTCTCGGGGACCGGCGGAGCCGGGGGCGGCGCGGGCGTCGTCTCGGGGGGTCGGTTCGGAGCGCCGGGCATCGATCGGGACGAACGGGGCGCTACAGGAACGCCTCGAACTCCTTCGTGACCTCGGGGTACTTCTCGTGGACGGCCTTGAGGATGTTGTGGACGTTGAGCTTCTCGAGCTTGACGCCCTGGAGCGCGTCGACGATCTTGTCGAACGTCTCGTCCTGGATCGTGCAGAGCTTCTCCTTGGCGAGCCAGTTGCGGTAGAGCTTCTCCTCGAGCCGCACGCGCCAGCCCTTCTCGTACGCCTGGAGGAACGCGGAGGAGACGTCGTTCGCCGTGACGGCCCGCGCGGCGACCTCGCCGCAGATCTTCCCCGCGATGCAGCCGTTCGCGATCCCGCCGCCGGTGAGCGGGTCGATCATCCGCGCGGCGTCCCCGACGAGCATCATCCCGTCGATCACCGTCTGCTTGAGCGGCGGGGCGATCGAGACGCCGCCGCCGACCATGTCGATCTTCTTCCCCTTCGCGTAGCCCGGGTGCTTGTCGATCCACGCGTCGAGGTAGTGCTTCGCCTCGGCCATCGTCTTGATCTGGCTCACCTGGACGCCGATCCCCACGTTCGCGAGGCCCTCGTCCTTCGGGAAGATCCAGACGTAGCCGCCCGGGGCGATCTTCCCCAGGTAGAAGTCGCAGTAGCGGACGTCGCAGTCGACGTTCGTCATCCGGTACTGGAGGCACGTGTCCATGTCCTTCAGCGCGAGGTTCGTGGGGATCCCGGCCCACCGGCCGACCTGGCTCTCGAACCCGTCCGCGCCGATCGTGATCGGCGCCCGGACCTCGAACGTCTCGCCGAACTGCTTCACCCGCGCGCCGACGACCTTCCCCCCTTCCTTGAGGATCCCGACCGCGGCGGTCTTCAGGACGACGTCGACCCCGGCGTTGGCGGCGTCGATCGCGAGCTGCTTGTCGAACCCGTCGCGCTCGACGACGTAGCCGACCTCGTTGCCCGCGTGCTTCTCGTTGATCTCGAAGACCGTCTCGTTGGGTGAGTAGATGCGGGCGCCCTCGACCTCGACGTTGATCCACTTCCCGGGCTTGATCCCGACGTCGTGGAGCCACTCCTTGCTCATCCCCTCGCCGCAGCGGACGGGGCTCCCGATCTCCTGGCGCTTCTCGATCATCAGGACCTTGGCGCCGTGCTTCGCCGCCCACTTGGCGGTCATGCTGCCGGCGGGTCCGGCGCCGATGACCAGGACGTCGGTCTTCAGGTTCTGGGGCATGGTCCCTCGTCCCCGGTCGCTAGCCGATCTCGATCGCGCCGACGGGGCACGCCTTCACGCAGATCTCGCAGCGGGTGCAGATCTTCTCGTCGAAGGTGATGCGCGTCTCGTCGAGATAGATGCAGTTGAGCGGGCAGATCCCGACGCACGCTCCGCAGTAGATGCACAGCTGGCCGGACGACTCGATGTGCAGGCTCTTCTTGCTCGGCACCGCACCGACCTCGGCGTTTACCCCCGCCCGCCGTATAAAAGCCTAGCTTCGAGGAGCGACCGCCCTCGCCGGGCGGGCCGCGGCCGGCCCGGCGGGGTTCGCCGGATGCTCGGCGAGCCAGCGCTCCGCGTCGATCGCGGCCATGCAGCCGGCGCCGGCGGCGGTGACCGCCTGCCGGTACCGGTGATCGTGCACGTCCCCCGCCGCGAAGATCCCCTCGACGCTCGTCCGCGTGTGGTCGTGGACCTGAAGGTAGCCCTTCGCGTCGAGCTCGAGCTGGCCCCGGAACACCTCGGTCGCCGGGTCGTGTCCGATCGCGACGAACAGCCCCTGGACGGGGAGGTGGGAGATCCGCCCCGTCGGCAGGTGGCGGATCGCGAGCCCCTCTACGCGGTCGGTCCCCTTCACCTCCGCGACCTCCGAATCGAAGAGGAAGGAGATCTTCGGGTGGGCCCGGGCGCGCTCCGCCATGATCGGGCTCGCCCGCAGCGATCCGCGGCGATGCACGATCGTGACGTGCGGGGCGAAGTTCGTGAGGAACAGCGCCTCCTCCATCGCGGTGTCCCCGCCGCCGACCACCGCGAGCGGCTTGCCCTTGAAGAAGAACCCGTCGCAGGTCGCGCAGGCGCTGATCCCGCGTCCCTTGAGCGCGGTCTCGGAGGGGATCCCGAGCCATCGCGCGTTCGCCCCGGTCGCGACGATCACCGCGTCGGCGAGGAACTCGCCCTGGGTGCCCGAGACGACGCGGAACGGGCGGCGCGCGGCATCGATCGAGGTCACGTTGTCGTCCACGAACTCCGCGCCGAACCGGCCGGCCTGCCGGCGCATCCGGTCGACGAGCTCGGGCCCCTGGATCCCCTCGGGGAACCCGGGGTAGTTCTCGACGTCGGTCGTGACGAGCAGCTGGCCGCCCGCGGGAACCCCCGTGACGACCACCGGCTTGAGCTCGGCCCGCGCGGCGTACAGCGCGGCCGTGAGGCCGGCGGGACCGCTGCCGATCACTAGGAGGCGGGTCGACCGCGGGGCGCCGGGCATCGAGGAACGATGGGGGAGGGGGGTTAAAGCGGGGCCGCTACCCCCGGGGCAGCGGGAGCCGGAGCCGGTCCGGCCCGTCCGCCTCGGCGTACCCCGAACGGAAGAAGACGAGGGGGAGGGCGTCGCGTCCCGTCTCGACGTGGTGGACCTCCCCGAGGACGAGGGCGTGGTCGTGGACCGCCCGCCGCTCGGTCACGCGGCACTCGAGCGCGCCCACGTGCCCGTCGAGGATCGGGGCGCCGCGCGGGCCGCGGTGGACCCCGACCCCGGCGAACTTCTCCGCCGCCGGGATCGTCCGGGCGAACCGCTCGCTGAGCGCCCGCTGGTCGGCCGCGAGGAAGCTCACCGCGAATCCGCCGCTCCGGGCGATGACCGCGAGGGTGTCGGCGTCCTGCGTGAGGCTCACCAGGACCGTGGGCGGCGCGAGCGAGATCGACGCGAGCGAGTTCACGGTGAGCCCCGCGTCCGCGCCGTCCGCGGTCGCGGTCACGACCGAGACGCCGGTCGCCCACCGGCCCATCAGGGCCCGAAAGCGCGTGGGGTCCGCCGGGGCGGGCCCGCTCACTCGTCCCTCCACTGGAAGAACCGGACCGCGAGGGCGAAGATGACGAGGGCGATGACGAGGACGATCAGCGCGTCGGTGAACGCGCGCGCGGTGTTCGAGAACAGCATCACCTGGTTCATGCCGTCGATGACGTAGTAGAGCGGGAGCACCTGCGCGACCGGCTGGAGCCACTTCGGGAACTCCGAGACCGGGAAGAACGTCCCCGAGAGGAACATCATCGGGAAGGTGATGATGTTCCCGATCAGCGCCGCGCTCTCGGGCGTGCGGGCGACCGACCCCGCCAGCATCCCGAGCGAGACGAACAGGAGCGGCCCGACGATGAGGAACGGGATCAGGTCGAGGCCGACCGTGACGTGCGCGCCGAACAGCACGATCCCCGCGCCGATCATGATCCCGGCGGTCACGAACGTGAGGCCCATGTACCAGATGATGTGGCTCGTGAGCCACTCCGAGCGCGTGAGCGGCGTCAGCGACAGCTGGCGGAAGATGCCGTCCTTGCGGTACGACGCCGCCACGTCGACCATCGAGAACATCGGGCTCGTGAGGATCGAGAACCCGATGAGCCCGGGGATGAGGTAGTCGATGTACGAGTAGACCGGGCTGCCGACGTTCTCCTGCGCGTACCCGACGAACGCCGTCCCGTTGGCCGCCTCCAGGTTGATCGCGCTCGTGACGCCGGACACCACGAACTCGGCCTCGCCCGCGACCGCGGAATCCTCCGGGTTCGTGTAGAGCAGGAGATCGACCCGTTGGTGCGTGTAGAAGCTCTCGCCGTAGCCCTCCGGGATGATGAGACCGACGGGATCGTCGTTCGCCCCGAGGTTCTGCGCGAAGTCCGAGGCGTTCCAGTTGACGAACGACAGCTTCACGACGGTGGTGTTGTTGAGCGCGCCCAACAGCGCCGTGCTCTGCGGCGAGTTGTGGTCCTCGTTGAGGACGACGATCGGCACGCTCGCCGCGCCGCTCGAGGAGAAGATCGACCCGAACAGCGCGATCAGGATGATCGGGAAGAACAGCGAGAAGAACAGCGCGACCGGGTTCCGAAGGTACGACCGGACGACGATCTTGAAGTCGGCGAGGATCCGCGCCGGCCTCATGCGGCCGCCTCCGACTTGAGCGTCCCGTCGTCCATCTGGCCGACGAGGCGCACGAAGACGTCCTCGAGGGTGTCGCGGACGGTCTCGAAGTGAGCCCACGGGATCCCGCTCTCCGCGACCGCGGCGAGGATGCGCGGCGCGTCCGACTCGGACGTGAGCTCGACCTCGACGTGCCCGTCGAGCGCGGTCGCGGCGACCCCGAGGCGCCGCCCGAGGTACTCGGCGAGCGCGGGAGCCGCGGCGAACCGGAGCCGCTCGGGGCGGCCGCGGCTCGCGATGATGGCATCCGGGGCGCCGGACGCGATGATGCGGCCGTGGTGGATGATGGCGACCCGGTCCGCGAGCAGCTGCGCCTCCTCGAGGTAGTGGGTCGTGAGGAAGACCGACCGTCCCTCCGACCGAAGGCTTCGGATCACGTCCCAGATCGCCCGGCGGGCGGTCGGATCGAGCCCGGTGGTCGGCTCGTCGAGGAAGCAGATCTCGGGATTGTTCGTGAGCGAGAGCGCGAGGCCGAGCTTCTGCTTCTGCCCGCCCGACAGGGTGTCGAACCGGTCGTGGGTCTTGTCGTCGAGCTGGACCCGGCGCAGGAGGTCGTGCGGGTCGGGCCGCGTCCCGAAGAGCGACCCGTAGTACTCGACCGCCTCCTTCGGCGTGATCTTCTCGAAGAACCGGAAGCCCTGGGGGATGACGCCGATCTTCCGGTGGAGCCGGTCCGCGTCGCTCCAGGGGTCGAGTCCGAGGACCTGGACGCTCCCGTCGGTCCGGCGCCGAAGGCCCTCGAGGATCTCGGTCGTCGTCGTCTTGCCCGCGCCGTTCGGGCCGAGGAACGCGAAGACCGTGCCCGTGGGGACCCGGAAGTCGATCCCGTCGACCGCGGTGAGGCTGCCGTAGCGCTTCACGAGGTGCTCGACCTCGACGGCGTCCGCCATCGCCGGCGGGCTGTCTCGCGAGGTTAAGAAGGCATGTGGGTGGGCGCGACCGCCACCTCGGTGGAGGCCCCCGCGGCGACCGTTCCCGGCGCCGCGCCCGCATCGACCCGCAGGATCCCCGGGCCGGTCCATCGCACCGCGAGCCGACCGGGCGACCACGCGAGGTCGACCGACCCCGGCCCCACGCGGAGCCGCTCGAGCCGGGCGGAGCGCCACCCGTCCGGGAACCGGGGTCGGACGGTGAGCTCTCCGACCCGGGCGTCGACCCGGAGCCCCCACAGCCCCTCGAACAGCGTCGCGAGGAACGGGGCCACGCTGAACCCGAGCAGGAAGCAGGAGTCGTACGGCTCCGGCCGATCGCCGCGGAAGCACTCGTTCGCCCCGGCGCGCTCGTCCGCGAGCAGGCGCGCGATCCGCCCCAGGACCTCGACCCCGAGCTCGGGCTCGCCGACCTCGAGCGCCGCGTCCGCGAGCCAGGCGGTCGCGATCGTCCATACCTGGCCCTCGTGGTAGGCGGTCGGGTCGTACGTGGGGTCGCGGGCCGAGAGCGTCCGGACCCCCCAGGGCGCGGTGAGATCGTCGCGGACCGCGCGCGCCACGATCGCGCGGGCGAGCGGCGGCGGCAGCAGTCCCGCGCGGGTCGCCCGCAGGGCGTTCGGACGGATCTGCGCGACTCCGCGGCCGTCGCGCAGCGAGTCGTAGAGATACTGCTCCTCGGGCCACGGATAGAGGTCCCGAAGGCTCGCGGCGACCCGGTCCGCGAGCGCGCGACAGGCCGCCGGGCCGGGCCGCGAGGGCGCCGAGCCCTCCAGGTCCGCGATCGCCCGGAGCGCCTCCCACCAGAGGACCTGCACGTCGACCGCGTGGGATCGCCGGTCCGCGGAGTCCCAGATCGTCGTGTCCGGCGCGTCGATCCCGTACCGGATGCGGGCGACGTCCCCGGTCGCGACGGCGATCTCCTCGGCCTCGCCCCCGTTCCGGAGGAGGCCCGTGGCGGGATCCGCCCGGGCCTGGGCCCACTCGAGCATGCGGCCCAGGGCGGCGGGCCAGCGTTCCGGCAGCTCGACCGCCCCGGAGTGACGGCGCCACCGGTCCATGAGCCGCGGATAGTACAGCGTCGTGTCCGACGTGCCGTAGAGGAAGATCGGGCCCGGCGAGATCTGCATCGGGAGCTCCCCGGCCTCCCCGCCGAGGATCGGCAGCGAGGTACGGCACTGGAACCGGACGACCGTGTCGATCGAGCGTTGCATCCACTCGAGGTCGCCGAGCCACGCGAGGGCCTCGAGCATCCATCCGAGGTCGCGGCACCAGAGGGCGGAGTACCAGGGATACCCGGCGACGAGCCCGGTCATCCCGTCGCCCGGGGCCGAATAGAGCCGACGGAGCGCGTCGCGGGCGAGCGCATAGCCCCGCTCGAGCTCGGGCGCCTCCGGAAAGGAGAGCCGCGGGGTCCGGTCGGTCCAGGCGCGGTCGTCGGCCGCGACCGCGCGGGCGGCCCCGGCCGGGTCCGCGATCACCTCGCGGGCGGCTCCGTCGAACCCGTCCAGATCCCGGTCGAGTCCCCCGAACACGAGGACCGAGAGGGACGCCGGGGCGTCGGGCGCCACGCGGAGGGAGTACTCCGTCCCGATCTCCTCGACCCGACCGCGCCGCTCGCCGCCGAGCCACGAGCCGCGGTTCACGAGCAGCCGGTCCGGCGGCCGGCTCGAGCGCACGGAAAGGCCCCACTCCCGTTGCCGGACCCGCAGGGCGTCCCTCGAGGTCGTGACCTCGAACCGGTGCGGCTGGATCCCTTCCACGAGGACCGGCGACAGGACCGGCACGAACGAGCTGGTCACGCTGAGGTCGACCGGGTCGCCCGCGGCCGTCGAAGCGCGAAGCGTACGTACGACCCCGGGTACCGAGGAGACCGCCGCCACCTCGTGCACGAGGTCGATCCCCTCGAACGCATGCCGCGTCCGCCAGCCCCCGGGCACCGGCGCCCCCTCGAGCCGGGTCGCGGGCAGGGACGCATCGATCTCGTGGGCCCTCAGCCCGAACCTCCAGGCCGACGCGAGTCGCACGCACTGTCCCATCACCCCGCCCCACTCGACGGGCGTGCCGCGCATCTCACGCGGCAGGACGAGGTCGCCTCCGCCGTCCAGGAGGGCGGCCGAGGCGAGGCCGGTGAGCAGGATCGGGAGCGACGCCGCCGGGCGGCCCGGGGATGCCGCGGTCACGGCGCCCCCGGAGGCTCGGACGGGGTCTCGCGGACCTCGACCCAGACGAGCGGAGGGATCGCGAGCGGGACGAGCTCGACGCGCACCCGCACCGGCCCCGCGCGTCCGCCCGCGGAGGTCACGATCCGGATCTCGGTTCGGTCGCCGGGCCCGAGGTCGAACGTCCAGCCGGGGGTGACGGTCGCGGCGGTCCGCCACGGCGTGCCCTCCCCGGTCCGCAGGGAGACCCGTTCCGACGGGATCGCCTCGCCGTCGACCAGGATCCGGACCTTGGAGAAGGCGCCGACCCGAAGCGGCGGGTTGTCGAGGGCGAGCGAAAGGCCGTCCGGCGTCCGGCGAAGCGAGCCGGGCTCGACCACGGACTGTTCGACCATCTCGGCGACGGAGAGGAGGCTCTCGACCGAGCGGGCCCCGAAGTCGGCGCCGAGCGAGATCGCCTGACGGAGAAGCGAGAGGATCCCGACGGACCGGTGCCCGCGCACGTCGGGGCGACCGGCGCCGGTCCTTATCGGTTCGCGGGCCCCGCGGAACGGGGCGCGAGCGGGCCGCGCCGCCGTCGGGGCCCGTGCGGACTCCGCGGTGCGATCGGCGGGTGGGACGCGCCCCGACCCGCATCGAGGTCGGGGCCGTAGGACGCTCCGGTCGGCCACGGTCGTTCGACCGTCCACGGCACCCCGGGCGTCGGCGCTCGGCGGGAACTGGCCCCCGTTCGGGTCCCGCTCGATCCGCGCGCTTCGTCCACGAGGGAGGGCACGGCCGCGGGGGTATTTCTTGTATGTAACGATAAATTCGTTAAATCAGTGAACTCACCGGTCCGGCCCGAAGAGCGTCAGCGCGACGCGTCCCTGGTCGGTCAGCTGGACCCGCGCGCGCGGTCCGTGCACGTCGGTCGTCACGAAGCCCCACCGGTGCTCGAGCGGATCGAGACGTCGGGCGAGGCGACCGTGCTGCGCCTGGGGGGAGAGCGCCCGCGTGCCGTCCGAGCCCGGCCGATCGAGCCCGAGCTCCCGGAGGAGCTCCCGCTTGCGGAGCGTGCCGCCGCGCCGGCGCAGCGCTTCGAGCACCTCCACGAGCTCGGGGGCGGGGGCCCGGAGCTCGTAGACGTGGACCGGATCGACCCGCTCGACCACGTCGTGGACCGTTGGCGCCCGGGGCGGCCGGTCGGAGTACCAGGAGCGGGAGACCTGCACGTAGTACGGCTCGCCGTTCCAGAGCATGCAGGCGAGGGTGCCGGCGATCGCCGTGATCTTGGTGCCGGTCGACACGTTGACCCGGAGCGGGAGGACCCCCGGCGCGTGCCGGTCGATCCGGCCCTCCGTCGCGAAGATCCGCCGGTAGGCCGCCACGACCTCGAACGTGTCCCACAGCTCGGTGCGGACGACCCTCACGTCGACCGGCCAGTCCGCCCGGGCGAGCCGCCGTTCCACCGCCTCCACGAACGTCGCGGCCGCGTCCCGGTCCGTCCGGGTCACGAGGTAGACGCGGTCGGCCCGCTCGCGCTCCACGGGTTCGGTGATCCGCTCGACCTCGAACCCGACCGGGGCGATGTGCACGCGGGCCCGGGCGCCGCCCGGACCGTCCGGCCCGCGCGTCGGGCGACGCCGCTCCGTCACGCCCGGGCGAGACCGGTCCCTCGCTTCAAGTTGCCTCGACGGGCGCGCCCGGCCCCGCGGGATTGCCCGGTACGCCGACGGCTTGCGCCGATTGCAAGGGCCCCCCGCCGACGAGACGTAATATCGGGCGGTCGGTCCCCCGCCCTGTCCGGAGCGGAACCCACCGATGGCCCGCGCGCTTCGCGAGGCGCTGCACGACCTCCCGCTGTTCTTCGAGCCCGTTCCGCCCACGGCCCGAAGCCCGGCGACCCGCGCCGCCGCGATCGTTGAGGCGGTCGCCGCGCTCGTGGCCGGCGTGCCTCGGGTCGATGCGCTGGACATCCCCGAGCTCGTCGACGAGAATCACGAGGGCCGCCCGCTCTACCGCAGCGCGGACCCCCGCGCGTTCGCTCGGACCGTGTCCGAGCGCGCCGGGCGGGAGGTCGTCGTGAACAAGGTCGTGGCCCATCTCACCAGCGGCGCGGAGGTGGCCCGGTGGGCCGAGGAGACCGTCGGCCTCGGGATCCGCCACGCCGTGCTGGTGGGCGGCACGAGCCGGTACATCCCCTACCCCGGGCCCGCCGTGACCGAGGCCGACCGTCTCTGCCGGCCGATCCTCGAGCGGGCCGGGGGTCTCGTGGGCAACATCGCCATCCCCCAGCGTGAGGGCGAGGCGCACCGGATGCTGGCGAAGGCCCGCGCCGGGGCCGCGTTCTTCACGACGCAGATCGTCTTCGACGCCGACGCCGCGTTCCGGATGGTCCAGCAGTACGACCTGCTCTGCCGCCAGGCGTCGCTCCGACCGGCGCCCGTGCTCCTCAGCTTCGCGCCGCTCGTCGACGAGCAGGACGCGGAGTTCGTGCGCTGGCTCGGCGCGGACGTGCCCGAGAGCGCGGAGCGCGCGATCCTCGAAGGGAACGAGGGCGACGCGGCGGCACGAACGGTCGCGCATGCGCTCGAGGTCTGGGCGTCCGTGCGCGACCGGGCGCGCCGCGACGCGGTCGAGGTCCCCCTCGGCGTCAACGTCGAGCAGATCTCCCCGCGGCACCTCGAGCACGCCCGGTCGATGGTCGAGGCGTTCGCCGGGCACCTACGGGGGTAGGCCGGCGGGGTCGAGCCACCGGGAGCGCTCCGCCGAGGATCCACGGTCGGCCGTCGAGCTCGACCTCGGCCCCGGCGAGGGACGCGAGCAGGGCGAACCGCGGCAGGCGGTCCCGGGGGCGCGGCGCCGGATCGCCGACCTCGAGGGTCACTGTGCCCGCCGCGAGGTCGGCGGTCTCGGGTGCTCGGTCCGCCTCGGGATTCAGGCCCACCAGGACGGAGCGGATCCGGACGCGACCCTTGCCCGATCGAGCGAAGGCGTGGAACGCCTGGGCCGCGCGATCCCCCTCGAAGTCGCGGAGGCGCCCGTCCCCGAACTCGAGACGCCCGAGGAGGGCCACCGGGTACTCGGCGTAGCGATCGTACGACGCCCGGTTCGTCTCGAACCATCCGTCGGCACTGCCCGGCTCGACCCGGGCCCGCCAGCGCCCGGAGGGCACCTCGGCCCAGCCGCCGGCCGGCGGGACACCCGTCTCGAGGATCGGCGGCTCCCGGGCGAGCGCGAGCGAGAGGTCCGTGCCGTTCGCGTGGCGGATCCGGATCCGGTGCGGGCGCCCCCCCCGCGGGCCGAGCGCCCGTCCCGCCGCGGTGAGGTGCCGGGGGTCCACGAGGCTCGCCCGCAAGAGCTCGGAGCGCCATCGTTCGAGGTCCACGCCGTAGCGGTCGGCCGCGGCGGGCGTGGCGTCCGCGATGCGGAGCCGGACCGTGCGCGACGCCGGGCCGGTGCGGGCTCGCCGCGGCCCCAGAGGTCGGACCAGCGGCTCGATCCATCCGCGGGGAAGGCCGAGGAGCCGAGGGAATTCGGCGGGGCCCTCGAGACGGACGACCCCGTCCGCAGGGGGGAGGAGCTCGCGCCGGTCGGCACGCAGGGGCCCGGGGCCGACCTCGGCCAAGGCCGCGAAGAACGTTCCCTCGTCGTGCACGACGACCGTGGGTACGAGCCCGCGCCGAAAGGCGCCGAGCGCGATCGCGCGAGCCCACGGGAGCGCGTGGTCCCAGGTGACGACCGCGAGGCTACGCCCGCGCCGGAGGGGGAGCAGCCGATCGAGGACGAGGCGGGCGAGGGCGCTTTCGGGCGCGGCGGCGCGGGCTCGAGCCATGGGGGGCGGAGCGTACGCGCGCGGGGTCGTGAGGGTGACGGTGGCCGGTGGCCCCTCCGGCGACGACCGGCGAGCCCACCGCGAACCGCCCGAACGCGATCCCCCGGATGCCGCGGAGGTCCTCGGCCGCCGCGATCACCTCATGCCGCCGGCCGGCGAGCCCGAGGATCTGCAGGCACGATCCCCCCTCGAGGTGCACGTGCGACGATGATCGGATGTGCGGCCCCCAGCGGTGCTCGGCCGCCGTGATCCGCTCGAGGACGTTGGGCGACTCGTGCCGATACAGCAGCATGAGGCACCCGACGGCGTCCGCGTCGGGGTCCGCCAGTTCCTCCTCGGCGAGCTCCTTGCGGATCAGGGCCCGAACGGCGTCGGAGCGGCTCTCGGAGTTCCGCTGCGTGACCCACCGGTCGAGCGCGGCGAGAAGTTCCGGCTCCATCGACAGGCCGAGGCGAACGACCCCGCGGGGCACGCGAGGAAGAGCGCTCCCGTCCGTAAGACGGCTTGCCCCGGGTCGAGCCGGCCCGGGACCCCGACCGGACCGACCGGCCATCAGCCCGTGAGCCCGGTTCCGCCGCCCGCGCCCGGGTCCGTACCGGGCGGGGCGAATCCGATCTCCTCGTACCGCTTGAGCTTGTAGACCAGCATCGCGACGAGCCAGCAGCCGATGAACAGGAGGACGATCCCGATGCCGACGTATCCCCAGACGTCGATCCCGTAGGGACCCGCCTCGTTGTTCAGCCAGTTCATGGTACTCCAGAAGCCGAGCGGCCCGCCGGAGAGGCCGAGCTCGGACGCGACGACCCCGAGGATCTCGATCGTCCCGATGATGAACGCCACCAGGACGGAGATCAGGGTCATGGTGAGATTGTAGTAGACCTTCCGGATCGGCTTCGCGAACGCCCAGCCATATGCGTAGCGCATGCTGATGCCGTCGGACGTGTCGGTGAGGACCATCCCGCACGTGAACAGGAACGGCAGGACGAGGACCATCCAGAGCGGGAACCCGACGGCCGCGGTCCCGACCGTGACCGTGATCGCGATGAGCGTGACCTCGGTCGCGGTGTCGAACCCGAGCCCGAACAGCACGCCCACCGGATAGATCTGCCAGGGCTCGTTCACGAACTTGAAGAGCCAGTTGAAGTAGCGGTTCATGAAGCCCCGATTGTTCAGTTGGGCCTCGAGCCTCTCGTTGTCGAGCGTGCCGGCGCGCAGCTGCCGGAAGATCAGGTACACCTCCCAGAAGATCAGCAAGTTGATCAGCGCGATGAGGTAGAGGAAGCCGCCCGAGATCGCCGTGCCCAGGATCGCCCCGACGGCGGCGAACGTCGGGTACGTGGTCAGGATGAATCGGGCCGCGACCACGAGGCCGACGAGCATCGCCATCACGATCGTCGAGTGACCGAGCGAGAACCACGTGCCGACCGTGTACGGCCGCTTCCCCTGCTGGATCAGCTTGCGGGTCGTGTTGTCGATCGCGCAGATGTGGTCCGCGTCGACCCCGTGTCGCAGGCCGAGGGTGTACGCGAGGATCCCGAGGCCGATGAAGATCCCGAACGTCCGGCCGATGTAGAACGTGAGCGCGAGGCCGAGAGCGGTCGCGCCGAGGATGGCCACGTAGATGAGCGCGGCTCCGCGACGCTCGCGCGGGCCGAGCACCCACCGGTCCTCCTCCGAGGCGGCGGGCGCCAGGGCTGCCGGAGTGACCATCGGCCCCTGGACCGGGGCGCGCTACTTAATGGTTATGTCGAAATCCTGGAGCGTAACACTCCGCCGAGCGGCGTCGTCAGGCGAGCGCTCGGGTCAGGACCGACATCGCGGCGTTCAGGTCGTCCTGCTCGAGCAGGAAGATCGTGTCCGTGTAGCACGACAGCGCCTCGAGGATGTTGATCGACTGGGCGGACAGCACGCCGGTGAGGAGGGTCAGCAGGCCGGGGGTCTCCTCGATGCTCTCGGGGCTGGTCACGGCCAGCTCCACCAGCCCCTTTCGGATCGCGATGACCTGGGCCCCCCGCAGCTCGCGCGTGACGCGCAGGACCGAGTCCTCGTCGACGATGACGACCGTCCCGCGCGACACCTGGATCACCCGGCAGAGCGAGCTCTCGTCGAGCAGTTCCTCGACCACGTCCCCGAGCCGCTGGAGCACGTCGGTGCCAAGGCCGAGCGTGATCGCGGCGACCTTCGTGCGCGTCTCGATGCGGCTCTTGCGCAGCACCCGACGTACCGCCTGCTCGCGGGCCGAGGCCTCCCGCCCCCGGGGATAGCGCCGGCACGCGGCGACGACCGCTGCGGTCGGCGCGAGGCCGAGGTCGGCGGCGACCCGGCGGGCGATCGCCGAGTAGTTGCCGATCCCGAGACGGATCGCGTCCGCGACCACGGGATGCCCGTCGAGGTACTCGCGGACCCGCCGGGCCGTCGAATCCGTGCGCCCCGACATGGATGTCATATTCTGGACAAATGCGTCCGATTTTGTCCCGAGGCGGCCACACGGTATAAATCCGCCGGCCGGGCTGTCGGAGGCGAACGAGGGTACCCGCGTGAGCCCATCCAAGGTCGTTCTCGCCTATTCGGGGGGACTCGACACGACCGTCGCCATCCCGTGGCTGAAGGAGAAGAAGGGGGCCGATGTGGTCGCCCTGACCGTCGACGTCGGCCAGCCGGTCGACCTCCCGGCGGTGAAGGCCCGCGCGCTCGCGAGCGGGGCCACCTCGGCGGTCGTCGTCGACGCCCGGCGCGAGTTCGCCGAGGAGTTCCTCGCCCCCGCCATCCGGGCGAACCTCCTCTACGAGGGCATCTATCCGCTCTCGACCGCCCTCGCTCGACCGCTCATCGCCCGGCACCTGGTCGCGGTCGCGCGCCGCGAGGGGGCGGCGTTCATCGCGCACGGCTGCACCGGGAAGGGCAACGACCAGGTGCGCTTCGACCTCTCGACCACCGGCCTCGCCCCGGACCTCGCCGTGATCGCCCCCGCTCGGGAGTGGAACATGACCCGGGAGCAGGAGGTCGCCTACGCGGCCGCCCACGGCGTTCCGCTCGCGTCGGGCGGGCGGGCGAGCCCGTACAGCACGGACGAGAACCTCTGGGGCCGATCGGTCGAGTGCGGGATCCTCGAAGACCCCGCGGTCGAGCCGCCCGAGGAGGTCTTCGGATGGACGGTCGCCCCGTCGGACGCGCCCGACGCGCCGACGTACGTTCGGATCGGTTTCGAGGAGGGCCGACCGGTCTCGCTCGACGGAGCCCCGATCGATCTTCTCGACCTGGTGGTTCAGCTCAATCGGGTGGCCGGAGCCGCCGGCGTCGGCCGGATCGACCATCTCGAGTCCCGGGTCGTCGGGATCAAGTCGCGCGAGATCTACGAGTGTCCCGCGGCGACCGTGCTCCTGGACGCCCACCGCGCGCTCGAGGCGATGGTCCTGCCGCGGGACGTCCTCGACTTCAAGGGCGGGGTGGAACGACGGTATGCGAACCTCGTCTACGACGGACTGTGGTTCTCCCCCCTGCGCGCCGCGCTCGAGGCGTTCGTCGTCGCCACGCAGGAGCGCGTCTCGGGCGAGGTCGCGGTGAAGCTGTACAAGGGGACCTCCCGGGTCGTGGGGCGGCGCTCCGCCAACTCGCTCTACCAGCACGGGCTCGCGACCTACTCGGCCGGCGACCGCTTCCGTCAGGAGATGGCGGAGGGGTTCATCTACGTCTGGGGGCTGCCGACGCGGACCTGGTCGGCGATCGAGCCGAAGCCGGCCGCGCCGTCCGCGCTCGCGAGCCAGTCGCGCCCGTAGCGAGGACCCCGGAATGTCGAGCTCTGAATCCCGAGCGGCCCCGCTCTATGTTCGAACGCCCGCCGCCGCGTTCCTGCGCTCCCTGTCCGTCGATCGCGCGCTCGCGCGCTACGACCTGGCGGGGGGCGTGGCGCACGTGGAGATGCTCGCGGAGAGCGGCCTCATCGCGCCCGGCGAAGCGGCGATCCTCGTCGGCGGTCTCCGCCGCATCGCGCGGGAGATCGCCGACGGGGCGTTCCCCTGGCGCGACGACCTCGAGGACGTCCACACCAACGTGGAGGTTCGGCTGACCGAGCTCGTCGGCCCGGTCGGCGGAAAGCTCCACACGGGTCGCAGCCGCAACGACCAGGTGGCCCTCGACGAGCACCTGTACCTCCGGGCCGCCGTCGCGCGGGTCGCGCACGGGGTCGCGGGGCTGCTCGAGGCGCTGCGGGCCCGCGCGGCGACGGAGGTCGAGACCCCGATGCCCGGCTACACGCACCTGCAGCGCGCCCAGACGATCTCCCTCGCGCACTGGTACCTCGCCCACTACTGGCGGTTCGACCGGGACCTCGACCGGCTGCTGTCGACCGAGCGCCGGGCGGACGTCTCGCCGTTGGGCGCGGGCGCGCTCGCCGGCTCGACGCTTCCTCTTCTCCCGGATCGGGTCGCCCAGCGGCTCGGGTTCTCCGCCCCGTTCGAGAACTCGCTCGACGCGGTGAGCGACCGCGACGCGTTCGCGGAACTGCTGTTCGACCTCGCGCTCCTCGCCGTGCACGCCAGCGCGCTCGGGGAGGACGTCGTGGTCTACACCTCAACGGAGTTCGGGTTCCTGCGTCGGACCCCCGCGCTCGGTTCCGGTAGCAGCCAGATGCCGCAGAAGCGGAACCCGGACGTGGCGGAGCTCGCCCGCGGCAAGGCGGGCCGCGTGGTCGGCGACCTGGTCGCGCTCCTGGGGGTGCTCAAGGGCCTGCCGCTCGCCTACGACCGCGACCTCCAGGAGGACAAGGCCCCGGTCCTCGACGCGGTCGCGACCGTCACCGAACTTCTCGACGTGCTGACCGCCCTGGTGAACGGGCTCGAATTCGATCGGGCACGGCTGCTCGACGCGGCTTCGGATCCCTCGCTCTATGCGACGGACCGGGCCGAGTCGCTTGTCCGGGCTGGCCGGCCGTTCCGCGAGGCCCACGCCGCGATCGCGGCGGACCCCGCCCTCGCGTCCGCCCCGGTCGACCCGCTCCGCGCCCTGCGCGACCGCGGGTCGCCCGGGGGCCCGAGCCCGTCGGCCGTGCGGATCCAGCTCGCCCACGCCGAGGCGCGCCGGGCGGCGCGCGCGGCCTCGTTGTCCTCGCTCGACCGCAAGGTCGAGCAGATCGAGGAACTACTGAACGAGGTGGCCACATGACCGAATGTCCCGAGTGCGCGGCGAGCGTGGAGAGTACCGACAAGATCCTGGGCGAGGTGTTCGCGTGCCCCGACTGCGGCACCGAGCTCGAAGTGCTGGCGACGGAGCCGTTCGCGGTCCAGCCGGCGCCGAAGGAAGCCGAGGACTGGGGTGAGTGACGGCTTCCGGCTCGGGCTCTTCTACACGATCGTCCGGCCCGAGGAGAAGGCGATCCTCGGCGCGGCCGAGTCCCGGGGGCTCGCGGTCGTCCGGATCGACGACGCCGAGGTGACCTTCGGGCTCGAGGCGCCGAGCGTCCGCGCGGACGTCGTCCTCAACCGCTCGGTGAGCCACACGCGCTCGCTCTACGCGACGCGCTGCTTCGCCCACTACGGGATCCCGACCGTCAACGCGCCCGACGTGGTCGAGGTCGCCGGCGACAAGATCCTCGCCTCCCTCCGGCTCGCGGAGCGCGGCGTCCCGACCCCGCGGACCGAGATCGCGCTCTCGCCCGAGGCGGCCCTGAAGGCCGTCGAGCGGATCGGCTACCCGGCGGTCCTCAAGCCCGCGGTCGGCTCCTGGGGCCGGCTCATGGCCAAAGTCCGGAGCCCCGAGGAAGCCGAACAGATCGTCGAGCACAAGACCGCGCTCGGCGCCCCGATCCATTCGGTCTTCTACGTCCAGGAGTTCGTGCCGAAGCCCGACCGCGACCTCCGCGTCTTCGTCGTCGGGGACCGGGCGATCGCGGCCATGGCCCGCCGGTCGGCGGACTGGCGGACCAACGCGGCCCGCGGGGCGTCGACCGAGCCCCTGCCGCTCTCGGGGGAGCTCGAGGGCCTCGCGCTGCGCGCGGCCGCGGCGATGGGCGGCGGCGTCCTCGCCGTCGACCTCATGGAAGGTCCGAACGGCCTCGTCGTCCACGAGGTGAACCCGACCCCGGAGTTCAAGGCGCTGCACGCCGCGACCGGCGTGGACATCGCCGGCGCGATCGTGGAGTATACCGCGGGGGTGGGCCGACGGTGAAGGCCGTCATCCTCGGCGGCTCCGGGTACACCGGCGGGGAGCTTCTCCGCCTCCTGCTGCGCCACCCCGAGATCGAGGTAGTCCAGGTGACCTCCGACTCGATGGCGGGCAAACCGGTCGGACGCGCGCACCCGAACCTGCGGCGGGCGACCGACCTCGTCTTCGCACGCCACGACGCGCGCGTGACCGCAGACGTGACGTTCCTCGCGACCCCGCACGGCGCCTCGATGGCCGTGGTCCCCGATCTGCTCTCGAGCGGAGGGTTGGTGGTCGACCTCTCGGCGGACTTCCGGCTCAAGGACCCGTCCGCCTATCCGCGGTACTATGGGCGGGAGCATCCCCGGCCGGATCTCCTCGCCTCCGCGGTCTACGGGCTGCCCGAGCTCCACCGCGATCGCCTGCGCACCGCCCAGCTGATCGCGGTCCCGGGGTGCATCGCGACCGCGGCGACGCTCGCGATCGCCCCGCTCTCGCGCGCGGGTCTCCTCGACCCGGCACCCGTGGTGGTCGACGCCAAGAGCGGCTCGTCCGCGAGCGGCCGGGAGGTCGGCGCAACTGGCGCCCATGCCGAACGCTCGGGGGTGATGCGGGCGTACGCGCCCACCGGGCACCGCCACACCGCCGAGATCGAGCAGGAGACCGGGGCGACGATCGCGCTCACCTGCCACGCGATCGAGCCGGTGCGCGGGGTCCTCGCCACCTGCCACGCCACGCTGACGCGCCGCGTCGAGACGAAGGACCTCTGGCGCGCGTACCGCGCGGCCTACGGCGCCGAGCCATTCGTCCGCATCGTCCACGAGTCCGAGGGCCTGTACCGCGAGCCGGAGCCCCGCTGGCTCGCCGGCACGAACTTCTGCGACGTCGGGTTCGCGGCCGACGATCGCCTCCCGCGCGCGGTCGCGCTGGGCGCGCTCGACAACCTCGGGAAGGGCGCCGCGGGGAACGCCGTCCAGAGCCTCAACGTGCGGCTCGGCGTGCCCGAGACCACGGCGCTCGACTTCCTGGGCCTCCACCCCCTCTGAACCGACGCCCGTGACGCTCGTGGTGAAGGTCGGGGGCGCCGTCGGGAATGCCCTCGATCCGGTCGTGGCGGACCTCGCCGGCCGGCCGGACGTCGTGCTGGTCCACGGCGGCTCGGACCGGGTCGACCGGCTCGGCGCGTCGATGGGCCGACCGTCAGAGTACCTGACCTCGCCGAGCGGCGTCGTCTCGCGGAAGAGCGATCCCGCCCATCTCGAGGTCGTCGTCCTCGCCCTGGCGGGGGGCGTGCAGACCGATCTGGTGGCCGCGCTCGCCCGGCAGCATCGTCGGGCGATCGGCCTCTCGGGCGTCGACGGCGGACTGCTGATCGCGCGTCGCAAGGAAGGTACCCGCGCGGTCGTCGAAGGACGGGTGGTCCGGGTGGCCGACGATCGGTCGGGCACGATCGAGCGGGTCGATGTGGACCTCCTGCGGGCGATCCTGGGCCTCGGACTGTTGCCGGTGGTCGGCCCGCCCGCGATCACCGCGGAGGGCGAGATCGTGAACGTCGACGCGGACCGCGTCGCCGCCCGCGTCGCGGGCGCCCTGCGGGCCGAAGCGCTCGTGCTCCTGACGAACGTGCCCGGGCTGCTGCGGGACCGGGCCGATCCGGCGTCGCGGTTCGCTACGGTGGCCCGGACGGAGTTCGACGCCGTCCTGCGGTTCGCCGAGGGCCGCATGCGGAAGAAGGTGCTCGCCGCGCGCGAAGCGCTCGAGGAGGGCGTGGGTCGGGTCGTCATCGCGGCGTCGAGCGGCGACGCCCCGATCGGGCGCGCGCTGGCGGGCGACGGGACGGTGTTCGCGTGAACGTTCCCCCCTCCCGGGAGGGCGTCGAGTTCGGCGAGCACCGCGCGGGCCGCCTCTCGATCGTGCGCGCGGACGGGGCCGCGCTCTATGACGCCGCGGGCCGGCGGTACGTCGACCTCGGGGCCACGCACGGGGCCGGGAGCCTCGGCGCCGCCCACCCCGAGGTCGCCGCGGCCGTCGCCGAGCAGGCCCGCACGCTGCTCTACCTCGGGACCGGCTACGACTCGCCGGTCCGTTCCGCGTTCCTCGACGCGCTCCTTCGGAGCCTGCCTCCGCGGTTCGGCCGAGTCTTTCTCTCGAACTCGGGGACCGAGGCGGTCGAGGCCGCGATCAAGATCGCCCGCGGCGCGACCGGCCGACCGGGCGTGGTCGCGGCGATGCGGGGGTTCCACGGTCGCACGCTCGGTGCGTTGAGCGCGACGTGGCGGCGCGAGCTTCGGGAGCCGTTCGAGCCGCTGGTCCCCGGGTTCACGCACGTACCGTTCAACGACGTCGAGGCGCTCGATCGCGCCGTCGGCCCCGGGACGGCCCTCATCCTGCTCGAGCCCGTGCAGGGCGAGGGCGGGGTCCACGTGGCGACCCCTCAGTTCCTGGCCGCGGCCCGGGCGGCGGCGGACCGCTCGGGCGCGCTGCTCGCGTTCGACGAGGTCCAGACCGGCCTCGCGCGCACGGGGCGGATGTTCGCGTTCGAGCACTCGGGCGTGGTCCCGGACCTCCTCGCGCTCGCGAAGTCGCTCGCGGGCGGCGTGCCGATCGGAGCGACCGTCACGAGCCCCGAGGTCGAGGCGCGGTTCCGGGGATCCCACCACTCGACGTTCGGGGGAAACCCCCTCGCCTGCGCCGCGGGGATCGCCGCGCTCCGGGTGATCGAACGCGACCGGCTGGCGGCCCGGGCCGAGCGTCTCGGCGCCCTCGCTCGGCAGGCCCTTAAGGGGCTGCCGCCCGACCGGGTCCGCGAGGTTCGGGGCCTCGGGCTCCTTCTGGGGATCGAACTCCGCGAGAAGGCCGGCCCCTACCTCGCGGCGCTCGAACAGCGGGGGTTCCTCGCGATCCCCGCCGGCGCGACGGTCCTCCGCCTCCTGCCGCCGCTCGTGATCGACGAGTCGGACTGGGCGGCGGGGCTCGAGGCGATCCGGGAGGTGATCGTCCGTGGAGCCCGCTGAGGTCCTCCGCCGTCTCGTCGCGCGCTACAGCCCGTCGGGGCATGAGGCGGCTGCGGTGCGGGAGTTCGTGCGACTCGCCCGGGAGCTCGGCTACGCGACCTCGGTCGACCGGGCCGGGAACGGCCTCGCGCGCCGGGGTCGGGGACGGCCGCGGATCGTCTACCTCGGGCACATCGACACGGTCGAGGGCCGCCGCCCGGTGCGGCGGCACGGCGGCCGGGTCTGGGGGCGGGGCTCGGTGGACGCGAAGGGCCCGCTCACGGCGGCGCTCCTCGCGGGCCGGGAGTTCGCCGGTCCCGGGGAGCTCACGATCGTCGGGGCCGTCGGCGAGGAGGTCGACAGCGCGGGCGCCCGCCACCTGGTCGCGCACCGTTCCGCCGATCGCGTGATCGTTGGCGAGCCGAGCGGCTGGGACGGGGTCACGATCGGCTACAAGGGGGAGCTCCAGCTCACGGCGACCTTCCGCGGACGCCGCACGCACTATTCGTCGCCGGCGCCGACAACGACCGACCTCGCGCTCGCCTGGGCCCAGGCGGCCCGGGGGGTCGCGGCCGCCCGGCAGACGGAGTCGCTGTTCGCGTCGCTCACCGCGAAGACCGTGGCGGTCCTCACGCGACGGTCGGGCGACCTCGAGCGGGCGGACGTCACGCTCGACTTCCGCCTGCCGCCGGGGCTCTCGACGGCCGAGCTGCTCGCGCTCCTGCCGACCGAGCCCGGCGCGCCGAGGCTCAAGGTCCGGATCCGCGTCGAGCCGGTGGAGGTCGACCGCGCGAACCCGACGGTGGCGGCGCTCAGCGGGGGGATCCGATCGCTCGGCGCCCGCCCGACCCTCTGGCGCAAGAGCGGCACGTCGGACCTCAACGTCGTCGTTCCCGCGTGGCGGGTTCCGGCCGCGGCCTACGGGCCGGGGGAGTCCCGCCTCGACCACACCGCGCGGGAGTCGCTCGCCGAGGCGGACCTCGATCGTTCGATCGCGGTGCTGCGCGAGGCGTTCCAGCGCCTCGCCGCCGGGCCGCTCACTCCTCGACGATCGGCCGCCGGTGCTTGACGAACTGGTCGTGCTGGAGCTCGCGGAGCGCGGTCGTGAGCTCGGCCGACGTGTTCATCACGATCGGGCCGTACCAGGCGACCGGCTCGTGGAGCGGGCGACCCGCGACCAGGAGGAAGCGGTAGCCGTCGGGTCCGGCCCGGGCGCGGACCGCCCCTCCGGGTCCGAACAGCGCGGTCTCGCCGGCGGGCACCGGGGCCGCATCGTCCCCCGCGAACGACCCCGCGCCGTCGATCGCGTGGGCGAAGACCGTGTGGCCGGAGGGCGGGGCGAACTCGAACGTACCGCCCGGGGGCACGCGGACGTCGAGGTACGTGGGATCGACCGGGATCCCCCGGACCGGCCCCTCGACCCGATCGAAGGTGCCGGCCACGACCTTGACGCGGTCACCGGCATCGGTCGTGACCTCGGGGATCTCGCCCGCCGAGAGGCCCCGGTACGCGGGGACGCTCATCTTCTCTCGGGCGGGCAGGTTCACCCACAGCTGGAAGCCCGCCATCGGCCCCTCGACGGCCTGGGGCATCTCCTGGTGGATGATCCCGCTGCCCGAGTTCATCCATTGGACGTCGCCGCTCGCTATCACGCCCGAGTTGCCGAGGGTGTCCCCGTGCTCGACGCGGCCGTCGAGCACGTAGGTCACGGTCTCGATGCCGCGGTGCGGGTGCCAGGGGAATCCCGCCCGGTAGTCGGCCGGGTCGGACGAGCCGAACCGATCGAGCAGCAGGAACGGGTCGAACAGAGGGACCTCGTGGTTCGAGAACGAGCGACGCAGGCGCACGCCGGCGCCTTCGAGGGTCGGTCGGCCGGGAAAGCGGTGCTGGATCGAGCGAAGGGGATCGGACATATGAGTTGCCTCGGTATATCGAATTACTCAAGGTAACTTAAAGGGGAGGGGGTCGCCGGGCCGCTCGGGGGACCCGACCCCAGCGCTCAGGGCGGATCTGCGCGCCGGGGCGTTCCTCTAGCCGCCGCGCCGTGGATCGGGCTTCCCGCGGGCCGGCTTCTCCCCGGAGGCGGGAGCGGCGCGCGGGAAGGCGAGGTTCCCTTCCGTGCTCGCCGGCGGGAGGAACGCCGCACCGGAGAGGAGACCGACCGCCGCGTCCCCCCGGGCGGTGAGCCGGTACCGCTCGTCCTCGTGGAGGAGGAGGCCCGCCTCGGTGAGGCGCTTGAGGTGGAACGACATCTTCGGGGAGTCGTCGAGCCCGGCGGCCGCCATGACCTCCCCGAAGGAGCCGGGGCCGAGGGCGAGCCGCTCGAGGACCTTCCGACGGATCGGGTTCGCGAGCGCTTCGAGCGTGCCGTGCGTCTCGTCGGAGGCGACCGCGCTGCCGACCGCCACGGCCGCGGACGGGGGGACCCGGCGGGGGTTGAAGCCGACCCGGAGCGGGCCGTGGCCGGCGAGGTCGCCGCGGAGCTGGTCGAGAAGGTGGACCACGTCCTCGAGGCGGTGCCGGGCGAGGAGGCGCTCCACGCCGGTCAGGACGACCGCCGCGTCCGGGTGGCCGGCGACGAAGTCTACGACCTGCTGCCGGAGGACGACCAGGTCCGCCGGGTCGAGCGGCTCGACGTGGAGGCGCGGCGTCGGGTCGGGGGGGGCCTCCCCGAGGAGGAGCACCTCGTGGCGCCCGGAGGCGGCGAGCGAGCGGGCCTCCCTCAGCGGGTCGCGTCGCGCGTCGGCCGGGGATTCGAACTCGTGCTCCTGGGCCGCGAGGCGGAGCGTCTCCCGGACCTGCTCGATGCGGAACGGCTTGCGGACGTAGTCGAACGCCCCGAGCTTCATCGCGTCGAGCGCGGTCTCGACGCTCGCGTAGCCGGTCACGACGACGACCAGCGTCCTCGGCCAGCGGTGGCGGACCTCCCGAAGGAGCTCGAGCCCCCCGTGCCGGGGCATCTTGAGGTCGGTGAGCACGAGGTCGTACTCGCGGTGCTCGAGGGCCTCGGTCGCCTTCGGCACCGAGGGCGCCGAGTCGACCGCGTGGCCGTCGTCCCTAAGCAGCTCGCTCAGCTCCTCGCGGAAGACGGCGTCGTCGTCGACGACCAGGACCCGCACGGCGGGGGGATTCGCGGCAGGGATTAGTCTTTGCCGGCGGCGCGCGCCGTCGACCGCTCCCGCGCCTCGAGGGTCTTCCGCGGCAGGGAGACGAGGAACGCGGCCCCGGCCCCGGGGACGTTGCGGGCCGTGATCGACCCGTGGTGCGACTGGACGATCCCGTGGCAGATCGCGAGGCCGAGCCCGGTGCCCTCGCCCTCGGGCTTGGTCGTGAAGAACGGTTCGAAGATGTGCGGGAGGACCTCGGCCGAGATCCCCGGGCCGGAGTCGAGGACCTCAAGCTCGGCGCGATCGCCGCGGGGCCGCACCGAGACCCGGATCGTGCCTCGGCCGGCCATCGCGTCGTAGGCGTTGTTGATCAGGTTCGTCACGACCTGGACCAGCTGGCCCCGGTCCGCGGCGACGATGATCGCCCGGTCGGGGTACGACTCCTCGATCGCGACGTCGGCCGACTGCTTTCCGCGCAGGAATTCGACGGAGTCCCGGGCCACCGCGGCGAGATCGAGGTCCTGCACGCGGGGCTCCTCCCGCCGCGCGAAGTCGAGGAGCCCGCGCACGATCTGGGCGGCGACCTCGATCTGCTCGGTCATCCGGTCGAGCCGGCCCAGCACCGCCGGGTCCGTCGTCCGGCGGCGAAGGCTCTCGGCGAGGAGCATCACGTTCGCGAGCGGCGTGTTGATCTCGTGCGCCACGCCGGCGGCGAGCTGTCCGACCGACTGGAGCTTGTCGGCGTGGGCGCTCCGAAGCTCCCAGGCCCGCTGCTCGGAGAGGTCGACCGCGACGCCGACATAGTGGGTCACCTCCCCGCCGGGGTCCCGGATCGCGGTGATCGACAGGAGGACCGGTCGCTCGCGGCCGAGCCGGTCCCGGTTGAGGATCTCCCCCGACCAGTAGCCCCGGGCGGGGTCGATGAGGTCGCGCCACATCCCCTCGTACACTTCCGCCGGGGTGTGGCGGCTCCGGACGAGGTTCGGTTTCCGCCCGACCGACTCGGCGCGCGAGTAACCGTAGACCTTCTCGTAGGCCGGGTTGACGTCGATCATGACGCCCTTCGCGTCGGTCAACTGCATCGGGTTCGTGGAGTGCTGGAACGCCTGGTAGAACAGCTCGGCGCGTCGGGCCTCGATGACGCGATCGGTCACGTCCCGGATCATCAGCAGCGCGCCGCGGCCGGCGCCGGGGCTCCCGGTCCAGGGGCGGACGTCGACATCGAGATAGATCCCGCCGGGACGGACCCGGTGGCGGGCCCGGATCGACCGGAGCGTGGCGCTCGCGCCCGACGCGATCGCCGCGTCCACGGCCGCCCGGACGGGAGCCGACCAGGAGCCGTCCTCATCGAGGATCGTGCGGAAGTCGAGCCCGACGGTCTCGCTCGGCCGGCCCGTCGTCTCGAAGTACGCGGGATTCGCCCAGACGATCCGGCCCGAGCGCTCGATCAGCGCCACGCCGACGGGAAGGCTCTCGAGCACGCCGAGCGCCCCGTCCGGCCCCGACGGGCCCGATCGCGTCGAGCTCGGCATGCGGACGCCCCCGCCGAGGAGCCGGCGGACCCTCAAGTTCCTGTCGCTCGGTCCCCGGAGTCAATTCGGATCGACGCGCGGACTAAGCCGACCGTCCGGGCTACCCAGCACGATGCGAGAGCGGCCCGTGCTGATCGTCGCCGAGACGCCGAGCCTCGGCGCGGCGATCGCGGACCTCCTCGAAGCGGGCCACATCGAGTACCGGCTGGTCCGCTCGATCGAGGAGGAGCGCCCGCTCGAGTCCCTGGGCCGCCGCTACCCGGTCGTCCTCGCCGCGACCAGCGGCTACCTGTGCCCGACCGCCCGACAGTGGCTCAACGGGGACCTGCCCCACACCCGGCTCGTCGTCGTCGGCTCGCGCGACCCGGCGGTCGTCGACGACGAGAAGATCCGCCGGTTCCCGCTGCCGCTCGACCCCGATCGCCTGATGGGCGCGGTGCGCACCCTCGTCCCGGTCGGGTAGCGTCCCGAGCGGGGCCGGCGGACCGTCGACTCAGGCCACGGTGTCGAGCGGCGAGTCGACCGGGGTGCCGAGCGCGAATCCCTCCGGAGGTTCGCGCCGGATGTCGAGCAGCACTCGAAGCTCCCCGGCGTCCGACTCGAGCCGGCACGGGTACCCGGCCCCCCGAAAGACATCGATCATCGGCCGGTTCTCGGAGACCGAGACGGCCTCGAAGTACCGGACGCCCCGGGCGCGCGCGCGCCGGGCGAGCGCCCGGAGCAGGACGGTCCCCGCGCCGACCCCCTGGAACCGGTCCGCGATGACGAAGGCGACCTCGGCGCGGTCCGACCCGCGGCCGGAGCGGACCCACTCGGCCTGCCCCACGATCTCGCCCGGGCCGTCCTCGGTGCGCTCGAGGACGAACGACTCGCGGTCCTCGGCCGGGCCGGCGGGGAGGAGCTCGGCGACCGCGACCGACGGGGCGACCGGCGAGAAGAACCGGAGCTCGAGCGCCTCCGGCGAGAGGCCGGCGACGAAGCGCTCCATCGCGGCCGCATCGCGGGCAGACGCGAGGCGGACGAGCACGACGCGCCCGTCGCGCAGCACCTCGCGGGACGGCCGGTTCTCGGCCGGGAAATCGCTCATGGGACCTCGGAGGACCTTCCCGCCCCGAGACTACTTGGGCCTCTGGTCAAGCCCGATTGACGGCGGATCGGCCAAGTCCGATGCAGCCCCGAGCGCGGAAGGGGTTGTCCCGCGGCGCTCCGACCGCCCGTCTAGGTCAGCGGCGCGTAGTCCCCGCCGTTGTCGAGGAAGCTCGCGTAGTGGTAGGCCGGACCGTAGATGTATACGATCCACGTGACCGCGTTCTCCACGTAGGGGAGCTGGCCGAGCGGGTTCACGGCCCCGTTGTACGGGTTCGTGATCCCGTAGTCCCACCAGTAGTTCCCACCCTGGCTATTCCCGTGGGTGATGCTGCCCACGAGCGGCGTGAAGGGGAACCCCTTCGCGTGGTGGACGATCGACGCGGACTGGACCGAGATGTTCCACGTGTCGGTGTAGAGGAACGGGTCCCCCGAGTAGAGGTTGAGCGGCAGCATCCATGCCGTGGTCGGGGTCGAGATCCAGTTGTTGTAGATCAGGTCGTCCTGCTCCGCGATCGCGAGGCCGAGCCCCACGTCCAGGCCCGACCAGTCGGGCGAGACCGCGAGCCCCGAGGCGGGCGGCGCGACCTCCCAGAAGTAGTTGCCCCAGACGGTGTTGTTCCCGCCGCCGACGTTGACCGGCCCGAAGATCGTCCCGCCGCTGAAGAGCAGCAGGGCGTCGCCCGCGGTCGTGAAGTTGTCCGCGGCGACCAGGTCGTGGGACGACTCGTAGAAGATCCCGTTGAACGTGTCAAAGACCGCCGGATAGTACGTCGAGGACCCGAACCAGCCCGAGAACGAGCTCGAGACGAGCGCGATGTGGCTCACGTCCCAGAACCAGCTCTGGAGCGCGTCCGTCGCCGGGAGGTAGGGCCCGGGGTACTGCCAGGTGTTCGTCCACGCGATCCGCGACCCGCCGCCGTAGACGTACGCCGTCGCCGTGGTGCCGTGGAAGAAGATCCCGGGGAACACGGGGAAGACGTAGTCGTTGTAGACCCCGAAGACCGGCGACAGCGGCGCATACTGATTGCTGAACAGCAGGTACGGCGACGCGGTCGTCCCGTAGCCCCAGTACGAAAGGGCGGCCAGCTGGGCGTTCAAGAACGCCCAGAGCGCGGTGTAGATCCCCTCGAGGAGGTTCAGTCGGAGGTGGATCGTCTGCGCGATTGGCGACGACCCCACCGTCAGCGTGAACGAGACGGGCGTGTAGTCCGCCAGCCCGGCCATGACCTTGTAGGTCCCCGGGGTCAGGTGGAACGTCGTGCCGTAGACCGCGGGGACGACCACCGGCTCCGGGACCAGGAAGTTCCCGAGCGCCGCGCTGGTCGCGACGGGGGTGAAGACGTACCACGCGTTCCCGGGAGTGACCGGGAGCGAGACGCGGGTCGCGCCGACCGGGCCCGCGGCGTTCCAGAGCCCGCGGAGGACGGTCGGGCCGTTCGTCAGGACCCCGTACTTCGCGACGCCGGCCGGTCCGGCCGAGTCGCTCGCCCACGCCACAGTGGCGCCGGTGACCGTCTCCCCGGTCTCACCGCCGTCGTTGTACGCCGTCGGGACGGCCCGGTATCCACCGTGGGTGAGGTACGCGAGCCCGAGCGTGGCGCTGGTCGGCCCGAGGTCCGCCTGGCTCCCGCCACCGGGGCCGCCCAGGATCAGCTCGAAGTCGTTGGTGAGGCCCTGGGCGTTGTAGGAGAACCCGTTGGCCGTGTACGGGGCGGGAGAGTGGAGCTTCGGTCCGCCGGGAACGGTGGAGTCGAACACCAGGTAGTCGTAGGGCGCCGCGAAGCTCCCCGAGGCGCTCGAGACCGCGACCGAGACCTCACTGCGCCATGCGGGGATAGAGGCGCGACTCGATCGCGATCAGGACGATCGTCACCCCCGCGAGCACCGCGAAGTCGACCCCGAGCGGGAAGACGCTCGGACTCGCCGGGATCATCAGCTTCCGTACGGCGTCGACGAGGTAGGTGAGCGGGTTCGCGTACGCGACCGGCTGGAGCCAGGACGGCATGATCGAGATCGGATAGATCGCGCTGCTCGCGAAGAACAGCGGCATCGTCATCAGCTGGCCGATCCCGAGGAACCGCTCCTGGGTCTTCACGAGGCTCGCGATGATCATCGAGAGGGTCGCGAACAGGCAGGCGCCGAGGATCACGGCGATGAGCACCCCCAGGATCGAGAGCGGATTCAGGCTGGGATTCACGCCGAGCGCGACGGCGAGGACGTAGACGATCGTCGCCTGCGAGAGCCCGCGCACGCTCGCCGAGAGCGCCTTGCCCGTGACGAGCGAGACGCGCGACGCCGGGCTGACGAGGAACTTGAACGCGATCCCGAGCTCCCGCTCGCGGATCGAGGCGATCCCGTAGAAGATCGCGATGAACAGCACGCTCTGGGAGAGGATCCCCGGCGCGAGGAACTGCAGGTAGGTGAGATTCCCCGTCGGGATCACGTGCACCCGCGTGAAGACCTCGCCGAAGATCAGCAGCCAGAGCGCCGGCTGGACGGCGCGCAGCAGCAGCTCGGACGGGTCCCGTCGGAGCTTGCGCACTTCGTAGTCGACGATCGCGTAGGTCCGGTCGAGGTGGGCCGCGAGCCCGTCCCAGAAGCCGGTCGCGATGCCCGTCGGGGTCTCGTTCATCTCACTCCAGCCGGATCGCGGTGCGCCGCGTCCGCTGCGTCTCCCGGAAGCTCCCGCCGCTGTCGAGTCCCTCGCCCGCGAAGTGGGCGAAGACGTCCTCCAGCGTGGCGTCCGGCGTCCCGAGATCCGTCTTGAGCGCGCTCGGGGCGCCCGTGGCGACGATGCGCCCGTGGTGCAGGATCGCGAGGCGGTCGCAGAGGCGGTCGGCCTCCTCCATGTAGTGGGTGGTCAGCACGATCGACGTGCGGTACTCCCGGCGCAGGCGCTCGATCTGCCCCCAGACCGCCTCGCGGGCGACCGGGTCGAGCCCCACCGTCGGCTCGTCCATGAACAGGATGCGCGGCCGGTGGAGCATCGACTGGGCAATCTCGAGCCGACGGATCATCCCGCCCGAGTAGAACCGGACCGGCGTCTGGGCGAACTCCGTGAGCCCCATGAACTCGAGCGCCGAGGCGATGCGCGCCTCGCGCTCGGTCCGCGGCACCTGGTAGAGCCGGGCGAAGACCCGCAGGTTGTCGTACCCCGTGACGAGCGGGTCCGCCGAGATCAGCTGGGGGACGTAGCCGATCACCGCGCGGACCCGGGCCGGTTCGCGCGCGACGTCGAATCCCGCGACGGTCGCCGACCCGCTCGAGATCGGCAGCAGCGTGGTGAGCATCTTGAGCGTCGTGGTCTTGCCCGCGCCGTTCGGCCCGAGGATCCCGTAGACCTCGCCCTCCCCGACCTCGAAGGAGACGTGGTCGACGGCCGTGAAGCGGCCGAACCGGCGGGTGATGGATTGCGCGACGAGAGTGGGCATGCGGTCCCCGCCCGACGACGGTCGGGCAGTGGTTTCGTGCGCGGCCCGAGCCGGGTGCGCTATTTTGCCCTATCGCGCGCCGAAGGCGGCGCGATCGGTCACCGGGGTCCGCCGATCGTCCGGCTGTCCTGGGCGCGATCCCACAGGCGCAGGAACAGGTCCTCGGCCCACCGGACGCCCCCCGGGTCGGTGAGCAGGATCATCGTCGTCATGTCGACGGTGCCATCCAGCGACGGCAAGCACACACCGGCCTGGTCGTCCAGCACGGCGAGGAACAGATCGACCCGGGGGAGGAGCCGCAGGGGGAAGTTCCGCCGGACGTCGCGCCCGCCGCGGCGCTCCTCGTCCACGAGGGGCCGGGGCCGCACCACGCGGACGTCGGCCCCCGCCTCGTGCTTTGCCCGGAGGATCGGGATCGCCTGTTCGAACCGCTGGACGGTGACGATCCACGCCCGCCGGCGCACCGCGCGCAGCGCGGCCTCCTGGACGGCGATGACCTGGTAGGCACCCTCGTTGAACGATCCGTGGGCGAGCTCCCCTAGCCGGGCGACGAACGCCGGATCGAGCGCGAGGAGTCGATGACGTCGCACGTAGTCCCGGTGCTCGTGCGCGAAGTCGAGGAAGGGGAGCCCGGCCCAGACCAGCTCGGCCAGGGGGGTCGGCCCGTAGGCGCCGTTCGGTCCCTTCTCCACCAGGCCGGCGGAAGCCAGGCGGGCCAGGTGACGCGTGGTCTCCGAACCGGTCATCGAGAGCCGTCGCGCGATCTCGGAGTGCTTGCGCGGTCGCTCGAGCACGGCCGCCAGGATCTCCAGCCGCTCGTTCGAGGCGATCTCGAACAGGAACGACGAGAGCCCCCGCGCGTTCACGCGGCGCGCATCGTTCGGGTCGATACTAAGGGCTTCGCACCGGCGTCACCGAGCGTATTTCCCGCGACCGCCCGGTCGGGAGGATCGCCGGACGGAGGTGGAAACCGGACGATGCGCTCGGTCGCGCTCCACATGTACGTGACGCTCGACGGTCGGTCGGAGTTCCCCGAATACCCGGGCTCGGGCGACCCCCCGAACCAGGACGCGGACCCCGTCGCGACCGAGATGTGGCTCAGCCACCTGGACGCGATCGACACCATCCTCCTCGGACGGCATGCGTACGAGCAGTGGGCCGAGTTCTGGCCGCGATCGAAACGTACTCCGGGCGAGCACCCGTTCTACCACGAATTCTCGCGGTTCCTCGACCGCGTGCAGAAGGTCGTCTTCTCGAAGTCACTGACCTCGGCCGACTGGGAGCGGACGGAGATCGCCCGCGGGGAGCTCGCGTCCGAGATCCGGCGGTTGAAGCGGGCGCCGGGCAAGGAGATCGCCGTGGGCGGGGGCGCCACCCTCGCCCAGGAGCTGATGAAGCGGGGGCTGATCGACGAGTACTTCCTCACGATCTTTCCCGTCGTGCTGGGCCGCGGCCGCAACCTCTTCGCCCCCCTGCCCTCCCAGCAGACCCTCGAGCTGCTGAGCGCGAAGAGCTTCCGGCACGGCGAGGTCGTGCTCCACTACCGGACGGTGCGCGGATGATGCCGTCGGGACGCCTTCGGCGCGTCGCCCGGCCCCTTCTCGGAACCTCCGCGAGGTCCCCGGGCGCCTCCGACGGAGCGGGACGACGACATTCATGCCCTCCGTGGTGCATGCGGGAGCCGTGACGCCGATGCTGGACGTGCGCCTCGATAGCTGGCTCCGGGAGTTCGGGCCCCGCGGACGGGAGCGGGTCGCGGCCGATTCGGTCGGCCAGCTGCTCGACGCGCTCGAACAGCGCTACCCCCGCCTCCGGTTCAAGCTGCGGGACGAGTCCGGGCACCTGCGCCGGTACGTCCGGGTCTTCGTCGACGGCGAGGACGTGAGCGGAACCACCGGCGTGGCGACCTCGCTGAGCGAGGCCGAAACCATCGATATCCTCCACTCGATTGCGGGGGGTTGAACCATGGCGCGGAACACGAAGCAGGACCACAAGGTGCGCATTCTGATCGGAACGCGGAAGGGAACGTACGTCGTCGAGGGGAACGCGTCGCGACGGAGCTGGAAGGTCGGCCCCGTCGCCCATGCGGGAGCCGAGGTGTACCACGTGGTCGGCGACCCCCGTCACCCGGGGGACCTCTATGCCGCCGTCAATAGCGGGTTCTGGGGGCCGATGGTCCAGCGCTCGCGCGACTGGGGCAAGACGTGGAAGGAGATCGCCACGCCGCTCTCCCCGTTCAAGAAGGACCGCAAGCCGATGTTCGACGACAGCGGCGAGCAGGACACCGAGAAGCGGCCGATCGCGAACCTCTGGCACATCGAGCCCGGCCGACCCGAGGAGGAGGACACGCTGTTCCTCGGCGCGGACCCGCACCTGTTGTTCCGCAGCAACGACCTCGGCGCCTCCTGGACGCCGTTCCCGGCGCTCAACGAGCATCCCAATCGGGAGAAGTGGTCGCCGGGGGCGGGGGGCGCCTGCCTCCACACCATTCTGCTGGACCCGCGCGACGCCTCGCGCATGTACGTCGGCATGTCGGCGGTCGGCACCTTCCGCACGGACGACGCCGGCGAGAGCTGGAAACCGACCAACAAGGGAGTCCTGACCCCGTTCCTCCCGGAAAAGCATCCCGAGACCGGGCAGTGCGTGCACCACGTCGCGATGGACGCGGCGAACCCGGACGTCTTCTACCGGCAGGACCACGGCGGAATGTACGTCTCGCACGACCGCATGGAGCGCTGGACGCGGATCGGAAAGCCCCTCGGCGACGACTTCGGCTTTTGCGTCGCGTCGCCCGCGTCGCGGCCGGGCCTCGCGTACTTCGTCCGACTCGACGGGATGGCCCGCGTCACGGGGGAAGGCCACTTCCAGGTGCACGAGTGGAACGACAAGACGCGGAAGTGGCGGAAGCTGCTCGCGCCGACGGCGTTCCCCGGCCACTTCGGGGTCCAGCGGGAAGGGATCTCGACGGACAACCTGGATCCGCCGGGGATCTACGTCGGGACGACCACGGGCCAGCTGTTCGTGAGCCCCGATTCCGGACGCACCTGGCAGCTGGTGCCGTACACGTTCCCGGGGATCCACTCGGTCAGCGTGTCGAATCCTACGGCGCGCTGAGCCCGGACGGGACGGCGGTCCGTCCGGGCCGCCTTCGTCACCGGCCGGCGACCCGCGGGATCCGGCCGGCCCGATCCCGCGGGGGTGCCGCCCGGACTCCCTCGTCCGCGGACCCCCCGTGGCCACGGACCGCGCCGCCGGGCCCCCCGACGCCGGCCTCCCGGATTTCGGCTCCGA
>Ga0335073_10001307_pt1 | contig 33330 bp, 36 predicted proteins | sample Lox_Sample_22_FD_207093 | JGI IMG/M metagenome (GOLD analysis project Ga0335073, IMG submission 207093) | Soil microbial communities from Loxahatchee National Wildlife Refuge, Florida, United States - Lox_Sample_2.2 | ecosystem: Environmental > Terrestrial > Soil > Wetlands | place: USA... | reverse complement strand
CATGTCGCCTACAAAACTGCTCGGTCTACTTTGTGCTCGATTCGAATGGGGTTTAATACGAGGTGCAGTCGTAAAACCTCCAGACAACGAAGGTAGTGTCCAAAATCTTTCATGGCTGAGTATAGGTATGGTTCGAGTGCGAACGTTTGCGGCATTGCGACATTGGCTGTTGAATTACTTCGCGGACGACTTTGCACCCTCCGCCAGCCTACGATCTCAATTCGTCAAATCAATCAATTCATTCGGAAGAGACAAAAGAGTCAAAGGGAGTCCTCGCGATACAAGAATCATCAGCGAGCTGAAGAGATGTTGGAGGACGGCGAGTTCAGTGTACTGGGATGAACAAGGACGTGGCAACGACGTTGGCGGAGATATCAAGGAAGGCATTGACACCGCCAACAACCGTGCCTCACAAGCTGACGACTCGTCTTCAAAAAACCGCGTACCCAGTTTGCTGTTTCGTGCAACAAAGAAACGAGAGGAGAGATTACTCGGTATTGGTCCAAGCCAATCCTCCCCTGATCTGCGACGCAAATTCATAGAGGGAGCGCCAGTAAACTCCACTCGTCCTGCCGCGCCAAGGGGACACGCACGTGTTCATTCCGCATCAACTATTCACACTCGTCCTGAAACTCCGATCCGACATAGACGTAATGCTAGCGCCGAAGCTAGGATAATCTACTCCAAAAACTCGAATCCGGCGTTATATCAGTCGTTTGCCCGAGGTGACGGCAGTGAGGAATGGCCGCCTGTCATCGTCAGAGCCGATCTTCTCGTAACGTCTCCGCAAGGAAGTTCCACTACACCCCTATGGCAGCGTCGCAAAAAGAGGCTGTTTCAGTCGAAGCGCAAGAAAATCACTGTTGCCGGCGACGCAATCCCAAAATCTCCTGCCTCTCTCGCTTGCACCGGCCACCTAAGCGACGACGAGGGTCAACGATCGCGATGGACGAGGAAGACGATACCCTCTATCCCCACATCAGACCGCACCCGAGATCGTGTAGACTTCCTTGCCGCTGGGATGTGGGCAAGTTTTGTCACTGCCGCGAGCGGGGGAAGCAAGAGCAGCAATAGTATTCCCAGGGCCGAAGAGCTAGGAGAAGCTTTGGTGCAGGGATATATCCAACCGATGAAAGTGGATGATCCTAAAGCGTTAGCAGTTGCTGCGGCCATGGAGAAGGGAAAGGGGGTCGCTCCCCTTGAACACCCCGGCCTTTTCGACGTGACAATGTCTTCGTCCGAAAGTCAGGTTTACCAGACTACCCTGTCTATGAGCGAAATTGAAAGACGACTCGAATCTGCCCGGCCAGCATCGATACCACGACCTGACTCTTCATATCGCGATAAGGGGAAGGAACCTGTGACGACACGCCCTCCGTCGATTCCCTTACCCAACACTCCGGATTCATTTCGACACATTGACACGGACATTCGCTTTTCAGACGGACAATTTAGCAGCACACCCTCACCACAACCAATGGTGACTCCCCCCCAGCACACAACACAGCCTCTGCGCCGCCGACCAGGAGGGAATCTTCGTCACATCGAAACCATAGGACAGTTGAAGCCTCGTCCTGATACGCTCAATTCCATCACGTCATCTATGAGCAGCTTCTCGCTGGCTCTAGTGGAGCGTTCATCTGATCTTTTACTGCCCAGTATATCAACGAAGTCTCGATCTCTACGATCACTCTTGGACATCCCTCACGATAGCAACAGACAGGGTCATTCGCCAGCTCATCGCATGAGTGGTATGGGTTTGGATTTCAGTCGTTTCCGTATGCCGCAAGACGTTGAATCCAGCGATGATGAAAATTGTGACCCCGCCGAAGCAGTCCACAAGACACTATTAAAGTTGGAGGGGAAATATGTTCGAAAGAGTCGTCGAGCGCAGGTTTCTTCCGAGTATGATACACAGGAACGATACGATGACGGCGATTTGTATGAAATCGCGCTTAGCACCGAAGACCTTAGTGGTGCATCTTCATACCTTCCCGGGAGTTTTCGCTCTGCATCACCGCCGGCAAGTATCATGGTGGAGAAGGACGAGGAAACGCGCTGGGGCCGACGTCATAAACATGTCGTGGATGGACAAGAATGCGATACGCCAACTCGCCACGGCCCTTTCACGTCCTCCTCACTCTTCGAATTCATCGACTCCCCACGAAACACTGAACGTCAAGACGAGATTCCAGAAGTTCAAGATTTCGATATCCCAGTCCCTACGGTTGAATCTGCGCTGGCAGAGCTCGAGCGGGATCATCTCGAAGCGCTTGGGCCTCGAATGCCAGCCATCGCTCCGCCAAAACCCCCAGAAAGCTACCACCGATCTCTTGCCGCTCATTTGCCTTTCATTCTTCAGTATGACAGTGCTGTTCTTGCTCGCCAATTCACGCTCATCGAGAAGGATATTTGTGCTGAGATTGACTGGGTGGAACTCATCGAGCCCAGTTGGATGGAACGCAATTCTGATTTGGTGGACGTTAGGGATTGGAAAGGATTCGTTATGCGTGATGAAGGGGAGCGTGGCCTTGACACTGTGATGGCTCGATTCAATCTGGTACAGTCGAACTGGAAAACCATGCTAATGGTAGATGGCCGGATGGACAACATCCGAGGTCATCCTAACACAGTCCTTAGCTGAACGGATATTGGTGGTATCAAAGCTCATTCATCTCGCGGCCGCTTGTCATCGATTACGGAATTATGCAACCTTGACGCAAATTGTGATGGGGTTACAGTCGAACCATGTAGCCTCCCTTCACAAAACCTGGGAGGGCCTGAGTGCAGAGGATGCAAAGGTGTGGCATGACTTGCAAGAACTGGTGGATTCGCGAAAGAATTGGTCTAAAATGCGTAATGAGATGGACGAGTCGATTGTTGGACCACGACTGAAGGGCGAGGGATGCATTCCTTTTGTTGGTAGGACTTTTTAATTCCATCTCTAATGTACAGGGATTTTCATGTCCGACTTAGTGCACGTTACGTCTCGGTCAATGTTGCCGGGACACATTGATTTCGAAGGACTGAGAATACGAGCTTCAATAATAAAAAAGACGTTACGACTTATTGAGTTGGCTGAGGAGTACGACTTCAAGCCAGAACCAGGGGTGGGAGAAAGGTGTTTATGGATCACGTCCTTTGATGAGTCGACGCTCCGGCGCATTGCTGCGGGTTTGGAATAGATATCTGGGTTTCGGGGGCCTTTTGGTGGAATTTATAGTAATATGGCTGTATGAATAGAGAGGTTTTGCTATTCCTTGGCGTTGCTGGTTACACTCGTTTGGGAAAATATATCTTGGGATGCCCAGATGTCATCTGAGCAAGTTGTAAATATTCTTGATTAATGGAGAAACTATTCAAACACACTTTTGCCTCACCCGTCCCAAGTGCAATTTTGATCCCTTTGCACGTTACCTACAAACTTTTGGCACAAGTCAGGTCTCCTTCGCCTTACGCCCAGCGTCTACCGTTAACGAGATCAAAATGGGAATCCACGAGGCCATAATCGCGAGCACTATAACGCCGATAACCAGACAGAGAAGGAACAAAGTCCAACCTAGTTTACATAGATTGTTCCGTAATCGTCGCCCGGCATCTTTTCCGCTCGTTTGCTCCTCTCCCAGGAAACCTGAGTTTATCAGAATGGGTGTACAATTTCGGTACTTACCCGACGCTGATCCCTGCTCTACGATAATCCGGCCCAAATCTCGGAACAGCTCGTTTATCTCTATTATACCTTGCTCGATATATTTAATATCACGTTCGCGTCCTTCAAGTAATCGTTCGTCGAGGTCAATTACGCGTTGGGAGTCGTACTCTGCATGACGATGTGAATGGCGTCTTCGCTGCGTTTCGCACTCAGCACGTTCGTCCGCGATCGCATCTCTGCAATACTTGACGTAATCCACTTGTTTCTCCACCGCCAACCTCTGCGCATGCTGGAAATCCGTGATTGCTCTTTGAAACTCGCCCGTCAATTTTTGCTGCTCATATTTTTCCGATGGACCGATATCATCCCACCGAGCCAATTTTTTGATATCAGGGACTAGCAGCTTTGATATTTCCCTGGTTTTGGAGAACGCGTCCATGAGAGATGAACGAAGCTTTTCCGTGTCGTGAATTGTTCTGTGAAGCCCGATCAATCGATGAATGAGTGACACATTCGCGGTAACCGTGGCAATATTCTCGGTTATCGAGGTTGTCAGTTCGAGAAATTCCGAGGACGAAGTCGTGAAACTTCCCGTTTCGATGTCGTTTAGGTCATCATAAGACATTCCGCCCGTCCCTTTTCAACTTGGCAGAGAGGCAAAGTCAGGTAGAAGAGGGACGAGGGGGTCGTGGGCGCATGGAAGGGGGAGGTGCTCAATTATTGTGTTACAATTCTTTTTCGTCGCCCGCTCGACGTGGGGGCCGTGGAGGGGGCCGTAGACGTTCGCCGATCTGTCACTATAAGAGGTTTTATTAAGTGCGGGAGGAGTTCTTAGCAGCGCGGGATGAGATTGACCACGTGGACACAATTAGATCATCCTGCGTAAAATTCATAATTTACATTCGGAGTGGGCGGCAACTTTATTTTCCGCGGATGTCTCGAGGGTCGAGATGTCTCCTCTACTCGCATCATATTCGCGCCAGATCAAAAATAAAGGCTATATCGAGATTACCTGAGCACTTCGATGTAGATGGAATCTTCAAAATCGGACGACCTGGGTATATATACCTCGATGGTGATGTAGGTGGGGTCCACGGTGCAGTCACATCCCTTAAGGTTTAGACACAAGGACTGAAAGCTCTGACAAACCAGAAACTAAATTGGCAATATCTCACTGTGAACCTACGAGAGGAGTATACTCGCGCAGCTTCTCCAAATCCTCGACAGTCGATAGTTGAAGTTGCGACTATGGCAGATCTATGGCGTCTTGTCAGGGAACGTGGAGTAGAAAGCTTTTTCACACGGGCTTTGTACGGAAACGATCTCGTGGAAAGAGGCATGGTAAAGCCCAAGGGGGGTGTTGAGAAGTCAGATATGACCAGATAAGGGTATAATGGTAATTTCATTAAGCTACAAACTTTTCTTCACACTACTCAAACTTTTATTCCTTGAACATCCCCTCAACTGAAATCCACTCCATTAGTTTGTCCATCGACGGCTCGTCTACCCAAGCTTGTCGGAACCTTCAAACCGGTCCATAGTTCAAACTGCCGAAGACCTTGCAGAGTCAAGGGAGCTGCACCAGGAATGGTCTCCCAATTGAAATGCTTTGCTAACCTCATCGTCGCCGTTTCACGTGGAAGATATGCCATTTCGAGAAATTGCCGATCCGAGGCCGAAGAGGGAACAGAAAGTATTGCAGAGATGACGTCGTTTAGCGTTGGGTCAATCGTGACATTCCCAGGGATCGTTGAAACCGCGTACGCAGGTCCTTCTGATATTTCTCGAGCTTCTCTGACAGAGGAAATGAAGATGATACCGTACTTTTCCATCGCCTTCAACTTCGCAGGGGATCGACAGGCAACATAGATCGGACTGACGCCCATTCGGCTCAGAGAGTAAACCGCCGACTTTGCCGTTCCACCGTTTCCAATGACGAGCCCCGGATAGCTTCGGCCACTTCCTCTTGGATCTCGCAACGAAAAAGATGACTGAATACCGATCCAATCCGTGTTGTCGCCGATCAGGACACGGCGACCTTTCTTCGTAACCGGGATGATCGTGTTGACTGCACCCATCGCAGTAGCGTCCGGTGTCAATTCGTCCAAAAATGGAATGATCGTCTCTTTGTGGGGGATGGTAACGGAGGCGCCGCCGAAATCGTTTTCACGCGCCACGGTGATCGCCGATTCAGCATCGAGAGTTTCGTGAAGCGAATAGCGATGCGGCAGGCCGACTTCGGCGAACAAGGAATTATGCAAGGCCGGTGATCGTGAGTGGGCGATAGGCGTTCCCAGAAGGTAGAAGTGTAAAGGATCGAGCGTTCCGACGAGCGAGAGACACTGATTAATCTCCTTCAGCGACAATTGCCCCGGCGCAGCTTTGGCAGGAAGAGACGGATGAGCGATAGGTGTCAGGACGGGATTCAAAACCCGAGATAACTGTCCTGCTCGTCCCATATTGATAGCAATAAGAGGCACGGTCGATTTTGATACGTGCGAGTGTCGGAAACGTTCCAATGCGAGGTTGTTCTCCATGGAATGCGCGAACCCAACAAGCTTAATGATATCGGCAAATTTGCTGGCCAGAGTCACTTTCTCCGCCCATCCGAATTCGTCCCAGGTGAGATATCCCTGGAAATCATGATGCGATCCGATGAGTTTGGTGAACCCGCGACTGGCGACCACTTCAGCGATAGTCTCATCCGACCATCCGAGCTCAACATCTAGAAACTCGACACCCCAACTTAACGCTAACAGCATGAGACACTTGGCGGCGCTTTCTTCAGATGGTGGGAAACGGCCTCCTTGACCTTGGGTTCGGATGGTGAATATAATTGGAAGCGGGGAAGCTTGTCGAAGGATGGCGAATTGTTCGGCCACGTAGTCGATCGCAGGATAATGTGCCGAACTATTTTTCTCGACGAGTAAATCGACTCTCAACTCTATTGCATCGCACCCAATCGTTACGGTGTCGAGACTGGTGATATCTGACACATCGGGAGAGGTCAATGCCACAAAGTACGATCGGGGTTTCGGCGTCGCTGCGGCCGAATTATGCCCGGTGACAACGCGAAGGAATCGAGAGAAAGATTCTTTGACTTCAGGGATATCAAGGACGGTTTGGCCGACGGGAACGTCAGAGATGGTGTGAGCGTAGTACTGATGCGAGCTACACTCTGTGAAGAGAGGCTTACGTCTGTTCCACGTTTCGAGGGATGAATGAAACTCGTATGCTGGCCTCGTTCTGTCTTGGTGGAGATACGCGAGGATGTCGTCGATGTTTCTGTGTATATGGATTACGATACCGCCTCGTTGAACATGTTGTTTGAGAGCTTTTCGAGCGTCAGGTGTTTCCACGACGCCACCGCCGCACGCCCCAATATATCCGGTCTGTTTGGTTTGCATGAAATTTTCCAGAGTTTTGAGCTCTTGTTCGCGAAAACCAGTCCACCCTTGCTCCGCTACAATCTGAGGGATTGCCTTGCCCAACCGTTTCTCCAACTCTTGATCGAGATCGATAAATTCTCGCTTCAGTATCGCCGCGCCGAGTAGACCCATGGTCGTTTTTCCGGCACCCCTCATGCCGATGAGAATGATAGAGAGTTTCTCATTTGTATCAGGATGCTGCAGAACGGATTTGGGGAAATGATCTACGCCAGATATGGGAACGTTGAAGACTGTTTCCAGAACATCCCACCAATTTGGCCACGTCTTTTCCACACAGTTTTTGTCCAAAATCAATACAGGACTAGGAAGCGCACAAGCCAGGACGCCGAAACTCATCGCAATTCGGTGATCGTCGTAACAGTAAACGCCGTTTTCGGGGCTTTTAAGTTGATTAGGATCCATTCCGGTGATCTGTACTCCGTCATCCAATTCGCGAGCAAGGACTCCGAATTTTGACAACTCTCGAACCATCGCAGCAATTCGGTCGCATTCCTTGACTCGTTGATTTGCGATACCAACAATGCTAGTGTTGTTGTCGCCACCCTGAGCAACGGCTGCCAGCACGGCTGCGGTGAGGAAAGCATCTGTCATTGGCTCCATGTCGATTTCCGGGAGTGGTTGTAGTTTGCCCCGAGGGGGTCCGGTGACCGTGGTGCTCGTTGCCGTCTGGATAACCTGACACCCCATTGGACGCAGTACCGAGACAGCAAACCGGGCGTCCCCTTGCAATGATCCTGAGCCGATATTGGGGATTGTGCAAGTGCTACCGGTGATAGCAGCGATCGCTAGGGGGTAGGTGGCTGAGCTGGCATCGCTTTCGATTACGTATTCCGCTGGATTTACGTACACTCCGAGCGGAATATGGTAGGTGTATGGTTCTGAGGTAGACTTTGTGACTATAATACCGAAGCTTTTCATCATTGCGATCGTCATCTCGATGTAGAGCTCTGATATCGGTTTCCCGCCGATCAGCTTGAGAGTGACCGATGACTTCGCGTAGGGCGCGCACATGAGGATTGAAGAAACGTATTGCGATGAGATAGTTGCTGCCAGTTCGATGACACCACCGGCTAGACCAAGATTCGATTGGATCTTCAGAGGTAATGACCCAGACGAGCCCATATAATCGATTTCGCTCCCCACCTTCCGCAGTGCGTCAACAAGTGCACCGATGGGTCGTTGTTTCATTCGATCATTGCCGGTTAATTCTGTGTAGGATTGGGGACCCGTAATCAGGGTGCAGGCTGTTGTGAGAAACCTCGATGCTGTTCCGGCGTTTCCGAGGTAGAGTGGTTCTTTAGGTGTTGTGAGCCGTCCGCCTCCCCCGTTTATAACAAGGGTCCGACCGCTGTCCTCCCACGAGAAGGAAGCTCCTTGCAATTGCTGGAGCGCTTTCAACATGAAATGCGTGTCGTCTGAGTGCAGCAGATTCTTGACTCGACATTTGCCGTGGCCGAACGCGGCAAGTAGAAGTGCTCGATTCGAGATTGACTTGGATCCAGGTGGGATGACGGTGACGGATTTCATTGATTGCCATGGCGCGGGACCGATCCGCCCGTGTCGAGACAAAACCTTTCGCAGATTCTCGTCGCTGACCTTGGTCGCATGTTTTTCGTACGTACGGCCTACATCAGATAGAAGCGTCACTCGCTTCGCCCTTCCTACATTCTTTTTGTCCACCGTCATGAATTTTAAAAGAAGCTCGACGCTGATTTGCTTCGCTCGTGATAAGTTCTGGACACGTTGTTCTTCCAGTGATGTCGGCAGTCCGTAATCTCGAAGACACTTTGTGATCCGCGCCATGGCTTCAGGTGAGAGGACTCCCAAGCTTCGAGATAGTTCGGCTTCCTTGACCATTCCGATCGCGACACATTCTCCATGTAGCATCTGCGGGGCCATTATCGCTTCGATTGCATGACCGATAGAGTGGCCGAAGTTCAGGATATTGCGAAGTCCTCCTTCCCGTTCGTCCGCGGTGACCACTTCGGCTTTAACCCGAACAGAGCCCAGTACAGTTCTGAGCAGCATAGAACGCACATCTGCAAACTTGAAGACGTCACCTATTACAAAGAATTAGACGCCGAGATCAGACTCTACATACCAATTGCTTGGGGATCGAGTGGCCTTCTTAGAGCTTCCAGAAGAGCTTCTCTATCGTTTTCAAGATCGGTGAACGCTGGCTCATCCCAGATCGCAGCGGTCTTATATTAGTCTGTGTGAAAAGACGGAAAAGAGGCTAACCTTGATGACTTCTGCCATTCCATTTATGAATTCTCTTTCTGGAAGCGATTCGAGAAATGCCAAATCGATATACACTCGTGCTGGCTGCCAAAAGGCGCCGACGAGATTTTTCCCAAGGGGAGTGTCGACTGCGGTCTTTCCTCCAATTGACGAGTCCACCATGGCTAGGAGGGTCGTTGGTAATTGTACGAACCGAACTCCTCGCATGAATGTCGCTGCCACAAATCCAATCATGTCTCCAATGACGCCTCCACCCATGGCAATGATGACTGTGTCTCTGGTGCATTCGTTTTGCAACATGAAATCTTCCAAAAGGGCTTTTGTATCTCTCGTCTTGGATGATTCTCCGGGGGAAACGCTGTAGCTGACGAGACGAAACGGCGAAGTCGTTGACTTTGAGGCTTCGTTCTCAAAGGCTTGTTCGAGCCGAGGCTTGTAGAGCGGTCCAACATTTGTGTCCGTGATGATTACGTAGGTTGAAGAGGAAAGATTTGTGAGGAGATCGGTGACAACGTGTTCCCATAGCTTGAAGCCGACGTGAATGCTCTCTTTGCCGAGAATTGACACCTTCTGCAGGTCCATGACTCACAACTCCGAGGCGTCTCCAACGGGTTGCCAGTTGCGCCGTGAAAAGAAAATTCCGAAATTCGAAATAAGGAGTGGGTTAGGGGTTCAATCTCGGTCGCAATACTGTTCAATTGCTGCTATCTGAATAAGATATATCCACTTCGCAAAAAAACACCCATGGATCCCATCCCGGCCCTCTCAGTCCCCTATCCGATACCTAAGCAACTCCCAATCCAACCTAAAATCCCGTTTTGAATAAGCTATAAAATCCCCAAAAATACAGTTGCACGAAATACGAGAGAACTCTCACTTTCTTCCCGAACTTGGGTGCTTCACCCGTAGATGTCGTCTAGAGGATCAGAATTCGATTCCGGTACCTGGGACATTGTACCTGAGAGCATCGCTCCTTGAAAATGCCTTCTTGTCGTCACAGTGAGGGCAAATAAACTCTTGTCTCTTTGCTGAGTGTTTGGTCTCGTAGTGTCTAATCAGATCGCTGCGATAATTAGCATGAGGCCTTCGATATACGGGGAAGGTACTAAGGTCTCGAAAAGACTGTGTTACACAGTTTTCCTGTGCCTGGGTCGACCCAATCGCAGCGGTGAGATGTGTTTGAAAATTTGTTGCTGCTCAGCAATGGTGGCCCTGTGCCCTTTCCATGTGAATTTCGCCGATGCGCCTGGAGGGGCTGAGCTTTGTCGAAACGCTTTCCACAGTCTGGACATGAGAAAGTCTTATTGAGTGGAGCCAGTCGTCCACTAGAACGACTGCCACGACGCGTGGATGTGGCATTGGGGTCATATTCACTATCGCTACTGTTGGAGCTCTCGACGCTGACGTCACCGCTGAGATCACCGCTGAGCATCGCCGATTTGCGTGTCGAGGCGCTGTTGCTGCGAGATGAAATGGGAATCGACGCCGGTTGATAGTTGGGATGGGAATCCGCCATTGAATAAGGGACAGAACCAAATGACATGGAATTGTCCAAAACATCAGATCCGCTATAGTCGTCCTCGTTCGACAGATTTCTCTCAGAACTTTGATGGCTTGGGACTTCTGCAGGATCGTGGGTCTGAGAATAGGGCGATGCTGACTTGCTGAATAGAGTTCTCTCCCGGAAATCGGCATTGTCCGGATAGTCCAAGAAAGCTTCTCGAGGAGAAACGGTGGTTCGATTGGGCACATGCAGACGTCGTACGCTATCGGCAACTGCGGTACTGGACAGTCGTTGCGAGCTCTGTTGGTTCCCTAGAGGATCATATAACTGCTCATTCTGTCCGTAGATGACGTTAGCCGGTACGGCATTGCTACTGTTCAAGGTTTGGCCCTGCTGTGGCTGTGTCGACTGCTGGTGTTGGTGCTGTTGGTCTCTCCGTCCCTCTACGTTGACTCGCCCTGTGGTTTTGTCCATGTAAAAGTGGTTAGGAGTATTGAAGGCGAAGCTCGGGGTTGCCTGTCGAGAATCGTGCTTTTGGGAGTTAACCGACTGAGATGCTGACGACGACTCATCGTACAACTCGTCCTCGAGAGCATCCGTATAGGTACGATCGAACTTTGGAACCCTGAAGGCAGCTTTCCGTCCAGAGGTAGGTGTTTGTGCCGATCCATCGCTCGACATGGGGGTGTTGGGTTGACGACGCTTATGACTTTCTGGTGTGGGATACGCGTTTTGCGGAAACGAGGTGAAGACGAAATTGTTCACGGAAGGCGTGGATAAGTGGTTCTGGTTGTAGTGTGATTGGGTGTGTGGCTGCTGCTGCTGCTGTTGCTGTTCTTGTTGTGGCATCTGTTGCTGTTCTTGTTGTTGTTGTTGATGTTGATGCTGCTGCTGCTGTGAGAGCATGTATGGGAATTGGTTCATGGGTTTGGACAACTCGAACTGGGCATATGGATCGTGAGGATAGCCGGACGAGTCATAGCCGTTGAATGCGAGTGGTTGAGTCGGTTGGACAATTGCTGAGTGATGATGGTTCATGTGCGGAGCGGAATACATCCCAAAGTCGTTGTGGATGTATTGCTGTGACATTTGCGGATGCATCTGGGACGAATCCAAAGTGTTGTATGACGAATTTCGAGACTGCAGTTCCTGCGCTAATTCTTGTTTGTGCGGCTGTTGAGACGACGGAGCCAGAGCGTGGACTAATTGATGACAGGTTTCGAAAATAAGTTGAAGACGATGTGTTTAGAGAAGAAATAGAAAAAAAGATGGACGGAGGAATGATTTCAAAATGACGGGGGAGGGTGTGTGGTTGTTTTTGTTTGTTTCACGGACACACACAAGATTGACATCCACCTTCGTAGGCCTATTTTCTTTTTTTCTAGCGTAGCCGGAGCGATCGACGCGTTTGGTTCTCGATGATGCCGTTGTTCTCACTTTACCAAGTTATTGTGCCAGAGAACTAGGCGGAATTAGAGTGTGAGTCTCTGTGCTCATCGGGGGGGTAAAAGGTTGATTTATGACGCACCGCAGATCATTAGGCGCAGAGCACTGCCGTCCGTGTGATGAATGTGCCCATTTGGTTGGGTGTAATCGTTCCAAAGCCCAATTATTCAGTTTATTATATTTACTGTTAACTCTCTACGCCCGTGTCATGAGGCACTCGGGCGTGTGTCGAATGACAGAATTGGCTTTTCTGCCTACGGCCCGAACGGTAACTGAAATAGCGTGACTAATATGACGTCAAGCCGATGAAGTCACAGGTACCGAATGCACATCATGACGAACTCGTCGATTCCAATTCGCTAGCCTCCGAATATCTCCGATGGTGCGACTCGGGATTACTTGCACCCGACAAAACTTTATTTCATCGATCGGAAAACTACTTGATACAGAATGCTATAGAAGAAAGTTATCCTGTTAGCCTGGTCGTACAAAGGCCAACCGAATTGCTGTGCGATGTCGACAATCGGAGCTAGCCCACTTCCGGAATTGGCCGATGTAGCCTTGGGGGATGGCTATATTATCGATCGAGCTGTATTCTGCAGCTGTCCCAACTGACCGCTGCAAGGGGCTCAAGGGGATATCAAGCATGATATAATATCGTGATCAAAACACTTTCTGTCCCTCGGAAAGATTCCCTGAGACACGTGCGGAACCTTCCGCCCACATTTTGATGACTAAACGATCCTGAAACTAAATTTAACTAAATTTATATGCTAAGGTATTGAATGATAATTATTTTGCATTACCAGAGAGTGCACTTTTCCTTCACGTTCATCCTACTATCCTTTGGACAACTGAATGCTTCCGCGAATTCGGGACTGTTTTGAAGAGTTCCGAGTGCGCGAAATTGGCCAGGGCTAGAACACTGTCAGAGAGGGTCTCAAAGAAAGGTCGAACCTATGCGGATTGGTCAGGACTTGCACCAGCTCCGTTTCCCGGCGGGTTTTGGTGCACCAGGTCCTTGCAAAAGAGAGGAAGAATAGCTGTTCTGGGCTGAGATCCAGACCGGGAAGCTTCGGTTCCATCTTCTTTCGCTTTGACTTTGATAGTTTTGACCGCGCTTTCTGCCACGCATTCCATGCAGCCTAATTTTATCAATACAACTCACTACGTGCAAAGTTACTCTGAGTCCGCCATTGTCTGCGATGTTCTCGCCTTCTGTGAGTTTGCCATTGAGATGTACATCAGTCCCGTTCGGTGCCTAACAATTAGATCAAGTCGAGCTAAAGTCTGTGATCAAATTACCTTGATGGTAAAACCTCCGTATTGGTCGACAAAACAAACTTCTCGCTTTTTGAAGCCTTTGACGGTCGATTTGGTCCACCAGTCGGTAAGCGTACCATTTTCATCGTAATGTCGTCCGTTCTGGTCGAAACCATGACTGATCTCATGACCGGCCACTGATCCAAACCCGCCGAGGTTCAAAAAGTTGAGATAATCTGGATCCTTGCCCCAAGGGAAAAAAGTGGGAAGCTGCAGAATTCCGGCTGGGAAAACAATCTAATTCATTAGTTTTGATAGGCACTGGAGGAGACCTCATTCCCTGGAGGGTTATAATATGCGTTCCAAGTCTGAAGTTAGCAGTTTTAAAGGTGAAGCTCAACTTGCGGCGTCATTCCCCATTCATTCTTGTCCACGGGTTCGCCTGCAGAGGCGAACTGTTTGTCGGTCGCATACTTTACGAAACTGAAGTAATTCTCAAAAAATGTGTCTTTCCTAATCTTGACCTTCTCATAGTACCTAGCCAATTAGTAAATTGACAAATATCTTGGCCAAGTACTTTGCAAGGTCTACCGGATCCGTCATGTTGGGTGAAGCGTCATTGTAGCCGACTTTTACACGAAGATTTTTCACCTTCCGTACCGCAACTTCCCGTGTTTCGTCGTCAACCCAATCCAGCTCACCAAAGCGGGTAACGAATGCATCTTTGAGCTGTTCAATTACCAGCCTTCCTCGTTCTTTTGCGTCCCCGCCGAATGTTTTGCGCACATAGAACTCACCGGCAAGGAAGCCGATGGTATTGTCCATCTCACGTACACAGGTCTTCCAGCGCTCCTTTTTAACATTAGGATCAATTCCCGCCAGAGTCTTTGAGAAGTCTTCCCATGCCTTCCTTGTGCTGGCGCTGGTATGGCCTATGAAATTGCGGATGGTAGTCCATAAGAGATAAGCTTGAATGGTCTCCTTGGGCGTCTGTTTGAGGAGACGGTTGACGGAGTCGAGATATGGTGGGGAGGTCAACAGGACAGCTTTGGGAAGACGCTTGGCGGTCAAGCTTTCGATGATGGTTTCAAAAGAAACATATGGAAGCGTCGAGGTGAGGTTGGATACGGCAACTGGGTTATATCTAAGTCATGAGCGAGGAAATAGGAGGAGTGGTAACGTTTTGGTTTCGTCTGCAATATCCTCCGGATCCATCTCAGCAGCTTTTAGGACCTTTTCGAAAGCAACGATCTTGCTGGCATATGATTTAAATTTCTCCTTATCTTTCTCTTCGAAAACGGCTGTGAGTGATTCGTAAATGGCGTGTTCGTATCTCCGCAATGTGTCTTCTTCCGTATAATGATTTTTGCTGGGAAGGCCTGAGCCATCTTGATAGAGAGACATGATGTTAACAGAAGTGTTTTTCGAATCTTCCTGTGTGAAATGTTAAATGAAAAGATTAGAAGACTCTTACCGTTACAACGAGAGAAAACAAGGCCCCTACGCCGATCGATTGTAGGTACTCGATGACACTTGTGAGCGACCCCTCTGATTCTGAACAATGCACATCGCCCTCTGAGATCACTTGTTCGACAGGTGAAGTTTGAAATTTCAGAGGATGACACGTACTCTCGACGGGGTACTTGGCGATAACAGTCTCGAGGAGAGTGAGCAAGGGTTTTGGACCCAGTCGGTCTATGGCAGTTTCGTTTAAGCATGCGTTGTATGCGTCTTGAAGCTTTTGAAAGTTTTGGGCGTCGATGGCTTCTGTTGGGTCTGGGAGATTGTCTTTTGGCGAGGTGGATGGGTATGGCCCAGAGAAGATGTCGCGTAGGACACGGTCGATTTCCTCGGAGGCTTGATCGATTGTGCCGTAGCGGCCCCTGTCTGATGGTATTTCGACTCGTTTCTCCCATCCTCCACAAGCGTCTGAGCAGGTCAGAAATCATGGAATAGCTTTGGAGGGTGACGGGGACAGACAATCGTAAAAGTCGTCGCAAGGGTCAGAGTCCCCTAGCGAACGGAGAATGTCTGCACTGAGCTGAACACATTCCGGCGTGAGACACACATCCGCTCCTCTAGCATGCTTACGATGTTTGGGATTATTGTGTGAGCTTTCACGATGCTCCACGGACAAGACTGGACGGATTATTATCAGCATCGGTTCAGGTGTCACGAAGGAGCGAGAGAGATACCAATTGCAGCAATTGAGATCCCGATTGCAGTGAGGGCTAGTGTGCCAACAATGATTGCGACCAGATGGAAAAGGTTGAAAGTTCTGTTCAAGATGGTGATTCTCCTGTTTCCGAGGGCATCGCCATCGGTCTCGTCAGGTGGTCTGTCCCCTGCCAGCAGAGGGGCCTGTGGATCGTCGCTGACGTTTGGTCGAGACATTGTGCATGCAAAACAAGGGAAAGATGCTGTGATGGCAGGTAATAGTGGAATGAGGCTCGTGGTCGCCGTTTCTCGCTTGTCGCAATCACAAGGTACTGAGTTAGTTGTTGATTGATCAAAATCAGATTGTGTGAGTGGCAGCCATTGAGTGCGGAGTCAATTACGTAAAGGAGCCAATACAGTTGGTGGCCCGTGGGGGGAATTACGGGAACTCATTTTAACCCTACCGCACACTAAAGTGCGCCTCGGGTTGGTGCCCGAGGGGCGGGCAAGAAACCCGTCCATAACGGGGCGAACACGGACAAGACGATGAGCAACTCCCAGCATTTGACTCGCAAGACGTGCAGCTCCGTCAGAAGCGAATAGGCTGATGAGATGAACGCAACCACTCAAGATGTCTCCCGATCGCGCTCTGCGCTGGGATATGATTCTCCCGTGCGAGGACGCGACGCAGAATTGTCATTGTCTGCCTATTCCTCCGCTGGTAAATTCTCCTACCTTCCTTCATTCATTCTCAATTGCCCACCACTGCCCAGTGCTCATATTCTTTCTGTATAGAACTGCAGATACTGCAGGAAATAATATCCACATCAGCAAATGCGACCGATGGAACCTCCTTCTTGTCCATCTTCAAGGCTTACGACCTCGTCCTTAAGTCACGCGATATAGACCCTGCCAAGGACAGAGTATACTTCAAGTTCCTCCTCAAACTCGCACGCGTACAAGGCGCTACTTGGACCGAAAAATATGGCAACGTCCTCAAGGTCTTGATACTTCCTCTTTGGGGGAGACTTGCTAACTGTCATAGGGGAAGAGTCGGGATAATCAACCACTCCCGCAGTCCCATCACTCGCCCCAATATCCCTACTCTTCTCAACGAAGCAAACTGCGCATATTGCCTTCCTCACGCACATTGAGTGACGTCGGGCTTCCTCGAACATTTCACGATGCTGCTTCATATCCTCGCCCTCATTCAGTCGTGGACACTCACTCAAGCCATCATGATATATCGGCCCATCAAAACCGTGATCCAGAGTTCACAATCTCTTTTGACGATGACCCTCGCAAATATTCCATTCTCCGACAGTACTGGCACGCATGGCGCGCAAAGTCGATCCGTCGTCGGTCCCGCATTTCATCCCTCGTCCAACTTGCAGATCGACATTATCGACACATTCTCCTGCCGATAACGTTCGAAACCTGGAAAAGGAAATGGCGATACTTCGCCATACTGCAGCGCAGAGTCGAACGTGACCGAGCAAAAACGATTCTCGCCCGCTGTCTCGACTGGTGGAGGTACAGCACCCTCCACACCATCGAACGCAATGACCGCATCCACAATGAGGTCGCTCTACGACGAATGTTCCGGGCATGGTTGATCCACGTCCGGATAAAGCAACAACGCCAAGCATCGCTGACTCTTTCGAATGTCATGGAGAAATGGAAAGCAAAAGCGGCTACCACAAGAGATCTCAATGTCACAGCTGATAACTGGAGTCGCCAACGTCTGCTCCGTCAATTCTGGAAAGAATGGTTTTTTCGCACGTGTTCAGTGAAAACGGTGCAATACTATCAGATCAAGTTGAAACAGCGAGCGTTGGGTCGCTGGCTTTTCAAAATGCGCCGACTCCATGATATGAAACGTCGTGCACGCTACGTCGCGCACAGAAATTTGGCTCTGACTGCTTTAACCAAATGGGCAGGAGCTTCACAGGCTACTTCAGAACAAATGGAGCGAGCCGAGAGGCACTATCAACATCGACTGCTTCTCACGAGCCTCCGAAAATGGGAGAGGAACCAACAGCTTTCACTCAGAGTCGGCCTTCTCGGCGATAGAATCGACAGTCGACTGATCCGTGACGCCTGGATACGATGGCGCAATGTAACGTACTTTAACTATCATTTTGAATACAACGCTAATAGATAGCCAGCTGACCATTGACGCAGGCACGAAAGCCAACTGGAACCTCCTCAGAAATTCGTTCAAAGCGTGGCGCGATGACGCGATGGTATCGAAATTGGCACGCCAAATCGATCGCCGAGTAACCGCACACGCATTCTCATACTGGATGGTCCGACAGCGAGGCCGTTTGCTCGAGAGAGTCCGCGACCATCGATTTCTTCAGGAAGCACTGGAAACCTGGAAGGACAGATTCGAGGGAATTAGAGAAGAATTGGATACAACTTACGAAATTGTCGAGCACGCTCGTATTACAAAATTACTGAAGTCATCTCTTCAACTCTGGAGGGAGAATCTAGCCTTTCGCCATGAAGAATATGAGGTGGCTATGGTAAATTCCGCTCTCAAGTCTCATGTCTAAATCGTTCAGGTATGTGACGAGACATCGCTTCAGAGGAAATCTCTGAAACTTTGGAGGAGTGCGTTCGAGACACATAATCGGTTGAAGAAAGAGGCCGAGCATGCACATTACTATTTCCTTGCTCGACGGACGTTGATGAGATGGCACGCCAAATCCATTCAAATTCGCAAACAGGGACGACAACGGTTGCTGAGTGAGTTCCAAAAGACGAAAGGTTTGCAGTTGGCTGCTCAGTGTTTTGAGTACTGGCGAGAAAAAACATCCCGCAACCTCGAGCGTGCCGAGTTGGGAGAAACCGTGCGACACGAGAAGGACCTCGACCTAGTTCACGAAGTACTTATGCGTTGGAGACACAGGCGGATCGTCCTCGCCACGTCGAAAGCAAAGGCCACGGAACATTCTCGAACACAGCTTTCACGGTATTTTCCTTATGCTCAAGTCGTCTTAACGTTTGTAGCGCTTGTTTCCACCGATGGAGAGTACGTTTGAGCAGGGTGGATGACCTTTCAGAGCTTTTGGATGACCATCTCCTCCTTCTTGCCGAAAACACCCTGTCACAACATCTTCGTGTGTGGAGAATGCGTCTATTTCAACTGAAAGGTCCCGCCATGCAAGCTGACCTCTTCAGTCAACGATCTCAGCGTCTTAAGCTGCGACTATTTTTACGGATATGGAAGGACAAGTTGCTGACAAGGAAAGATCCAGACGACAGTATAAGCTCGTTAGTGTCTGAGAACTCAATTAGAGCGCATACGGCCCCCATCACCCCCAAGAGATCCACCCGGCGAACTTTGTGGAGGAATGTCAATAGCAGATAGGTAGGATTTTATGATGAGCTACTGCTATATATGCACCCTTTCATGCAACAAAGAAGCTATTGTAGGATCCACAAAGGATCAGTTTTGTCAACCCTGGGGAAATCGTCCAAGGCACACTGAAAGCGCTGCGAAGCACCCGAGTAAACGAAGGTGCCCTACGCAGAAGCCGGACTGGCACATCGTCGTTATCACTGATCAATCATGTCGAGACTATGCCACTAATCCTTATTCTTGCCGAAAAATCTCAAGTTCAAGGTATCAGTGATTATCTCGGTCTTGATCCGCCTTGGTTACTGTCAACAAATCCAAACCGAGAGGATTACTTCATCTCTTGTAAAACACCTGAGTTGAGCTAATAATTCTGCAATGCTGCTTCTCGGCCCACTTCAACACTACTCTTCACATCTCACAGATTATAACCGAACGGCTCAATCGCAAATATGGACCCACCTGAGCTATCATCAAATTCTTTAAGTGTGAGATATGGGCTATAACGGGCGTTACGCATGCAGCCGCTCTCGCCATAATATCTCAAGAGAGTTCTGTCAATCTACAATCCAATTCAGGGGTCTGCGTTGCTTCGTCGTTAACCGAACACAAGTCCAGCCTCAAAAACAGGCGTGCCCAAAACAAGCTGATAGCTTTCTGTAATCCAGGGGCACCACGGCAGCCGATCTTATCGTTACTAATCTAGGACAGAATCGTGATGCGGGTGCAGGCGTTGAAATAACATTAATGGCACGGATTATGACATAGGCGCTGGGTGTCCCCTGCGGAAATAGATTGGACAGTTCTTGAGCCGATGGATGGTTTTGAACACGGCGGGAGTGGGGTGACGGCGGCCTGCAAGACGAGCTCGTGAGGATGATGAAAAGAGAGAAGGATGTGACATAATACATTTGGAACTGTGAGTTACAGTAGTCAGGTGGACGGAATTTCGGGAGTTCAGAACCGGAATGATGGACGTTACGCTCGTGAAGGACCTGTCGAGGATGGAGATCATTCTTGATTAAATGGTATCTAAAATCCGAAGTTGAAGGAGTCTAGCAGACTGGACTCCTCTTTGACCGTTGGCGGAATGTTGACAGCTGCTGCCGGTCCAACATTCTCCCTAAATCTTCTCACGGACATATCGTCGATCGTGCTTCTCCTTCGAGATGAGAGAACCGGCCGCGACGCCTTGGCCTCCGTTGTGAAATCCCAATTCTTGACTAGGTCCAGTCCCAGTAAATCGCAGCCCAGGCGATCGTAGAGCGCAGCAATTCGTAAAATATAGTCGAATTCCAACTTTGGTGAAATTTTGGCTGCCCCTTGCATAGTCTGCAGAGTTTTGTCCTTCAATTCTCGATATAAAACCACTAGGGCCGGATCGTCGATCTGAATGATGGGAGGCCGTATGATGGAATGAGGAATTAACTCATCCAGAGGTAGCTACAAATTGCGTTAGTGCGATTCCACAGTTCGGTTACAATAAGTGCCTGGACAGACTTTCCCCTTTCCCCAATGATCCAGAAACCCCATGACGCAAGCCAACGATCTCCGTCCACGACTGCTTGAGGCAAGATATGCGTTTCGATGATCTGGAGAAGCGTCGGACCATGGTCACCCTCGTAAACCCGTGCAAGGGCAATTGCAAGTTGGAAATCCTTCAGGTTTCTCAAACACACATTCACAGCATCCTTCAAGCTGTCTGCCAGTAGGAAAAACGCAGCTGCATATTCTGGTAGCGTCAGCCTCAGATCGACTTTGAACTACTTACCGTATCTTTGCTTCGCAAGCAGTGCGTAAGCATTCTTACTAGCGGCCGTTCGCCATCGACTTTCACGAAAGTCATGAGATAGGAATTTGACCATTGCGGCGTGCTCTTTATGCCATCCAGCACTCCGCCATAGTCCAAGTAAGACATTTTTCTTTCGAAGCGCAAGATAGAATAATGAACAATCAATCGGATCTCGCTCATCGGTTTGAGCGTACTGGTTCCGGGCTAGGAGCTCCATGGTTGATTTCTGAATAGTAATTAGCACCATCCGAGGGGACTACGCACCAAAACTTCTGGTCCATGAATCCAAAGAAACATCCCTGCATCTCTTGCATTTTCCCATTTAATGGGTTTGCCGTACGTCCTCGAAACCAGATCGAGAAGGATTTCCTTGAAGCATAAGCAATATTCATTCGATTGCTATACCTGCGAATGGCTGTGGAAGGCCCAAAGAATATCCCGTAGAGACAATTGCGCCTCTGTTCCCTTTCTAGAAATTCGAGAGAGGACATACTGGCGGAAAAATAGGAAATACCGTGAGCCGTTGAGATCCAGCGACCTCCGATGTTGCTCAAACTAAACAGCTCAATGTCACTTGGCGTGACGGCTTTACCTCGTGCATGCAGTCCACAATAACTGCAAGCTGAATTTGTTCTGTACTTGTAATGTAGGGGAGGGCTGCTTTCTCCAAAAGACTGGAAAGATCTTTCGACATCGATTTGTCTTCGAGGTATGAATTTGTGCTTGATGATAGCTGGAACGATTGTAGACCTTGCATTCCGCCAACAATATCTTCTCCCTAAATGAAACGTCAATTCTAGGGATACGATGGTGTCATACCTGCCCACTTGACGTAAATTCGTCAAGCGGTGTATCGAGGAAAGTATCGATAGTGGACAGATCCAAGGATGGTGGTCTATCTTGTTCATTCGCAAACATTCCGTACAATAACCGCTCCAGCCTCTCAAGTAACGTTTTTACAAGTGGCAGTTTTCCTGAATGTCAATGACTAAACGAGTGGATTGGTACCTGCCAAGATCGCTTGTTGCAGGAATTGTGGATGATAAACCGGTAGGGGTCCGTTAAGTCTCCGACAGACATCAAATATGTTGTCCATGGCGTAACTATGGGCATCCAGTTGTACTTGTTCTCTGATATCCAGTTCCTCGAGACTCTTGTCGAACACATAAAGCTGAGCACCCGCAGCCACTGCGAGAGATCCATTGTCAAGCCATATCGAGTCGGAAATCTTGAATTGAGTGAGGCTAGGGTTAGCCATTGGTACATACTAAGGCTCAAACAAATGCATGTCAAAAGACATAAATGAAATCCACATGGAGCGACTGGATAGGTAATTGTATCGCTGCTGACAGAAAAGTACCACACGCCGCGGAAACCCCACTGCCAATATCGACTGAGAATCAGGTGTGCTTGTCCAGTCAAGATCCTGGATTATGTCTTCGCGGGGGAAAGTTTTCCTGTATTCTTCGTGAACACTGAATCGGGAAACTCTGGTATCCCAGATCGTCAACTCGTTTCCATTTTCATCGACTAGGATGTCAACCTGTGAAGGTTTTAAAAACGATACCCATGGCAACTTTTCTCTCCGAGGTTCCATGGACTAAGGAAGGATTTGAGAGATTGGTTGGTACTGTAGACAAATTTAGCCATTTTAGAGTTCTCGTGGTTCGGGTTAAGTTTGTCGTCCAAGTTTGCAGTCGCCCGCACTTTGATACAGTTACAAGTACTTCCCGAGTGTACACATCAAGTGAATCGCTGTTAATTGTCGCACGCCATCCCATAGGACCAACAGCAGAGATGAGGTGAATATCGTCCGCAGAAGGGAACTTCCCGCGACAAACCAATTCGATTTTTAATCGGTCTCGAGCATTTTCATCTGAGCCTATCCCATTCGCAAAGTCAACCGACCAAGCAAAGGATTCATTGGCATCGGTGATTGCGAGAAATTTGCGAAGCTCTCCTTCATTTGAGGCTCGTGGAAGCTGGAAAAAGGACAAGAAATGTCCCGATGCGTCGACGTCGAGGGAATGGAGTTTCTTTGCCGGAGTTGATCGTGAGGAAAACAGTTCGATGGCATTCTGATACAATGCCAAACAATATTGACCTTGTCTCCGTCAGTGAGGAGGTGGAAACAAATTACCTGCAATCAAGGTCACAGACAGACAAGTTTGTTCAAATGGTACCACAGCTCGTTGCTGGATCAAGCCACTGTTATCGAGTCCCCAAGCAATCGAATCCCCTGAAGCACCTCCAGAAAGCAAACCGCGGCCGTCCACCGTTCTGGTCAGCTTTATGCCAGGTGTTGTATGGCCAAGCCAGTCGATTCTTCGACGGATGGGTTTTGGGTTGCTTTCAGTGAGGATGGCCAGGACATTGACATCTAAAACATGGATTCGTCCGTTTAGTGTATGTTCGAGAATCAAAAGATCTAAAACATGGTTAGAAAGGAGAATTGTTGAGCGTACCTGCGAATCCATGAGATCCCACGCAAAACGCCCAGAATAGCGAATACTCTGAAATTCGGCTAACCCAACCAGGCGGCAATACTCGCTCAAGTATCATAAAGGCGCTCAACGGGCTCGTACTACGATAATCCACTTGCTTGTTTGATAAGCTCCAACTTCAATCGAAACTGGGGGTTTACATCAATCCCCCAGACGTACAATGCATTCGTCTGGGGCTCTAAGACAAGGCAAATTTCGGGACCTTTCTTAGCAATCTCCACGAATTTGGACAGGTAGTCGGAACTGGCGAAATCCACGCCATTGGTCCGGTTGAATATTGTCTCAAGGGCCTTCGTGACCTCGGCGCTGTCGACGAGAATGCAATATGCCGGTGACGGTCGAGCTGTGGAAATTTGACCATCGATCTCAGGGGCGTTCATTGAAATTGACGTGCGTTGATGTAGTATATGTGGTTCCCACGAGTTTATCGGAGCCCAAACAGTGACTTTATTGTCTGTCGTAATCGTGAACAAAACATTATCCATGTCTCTGTCGAATCAGGTTTACGAAAATTGGGGTTCAACTGTTCAACATGTAAAGGCTGTTTCCATTGAAAATGTGCAACTGTAGAAGTACACGACAAGTACACGAACGAGAAGTCAGGTAGAGTAGGTGTCGGTATTCTATGCCATACTTTGACTACGCGATCGTACTACTCGATGAGTAATGATCTCATGACAAAGATAAACCTCACCAAGGGAGGAGAAAAGGGCACCGTCCGGTGAAAAAGCCAACATCCTCAATGGATTTGCGATTCTAGACACATTAGCAAGATTCAGAATATTGGGGCTTCGTACGAAATCTCCCACAACGTCTCAATGGGAGATTCGTCGAACCTATGCAGAGCGATTTTGGTATTTCCAATCAGCAACTCGCTGTCTGCACCCCATGAGACACACGTCGATGCTTCGCTGCAAGCAATTATATGCCGGGCAGTCCACTGAGTTCTGTGAGTAGCACTCGGCAGTGACAACTTACCCGCAACACGGTTTTCTCGCAGCGTTCGACATTGAAAACAATAAGCCTATTCAGCTCAGTGATAGCAGCAATCTAATGTGAAGTGAGCCAGAGTCAACAAGTCGATCATTACATTTCCCAATCTAGGGTCAATAGCGACCCCCAGAACATATTCATCGCAGCATAGAGTCTGAATAAATTCGTCAATGTCTCGGTAAACCACGATTGCGTTCTGAACAGCAAAGGCCTGGAAGGGTTGATTAGCAAAGCGACTGCGAAAGGAGCTTACTGTCAGCCTGAAAGTCTCAAACAAAACCGTTGACACAGCGTAGTGCGACGCATTTGGCCTTCCTGGCTGCACTTTGGGCATCGGGACGCCCGTGTACGCGGGAGAGACCCTCTTGAGTGATGGATGTCAACGATGGTTGCAGGTTCAGTGATGATCGACAACGCACGTGCAGATCATCACCCATCGAGGCTTGAATCGCACACCTGACAGTAATTTCTTGAGATGCTCAATAAAATGCTATTCATGCTGCTTTTATAGGCAATAGTTTTGGTTCCAGACCGCTCCATACCAATTAATCTAATTCTTTGCCTTCAAACCCTTTCTCTGCAGCAGACAGAATTCACCCCACGCGGTTCGATCTAACTGCTTGATAGGCAGCCAGATAGATCTGCCAAAGATACCGCTATTTATCGAATCCAGAAATGGCCTGCAATCTCTTCGAGACCAAACACGAGAGTCTATGCAATGACGAGGTTCGAGCTCATTTTCGACCGAATTGTTTTGTTGGTAGCGATGTGGGAAATCGGAATCAAAGAGATAGTCGCAGCTCTCTAGTGGGACCTTGAATGTAAGAGAAGGGATAAAGGGGATTGTTACTAGGTGAGAGAGTTCCTCAAGATTTTGATCATTCATTGATGCTGGGACCTTACAGATTCCGCCTGCCCAGCCTAAATCTTGCTCTTCGGGAAATCTGCCAGGTAACAGTCCGTCAAATGCGCTCTTGACAAACATCGCACGGCTCGTTTCGGGGATGAAGAACGATGATGGAAACCGGTACCATTCTTTTCCAAGACAGACCGTAGAAGAGCTTTTCATGTCGGCCAAAACTTGCATGGGAGCGCTAAATCCTCTGATTTGGGCGAAGATTCTTGCAGCCGATATTGCTACATATACGAGAGCCAATCCCCAAAGAATGAGAGATCTCAGGTGTCTCTCGAAATGTCGAGGTTGGCGTAGTTTGGTGGTCACGAAGTCGAAGATATCCATAAAGAATCCCAATGCATGCGCGGCGTTATAGCATGTTAATGGATAAATGACGTACATGAACCTTTCCTCTTTATGTGGCTGAACGATGAAAATTCCAATCCACACATAGACAGATGCCAGCGTTACGTTTCGCTGCAGCAGAACACTGAATTGCTTTTGCATCTGTGTAGCAGTAGAGGCGAGCTAAATGTGTATCAGGCACTTCCTCAGGAGAATAGTGGCTTTACCATAAGAGGCAACGAAAGAAGAGCGGCGAAGAAGGAAATGTTGAAGTAAAGGCTGAGATTGAAGATATAATACCACCATGGTTCGGTCCCAAATATATCCGGCCCACGACCCTTGCCCGAGAAAACATTATAGAGGACGATATTGAGGGGCACGATCTGGAATCGACGATACGCCATTGAGTCTATGCCAACGATAACAACCTGGTGGAATGTAAGAACGTCGTGGAGGGAAAGGTCCCGTACCAGAACAAGGAAGACAAGACTGGCTGCACTAAGGATTCCATGATAGAATTGAAGAAGCCTAGGCCTTGTCCATTGCGAGTCTGCAATTTCTTGCAAGGCTAGCACCGAGGCCAGGACCGCTGCAAATGGCCAGCTTATGATGGCCGTGATACCGATTGTGGTAAAGACTTTGACTGTTCTTGACCTTGATGTTGGTTCGAGAGAAATTGCATGCGCCAACGTCACTCCATACATTGCAAAAGTTGAAGGCAAGTATGCTATAAATAGGTTAGTCAATTAGGGATGGACGTACCTGTTGCGGAAACGAACATGCCGGCACTCGCTGCCAGTAGCACCAGAAGCGACAGTCCCAGTGCCCGCGATTTGTAGAGGTTGACATGAGAGACCAGGTGTGTCTCGCATATTGCTGATGTTATGGCAAAAACGACACGAAGTCCGTAAAATTGCTGGACCTGTCAAAAAGTCAGGACAAGAAGAGCCAGGTGGAAGTACGTACCTTTGTGAGTCGGCAAAGATCAAACAATTTTACTATAAATGCATGAATTGCGATATACGTCCAGCTCCGTATGGCATATACTGGAGAGTATTCCCACGTCTGGAAGCCATTGCCGTGGACGAGATAATGGGTGGGTTCCCAGTAGTTGTATACTGCAAGTTCAGCTTGTGGAATATGTATTGCGATTGACTGGTACCTTCATCACAGTCTCCGATTATAGAATATTGCGCTGCTAGCAGCCGCGGTACAAGCAGGATGGAGAATATCCAGTATGACGATATACTAGCCCTTTGGACTTGTTCTGTTGGCTCTTCTGATCCGAGGCGAGAGGCCGTGTTTGGACCGATCGTCATGAGCAAGTCGAAGGAACTCTATGCCAACGCACCTGAAAATGGCGGTGGGACACAATGATTTGCGTCTGGCAGAAAACCTTATTTTCCTCCAACATCGAAAATTCTTCCCCGTCGCTCGGTTGCGTACTAAAGGCAGCGTCTCTCCTGTAATATATCTTGAACGCTGGCTCTCGGCCACCGCCACAGCCAAATGCAGATTCCCGGACTGAACCTGCTCAACGGCGCCACTCCTCCCGTGGAAGATGATCATGAGAAACCGCCATCACCTCCCGACACAGGTGCCTTGCTGTTGCCATCAGTGGCAACTCTCCTTGGCGACAACCCAACGACAGTGGAGATTTCGCAAACAGTTATATATTCTGGTTTGGAAGCTACAGATGGGCCCGATTTCGACACCGCTGCGATAGCAGAGAAATTCACTACCGATGAATATTCAATCGATCTCTCTACGTTGGGGCCAGTTCCCCAATTAGCAGACCCTCTCGATATTGCCCTTGCAGAGCCTTCTGAAAAATCCTCCGAAGAGTTTGAGACTGGGGGTTCTCTAGACGCTAGTGATATTGAAGAGTCTACTTCACCGTCTGGATTTTGCTAATCTTTAGCGCCTCTCGGCACACGGAAAGCGATGACGAGAGATTATCAGACATACTCGAGACGGCTCAGCTTGGATCTCTCGAGGGGTTAGAAGACGAAGCCGAAGACCTAGAAGATGGGTCTTCTGCTCAGCTTACTGGCATTCGAACAAGGAATGAAGCCGTGGAGGACTTAGGTCCCATCGATGTAGCAGATCTCGCCATCCACGAGAATGCCAAAATCGAGATGCTCGGAACGATCGAAAAGGTCATGGGGGCCGTCGCAATTGTCAGAGCCCATACTGGGGGCGAATATAGAGTACTGGATGAAGGTGCCGTTGTCGTAACAGACACCCGCGACGTTCTGGGAGTGGTAACTCCCCGCCGCTATTGCTTCTGACTTGTTTAGATATCCGAAACATTTGGGCCAGTCAAGCAGCCACGGTATGTCGTAAGATTAGTGCAAAACCAAGTCGAACACGAAGGCAACATGGAGGATCAGACACTGTTTTACGTTCCGGATAGCGCTGCCTTTGTTTTCACACACTCTCTGCGGGGTACGAAAGGAAGTGACGCGAGTAACATCTACGACGAGGAAATAAATGACGACGTATTTCGAACGTTAAGCCTGTTCTCATATTGGTTTAGGAACGAGAATTCTCAGATGATGAAGCAGAGATCGAGTATAGGCGCAATCTGAAGAGGAAACGAGGCCAAGAAAGAAAAACCAGCAGTGGACACAATCCCAGCGACCGAAAGCCTTCGGCCGATCTAAATCACGGTTTGACCTACCGACCTCTTCCTCGTCCACCCACGCATGGTGTGCCTTCTGCTGGTCTTGCGCCAAATCCACAGGCGTCAGATGGCGGACACCTCGGAAGAGAATACCGCGAACAACCATCATCGCGGTACAACCAACCGTTTGCGACGTCTTCCGCATATAATCGAGAGCAATCGTTCCCGCAGCCATCTCAGACTCCGTATAATCATCAATTCACACCGTATCCGGTTATTTCGGATGCTCCCGCCACCGAAGGGTACCTTAGGGACCGTGATTACACTTCACTGCCGCCTGGCGCTTACGTGAATCCCGCGTTTTTCAGACCCGGCGGCGCCAACGGTGCATTGCCGACACCGAATATATCTGCGGACGCTCAACGCCAAATGGAACACATTCTTAGCAAACTTCAGCCACCGGCACAATAACATTGGCATTTGTTATCTGAGGAGGCAAGGTTATGGAAGAAAATATCAGAGAAATTAATCCGATCATTCCATGCTATCCCAAGTATGTAGACTCTTGACGGATTAACGAGCAACATCAATCAACCGATACCCCCGAGCCATTTACTAAGAAAAGAGCTACTGTACATAGGAGAGAATTCCCACTCCTTTACAACCCAACAACCAAAGCAATTTACGAGCGCTCGCCTCGGAGACGACGGGCCAATTGCATATCCTTGGGCATGATAGTGACACGCTTTCCGTGGATGGCGCAAAGATTGGTATCTAGGAGATTAGCTCGTGTTGTGCATGGAATGCATACCCTCGAACAAGGAGACAAGGTAAGCCTCAACGGCTTCTTGGAGAGCACCAATAGCAGAAGATTGGAATCGGAGATCCGTCTTGAAGTCTTGGGCAATTTCCCTGACGAGACGTTGGAAGGGGAGCTTGCGGATCAAGAGCTCAGTAGATTTTTGGTAACGACGGATTTCACGGAGGGCGACGGTACCGGGGCGGTAACGATGGGGCTTCTTGACACCTCCGGATCTGTGTATGTTAGCGTGAGATTGCAGAAACGGACGTACGTGGGTGCAGATTTTCTCGCTGCCTTGGACGCGAGTTGTTTGCGGGGAGCTTTGCCTCCGGTGGACTTGCGGGCGGTTTGTTTAGTACGGGCCATTTGAAATGTATGGGAGTTGTGTCAAAAAAATAATGACGGGAATGTGTGTATGAGAGTGGTGATGGGAAAGTCTGAGAATGTGGGCCGTCGATGTTTATACTTTTGGGAGGTGTGCCAGCGGATCAACAAAAAATAAACAAAATAAATAACAGTCCGCGACGGTTAGCGGTAATGAGTTTGATTAATGTGGAGCATTACTTTTAAAATATATTTTTTTGTTGGTGGGAATGTGTGTTGCGGGCACTGGGCGTGTGTGGGAATTAAAAAAATAAACAACTGGCATGCACCTCCAAATTTCGAATTATATTCGTGGTGGAAACCAAACATCGAGAAATCAAACATCGCCAACGGCCGGTTTCAATCTAAACCAGAAATAATCTGTTGATCTTGCCACTCTGTTGGTCTTTCTATAATACTCGACCACCCGCCGTCCACATTCCGAATCACTTACATCACCTACAATCACAAAGACCTTTTAAGTCTTTCATCTCTCATCAACTCTCTCATAAATAATGTCTGGACGCGGTAAAGGAGGCAAAGGTCTTGGAAAGGGTGGCGCCAAACGTCATCGCAAGATTCTGCGAGACAACATCCGTACGTTCTTGTTTTTATCCTGCCTTCTAACTATCAAACAGAGGGAATCACAAAACCCGCTATCCGCCGTCTCGCTCGTCGTGGTGGTGTCAAACGTATCTCCGGTCTCATCTACGAAGAAACCCGAGGTGTCCTCAAGGTCTTCCTTGAAGGGGTCATCCGCGATGCCGTCACCTACACCGAACACGCCAAGCGAAAGACTGTCACATCCCTCGATGTCGTCTATGCCCTCAAGCGTCAAGGACGCACCATCTACGGATTCGGAGGTTAGATATGTTATGGGTTGATGGCGTTGTTCTTGGGTCTGTTTTGTCGTTCGGAGGGATCCCGATAAGTGGATATAGTATGGAGAGTCTAGTCCTACTCCTACATTGTACAATACATTCCGTTGCACCCTACTATTGTTATCGTCGTCCACTCCATACCTGTTGAGCCTTGTCTGTCCCATGTTCTCATTGTTTTACAATACTGTCTCAGGCTGTAATTCCCCGTTTCCCGGTGAGCTGGAGGCATCCGAGGGGTTGAAATTTGAGCGTTGTCTAGCGTTGAGCCCACGACTTCGCAAACATGAATAACTAGATGCATTACAGGCTACAGCCGATCAGGACAATAAACGCGTGAGGGTCGAGAATGTGACTTTAGTTCAGTACTGGTAGTAATAATCCTATACTATCATTCCACCTAAAATGCTACGTAATTTCAACAGTAGTACACCAAAACCAAGGCCAACCCGGATTGGACTGACTAGGTCGGACTGCGAGGAAGGGTGCTGCAGCCATGTACATACATACTTCTCCGCAGATTCATTACTAGTAGGCTGTGCAGTGGCATCGGCAGCCTGAGCGGACATAGTACTCGCAAACATATTATCCTTCCGGAACCCAGGGACGCTTTGTTATTTTGAAACAATGCGCAATTTAAATTGAATTTCCCCACGGTAGCATTGATACAGCGATCAGTGATTTACTAGTATCTGATATCTCTCACTTTACTGTCGCTGGGTGAAGGGAATAAATACACTTTCAGCATTTGGCGCGATACTAGTAGCTTCCTGGTTGGCGCACTGTCAAAGTCTAATTCGAGTCCCAATTAGCGGGTCGAAGCGTTTTCACCCCTTTTCTGATCAACGAGAGACTTGCCTAAAATTAAATTTTAAAAAAAAAGAAGAAAAAAGAACACAGAAATAAGAGGAGTACGCCAAGGTTGCCTTCGCCAGAAAAAAATGTACGACCCTGAGGATGTCAAGAACACACTGTTTGTCTGTGAATTCCCCTGTGAGATGTCGCTGATTGTAAGATGACGCTCACCCTTGCGTTGAACCAGGTCATCGAAGACGCTGCCGATCCCCGAATCGACGAAGCCTATGAAGACGATTTCAATCCATCAGCGGATACAAACTGTCTATGTTGGGGCTCATCAGTAGTTTGATTTGAACGACACTGTGAAACAGCTTCAGAGTACCAGAGAACGCGGTTCGTGCTGCGAATCGAATGTTCGGTGCAAAAACATGTTGAGTTGGAACAAGATTTTGGGCAAAAGGAAGAACTGGATAGACAAATCGCAGACGCCAAATCGACGTACGAGTTCACTGCCAAAATCCATACTTGAATTTAGACCCTTGGCCTGGCACTAGCCGACATCACAAGGCGTCGCATCGCAAATTCCCAACCACTGCCAGTGAAGAACTGAGAAGTAATGGGCCCGGCATCGAATATCTTAGATGGGGGCGAAGGAGTACTAGTAGCAGTAGCAAGTAGTACTTAAATCATCAGATCCCACCTCCAAATACGAATTTCAAGCTTCTGCGGTCGGTGACCACAACTCCTGAATGCCCTATCACAACGAACTCAGTAGCTGTTACGACTGGACAGATACTACTACAGTACGCCCAGAGTAAATATTACTCGAAGTGAGTTCCTTTAAGGCTTTGACAGTCCTAGCACTTAATAAGACTGTCGACAACTTGAATAATTAATCGTACATAAGAACTAACACCTCGAATAATGAACTTAGCATTACAGTCCTGCCGGTACCTGACTGCTATAGATAGTACTAGTACCTGGCAATAGATTTACACTCGGCATCCAGGTGCGGGTAGTCCATATACAAATCGCCTAACCCTGGATAATACATTATATTTTATTTTTGCTGGTTATTGGACAGCTACGGCCACATCTACCAGAAAGCACCGAATCCCGTTCGATCTTCGAAGTTAAGCTGGTAAGAGCCCTCTTAGTACTGCGGTTGGTGACAACGTGGGAACACCGGGGTGCTGTAGTTTTTAGCTAGCGCATTTTTTGCCTCAGGTGTATCAAAAATCACTTGAATAGACTGCAAACAGTATACTACTAGTAATAGTACCTGTATCCAAGTTGACTGCATACTACTAGTATACAAACCTGCTTGTTAAACCAGTAAGTGTAATACTAGTAGACAACATCGAGGCCATCACCAACGTTTTGAATGTCCACTCATGTACTAGTTATACAGAGGCCATCTTGGCGCTCCTCAGCCCCGGCCGGAAATACATACCCGAACCTAGGGATTTATTTGAAATGGTGTCAAAGCTGTACACAGTATGTGGTAGTCAAGTCGAAATGTTTGATGGAAACCGAATGATATCGACATCATAGTGACCAAGGATATGTATCAGCATCATGTTTTTACAAGACAATCTAAGACCTCGGACATCATCAACACCATGTTGATCCATCGACATGATCCATGCCAGCTAAGCGTGAAACACGCTCTGCATAAAGTAGGTCTTATGTGCCCTAGCGCTAGAAAACAGTCACATCCAAACAAACAACTTGATTCATCATGCTTTGATGACGACTTGATTCATCATATTTTGACAATAATATAGGCTCCTTGAACAGACTGTGGACTTTGCTGTTTGATATGTACTCTATTGATTGATCATAGGTAGTTTGCATCGGCATCCTCTGCATCCTTTACATCGGCGTCCTCTGCATCGGCGTCCTCTGTATCGGCATCCTCTGCATCCTTTATATCAGCGCCCTTACTAAAGATCCAGCTTTACTTTGCTTTGTAGTACTACTAGTAGTATTTATGAGATACTTTTGGCATGACATATGGAACTAATGTCGACATCATGTGAACTGAAACATGAGCTGGACATTTGCAGACAGCCTTTCTAGAAATCTGTCATCATGAAGTCGGCACAATATCAAATGGATTTCAATTTGATGTCCACACTAGCAAACATTGCGTGGATGTGGACAGGTGTTGCATGTCCAAATCTGTTGACAGCCTTTCTGTAATATCCCCTGATGCGGGTATGTAGAGTCACATTTCCTAGCGTCTCATTGACAGA
>Ga0335073_10001306_pt1 | contig 33331 bp, 33 predicted proteins | sample Lox_Sample_22_FD_207093 | JGI IMG/M metagenome (GOLD analysis project Ga0335073, IMG submission 207093) | Soil microbial communities from Loxahatchee National Wildlife Refuge, Florida, United States - Lox_Sample_2.2 | ecosystem: Environmental > Terrestrial > Soil > Wetlands | place: USA... | reverse complement strand
CGCATCAGCGTCCGCGCAGGAACAGCCGATCGAGATCCGCGAGCGACACCCGCACCCAGGTCGGGCGGCCATGATTGCACTGATCGGCCCGCTCGGTGCGCTCCATTTCGCGCAGCAGCGCGTTCATCTCGGCGATGCTCAGGGCGCGCTGCGCGCGCACGGCGGCATGGCAAGCCATGGTGGCGAGCAGGTGATTGATCGATTCCTCGACGCGTCGCGACTGCCCGGTCTCTTGCAGATCCGACAGCACGTCGCGCACCACGCCCGCCGGATCGCGGCCGGCGAGCAGGCTCGGAACCGCGCGCAGCGCCAGCTGATCGGGCGCGAGCCGCGTGATGGAGAAGCCGAGCTCGGCGAATTGCGCCGCGTGCGCCTCGCCCGCCTCCGCCTGCGCCTCGCTCACATTGAGGACCTCGGGCACGAGCAGCTGCTGCTGCGCGGTTTCACCGCCGAGGAGCCGCTTCATGCGCTCGTACATCACGCGCTCGTGCGCGGCATGCATGTCCACCAGCACCAGCCCATCCGCCGTCTGCGCCAGGATGTAAACGCCATGCAATTGCGCCACGGCGAACCCGAGCGGCGGGTCGCCGGCACCCGCCTCCTGGCGCGCGGCAGGCGCCTGCGCCGCGTCGCGAACCCAATGGCGGGCGGCGAGGCCCTCGTGAGCGCCGAGGTCAGGCAAGGCTGCGCCCTGCGGCTCGCCCAGAAACGCCCGATAGGCATCGAGCGAGCCCGAGCGATGCCCGAGCGCAAATCGGCCCTGGCTCGGCGCGAAGGAGCCGTGGGCCGCGCCGAGCGCGGCGAGGGAGGCGCTGCCGCGCGACTCCGCGGTGGGCCGCGTTGCGGCCAGCGCGCGCTCGAGGGTGCGGAACATGAGCTCGTGCACGCTGCGCGCCTCGCGAAAGCGCACCTCGAGCTTCTGCGGATGGGCATTCACGTCCACCAGCGTGGGATCGAGCTCCAGATACAGCACGTAGGCGCAGTAGCGCCCGCCGAACAGCACGTCCTGATAGGCAAGACGCGCGGCGCCCGCAATGAGCTTGTCGCGCACGAAGCGGCCGTTCAGGAAGGCGAATTGCAGATCCGCCTGGCTGCGCGAGAAGGTGGGCAGCGCGATCCAGCCCGACACCCCGAGGCGCCCGCCCGAGTCTCGCAGCTCCATCACGTGGGCGGCGAACTCCTCGCCGCACAGCTTGGCGAGCCGCGCGAGACGCTCGGCCTGGGCATGCGCCGGCGGCAGCGTCCAGACCGTCCGGCCGTTGTTCAGCAGCGTGAAGCCCACCTCGAAGCGCGACAGCGCCAGGCGTTCGAGCATGCGCAGCGCGTGCTGATACTCCGTGCTCTCGGCGCGCAGAAACTTGCGCCGCGCCGGTACGTTGAAGAACAGGTCCCGCACCTCGACGCTGGTTCCCGGCGGGTGCGAGGCGGGTGCCGGCGCGCTCAGGGCGCCCTCGCGCGCCTCGATGCTCCAGGCGTGCTCGGCCTCCCTCGATCGCGACGTCAGCGAAAGGCGCGACACCGAGGCGATGCTCGGCAGCGCCTCGCCGCGAAAACCCAGCGTCGCGACGCGCTCCAGATCGCCGAGCGATGCGATCTTGCTGGTGGCGTGTCGCGCGAGCGCCAGTGCGATCTCCTGCGGCTCGATGCCGATGCCGTCATCGCGTACGCGGATGAGCCCGCAGCCGCCGCGCTCGAGCTCGACCTCGATGCGCGTCGCGCCGGCGTCCAGGGAATTCTCGACGAGCTCCTTGAGCACCGAGGCGGGACGCTCGATCACCTCGCCGGCGGCGATTTGATTGACGAGGTCGTCGGCGAGAATCTGGATGGACACGGAGCACCTCGCGAGCACACTGCGCGCGTCCCCGCATTTTCGCACAGCGCCCGCGCGCGGCGCGGGATTATCCGCCCGTGTCGCGCGCCGCGGTCGCGAGCTCGGGGCGCGGCGGCGCGCCGGCCGCAAGCTGCGCGATGCGCGTACCTGCCGGCGGGTCGGAGTAGAAGTACTCGCGCAGGCCCTGGTGAATCGCTTCGGCGAGCTTGTCCTGATGCGACAGATCGCGCAGCCGCCGCTCCTCGGCTGGATTGGAAATGTATGCCGTCTCGACCAGCATCGAGGGTATGTCCGGGGATTTGAGCACCACGAACCCGGCCTGCTGCACCAGCGGCTTGCGCACCTCGCCGACGAGGTTCAGCTGGTGCAGCACGTGCTCGGCGGCGCTCTGGCTCGCGCTCAAGGAGGCGCTCTGCGACAGATCCAGAAGCACCGAAGCGAGCAGGTCGCCCTTGTCCTCGAGCGACACCCCGCCGATCAGGTCGGATGCGTTCTCGCGCTCGGCCAGCCAGCGCGCCGCCTCGTTGCTGGCGCCGCGCTGAGACAGGATGTAGACGGAGGAGCCGTCGACCGAGCGATCGCGTATCGAATCGGCATGGATCGAGACGAACAGGTCCGCCTGCTGCGCTCGCGCGCGGCGCATGCGATCGCGCAGCGGCACGAAGTAATCGCCGTCGCGGGTGAGCACTGCACGCATGCCCGGCTCGGCATCGACCCGCCGCGCCAGATCTCGGGCAATGGCGAGCGTCACGTCCTTCTCGCGCGTGCCGTGCATGCCGATGGCGCCGGGGTCCTCGCCGCCGTGGCCCGCGTCGATGGCGATGACCAGATCGCGGGCTTGTGGACGGGCGTGCTGCGCCCGGATCGGCGTCTCGGTGTCGGCGCCGCCGCCCAGATCCACCACCAAGCGGTAGCCGTAGCGATCGTTCGGCGCCGACAGAAAGCTCTTGGCGCGCATCGCTTGCGTCAGATCGAGCACGATGCGCAGCTCGCCCGTGGAGCGGCGCGCCATGCGCACCTCCTTGACGACTCCCGCGGCCTGCGGAACCGCGCGTGCACCCGCCGCCATCCGGGCATCCGCGACATCGAGCACGATGCGGTCGGGGTTCTTGAGCACGAGCAGGCTGTGCTGGGCGCTGCCCGACAGATCGAGGACGACCCGCGTGCCCTCGGGGCTCGCCCACAAGCGCACCGCGCGCACCTCGATCGCTGCGGCCGGGATGACCCAGGCCATGGCGAGCGTCAGGGCGCAGAGCGCGATGCGAAGCAGCTGCATGCGCCTTAAGTTAACTTACTTTTGTATTGTTTTTCAAGTTAAATTATATAGATAGCTCCCTAATCTAGTGTCGGATCGGAGGTTGCGCAGCCACATCGACCCGCGCTCGGACCGTGCACGCAGCCGCGCGAGGCGTCCCGGAGGCGCCAGCTCGAGGGTGAGCTCGAGATCGGCACCCGGCAGCGCCCCGGCGCCGCGATCCGGCCACTCGATCAGAAAGAGGTGACCGGGGGCCATGAAGTCGCGCAGGCCCAGCTCATCGACCGCCGCGGCGCCCGCGAGACGGTACAGGTCGACGTGCACCCCGGTGAGGCTCGGCTGGCGCCCCTCGAGCCGATAGGTCTCGACCAGTGTGTAGGTCGGGCTTCGTATCAATCCCCGCACCCCCAGAGCACGCAGCAGCGCGCGAGCGCACGTGGTCTTGCCCGCGCCGAGATCGCCCTCGAGGTACAAGGCCGCGCTCGACTCGCCGGCGCCCGGAAAGCCGCCCGCCAGGGCGGTGCCCAGCAGCGCGGTCGCCTCGCTATCCGGCAGCGCCAGCGCCATTTCGGGCTCGATGTCGGCCATGATGTCGGGAAGCCCTCGGCTCGCAGCCGGATTTGCGGTTCATCGCTCACGCGCGGCGGCGCGCATGCGGTTGGCCATTATAGGGTCGCTCCGGTTAGCCTTTGAGCGTGACCTCCCGCACGAATACCCGCACGCCCGAGAACCGGCCCGCCTGCGACCCCGCCGCCCTGCTCGCGGCGATCCGGCGCTGGGGGGCGGAGCTGGGATTTGCGCAGCTCGGCGTCGCCGGCATCGACCTCGCCGAGGATGAGTCGCACTTCCGTGACTGGCTGCGCGCGGGGTTCGCGGGCGAGATGCGCTACATGAGCCGGCACGGCAGCAAGCGCACACGGCCGGCCGAGCTGCTGCCTGGAACGGTGAGCTGCATCAGCGCGCGCATGAACTACTGGCCTGCGGGCGCCGCGGATGCGCGGCGAGTGCTCGGCGATGCCTCCGCGGCGTATGTATCGCGCTACGCGCTCGGGCGCGATTACCACAAGGTCATGCGCAGGCGCCTGCAGAGTCTTTGCGAGCGCATCGCGGGCGCGGTCGGTCCGTTCGGCCATCGCGCATTCGTCGACAGCGCTCCGGTGCTCGAGAAGGCGCTCGCCCGCAATGCCGGATTGGGCTGGATCGGCAAGCACACCAATCTCATCGATCGAAATGCCGGCTCGTACTTCTTCGTCGGCGAGATCTATGTGGATCTGACCTTGCCGCGGGATGCGCCCAGCAGCGCGCACTGCGGGACCTGCAGCGCGTGCATTCCCGCCTGTCCCACCGGCGCGATCGTCGCGCCGTACCGCCTCGACGCCCGGCGCTGCATTTCCTATCTCACCATCGAGCTGCGCGGCCCGATTCCCCTCGAGCTGCGCCGCGCCGTCGGCAATCGAATCTATGGCTGCGACGACTGCCAGCTGGTGTGCCCCTGGAACAAGTTCGCCCGGCCCACCGAGGAGCGGGACTTTGCCGTGCGCGGGGAGCTGGACCGGGCAAGGCTCATCGACCTGTTCGCGTGGAGCGAGGCCGATTTCCTGGAGAGGACGCGCGGCAGCGCCATCCGGCGCATCGGTCACGAGTGCTGGCTGCGCAACCTCGCGGTGGCGCTCGGCAACGCGCCCGCCTGTCCCGAGGTGATAGCCGCCTTGCGCAGCCGCGAGCACGAGGCCTCGCCCCTGGTACGCGAGCACGTGCGCTGGGCGCTTGCGCAGCACGGCGCAAGCTGACGCGCGCGGTGCAGTCACGTTGCGGGCAGCAGACTGCTCCCGCTCGGGTTGAAGAAATGCCGGCCGCGCCGCTTCTTGCTGATCTCAGCAAACAGCAGCCGGTAATCGGCCTCATTGCTCACCGGGTCGATGGCGGCGGAGTTCACGATGAGGAGCGGCGCGGCGTCGTAGCTGTGAAAGAAACGCGCATAGGCCTGCGTGAGCTTCTCGAGATAGCCGCGCTCGATGTGCTGCTCGTAGCGGATCCCGCGCTTCGCGATGCGGTCCATGAGCACGTCCACCGGCGCCTGCAAATACACGACCAGATCGGGTTTCGGCGCATCGACCACCACCCGCTCGTAGACGCGCTCGTACAGGGCGTACTCCGCATCATCGAGCGTCACGCGGGCGAACAGCCGATCCTTCTCCAGCAGATAATCCGCGACGCGCACGGCGCTGAACAGATCTTCCTGGCGCACGTCCTCGAGCTGCCGCGCCCGCTGGAAGAGAAAGAAGAGCTGCGTCTGGAACGCCGCCGCGCGCGGATTCTTGTAGAAGCGCTCCAGAAACGGATTTTGATCCGCCTGCTCGAGAATCAGCTGACCGCCGAACGACTGGGCCAGGAGGCGCGCCAGACTGGTCTTGCCGACCCCGATGGGGCCCTCGACGACGATGAAGCGATGCGCATGCGCGCTCGCCGGATTGGCCCTGGCTTCACTCAACGACAGTTATCCCCTCGGCGCCCGAGCGCCGCTTGAGCTCCATGACCCGGCCATGTCCCGGAATATCGAGCGTGGGCGCGATATCGCTCAGAGGATACAGGACGAAGTTGCGCATCGACACTCCGGGATGGGGGAGCGTGAGCCCGCTCTCCTGCACCACCGCCCCGACCATGCAGATGAGGTCCAGATCGATGAGCCGCGGGCCCCAGGGCTCGCGGCGCACGCGCCCCATGCGCCGCTCGATCTCGAGCAGCGCATCGAGCAGCGGCCGCGGCTCGAGCTGCGTCAACAAGCCCGCGGCGGCATTGATGTAGTCGGGCTGATCCTGCGGGCCCATCGGCCGCGTGAGATACAGACGCGATCGCGCCTCGAGCCGCGTCGCGGGCAGCGCGCGAAGATGCCCGCAGGCCGCGAGCACCTGCTCACGCGGGCCGTCGAGATTGCTGCCGATTGCAACGTAAGCCGGCCGCCAGAGCCCCGTCATCGAAGGGCGCCTAGCTGCGGGCGGCCCCGCCTCGCCGCCTGCGCCTGCGCCTGCGGGCCGGCCCCACCGCCGCGCTGGTACCGGCGGGCTCCGGTGCGCGCGCTTGCACGAGCGCGACTCGCTCCTCCTGGGGGAGCGTCTGGATGTGGGTCCACCACTGCGCGAGCTCCGGATCCGCGACGCCCACCTGGGCGCGCAGCAAGAGAAAGTCGTATGCCGCGCGAAAACGCGGATGCTGCAGCAAGCTCAAGGACTTCACGCCGCTGCGGCGGCTGAAGCGAGGCTGCAGCATCAGCAGCTCGCGCATCGGCACGCCGAACCGGCGCGGGATGGCAACGCGCGACTGCTGCGCCTTGAGCACCGTATCGCAGGCCTGCATGAGCTGCGCGAAATCGGGGGCCGGCCCCGCTTGCCGCTCGTTGAGCTCGCGCAGCACGGCGCTCCACAGCAAGATGGCGAACAAGAACGTCGGGGTGACCGGCTTGTCGGCGCTGACCCGGGCATCGGTGTTCGCGAGCCCCAGCTCGAGCATCTCCCGCGCATAGGCATAGGGCGACAGCGCGAAGGCGGCCGCCGACATCGGGAACAGGTGCTCGAACAGGCCGTAGCTCTCCAGCAGGCCGAACGCCTTGGCGCCGAACCCCGAGAGGAAGAGCTTGAGACACTCATCGAAGAGCCGCGCCGGCGGCACCCCGTCGAGCAGATGGGCGAGACGGCGGATCGGCTGCTCGGTGTCCGGGTCGATGGTGAAATCGAGCTTGGCGGCGAAACGCACCGCGCGCAGCATGCGCACCGGATCCTCGCGGTAGCGCGTCTCCGGATCGCCGATGAGCTTCAGGCGCCGCGCCTTGATGTCGGCGACGCCGTCGGCGAAGTCCCAGATCGACAGATCATCGATGCTGTAGTACAGCGCATTCGCGGCGAAGTCGCGCCGCCACACATCCTCCTCCACCGTGCCGTAGATGTTGTCGCGCAAAATCCGGCCGCGCGGATCGAATGCGCGGTGCTCCGAATCCTCGGCCGGCGGCGGCTCGCGCGCCTCCTCGCCCTCGGCATCAGCCTCGCTTTCCCCTTCCTCACGCTCCGGCGCCGCGGCCGCACGAAACGTCGCGACCTCGATGATCTCGCTGCCGAAATGCACGTGCGCCAGACGGAACCGCCGGCCGATGAGGCGGCAGTTGCGAAACAGCCGGCGCACCTCCTCGGGCAGGGCGTTGGTCGCCACGTCGAAATCCTTGGGCCTGATGCCGAGGAGCAAATCGCGGACCGCCCCTCCCACCAGGAACGCCTGGTAGCCGGCATCCTTGAGCCGGTAGAGAACCTTCAGGGCATTGGGCGAGATGGCGCTGCGCGAAATCGGATGCTCGGGGCGGGGGATCACCACGTGCGGGATTGGCGTCGAGGGTGCGTTCAAAAAAGGCGGTTCCGCTTGAGTCAAAAAAATTGGTCCGTATACTACCAGCCCTCTTGGGCGCCGGTCGCCCAACGATCCTGAACCAGGCTCCCTTCGTCTAGAGGCCTAGGACACGGCCCTCTCAAGGCTGTAACACCGGTTCGAATCCGGTAGGGAGCGCCAATAATCAATGGCTTAGAGACACGCGACACCTCCGTGTCCACTTTATGTCCACTATTTTCGATCTAGTCGCGTTGAGTTGCTGACCGTTGCATGCCGCCGCAGGTCGTCGCAGGAGCGTCCGCTCCGGGTCGAGGCTGTGTGAAAACTCTATGTGGCTTTCGGCAGACCGCTCAGTTCGGCCGCTAGTTGCCGTGCGCTCTTCTCAAGCGCCGGCAGGTAGCTCTGGTCCAGCTGAAAGCTGCCGGATAAGAGTGTCGGAATGCCAACGGGACGCTCACTTTCAAGGGCATAGCGCCCAGCAATCCCCCCGAGGGAATTGCTTTCCAGCTTCAGGCTGATACCTGGTTCCGCGCACTGCAAAGTGGCATCGCCTTGTTTGCCGACATTTTTGTACAACGCATTGCACGCATCGGCGAATCGCGTGATGTCACTGGTCTGCAACCATGCCTCGAACTCGCCTAGAAATCCCGGCACTTTTACTAAAACCATCACTCGAGTCCATTCTTCATCGTCCGCGCGACGGAGCGCGCGCAGATTCAACTGCAGTCCCTTTGCGCTTATTTCCATGAGCTATTCCAATTGGTACTCGGAGCTTCTATTGTCGTAGTTATTGTGCCGCATGTGCAGGCGTTCCGTGAGCTGTGATGACGGAGTGACCGCTGGACCGATTTATCAAAGGTGAGGCGCGTACGCAGAGCCTTTTGTTTCCGGAACGGCTGGATCATCGACGCGCTTGGACGAGTGCTGGGCGGGCTGAACGACGAATATCTGCCGCTCGCGTTCGGCTGTCCTTCGCAATGACCATGCGCGCGCGCAGCTCCCACAGCCTGATGCTTTACGGTGTGATCTTGTTGTTCCTCGTCGCCTGTGCGACAAAGCGAGCAGCAACCGTCAACGAACAATGCAATACAGTTGAATCCTGGGTGCGCCTCACTGCGCCTCCACCGGAAGCTGATCAACTCCTTGGCCTGATGGCTAAGGATGGATCGGGCCCAGCAAAATCAAGCCTCCGGTCACATAAGCCGGCGTGGTTCCGGTCAGAAGAGGGTCTGATTCGCTATTGCCAATACAGCGTGTCCTCAGACCCCTGTGATGGGCCGGAGTATGTTGATTTCCAGCAAGTGAATGGCGCTTGGACAAAGCAAGGCGGCGGCGGACTCACGTTCATCTGCATCGATGCCAGAAAGCGGAACCTAAGTTTCAATCGTCGAGGCAATTACCGCGGCGTTCCTGCTGAACGTCCATCCCGTTTCGCATAGTCACATCAGTTGCTGGCCGTTGCGTCCCGGGCGCCGGGCGTTGTTATAGAGTCCGCTCCGGGTCGTTCGGGTTACCATGCACTGGGCCTTCCCGTCCGATCCGACGCTGCTGGTTTCTGAACCGAATAAATTGCACCGCGAGCCGTTGCCGGTCGGTGAGGACGGCAGGGAGGTGGTCCGCGAAGTAGCGGACATCGCCGGCCAGTACCACCTCACCCTGGGCATCCAGCACGTCGGCGGCATTCATCCATGCCGACACGAGGCCTTTGCGAGTGTCGAGCAACCTTGCCCGAGCCGGGTCTTCGACGGTTTCGGTGCGCGACAGATCCTTCGCGATGCTCATCACCCGCTCACGCATCGAGCTGGATTTCGACTTCCCGTAGCGCTGCGCCCTGAAGATCCTCTCGCCACGACTTCTCTTGTTCTCGCCTCGGATGGCCCGTGGCGTCGCGTTGGCCGCGATGCCCTGCTCGCGCAGCAAGTGGGCGAAGTGCTCCCGCCAGTCTCGCAGGAGTTGCTTGTCGATGCGCAGCCGCCGGCCGAGCTCGCTCTCTGCCTTGACGACCAAGTGCACGTGTGGATGCTTCTGATGGGTGTGCAACACCATGGCGTAGCGGTGCGTCGTGAATTTCTGGCGCGCAAATTGCCGTGCGGCGGCCAGAACCGTCTCCGGCGGCGTCGGCGCCGGCATGGACAGCACGATGTTGTGCACGAGCTTCGTCGCCCGTCGCGCGGGGCCTCCTGCCGTGCGCTGTCGGTATTGGCCGGAAGTGAGCTCCAGGTGCCAGTCCTCGAGTAATCGTTTTTGCTCCTCGCGGCGGCCAATGCGTTCGCCTTCGTCTGTCTCGATCTCGAGCGATCCTTGGCGGCTGATGTATGCAAAGTGGGCGGCGACCGCGCCGCTCCGGGTTCCTCCGCCGGTTACTTTGACCATGACCTCTGGGATGTGTCTGACCGTGCGCGCGATCTGATCGATCTGCGCGCGGCTGAAACGGCCAGGCATGCCAGGCGCTACCCGCCTATGGCTTACGATATCGAAGAGCGGCGATCCATCGGACGGTAGCCGGATGAGCCGTTTAGCCAACTCGGCCCTCCCAGGCGACGAGCGCCGTCCGAACGAATTCGTGCATGCGCCGCTCCAGGTCGGCGACGAGGGTGCGAGTGTGGCCAAGCTCCTGGCGCAGGTCGCCCGGCAAAATACCCGCCTGTCTGGCATCTCGAGCGGTCCGCGCCAGGAGCCGGCCCATCGCCGCTAAGACCGACACGGCCGTCTTCAACGCTGCGAGCTCACGAGTGGTCAGCGGCGGATTAGCGCCTACATGACCGCGGACCAGGGCGGCGATATAGGCGGAGTCTTTCATGCGACGCTCAGCCGCTCGTCGTTGGATGGCAAGCCGATCTCCCGACCGCAGACGGATCGTAATCCGGTCGACGGCGGGGCCACTCGGCAAATTCCTTGGCTGCAAACCGGGCACTTCCGAATGCAGCAGCACACGAATGGCGCACAGAGCGAGCGCCGACTCAGACATCTGCCGCCTGGCCGCGAGCTCGCTGAACAGGCGCTTCTCCTCCTGCATCGGGCGTACAGTGATCGATGGAAGAGTCGCTTTCGAAGTGGTGTCGTTCACTGCGCGCCAACGCTAGTTGCAGCAGATCGCGGACACTTCGCTATCCTGCCATCACTCCAAAAACGACCCGAGACCACTCCCAGGCACGACGACGACGACGACGAACAACAACAACGAGAGCACGGAGATGGCTTGCTCCGGCTCACGTGCGCCGCTCCCTATGGTTACTCGGCGTCGGGCTCACAGGCTCGTGTGACCCGTGCGCTGGAAGGAAGGATCTGGCCTGTGGTGCCCAGCGACTGGCGTGACCGTACCGCGTGTTGAGATGGACTGACCGATGTCGTGGCATTACGGATGAGCGCTGCGATCGCCTCCGCCGACACGAAGCGCCGGCAGCCGATGACGACACTCGGAAGGTCACCCGATCGCAACATCGCATAGAGGCTGTTGCGCGAGATGCCACCCAGGCGAGCTCGGGTCTCCTCGATCGAAGAGAGCGCGCGATCCATGGAATAGCCTCCGGTAAAATCGCTGCAGGCGACTATGAACGAAGGCGTTTAACCGAATAAGGTCACGATTCGCATCAATCGGCCCACAAAGGCCGGCTACTGGCGTGCCAGAGGATCTGTTTCAGTCTTAGAATGAGCGGAGTGCAACGCTCTGCAACGGAACGCTACGGCGGGATTCGGTCTAGGAGAGTCAGTGACGACGGCGCTCGAACAGAAAGCAAAAACGCGCGTGGATCGAAAGGCCATCACCTTCAAGGTCAGGCACATCTACATTCCAATGCTCGTGCTCGCCGCGAGAGTTCTGGCGGGATACAGTTTCTTGAACTGGCTGCTAGTTATCCGGAGCAGCCTAGTACCGGCCAGCGACAATGTAGTCGACTATTGGGTGCCGCTGGGCGTGTCATCGATTCTGGTGCTCACTTTCATCCACCGGAATCTCGGATTGCTGAAAAGCGACCCGCGAGGAAACTTGCCGTCTCTCTACCACTTAGCGGCAATCGCGTTCGTAGCCATTCCGACGATCGTTGCACAGGGATACCTTCGTGCAGCGAGTGGCGACATCACACGTGTGAAGGATGCCAGCGAAATCGCTTCTGCAACCCCAGCCAAGTTTTATTTCGCAGACAACATCTGCGTCAACTTCGGGGAGTCACTGATCGATACCGCCCTCAGAACTGGGCGGAGCGGCCGGGTGGCGCTCAAAGTCTATATCGTTGAGCCCGTATGCCTGGGCTCCGAGACGACAACTAGCGACGACAGGAGCTCCGTGTGGATCGGGTTTAATGCCCGCACGAGCTTTGAGAATACATTTTCCGACCGGACAACCATGGAACGGAGGCAAGTCGACCAGGCCAGCATGCAAGCAAAGTACCAGGCGTTTATTCAAGCAGCGGATGCGCAGTTTCAGAGTGAGGATCCGCATTCCTATCGATTCCTCGAACGGGCAGGTCGAAACGCCGATGGGGAGGGCTTCGCCGCTGCGCTCCGGCATGGGAGTGTCGACGCAAACCTGTCTTCGGTCATCGTTCTTGTACCGCACAAAGAGGCCTTTGAGGACCGGACGGGCCAAAGGCTTCAATGGGTCTTTGGTTCCTTTGCCATAGGAGCGGTCGCGTGGTTGGGGATCGTGTTGGTTTCCCCGCTTAACCCCACCAGGGTCCGGCGTTGGCGGAAACCGAAAGCTCCTAACAACCCTATAAAGCAATGGAGCTTCCTGATCCCGCGTCGCGACGCGTACGGACTGCCTATCTTGCTTGAGCTAAATGTTCTCGTCTTCGTCGTCATGCTCTTGATGAGCACCGGTGGTACTTCCTTTGACACATCGCAACTTCTGGCATGGGGCGCGAACTACAGGCCGGCACTGCATGGAGTTGGACTATTTCGACTAATTTCGTCCCAGTTTGTCCACGGAAGCATGTTGCACCTGCTCAACAATATGTATGCATTGATCTTTGCTGGAATTGCTCTCGCACCAATTGCACGCAAGGCTGGGTTGATTGCGTGTTACTTGCTCGCCGGTCTGGGCGGAAGCGTGGCGAGTGCAGTGGTGCATGCGGCAACGGTCAGCGTAGGTGCATCGGGATCTATCTTCGGCCTGTTCGGTATCTTACTCTCGCTACTTGCACTACGAGACCAGAGAATTGCGCGAATGAGAGGTTTCATCCTGGTAAACGTTTCGATCTTTGTCGGAGTCAATCTGCTGCTGGGGTCAATCTCCACGGGCATCGACAACGCTGCCCATCTTGGCGGTCTTGCGACGGGCGTCTTACTTGGCTTGGTGATTTACTTCGCGGGGGGTCGACTGCGCGGGACCGCTGGAACGCTTGCCGGGAAGCGGCGCCGACAGGCGTCTGAAGGTTAAGCGCGGCGGGGCCCGCCCCCTTCGGTAAGCGAGAGGCATATCATGGAAAGCGATGATCGAAGGCGGCCCCCTAGAGGCATCGTCGTTACGCTGCTCGATATGGGCGACGGAACGAGTCGATTGACGATGGACGACGTAATCTCGGAGTCATCAGCCAGTGATATTTCGTGGAAATTCGACTGCTTTTACGCGCACAAGCGCCTTGACTCAAAGACCATCGACGACATGGCGTTACCAGACATTGAGTATCAGGGAATCGGCGAAGCCCTGATGGCGCGATTGCTGGCTCTCAGCGGTCGAGTGCGTTGACGCGAGTGTGCACCCGCACCTGGGTGTCAAGCGTACCAAATGCGACTAATTCGGCAGAGATTTCGGTCTTCTATCGCGCGTTCAACCGGCGAAGGTACTGCACGAGCTCGTGCACTCGAGTGGAGGGGTTGTTGTTGCCGGTCCTCTCGTTGTCTCTTCGGAGGCGGGCAGCATGAGTGATAGCTCGATCGAGATTCGGCAGAAGCTCCTGGTAGATTCCCTCGTGTCCCTTTCGATAATTAGGAAGATGGCGTTTCAGTTCATCGACCGCTCTATCTCCAGCAGATTTTCTGCCAGCCTTGACGATCGCAGCGGAACTGTAGCGGAAATGCAGTAGTAGCCAAATTTCGAAGCACGGCCACGATGGAACTGCGATGAGACGACTAGCCCGGCCTACTTGGGACTGCGCGAGACGTCGTAGGGCATCGTCATAATTCGCGTGACCGTTTCGATCGAAGACGCAATAAGTGCGATCATAATCATCGGCAAGCTGCTCCGCGTAGCGAACGATACTGAGAGGGTCCGTCCCATCTGCAGGCGTTATCCTGATGTTTGTGTTGCTCAGCCTTTCGATCAGTCGAAGACCGCGAAAATAGCTAGGCTCTGTGCGAGTCCCTTCACAGACGATCAGCACGAGATCGTAAGGCTCTCGCTCGGGTTCGCGACGTGAGTAGGCTCTTGACCCTCTGCGCGGAGCCACTTACTTCGCGATCTCATCGAGCACAGGGAGCGCGCCGTAGCGACCACGCAGGTACCCCCTTTCGAGGACCTCATCGTTCCGAGGTTTGAAGTCGGTCAAGGGGTATAGTCTCGATGCACCGCTGCTGTCTTTTTCTACGAACCAAATCTGATCCCGCCTCAGAAGATCTTGATCCAACAGGTACGTGTTGTGGGTGCTGAAGATAAGCTGCGCATTATGCGGGTTCAATTTCGAAGAGTGAAAGCGCTGGATCAGGAAACGTGTAAGCAAAGGGTGGAGGCTCTTATCGATCTCATCGATGACGAGAACCTCCCCGTTCTTGAAAACATTGAGCCATGCACCTGCATTCTTGAAAAGTTCCTGAGTTCCCGCAGATTCCTCGGAAAGGTCGAGCGCGACGTCCTCCTTGCCGACTCCGTGGGACAGTGTAACTTTGAGCAGGTTCGGCACGGGAACACCGGGACGCTGCTCGATGATCGAAGAACCGTCCATGACAAGCATTCTGCCTGGAGACGTTGGCATTGCCTCGCGCTCAATCTGCACGTCCGTGATGCCGAGGTCCGCCTCGCGGAGGAAAGGTAATAGCTCGCCCTTGCCTTCGGGCCGCTCAAACAACTGGAAGGTCAATGTCTGATTTAGCGTTTGAGGGCCGACGATCACAACTAATCGCTTCTGGAACCACTCGAATACGGGCAATAACTGCTTGCTGTTGAGTTGGATCGCAGTCGAGAGGAACAGCGCGTTCGGGCGCGTCGCCGCACTCCACACAGACCTCTGTCCTTTCAAGAATGTGCTGAACTTCCAGGTGTAATCATGCTTCTTGTCGTCAAACATCCTTGTGAATATGGCCCGTCCTCGTGGGTTCACATACTCCATCAGCCACTCTTCGCGGATCCGCACTGCGTCCATGGCAAACCCATATTCGTAACGGACCCCGTGCTGAATGAAAGTCACTTGAAACCGACTTGGCTTTCTGCGGGTAGCCTTGGAGAACTTGAATGGTGTATAGGGCGGCGCGGTGGCGGGTGTCGAGGATGCGGAGTTCAGAACCAAGCTCTGGATGAACTGCAGCGCACGAAGCAGATTGGTCTTGCCGGCGGCGTTTGACCCGTATACCGCCCCAGAGCGGAGCAATCGGTTAAACCCCGGTAGGCCGGGATCAAAGGTATTCGTCCCCAAGTGTTCCGGGTAGGCACCCGCGACCATCGAGAAGATCTGATTCTCGCGGAACGATCTGAAGTTGCAGACCTGCAATTCGATCAGCATTTTGACACTCTAAACGATTTAAATCGTAAATCCTACGGATTTGTCACGAAAATTAGCATTAAATTGATGCTGGCTGAGAGATTGCGACGGCCAGGCAACAATCCCTTGTCGCATGAATACTCTGGAGGGTTTCGCCGCTCCTGAAAATCCGTGTTGCTATGCTTCAATGCTCTCGTCGAAGCCGCGTAACCGTGCCCTCGATCTCTATCCCGAGCGATGGCAAGTGCGAGCGAATGGCATCCGCAATGTGACTCGGAGCCAAGTGTCCGTAGTGCTTGCTCACCATGCGCGTATCGGCGTGACCAAGAGCCTCCGCGACGATCGCCAAGCTCACGCCGGCCTGAACCAGCGCGGAAGCGTACGAATGCCTCAACGTATGCATCCCAATCGCAGGTTCGATCCTTGCCGCCTCGCACGCCGCCGCCATCGGCCGGTGCTGATCGTGCGATCCCCATGGGTTCCCGAATCGATCCTTGAATATCACATCGGATTCCGCTCCGGCCGCCGTCCAGCTTTCGAACGCGGCCTTGCCGGCGTCGGTGAGGTAGACGCGCCTCGGCTTACCTGATTTCGACTCAGCAATGTTGATGGTGCCGGACACCGGATCGTAGTCACGGAATTTCAAGGCGCGCAGTTCGCCCCAGCGCGCGCCCGTGAGCATCGCGGCATGCACGAGCGGCCGAAAGTCCGGAGCTGCCGCGTTGATCAGCCGCTTGCACTGCTCGACGGTCAACCATTGGCTGCGCGCCGCATCCGCCCTCTTGAATTTCTTGAGGCGTCGCCATGCTGCATCGCTCGAAACGTGTCCGCTTTGGAATGCGCGATTGAGGCAGGCTTTGACGTTGTTGATCACACGATTCAACGTCGACCTTTTGCGGCGCTTCCGTTCCGAAGCGTCGATCACAGGCTTTGGGGGCTCGGCCTTCGCCTGGCTGCTGGCGCCGCGTTTCTGCTTTAGCTTAGGGGGTCGGTCACCCCTCCGCCCCTTCGGCTTGTGATCCACGGCCCACGAGAGCCAACGATCGAAGTCCTCGGGCTTAAGATCGACCAGCGGCCTGTCGCCCAAGACGGGGATGAGGTACGCATTGAGTTTCAACTCAGCGTCGCGCGAGGTCTTCTTGTGTGTCTTGAGCCAAGTCACGTAATCGACGACCGCGGTGCGCACATCATATTGCTCGCCGCTGTGACGCACAGGCGGCGCCTCGCCGCTTAGGCGACCGACCGCCTGGAAGTAAGTGAGCACCTCCGAACCGTCGGCATCAGAAAAGTCGTCGGCTTGAGCGAATGCCTTCGAGTCGTAATCGCCGGGCTTGCCCTGGTAGCGTCTGACGATCCAGGAGCCGTTTGTTTTCGCGAGCCGCCGGTAGCCCAGGTGAAGCCCCGGTTTGCCGCTGGGCGCCCAGTAGGGCCGCGGCCGCGCCGCAAGTCGTAGCCTCGCCGCTCGCGTCTCGATACTCCCGCCTCTGACCGTCCGCGCCATGTGCCGTGTCCACTATGTCCACTATTCGTACCCGTACGCCACTGTACGACATTGGACAAACATAGATAAATAGCCTATTTTTCTAGGCGTATTTTATCATCCACAATCATTTGATGAACTTCAAATATCGCCCTCTCAAGGCTGTAACACCAGTTCGAATCCGGTAGGGAGCGCCAATAAATCAATAAGTTACGAGCCAACTTCCCATTCAACCCACCTTCGGTCCGCTTCGGTCTACTTCCGGACTGCCGCCAGAGCGCCGTTGCGGTCACGTGACCCCGTCTCGATCCACGGCCATGAGCCGACGCCTGCGTCCCGCAAGGGCCTTTTGGATTGCCAGCGATCCAACAAATGCTCCGGAGTACGACCTGTGCGGAGCGGAGCTTAAGTAGACGGAGTGTCTTTCGAGACCAGCAGTTCAGGAGACATTATGCTGTCGCACCCAGATTCAGCTTTTCCAGAGCGCCAATGAAGGCATCGTCGGGGTAACTCGATATCTTGAATCCGTGTGAGTGATCGAATGGAAAGAGTGGCATTCATCGGGTTGGGGCGGATGGGATCCGGAATGGCTCGCCGCCTGCTTGATTGTGGTCATGAACTTCGAGTGTTTAACAGGACCACCTCCCGCGGCGGTGACCTCGCCCGCCACGGGGCGATCCAGTGCAATACACCCCGGGAGGCCTGCGCCGGGGCTCATGCGGTGGTATCCATGGTGACCGATGATTCCGCTTCACGTGCGGTCTGGTACGGGCCTGACGGCGTGCTGGCTGCGAAGTTGGCCCCCGATGGCCTCGCAATCGAATGTTCGACTCTCTCCTATCAGTGGGTCCTCGAGCTCGGCGCCAAAGCCACCGCCCAAGGACTGCGATACCTTGATGCCCCCGTCACGGGACTTCCCGATCTGCATTCTCAAAGCGCATCATTCATTTCGGCCAAGTCGGTAAGGGCACCGCCTACAAGCTGCTGGTGAATATGCTCGGCGCTGTGCAAATCGCTTCCGCCGCGGAGACGATGGCGATCGCAGAGAGGGTGGGCCTTAATCCCCGAACGGTCGCCGACGCGCTCGGTACCGGCCAAGCCGCAAGTCCGCAGGTGATCCGGAACACCCAGCGAATCGCGAACGGAGACCACGACCGAAACATCGTCTTCACCCCCCAACTGCGGCTGAAGGATGTCGACTATGCACTGGCTCTGTCGCAGCAATTCTCGATAGGGAGCCCCTTCGGGAAGCTTGCCGGCGACATGTTTCGTCAACTCAGTGTAGCGAATGAGAAACCGGTCAACGAAAGCAAGGTCGTCGATGTCGCCCGCATGCAAGCTCCCGTAGAGCAGTGAACCAAAGCGCGTTGCGGTGGTGTCGAAGTGCCGCTATCCGTGGGTTGAATCAATGTTAACGGTCTCGCCCCAGGGAGCCTGTAGATCGGGTGCCGTGATTGCCCACATCGTGGGGTAATCGTTGAACTCGATCGGCTCGCCCCGCTCAAACCGGTCCAAACGCTGTACGGGGGGTACGGCGGCGTCCGCCATGATCACGAGAGTCGCTTCCGGCTGGCACTCCTCCACGATCGACTGGAGCTCCGCCTTGGAGCGTGTCGCGGAAGATGCCTTTGCTGTCTGAGAGACGCTCGACCATGCGAGAGATGTGCGTATAGAGGCGCTCGTACTCACCAAAATCCACCCTCCACAGTGGTGGGCAGATCGAACTGGGAAACGCCCCTCCACGGGTTTCGCCGCTGTCAACATCAACGTGCAGGGCGATGGTGCGGTAGAGGTGCAGTTCCTCAAGAAGGACTCGCCTTGGAGATCTGTCGGTTTTCCAGAGCGGGTTTTGCGAGAATCACGACTTTTCATCGAACCGCAGAGTCAAGCCTTCAACAGCTCAACGATCGGCAGGCGAGCAGCAGTTTCATCGAAAGTCATCATCGGAGCCCGGCCGGCTGAACCACATTGCCCCGCATGCAGGCAATCGGCAAAGTCCGCGGAGGCCTGCCGATACAAACTGAGAGCTCGTTCCAGTGCAGGCTCGTCCTGAAATTCGAGTTCCTGAGTTTCGAGCAGCGCGTTGAACGCGCCAAGGACCGTGGATTTGTCGAACTTGTAGCGTGAGCGCAGGACCCATTCGAGCTCGAGCATCACCGTGCTAGGTACGAACAGTGGCAGCTGTTGCTCGCTGACCTCCTCGAATAGCTGCTGTACGCGCGCTGCTTGGCGCGGGTCGTCATCCAAAATCCAGCGCACCAGCACGTTGGTGTCAAGGCCAGGCATCACCGCCGTCCTATATTCATGTCCTTGATGGGGACGGGCCCTTTGCTTCGCCGTGCAGGTTTGAGGAGGCCTTTGAGCTCCACAATTGAACGCCGCTTTGCCCGGAACACGATGGTCCCGTCGTCAAGTTGCGTGAAGATCACACGTTCTCCCGCAACCAGCCCCATGGCTCGTCGAATCTCCGCCGGAATAGTGACCTGCCCCTTGCTGGTGACCGTAGCCTCAGACATACATGCTGCCTCCTTACATGAGAGCAAATTGTAAGGCATCATGAACGTCGCAGCAATCCCATAGTGTTACCCTTCTCTCAAGGCTGTAACAGCGGTTCGAATTCGGCTCCTTCAATCGGAGGAATTGCGCCGCAAGCCGTTGCCGGCCGGTGACCGGCGCAGGGCACGATCCGTGAATATCTAGGGGAAAGGATTACCGCGGCCATCAGGGTTCGCGGCATCTGAGACGCAACTCATAGATCCGATTGCATTGGGTTGCATCGCCACTTTTGCGAGTCCAGTCTTGGCACTCTCTCGCAACTTGCACAAGGAGCATCGCTTGTCGAGCTCGGCCGCCCAGGGGGCGAAGTCGCTCGAGACCAACCCCACATCAGCGCCCGATCAGGAGGGTGCGCCCAACCGCGAGAACGCACGGCCGCGCGAGCTCGAGCTCCGCCAATCCCAGGAGCTCGCCCCTCAAGCCGCAGCCCAACTGCTGGCTGACTCAGCGCAACGCACAGGCCACCCGATGACGACTCCACTGCAACTCGTCTTGATAGAGGACGACCCCAACGATGGCGAGATCATCGCCCGCCAGCTGCGCAAGGCGGGTCTCGACTGCGTCATTCATCGCGTGCAGACCGGACCCGGCCTGCTCACGGTGTTATCGACGCTCAAACCCGATCTGATCATCTCGGATTTTTCCTTGCCCCGATTCAACGGCCTGCAGGCACTGGAGATCGCGGCCGCCCAGGTTCCCGACATCCCCTTCATCTTCGTCTCGGGCACGATCGGCGAGGAGACGGCGCTTCAGGCCGTGCGCAACGGCGCCACCGACTACGTGCTCAAGTCGAATCTCGCGCGGCTCTCGGCCGCGGTGGAGCGCGCCCTTGCCGAGGCGGCGGTCAAGGTGCAGAAGCGCCAGTCCGAGCAGCTGCGGCGCGACCAGGAACTGCGCCTTCAGCGCCTCACCCGCTCTTATCGCATGCTGAGCAACACGAGCTCAGCGATTCTGCGCTCACAAGGCCGCAGCGAGCTCCTCGAGGAGGTCTGCCGGATCGCCGTCGAGCTCGGCGGCTATGACCGCGTGGTGTTGAGCTTCGTCGATCCGAATGCCCGCTCCTTGCGGCCGCGCGCCTGCGCCGGTACCGACTCCAAGCCCCTGCGCGCAATCGACTTCTCGACGCTCGACCCCGCCGCGCGACCCATCAATCTCGCTGCCCGGGCGATTCTCGGCGGCGCGCCTCTCATCATCAACGATCTCGCCGCCGAATCGCCGCCGACGGCCCCTCAACAGATCTGGCTCGCCCACGGCTGGCCGGCGGTCGCGGCGCTTCCCCTCATGATCGACGGCACCGCCGTCGGCGCCATGACCTTGTTGAGCGACCAGCGCGGCGTATTCGACGAAGCCGAGATCAGCGTGCTCTCGGAGCTCATCGCGAATCTCTGCTTCGCGCTTCAATATCTCGAGAAAGATGAGGCTCTGCAGTTCCTCGCCTATTTCGACAGCTTGACGGGACTTGCCAAGCGCCCGCTCTTCTGCCAGAGGCTCGCCACGCGGCTCAGTTCCGGCTCGATCGAGCTCGAGCCCCTGACCGTGATTGCCTTCGACATCCAAAAGCTCGGCGCGATCAACGACTCCCTCGGGCGCTACGTCGGCGATCGGCTGATCGAGGCGATCGCCGCGCGCCTCAAGCAGACCTACCCCAATGTCGAGTGCGCCGCCTATTTTGGGGGCGGCACCTTCGCGCTCGCCATGCCCACCGTGGCAAGTCGCGACGCCGAGGACTCCGGCCGCCTCATGCAGAACGCCGCTGCGCAGCTCTTCGCCGAGCCGTTCGAGATCGCCGGCCACCAGTTGCGGCCCGCCATACGCTGCGGCGTCGCCTTCTGCCCGCAAGATGGCACCACCGCCGACACGCTCGTTCAGCATGCAGAGGCCGCGCTCAAGGCCGCGCGCGAAGACAACGACAAGTACATGATCTACGCCCTGACCCGCGACCGCGCCACCTCGCGCACCGTGGCGCTCGAAGCGCGCCTCACCGCAGCGCTCGAGCGGCACGAGTATCTGCTGCACTACCAGCCCAAGATCGACATCCCGAGCGGACGCCTCGTCGGCCTCGAGGCGCTGCTGCGCTGGCAGGACAGCGAGCTTGGATTGGTGCCGCCCTCCCTCTTCATCCCGCTCCTCGAGCGCTCCGGGGCGATCGTCGAGGTCGGACAGTTCGTTCTGGAACAGGCTGTCCGTGACATTCAGAGCTGGATCGCCCAGGACACCGCCCCCGTCCGGGTCGCGGTCAACGTGTCGCCGCTGCAGCTGCGCCGGCGCGACTTCGTGAGCACGGTGCTCTCGAGCCTCAAACCCCTCGCCGGACAGCCAGCCGGACTCGATATCGAAATCACCGAGAGCATGCTCATGCAGGACATCGAGATCTCCATCCGCAAGCTCTCGGAGCTCAAGAGCGCCGGCATCGGCATCGCCATCGACGATTTCGGCAGCGGCTACTCATCCCTCAGGCTCTTGAGCCGCCTGCCCGTCGACACTTTGAAGATCGACCGCTCCTTCATCATGGGCGTTGCCGATACACCGCACCTCACCACTCTGGTCGAGACCATCATTTCGCTCGGCCACGCTTTTGACATGCAGACCGTCGCGGAGGGCGTCGAGAGCGAGCCGCAATTGCAAATGCTGCGTTTCTTACAGTGTGACCAGGCGCAAGGGTTCTACCTCGGGCGGCCCGCACCCGCCGCGGATATCGCCGACATGATGGCCCGACTCGGCCGGCCGATCGCCGCTGCGCCGCCCGAGCAAATGCATCTTCCCTACGCGCCCCGTGCCCTCAGCTGAACTGTTGCGCAGCAATCGGACTCAGGCACCACCCGGGCCGCCTCCACGAGCGCACGGCAATGACGCACGACTGCCGGAGCCAATTCAACGCGCCTGAGGCTTAGCGGCTCGAACGCCAGTCGCGCCCGCGCGCCGCGATCTCGGCCGCCCGATCCAGGGGATCGCCCGAGATCTGATCTCGAACGGCGGATAGCACTACCGGCGCAAGACCCGAGCTCGCGGTCCGATATTGCGATTCGTTGCCTTGGCCAGCGGCTTGCGGCTGCGTCAGAACCCCAATCTGCCACTCATCATTGCGGCGGCACGCGAGCCCCGAGCCTTCGGCCCCACGCGCGATCGAGAAAGTACGGCAATAGTGGCCGGACTTCGCCACGAAGCTCAAGCCGATCGTTATGGATGAGCGCCCCGCGTCGCCCGCCAGCTGATCGGAGAGGCTGCGCGCCAGGGCGCCGCTCGCAACCAGGGCGCCGTCGCTCGCTCGCATCATGACCGACTGCGAGCTATACCAGACGAAAAATCCTGCACCCAGCGCGAGCAGTACGCCCGCCGCCATCGAAGTCACGCGCATGGCCGTCCAGCGGGCGGCGGACGCGGCCGTGCGCGCCGCGCGTACCGTGGCGAGATCGCTCACGGCTGCGCGAGCCGGCGCGCCCAGTACGGTCAGCAGGCGTTCGGGCACCGGCTCGGCGAGCTCGGGCGCATAGGCGGACTGGAGTCGCGTCCGCAGAGCGCGGTACCGCGCGGCACGCGCTCTAAGCTCCGGATCCGCGGCCAGAGCGCTCTGCACCTCGGCGCTCGCGCTCGGGTCGAGCTCGCCGTCGACGTAGGCCATGAGTGTCTCCTCGGAGATTGTCACGTCGGGTCTCCGGGCGGCGGCTCGAGCAGCGCTTGCAGGGCTTCCCGTCCCCGGGCAAGACGGCTCGTCAAGGTGCCGATGGGAATCTCGAGCACCTCGGCGGCCTCCTTGTAGGGCAGGCCTTCGATGAGCACCAGACTCACCGCGGCACGCTGATCCTCCGGCAGCCGCGCCATCGCGGCCTGCACCGACAGGAGCTCGCTCTCGCGCTCGATGAGCGCCTCGCCGACGTTCTCCCCCGCCTCCGGCCCGAGAAAGATCTTGCTCTGGCGGCCCCGCGAGCGCAGCTCATCGATCCACACATTTCTCACAATCTTGAACATCCAGCCATCCAGGCGCGCATCGCGGCGCCACTGATCCAACTTCGATAGCGCGCGCTCGAGCGCGATTTGCACCACGTCGTCCGCATCGTCGCGGTTGCGCGTCAGATTGCGGGCAAAACGCCGAAGTCGAGGCAGGAGTGCCGCGATTTGCTCATGGACGTTTTCCGACCTCCCGATCGTATTCATCAGGTGAGACGCTTGAGATGTGACATTTCTTCCATTCATTTTATCAACGAACGAAATAATATCGGACATGGAGCGCATCCCGCCGATGAGGCGATTTTTGCTGTTGGCTCTGGCCCTTGCCGCGGCGAGCGCCGCGCGGGCCCAAATCCGCCTGCCCTCCTTACCGAGGCTGCCGCTGCCGGCCGTGACGCAAGCCCTGAATCAAGGGGAGCCCACGGTCCTGGACTCCGCAAGCGATTTGCGGCACGAGCGAATCAAGCGGTTGATCCGCGACAACCGCAAGCTCATCGAGGCCGACCCCAACGGCGAGCCCATCGTGCGCGGCGAGATCCTCGCCTCGGGCGTGAGCGATGAGGCGCTCGCGCGGCTGCGAGCGAGCGGCTTCGCGGTGGACCGCGAGCGGACCATTGCCGGGGCCGACTTCCGCCTGCTCGTGCTCAAGACCGCGCCGGGCACCGCAACGCAAAAGGTGCTACGCGAATTGCGCAGCGCCGATCCGAACGGCCTCTACGACTATAACCACATCTATCTGACCAGCGGCCTCGCCACTTTCGCACAGATCCAGGGAGCACCGGCTTCAGCCACGGGGCGGTCCGAGCCTGCGCCTGCGCCGCGCATCCGCGTGGGACTCATCGACACCGGAATCGATACGACCCATCCCGCGTTCGGCGAGTCGCTCGTGCACGGCTGGGGCTGCGGCGGCACGCAGCACCCCGATGCCCACGGCACCGCAGTCGCCTCGCTCCTCGCAGCGCACGCGGCCGCGGAGATCTATGCGGCGGACGTCTTCTGCGGATTGCCGACCGGCGGCTCGGTCGATGACCTCATCGCCGCTCTCGGCTGGCTGGTCGATGAGCGTGTCGCAGTCATCAATGTCAGCCTGGTCGGCCCGAGAAATGCCCTGCTCGAGCGTGCTGTGCACTCGCTCATCGAGCGCGGCTACCTCCTCGTCGCCGCGGTGGGCAACGACGGACCTGCCGCGCCGCCGCTCTATCCGGCCGCTTACCCCGACGTCGTCGGCGTCACCGGAGTCGATGCGCACCGCCGCGTGCTCCTCGAGGCCGAGCGCGGACCGCAAGTGATGTTCGCTGCGCCAGGTGCCGACCTCGAGGCCGCCGACCTCAAACATCGCTACGCAGCCGTGCGTGGCACTTCTTACGCCGCCCCCACCGTCGCCGCACTGCTCGCCGGGCCGCTTTCCTCCCCGGACCGAGAAGCTGCGCTCGCCGCCATAGACCGGCTCGCGCAGAGCGCGATTCACCTGGGCGCCCCCGGCAGGGATTTGACATATGGCTTCGGCCTGGTCGGCAGCGCTGATCGCTGAGGATCCTTGGAAGAAATTCATCAGTCCGTTCGTATAGCTCCATGAAGGCCGCGGATGCTCTGTGGCCACAGAGGAGAAACGACGATGAATGCGAAGCAGGCGATTCTGGTCGTAGCGGTGGCGACCGTATTGGCGATGGCCACCCCGGCTCATGCGGGACTTCTCGGCGGCGCTGCAGCCGGCGGTCTGGGCGGGTCGTTCGGCGGCGGCATGTCAGGTATCCGCGGCGGGTTCGGCGGGCAAGGTACGCTCAATGGCTCGATCGACGAGCCCAACACGCACGCCGTGAGACGCACCGCCGAGAAGGCCGATGCCAGGACGGATGCGGCGGCGAAAACGGCCACCGGTCAGGGGGCGGGCGCGGCGCAGGCAAGCGGCGCTGCCCAGGCGTCACGCATCGAGCCGCCCGCGCGGTCGGTGAGCAACTCCCCGTCGAGCGAGCCCAAGGCCGCCACGTCGACCGAGTCCAAGGCCCCGGCGTCGCCGCAGACGCAAAGCAAGTCGGTCGCAGCCGCGGGCAACACCTCGGCGTCGACGGGTAGCTCGATGCGCTGATGCGCGCGTCCTCGGGGCGTACTTGGCCGGCGAGCTCGGTTGGGTACGCCCCGCCCGCCCTCGGGGGGGCGGCGTCCAAGAAAGAGAATCGTCAGACCGTGCCAAATCAAATGCGCCCGCTAGGCGATGCCGGCCTCTTGCCGGCGCCGCTCCCGCGCCTGCGCTTCGCGGCGCTCATCTTCGATCTGTCGCAGCACGGCCTGCACATTCGGCTTCGAATCATCGCGAAGGAGGCGCCCGGAGAGGGGCGAATCCGGGGTCAACTTACCGTCTTCGTAAAGATTCCAGATTTCACGGGCGTACTGCGTCTCGAGCAACTCGGGTGCCGCGCGGCCGAACGTCGTGCGCATATTATTGACGTCACGCTCCAGCAGGGCGAAAGCGCTGTTGTTGCCCGCGGCGTTCACCGCCTGGGGCAGATCGATGATGACCGGCCCGTTGCTATCCAACAGAATGTTGAAGTCTGAAAGGTCGCCGTGGATCAGCCCCGCGCATAGCATTCTGACGATCTGCAATATCATGAAGGCATGCCATTCGCGCGCCTGATCCGCGCTCATGTGCAGCTCGTTGAGTCGCGGCGCCGGATTGCCGTCCCGGTCCTGCACGAGCTCCATCAGCAGCACGCCCTCGTGCACCAGATGAGGAACCGGCACGCGCACGCCCATGCCGGCCAGCCGATACAAGGCATCGACTTCGGCATTCTTCCATTCCGCTTCCTGCACTCGGCGGCCGTGGCGGCCGCGTCTTCCCATCGCACGCGCATCGCGGCTGCTGCGCGTGCGGCGCCCTTCTTGGTATCGCGCGAGCTTGTGAAAGCCGCGTTCCTGCGCCTCTTTATAGACTTTGGCGCAGCGGTGCTGGTCGCCGCAGACCACGATGTATACCGATGCCTCTTTGCCGCTCTTCAGGCGGCGCAGGACCGAGTCGACCATGCCGTCGTCGATGAGCGGCTGCAGGCCCTTGGGGATTTTCATCGCCCATGGTAGGGCCGAGGGTCACCGTGATACAAATCGCGTGGCCATGCCGTGCTCGCGATCGAGGCCCGGCATGGGTAAATCAATGACTTACGCGCACCGGCGCGCGCCGCCCTGCCTCCTTCGCCGCCCTACCTCCCGAGCAAGCGCTTGATGGAGCTCTTCATCCGCCGATACCCGCGCCTCGCGCGCATCACGGAGCCCTCTGCAGGCATCAGCAGGTGGCCGCGCATCCACTCGTCGGGGCGAGCCTTGAATATCGTGGAATGCACGTTGCCCGACCAGTTGTCCGGCGCCTCCTTGGTGTAGTAATAGGTGGCGAACGATCGGCGCATGATGTGCGCAGGACAGGTGAGCGGGGTGACTCCATGGAAGCTTATCTCGCTGGTCGCGAATCCACACGCTCGATTGAATCGCGGAGCGAACCGTCCGTAGCATCGCGTGACGGTGCTGTCCCAGATGTCCAGGTAGCCGCCATATTCGCTTCTCCAATCCTTGTTGAAATACAGCAGGATGTTCAGGCGTCGATACAGTCGCTTGCTTTCGATGTAGTTGAAGTCGACATGCACATCCAGGCGGCCGCCGGAATTCGTCTCGTGGATGCCTCCTCCGATCAAATCCGCATCCGCGATCAGATTCGCAATGCCCATCAGATCGGACATGTAGTCCAGAAATTCCTGGGATGCCAGCAAGCGGTTGAGCCTGGCAATCGGCTCGGGGAACTTCGCCGGGTCGGTGACTTGAATTTTCCCTCTCTCGTTCACCCGATTGAACTCCGTCCCCATCTTCTGCGCATCGTGAAACGAGGGAAATGAGCGGTAGATCGATTCGGCAAAATCCGGGTCGAGAAAGTTGTCGATGCAGAAGTGCGGAAAAGGCTTGGCGGTGCGAATCGCCTGTTTCAGGGCGTCGCGGTTCAGGTCGTTGATGAGGTTGAGGTCGTTGCTGAGGTTCATGCTGATTCGGCTCTTGGGGGGCTGACTCGGTCAGTACCGGTATGCTATCTATACCAGCGCCCCGGGCGCGCGCAGTACCCGTGGATTCCCTTATTGAGCGCGCCCGGGTTCCGGGGCATCCCGAGCCACGCTAGACTCATGACATGCGAAACGCGCCACGGCAGCCATCGAGGCTATTCTCACGTTCGAGGCTGCTCTCATTCTCGAGGCCGCTCTCATCGTCGTGGCTGCTCTCCTTGTCGTGGCTGGCTCTATCACTGATGCTTCCCTGCGAGCCTGCCTCGTGCGCGGATGCCGGGCCGCTCGCCATTTCGGTGCCGGCGGGATTCGACGGTCCGGTGCGCAGCGACGCCGACGGAGGTGAGACCACCGCATGGATCGAGCACCGGCCGGCCTCGCAGGGCGGAACGCTGCTGCAGGTCTCGGCCATCGACGTGGGCACCTCCTTCGATGGGATCGACCGCGCGCAGCGCGCCGCCGGTACGAATCATTACCTGATGGAGTTCGTGCGCGGTATCGGCGAGAGACTCGATGATTTCGAGTTCGGCGAGTTCGAGCCGGTGTCGCTCGCGGGGCTGCCGGCGGCGCGGGCGCGATGGACCGCAACCATCTCGGGCAGCGCGGCGATCGGCGTCGTCTATTGCGTGCTGGTGCGGCACTGGGTCGTGAGCCTTCAGACCCAGGATGTCGGAACCGCGATCACGCCCGGAATGTACAGCGCGATGAGCGCGATCGAGGGCGCTCGCCTTCGCTGAGCTCAGCGAGTCGCGCCGCAGTTGCCGACCCATGGCTTGCCCGCGAGCCGCTCGCGCACCCAGGCGAGCTGCTCGGGCGTCGTCTTCTCCATGAGCGGATCATGGTCGAGGCCGGGTCGATGCACGTACTCGATCGGCAGGTGCAGGCTGCACGCCTCCGCGACGCCGGCCGCGATGTTGGCGATGGCGACGGACTTGTCGTCATCGCCCGCCAGAACCAGCAGCGGACCGCGGATGGGTTTGTTCGCGCTGCGACTGTCGTGATCGTAGCGATGGACCTCGGGCGCTCGATCCCAATCCCGGCGCACCGCTCGCTGCCGACCGATCTCCTTGAATGCCGCGTAGGCATAGTACCAGCAGCCGCGCGTGGTGACGTCCCGGTAGCGCGCCAGCGCGACAGGCGTCAGCATCCGCTTCACATCGAAGGTGGGATAGCTCGCCTTGATGCCGAAAGCGGTGAATGGCCAGTACAGATCCGTGATGGGATCGAAAGTTTCGGCGTCATGCGCTTGATAGGCCTCGTAGTTCATGTCGCCCGCCACCGAGATCGCGCCGGAGTATCCCGGGTCGTTGCGGGCCGCCTCGAGCTCCGCGACGCCCCAGACCGCGACGCCGCCTTGAGAGTGGCCGATCGCCACCCATTTGACGCCAAGATCGGCCACTGCGGCATGCGCGGCGGGTATCGAGAACACCACATCGTTCGCCTGGGGAATCTTGTCGTCATACTGATGCGGACCCGGCGTGCCGAGCCCGGCATAGTCGGTCGCGACCACCGCGAATCCGGCGGCAACCATCGGCATCAATCCTTCATCGCCGTACTCGACATCCTTCATCAGGGATGGGGCGCACATTCGGGCGACTCCGCTCGTGCCATGCGCCCAGGCGATGACGGGCCAACCGCCCGCTGGAGCTTTGCCGCCCGGGATCAGAACCACCCCGGAGGCTGCGATGTCCGCACCGCTCAGGGCGCGCGAGTGATAGAGGATGCGGATCGCGCTCGCGCCCGCCGGCAGAGTGTAGCCGGTGAAGGGCTCGGAGCGGATCAGGGTCCCGGGCGCGGCGCGGGGAAGGGGCTGCGGCGGATCGTAGAACCGCGTGAGCGGCAGCGCATCGGTGGCCTCCAGGGTGAGCGCCTCGGCCCGCGAGCTCGGCAACTGATCATCGCCGAGGGCGGCGAATGAGACCAGAAGCAAAGCGAGCCAGCATCTGGCCATCCCACTCTCCCTCATAGGCGATGGCGCGCCTCGAGGCGGCCGAGTTTCCAGATGCCGACCGAAACGGCCCAGGCCAGCACAAACAGGCCCACGATCAGGTACCCCAGGAACCGGAAATCGAGTCCTGCCACGAAATCGAATGGCCGGCCGCGCAGATCCAGTCCGCCGATGAGCACCTGCATGATCTCGACGGTCCCCACCCCGAGCGCAACCACCACGGAGAGGCCCGTCATGGTGATGTTGTAGAAGATCTTGCGCAAGGGGTTGAGAAAGGCCCAGTCATAAGCCTTCGCCATGAGCACGCCATCGGTTGTGTCCATGGCCGTCATGCCGGCGGCAAACAAAATCGGCAGGCAAACGACCGCCGGTAGAGGCAGGTTGCCCGCGGACGCGCCCGCGGTCATGGCAAGCAAGCCGACTTCGGAGGCCGTATCGAATCCCAGGCCGAACAGCAGCCCGAGCGGGTACATCTGCCAGCTGTGGTTCATCAGCTGCTGCAGCCGGCTCCCGAACAGGCGGTTGAGCAGACCGCGCTTTTGCAGAATCGCCTCGAGGTGGGCGTGGCCGTGAGTGCCCGGCCGGGCGCGGCGCCACACTTGCAGGATGTCCAGCAGCACCAGCAGATTCAGAATGCCGATGACCCACAGGAACGCGGCCGAGACGCTCGCCCCGATGATCGCCCCCTCGCTCTTGAGCTGCGGCAGCGCCGCCTTGACGGCGCTCGCCGCGCAGCCGATGCCGATGCTCAGCGCGAGGACCACGGTGGAGTGCCCCAGCGAGAAAAAGAACCCGACCGCGAGCGGCCTCCTGTTCTTCTGCAGCATGAAGCGCACGGTGTCGTCGACCGCGGCAATGTGGTCCGCATCGAACGCATGGCGCAGTCCGAACATGTACGCCACGAACCCCAGGCCGGCGAGCTGCGGATAGCCGCCGGCATAGTGCAGGTACAGGCCCCAGCCCGCGAGGTGCAGCAGGCCGATGAATCCGTACACCAGCGCCAAGCGCGCCCATTCCGCCGGCGAAAAGAAGGCCGCCACGCAGCGACCGGCGAGAGCTCGAGGCACGTGGACAGATCGCGTCAATCGAGGCCCATGGGGTTGCTTTGCTTGCATCTCGGCGGCTGAAAAAGCCTAGCGCATGTGGCGCGCAGCGTCGATGCGGTCGAGGCGCCCGAGAGCCCCGCCGCGGCCGCTTGACGCGGTGCGGCAAAGCGCCGAGCTGCAGCCCGACCTGCGCCATGAGAGCGAGCTTCTCCCCTTGCGGAGGCTGCGCGGAACGCTCGTTGCGCCACGGCGGCACGCCGGCAGCGCAGACCCCCGGGGGCGAATCGATCTGACCCGTATGCCGGCGCCGGACTCATTCCCTCACCCTTGCCGTTATACGTCGATGATGTTGCAATCAGGTATCGGCGAACCGCGGAGCGATCGGTAGAATGCCGCGCGATGAGCGATCCTGCCGCGGCTCTGCAACGCATTTTTGGCTTCCCGAGCTTTCGTCCTGGCCAGGAGGCGGTGGTCCGGGACGCGCTCGCGGGAAGAGACGTGCTCGCCCTCATGCCGACCGGCGGGGGCAAATCCCTTTGCTTTCAGCTGCCGGCGCTGCTGCAGGCGGGAGTCTCCATCGTGGTCTCGCCGCTGATCGCCCTCATGCAGGACCAGGTGCGCCTGCTGCACGATAACGGCGTGGCGGCCACCTTCATCAATTCGACACTGCGCGCGGAAGAGCTCCGCCAGCGCATCGCGGCGGCCTTGCGGGGCGAATACAAGCTCATCTACCTCGCCCCCGAAAGGCTTCTCCTTGCCGACTTCCTCGAGGGGCCCCTCGAGCGCTTGAGCGTGCACCCGGGCATCAACGCCTTCGTCATCGATGAGGCGCATTGCGTGTCGGAGTGGGGGCACGACTTTCGGCCCGAGTACCGCCAGCTCTCGATATTGCGCAAGCGCCATCCGCGCATTCCCATGCTCGCCTTCACCGCCACGGCGACGGCGCGCGTGCGCGCCGACATTACCGCGCAGCTCGCGCTGCGCACGCCGGCCTTGCACCTGTCCAGCTTCAACCGTCCGAACCTGTTCTACCGCGTGAGGCGCAAGAGCAAGCACACCTACGCGCAATTGCTTGCCGAGGCGCGGGCGGGCGGCGCCGGGATCGTCTACTGCCTCTCGCGCCGCCGCGTCGAGGAGCTGTGTGCGCAGCTCGCCGCTGACGGTGTCGCGGCGCGCCCCTATCATGCCGGCCTGGACGCGCAGGTCCGGCGCGCCAACCAGGAAGCCTTCATCCGTGACGACGTCCAGGTGATGGTCGCCACCATCGCCTTCGGGATGGGCGTCAACAAGCCCGACGTGCGCTGGGTGGTGCACTACGATCTGCCGAGGAGCCTGGAGGGTTACTACCAGGAGTCCGGCCGTGCCGGACGCGACGGCGATCCGGCGCGCTGCACGCTGTACTTCGGCCCCGCCGACATACGCACCGCGGAATACCTGATTCAGCAGAAAATCGATCCGGACACGGGCGCGCCGCTCGAGAGCGAGCAGCGCATCGCGCGCCAGCAATTGCGACAGGTGCTGAGCTACGCGCAAGGCACCGAGTGCCGGCGCGCGACGCAACTGCGCTACTTCGACGAGACCTTCGCCGGCCCCTGCGCGGCCTGCGACAACTGCTGCGAGCCGCCCATCCAGCGCGACGCCAGCATGGAGGCGAAGCAGCTGCTGTCCTGCATCGCTCGACTCGCCCAGCGCGGCGAGCGCTTCGGCGCCGCGCACATCATCGAGATCCTGCGCGGCAGCCGCTCCGAGAGGATCGTATCGCGCGGTCACGATGCGCTGAGCGTGCACGGCATCGGCCGGCAGCGGCGGGTCGAGGAGTGGCGCGAGCTGGTGCGCTCGCTCCTGCATCAAGGGCTCGTCACTCAGACGCAGGACGGCTACCCGGTCCTGTCGCTCAACGCCGCCAGCTGGGAGGTACTGCGCGAGCGGCGCTCGGTGCAGATCGCCGATACATCGGGCAAGCCGGCGCCCGGCCGCCGGGGCGCGGATGCGCCGTCGGCGGCCACGGCCGCTCGCGCGCTCGAGGGTGAGGAGGAGCCGCTGTTCGATTCGCTGCGCGCGCTGCGCAAGCAGCTTGCCGATGCCCAGGGGCTGCCACCGTACGTGATCTTTCACGACTCGGCGCTGCGCGAGATGGCGCGGCGCCGGCCGCTCACGCTCGATGAGTTCGCTGGCATTCGCGGTGTCGGGGAGGCGAAACTCGCGCGCTACGGCGAATCGTTCCTGGCCGCCGTCCGCGCCCACGCGCAGCCGCTGTGATGAGCGCCGCTTGACCAAGACAGCGCAAGCCGGCGCTTGACTGTCGCCGGCCCCTGCCGAACGATAGCGAATCATGGCGATATGGGTTGGCACTTCCGGCTACAACTACCCCGAATGGCGCGGGACGTTCTATCCGGACAAGTTCCCCACGGCAAAGATGCTCCCCTACTACGCCGAGCGCTTCGCTACCGTCGAGATCAACTACACCTTCTACCGTACCCCCAACGCCAAGATTCTCGCGGGCTGGAGCGAGGCCACCCCGGCGCGCTTCAAGCTCACCCTGAAGGCGCCCAAGCGCATCACCCACACCGCGCGCCTGGAGAACTGCACCGAGCTGCTGCAGTATTTCGTGAGGACCGCGCAGACCCTCGGACCCAAGCTCGGCACCCTGTTCTTCCAGCTGCCGCCTTACTTCAAGAAGGATCTGGGCGTGCTCGGCGCATTCCTCGAGGAGCTGCCGGCGGACGTGCAGAGCGCATTCGAGTTCCGCCACCGCTCCTGGCTCGAGGACGACGTCTATGAGTGCCTGAAGGCGAAGGGTGTCGCGCTCTGCGTGGCGGAGAGCGAAAAGCTGTCCACGCCGGTGCAGATCACGGCGAACTACGCCTATTTCAGGCTGCGCGATCAGGGCTACACGCCGAGTGACCTGGGGCGCTGGGCCGACACCATCCGCGCGAAGACGGGCGCCTGCCGCGACGTGTACGTGTATTTCAAGCACGAGGAGTCCGGGACCGGGCCTGCTTTCGCGCGTACTTTGCTCGACGCGCTCGAGCCCGGCTAGAGCCGCGCGAGCCATCCGCATGCACGCCGAGCGCAACGGTCGGGTGGTCCTGTACCTCGTGCTGACCTTCGGCATCACCTGGGTGGCCTGGTGGCCGCTCACCTCCCTGGTTCCTGCAGGCTCCGGCGTGTTCGCGAATGCAACCTTCAGCGCCCTGTACATCGCCGGCGGGCTCGGGCCGACGTTCGCCGCAC